>Ga0209187_1000399_pt1 | contig 79963 bp, 67 predicted proteins | sample BantaG_FD_187430 | JGI IMG/M metagenome (GOLD analysis project Ga0209187, IMG submission 187430) | Marine algal microbial communities from Bantry Bay, Ireland - BantryBay_4 metaG (SPAdes) (version 2) | ecosystem: Host-associated > Algae > Red algae > Unclassified | place: Bantry Bay, Ireland...
AAATTATATACCGTTTTCGCTCATAGTATAGCGTATCATAACATAAATATTATCTACATAGGTACTATTCAAACTCAGTATAAAAAATGTGACTGGGATTCCTTTCACGGCAGTATCACATTAATGCGTACTTTGCAGGACCACTTGTTACAGCCACATTTCCTCTATAAATTATTCTGCTAATTTAATAGATTGTAAAGATATGAGCGGGACTGCCCTTTCAACGAAGCGCAAGGGTTGGTTTTCTAATCAAGTCAAAAAGACTTGAAGGTTTTAATTCCACAAGTCGAAAAGACTTGCGGTAGATTGAAAAGTTGTAAGAGCTTACTCGTTCCTTAATCAATCCAAATAGATTTCGTGTTTACAAATTCTCTAATTCCATAGCCAGAGAGTTCCCTTCCATAACCGCTATTTTTTATTCCACCAAAAGGCAGCCTGGGGTCTGATACTACCAATTTATTTACAAAACTACTTCCTGCTTCTAACTGTAAGGCTATTTGTTCACCGCGTTTTTGGTTGGCAGTAATTACCCCAGAACCTAAACCGAACAGCGTATTATTGGCGAGTTCGATGGCTTCTTTTTCATTTTTAGCCCTTATTACCGAGGCTACGGGTCCAAATAATTCATTGTCGAAAGCTTCCATTCCAGGTTTTATATCTCCAAGAATTGTTGCCGGATAATAGGTGCCTTGTCTTTCAGGTATCACGCCTCCTAAAATCAGTTTACCTCCTTGAGCTATCGTTTTTTCTACCTGCTCATGAAGCTCATCACGGAGGTCGGCGCGTGCCATAGGCCCGTAATAGGAATGCTCGTCGGTTGGCTCGCCCATTTTGGCTTCTTCCATTTTTTTTGAGAACAGTTTCATGAAATCATCATAAATCGCATCTAACACTATAAATCTTTTAGCAGCAATACAAGTCTGCCCGTTATTTTGTAATCTTCCAAAAGTGGCTAAGTCGGTTGCTTCCTCTAAATCAGCATCTTCTAATACAATGTATGCATCACTACCGCCAAGCTCCATTACTGTTTTCTTTAAATTTTGACCTGCTATGGATGCCACAGAACGACCTGCAGGTTCGCTGCCGGTAAGGGTAACCGCAACAATATTTTCGTTTTCAATAATTGCCTTAACCTGTTTGGTACTTATGTTTAGATTTGAAAATATTGCCTCAGGAAATCCTGCTTTTACAAAAGCATCTTCTAAAGCGTAAGCACAGCCTTGTACATTTGAAGCGTGTTTTAGCACGCCTGAATTGCCCGCCATTAGTGCCGGGGCTGCAAATCGTATGACTTGATAAAATGGAAAGTTCCAGGGCATTATCGCCAAAATTACACCAATGGGCTGAAAGGTAACATAACTTTTAGCGGCCTCCGTTTCTACAGTTTCATTGGCCAACAAGCTGCTGGTATTGTCGGCATAATAGCGGCAGATTTTTGCACATTTTTTAATTTCTTTGCGTGACTGGTCAATCGTTTTCCCCATTTCTTTAGTGGCAAGTTGTGCGTATTCTTCTTCATTCTCTTCAAAAATATCTGCCAGCTTATTCATCAGTTTTGCACGCTCTTCATAGGAATACTTTTTCCACAATTTAAAGGTGTCATTAGCATCACTTATTTTTTCTTTAACCTCCTCTGCTGAAATACGCTTGTATTCGGCAATTTTTTCTCCTGTTGCAGGATTTATGGTTACACTACTATCCATTGTTTTTAATTTTTTATCGTTTCTGAATATTCTTTTATTCGGATATTTAATATTTCGTGATTAAGCGAATAATCTACACCCAAATCAATAATATGTACGCCTTTTGAATTTAAGGCAATTTGCAAAGTCTCTTTAAAACTTTCTACGGAGTTAGGCTGGTGCCCTGTAGCTCCGAAACTTTTGGCATATTGCACAAAATCGGGGTTGCGATAATCAAGACCATATTGTGGGAAACCATCTCCTTCTTGTTTCCATTTTATCATACCATAAGCATTATCGTTTAAGATGATTACTACCAAATCTAACTTTAACCGCATCGCAGTTTCCAGTTCTTGTGAGTTCATCATAAAACCGCCATCGCCATTTACCGAAACCACTTTTTTGTTTGGATTTAGTTCTTTAGCCATCATAGCAGATGGAAGACCCGCACCCATAGTTGCCAATGCATTGTCAAGAATTAAGCTGTTTTGGAAATATGCCGGATAATTTCTGGCGAACCATAATTTGTAAATGCCATTGTCTAAAGTAATTATTCCATCATCCGGCAAAACATCCCTCAATGTTTTTACTAAGCATTGGGGCAGTATAGGAAAGCGGTGGTCGTTTTCGTATTTCGACAAATGATTCGATATATTTTCTTTTATTTTTAAGAATAAACTAATATCCCATTTTTTTGAATTGGATTTTAAAGACTCGGTGAATTGTGATATGCTGTGGGCAATATCTCCAATCAAGTTAAGTTGTGGAAAATAAACTTCATCAATTTCAGCAGGGAAAAAATTAACGTGAATCACCTTGCGTTTATCTCCGTGGTTCATAAAAAACGGTGGCTTCTCAATTGTATCGTGACCAACATTAATAATGAGGTCTGATTTGTTGATTGCTTCATGTAGAAAATCATAATCTGATAAAGCCGCCGTTCCTAAATATAGCGGATGGCGTTCATCTATAATGCCCTTTCCCATTTGGGTATTAAAAAATGGAATCCCCAAAGTATCTACAAAATTGGTTAACGAATTACATGCCCGTTTTCGATTGGCGCCCGCCCCAATAAGTAGCAAGGGCTTTTTCGCAGCTTTTATCATGTCACAAGCTTTTTCAATCGTTTCAGTAGCTGCATTTGGAATTTTATAATCCACCACCGGAAAAATTGAAGTTTCATCAACGTTTTCTGCAGCAATATCTTCCGGTAATTCAAGATGTACCGCGCCCGGTCTTTCTTCTCTGGCTAACCTGAAAGCTTCCCTGATAATGGAAGGAATATTATTGCCATGATTTATTTGTTTACTGTACTTCGTTAAGGGTTGCATCATTTCTACCACATCTATAATCTGAAACTTGCCCTGCTTACTTTTTTTAACCGGTTTTTGACCTGTAATTAAAACCATTGGCATAGCGCCCAATTGGGCATAAGCTGCAGGCGTAACCATATTGGTAGCTCCAGGACCTAAAGTTGATAGACAAACGCCTGGTTTACCAGTTAGTCTTCCATAAGTAGCAGCCATAAAACCGGCACCTTGTTCGTGGCGGGTAAGAATTAATTTTATTGAATTTGACTTTCGAAGAGATTCCAAAAAATCGAGATTTTCCTCACCGGGTAAACCAAAAATATATTCAACTCCTTCGTTCTCCAATGCTTGTATAAATAAGTCTGTTGCTTTCATAATGCTTCTATATTAAAAAATTTTACGGTTGTAAAAATTAATGTTGATTCGCCAATGTTCTCTAAGTTATGTATTAAAATATTATTATCATCTAAATCCTTAAATTATTTTGTGCCACCTATATAATGAGATTCAATAAATACACCCATTTCGCTGCAATAGTTAAGTAAACTTGAATAAAAATAATCTTCAGCACTAAGTTCCATGTTTTTGTGGCTTAACCACACTTTAAAAATTTATAAGCCTTTTCTCTTTTTCCCATCCAACTCTATTAATATCAAATCCAAATATTTGCCATTTAAATGTATGAAATCTTTATCACTTGAAATCAAACTGGATTTAGTTATGCTTGCTGTAGAAGCTATCCATAAATCATTTTTACCCATATTTCTTGACGAGTCGTTTAATGGATTATCAAGGAACTTCCCTTGGCTAAAAGCATCTATCTCTCCGTATTTTTTAATTATATCTCTTGTGTTAATATCGGTTATCAAAAATTTACGTAAGAAAAATTCCATTGATTCTTTCCGCTTTTTGCCCCATCGATTTCTTAATATTATTGATTCTAATTCTCCTAATACAACAACTGATAGAATAGCAGTATTGTTATCCCCTAATGGTTCAAACTGATCATCTACCCAAGCTTTCTTTTCTTGATCTTTTAGATAAATTAAAACTGCATTTGTGTCAAATATATAATTCACTTATAAAAATCTAAATCATATTAATTAAATCCTCTAATGGCTCTTGTAAATCTATTTCTTTAATTAGCCTATCAATTTCTTTCTTATCAAAGCCCTGGTAGTTCTGTTCTTTTTTCAACTGTTCAATATCTATCTTCTCTTTTATTGGCTTCAAAAGGCTTTCAACCAATGGATCAACATTTTTAGAGCTGTCCAAAAGTAGTTCTATTTTTTTAAGTATATCTTCATCTTTCAAGTCAGCAATTTGTTTGATTAACTTAATTTTTTTTATTTCAGCAGTCATAATTTGTTTGTAATTTAGATGCCAAGATAAGCCTTCAATATAAGTTATGCAACTCAAAAAATTGTGTTGATCAAAACGCTGCATAAATCATCAAAATAGAAGTTTCGGAGTTTCTCACTCCATTCCCAAAAATCAATGCATCTGGCTCACTTCTTCGTAAATTAAAAATTCATAAATTATTATACAGAGCTGAGAGGTTTTTAAAACCTGCTAAATATTAGAATTGAGCAGTTGTTGGATGCCCAACATTTAAATACAATATTTAAATATGTTGCTATTATTTTTATTGTAATAATGAATTGCTTATATTTAGTTGTTAATAGTTTAAAAATACTGGCCGGTTTTTTAAGTTGATGGATATTTTCTAAACGAAGAACCGAAGTTTTTAAAATAGCCCCGATTTGGGTTTTAAGCGGTTATGCCCGAAAGCAAAGCGGAAAGCAATTTGAGCGAAAAGCGGGTCCGAAGTTTCTGCGAGCCAAAAGGTTTTGCTTCTTAAAAAATATAGATTAGTGTTTAGATTAACTTGTAAAAAAAATAGATATTAAAAATGATAAGAGAAGGAACAGAAGTAAAATGGAAATGGGGAAATGGATATGCTACCGGTAAAGTAGAAAGTACGTTTACTGAGTCTATTACCAAAACAATAAAGGGCAGCGAGGTAACCAGAAATGGCTCAACTGATGATAAGGCACTTTTTATAAAACAAGATGATGGTGGTAAGGTTTTAAAATTAGAAAGTGAAGTAGAACGAAATGATTCATAAAGACTATACATATATGCGATCGCACAAATTTTAAAGAAATTTAAAAGTGAACTATATATATGAAAACCGTTAACTTAATGTTAATTCGACAATGCTGTCGTATGGTAATTTAAACCATATATTTAACATCGTGCGCTGCTGTAGGGTATAATAATAACAGGTCTTTAAATTGTTGTACCGTCATCCCTTGTTGAATAGCTAAACTGAATAAATTTATCATATCATCGGCATGGCTGGCTAATATGCTTGCACCCAAAATTTTACCGGTCTTTTTGTCAACTAATGTTTTGTAGCGTGCAAAGTCGTTCATATTTACCCGTTCAATAAACGAACCTTTATGATTCTCTTTTTTAACATCAAATTTAATGCCCTGAGCGTTCAGCTCCTCTTCACTTTTGCCAACTTTAGTTAATTTAGGATAGGTAAATACGCCAAAAGGAACGCCTTTATAATCTACACTTTTTCTCTTTTTATTTATTATATTGTAAGCCGCAATTTTCGCCTCATAGCTCGCTGTTTCCGTAAAAGGCAGCTGACCCGTTACGTCACCTATGGCGTATATATGATCATATTTTTTGGTTTGCATAAATTTATTTACCTCAATGCCGTGCTGCTCATTTAATTTTAAATCGATTTGTTCAACCGCTAAATTTTCTACATTAGGTATTCTACCCGCTGCATGAATAATAAGGTCTGCCGAATAGGTAAACGCCATATCATCTTTTCTCTTACACGTAACTTCAAATCCATTGTTAATTTTTTCAACCTTATTAACGCTATATCCTAATTTTATGTCAATCCCTTTTTCTAAAGTAGCGTGAACTAAATCTTGAACAAGGTCAGCATCAAAGGCAGTCAAAGGCATTTCTTCATCGCCTATTATCGTAACATTTGTGCCACAAGCTGCAATAATGTGCGACAGCTCAAAAGCAATGTATCCACCACCTACAATTACAACATTTGGTGGAAGCTCATTTAAATTAAAAAATTCATCGTTAGTTACTAAGTGCTGTTCTCCTTCAATATTTAGTGGTCTGGGTTTAGCGCCCGTTGCAATAACAATCTGTTTTGCTGTTATCGTTTTGTTGCCCACTTTAATGGTATGCTGGTCTACAAATTTAGCGATACCGGTGAGCGTTTTTATGTTAGCATTTTCAAAATTTGATTTAGTTTTGGTTGGCACCAATGCCGTATAATGAGATTTATTGGCAACAAGTTGATGCCAGTCAACAAATTGTTTTGTAGCTGGGAAGCCTGCTTTTTCCATCTTCTTAGCCTGCCAAAAAGTGCTTGTAACTGCTTCCATCGCCTTTTTAGGTGTGCAACCACGCAAAGCGCAAGTTCCACCAAAAAGCTTATCAACAATAAGCACACTTTTACCTGCCTCAACACATCTATGCGCAACTGATGAACCTGCCGGCCCACTACCGATAATTAAAATATCTATCTTCAAATTGGTTTTAATTTTATAGCAAAGTAATATAAGGAAATGTTTGGATAAAAGGACAAGTTTATCTAAGTAATTCTACAAAAATAAATCTACATTCTGTCTTTACCATTTTCTGATATACTTCGTTGAAAAGCCTCGCCTTAGCCCCACTAAGTTTACGTTTTTCGTCTCGTCTATCAAAAAATGGTTTTGACATAATTAAAGATTTATTTTCTACGCATTACTACATAAAAAAGTAGTGGACACTTTTTTGATATTTTTTTTAGAAGCAACCAACAACAAAAAAACGCCCGTCTGGCTCGTACCTTCGCCACATTAATTTTTTTTGATACTTTCTCAAAACAGAAAGGAAGGATGCGCTGTATTTAGGCGATATCCCGCAAAATGCGCTCTTTTACGAGTGACATAGACGTGAAAGTAACAACAGTATATCTTCCGTTCCAAGTCCTCGCCTGCCAACGCTTCAGGCTTAACTTCAGCTGTGGGCTTTCCTCTTCAATCGGGGCTAAACTTCCAAATCACTCCTACTAACAAACACTCCAAATGTAAAACCGTCAAATTAATAAAACCATTACAGTTGATTTGCAAACCTACCAGGCCAGTAGTTTCGACTATCAATTTGGCGACCAAACCTATCGTAGAGTAATTTTTACCTACTGGCTTTAATCTTTCCAGTTTTTTTTAATTAATTGATTTATCGGTTAGTCTAGCTTTCTTACAACAGCCAATCAGTAAAGTGGGTAAGGGAAGGTATAGCTCGTTTATCCTAAAACTACTGACAGAACAGATAAATCAACTCAATTAATAGTCAAAGTTAAAATATATAAGAGCAATTCCGACTGCCACATCAGCTTGCGGAATAGTGGAAATGCTGAAAAAGTGGAAAAACAAAATTATTAGTATGCGGATTTGAGGTATTTTTATATTGGCTGATTTATTTTGATAATAAGTTATAGCTCAATAAAATAAAAAAATGGCATAGGTTTGATAAGCATAAACTGATATTGTGCTAAAAAAAAGTACTTTGCAGGTTAGTAACATTTTGTTTAATAAAAATTTGAACAGCAATAATAATTTGGTATAATTTTACCTTTTTAAAAAAAGAGTATTTAAATGCCAAGATTTACACACTTACATTGTCATACCCAATTCTCATTATTGGATGGAGCTACATCTATAGATGGAATGATTGCTAAAGCTGCTGCCGACGGTATGCCAGCTGTTGCACTTACCGATCACGGCAACATGTTTGGAGCGTTTAAATTTGTAAATTCTGCTAATAAAAAGGGAATAAAACCAATAGTAGGTTGTGAATTTTATTTAGTAGAAGACAGGTTTAAAAAGCAATTTACTAAGCAAAATAGAGATAAAAGATATCATCAATTGTTATTAGCCAAAAACCAAGAAGGCTATAAAAATTTAAGTCGACTATGCAGCTTGGGATATATAGAAGGCATGTATAGCAAATATCCAAGAATAGATAAGGAACTTTTAGTACGATATAAAGAAGGCTTAATTGCAACAACTTGTTGTATTGGGGCAGAAGTGCCTCAAGCCATTTTAACACAAGGAGAGGAAGCTGCAGAGGCCTTATTTTTAGAATGGTTAGAGCTGTTTGGAGAAGATTACTACGTAGAATTACAAAGGCATCAGCTTAAAAACTTAAATAATACAAAATGGTCGCAAGAGGGAATAAATAAATTATTAATAAAATGGGGAAGAAAATATAATGTACCTATAATTGCAACAAATGATTCTCATTATTTAGATAAAGATGATTGGGAAGCACACGATATGTTGCTGTGCATAAATACTGGTGAGCTGCAATCAACACCAAAAGGTGATGGAAAAGGCTTTCGTTTTGGTTTTGAAAATGATCAGTTTTATTTTAAAACGCAGGCAGAGATGCTAAATCTTTTTAATGATATACCTGAGGCAATTGATAACACCAATTTAATTGTAGATAAAATAGTAGCACCAAACTTAACCAGAGATGTATTACTACCAAATTTTACATTACCAAATGGTTTTACAAATCAAGATGATTACTTAAGGCATTTAACTATTGAAGGTGCAAGGCAAAAGTATGGGGAACTTACAGCGGAAGTTATTGAACGTATTGACTACGAACTAAACGTAATTAAAAATATTAAATTTCCAGGATATTTTTTAATAGTGCAAGATTTTACTAATGTGGCTCGAGAACTTGGTGTTTCGGTGGGTCCGGGTAGGGGTTCGGCAGCTGGCTCGGTTGTAGCATATTGTACTGGTATTACCAATGTTGATCCTATTAAATATAAATTGCTTTTTGAAAGATTTTTAAATCCAGATAGGATTTCATTACCAGATATTGATATTGATTTTGATGATGAAGGTAGACAAAAAGTGATTGACTATGTAGTTGATAAATATGGAAAACAGCAAGTAGCCCAAATTATTACCTATGGTTCTATGGCTGCAAAATCATCATTACGTGATGTTGGTAGGGTGATGGACGTTCCACTTTCAGAGGTAAATAATATTTCCAAAATATTTCCAGATCATCTGTCTGCCAGCATAAATAAAATAGTTAGAGCAAATGGTATCGACCCATCTTTAAAAGAAAAATTAAGTGGTGATCAGCTACAGCAAGCCGAACAATTTAAAACTTTGGCAGAGGGCAATACAACTATTGGTAAAATGATACAGAATGCTAAAAAGTTAGAAGGTTCTGTAAGAAATACTGGCGTACACGCTTGTGGAGTGATTATAGCACCAACTAATTTGTTAGATTTAATCCCACTTTCTATTGCAAAAGATTCTGACCTGTTACTTACCCAATTTGATAATGCGGTAGTTGAAGATGCCGGGTTATTAAAAATGGATTTCTTAGGTTTAAAAAACCTTTCTATTATTAAAGATGCAGTAGTACTAATTAATGAAAATTATCCAGATGTAAATTTGGATATTGAGGAACTTCAATTAGAAGATAATAAAACTTATGAGCTTTTTCAACGAGGTGAAACAAACGCACTTTTTCAGTTTGAATCGCCAGGAATGCAAAAGCATCTTAAAGAATTAAAACCCAATAAATTTGAGGATTTAATAGCAATGAATGCTTTATACCGCCCAGGCCCAATGCAGTATATTCCTTCGTTTTGCAGGCGTAAAAATGGAACAGAACAAATAGCCTACGACTTACCAGAAATGGAAGAGTTTTTATCTGAAACTTATGGTATAACGGTTTATCAAGAGCAGGTAATGCTACTATCGCAAAAGTTGGCCAAATTTACAAAAGGCGAAGCTGATACTTTGCGAAAAGCAATGGGTAAAAAGAAGCGAAAGTTGATTGACGAAATGTTTCCGAAATTTAAAGCTGGATGTTTGGCAAACAATATTCCACAAGAAAAAATTGAAAAAATATGGAAAGATTGGGAGAAATTTGCCTCTTATGCTTTTAACAAATCTCATTCAACTTGCTACGCGCTTATTGCTTATCAAACTGGTTATTTAAAAGCGCATTATCCTGCTGAATACATGGCAGCCGTTTTAACCCATTGTAAAAACGATATAAAAAAGGTATCGTTTTATTTAGAAGAGTGTAAACGAATGCGATTGCCAGTATTAGGACCCGATGTAAATGAAAGTTATGCCAAGTTTGCTGTAAACAATAAAGGTGAGATACGGTATGCACTTTCTGCCTTGAAGGGCGTAGGTAGCAATGTAGTAGAAGAGTTAATTAAAGAACGGCTAAGCGATGGTAAATACAAATCAATATTTGATATGGCAAAACGACTGCCTACCAATAAAGTAAATAAAAAAAGTTATGAATCGCTTGCAGTTAGTGGTGCTTTTGATAATTTTGAAAATACCCAAAACAGAGCACAATATTTTGCTATAGATAATCGCGAAACGAATGCCATAGAAAAGGCCATTAATTTCAGCAAACATTTTTATGCTAATCAAATAATGAACCAAACTTCACTATTTGGAGAAGGCCAGATGCCAGAAATTAAAGAACCAGATTTACCATCAGTAGAAGAGTGGTCGTTAACTGAAAGATTAAAGAAAGAAAAAGAAGTAATAGGAATTTATCTTTCAGATCATCCGTTGAATGACTTTAAAATAGAAATTAAACAATTTGCAACTGCTACAATTGGTGAGCTCGAAAATTACAAAGATAGAGAAGTAAAACTGGCAGCCATAGTTAGTAGTAAAAATGAACGTTATACCAAAAAAGGGGATAAGTTTGGTATAATTAGAATAGAAGATTATTCTGATACCACCGAGTTTGTTTTGTTTTCGAAAGATTATGCCAATTTTGGTGGTTTTTTTGAATTAGATAATAAATTATTAATTCAAGCAGATTATAAAAAGAGGTTTAACTCTGCTGAGGATTATGAGCTAAAAATAAAAAAGGTTGAATTTTTATGTGACAAAATGGATGATGTAAAACGCATTGAAGTTGATGTGCCAGTTCAATTGATAAACAGTAACTTCAACAGAGATTTTAATCAACTAATGTTAGATAATACGGGTAAAGTTCATTTACAAATTAACCTTATAAACGTTCAAAAACAATATAAAATTAAGCTATATTCTAAATCTGTTAAGATTGGATTGCAACAAGAATTGTTAGATTGGTTGCTGAACTCTGATTGTGAATTTAAAATTCATTGTTAAAAATGAATATGGTATATAGTAATTTACTATTTTGCATTAAGAATATTAGAAATAATCAATAAAACTAAGCTTTAACAGAATTTTATGCTGGATAGTAACAGAATATTTATTGAATTTGAAGAACCTATTGAGAAGCTGCATCAACAAATTAAAGATATTGAATTGCTTGGTGCACAGCAAGGGATAGATGTAACTAAAATAAAAACTGAGTTAGAAAATAAACTTTTAGCGGTTCAAAAAACCTTGTTTTCAAATTTAACACCTTGGCAAATAGTACAATTATCCAGGCATCCAAACAGGCCTTACACCAAATATTATATTAATGAAATTTGTGAGGAATATACCGAACTTCACGGCGATAGAACATTTGGAGATGATAAAGCAATAGTAGGTGGTTTTGGTTTAATTGATGATAAAACCTATATGCTTGTTGGGCATCAAAAAGGCTCAAATACTAAAGCAAGGCAATTTAGAAATTTTGGAATGCCTAATCCTGAAGGCTACCGTAAAGCTTTAAGGTTAATGAAGTTAGCCGAAAAATTTAATAAACCAGTCGTTTGTTTTTTAGATACACCTGGTGCTTTTCCTGGTTTAGAAGCAGAGCAGCGAGGCCAGGCAGAAGCTATAGCTCGTAATATTTATGAAATGATTCAGCTAAAAGTACCTGTATTGTGTATAATTATTGGTGAAGGCGCCAGCGGAGGAGCTTTGGGAATTGGGGTAGGTGATACTTTATTAATGTGTGAATACAGTTGGTATTCTGTTATTTCGCCCGAATCTTGCTCTTCAATATTATGGCGAAGTTGGGAGCATAAAGAAAAAGCAGCAAGTGCATTAAAATTAACAGCCGATGACTTAAAAAAAATAGGTTTAATTGATGGCATAGTAAAAGAACCTTTTGGTGGGGCGCATAACAAACCAGATGAAATGACCAAGATCATAAAAAAAACCATTAAAAAAAATATTGAACTGTTAAGTACTTTTAGTAGTGAGCAAAGAATACAGAATAGAATAAAAAAGTATGAAGCTATTGGTACATTTACAAAGCAAAAACAAAAAGCAATTGAGGTGACTACCAAAGCAGTAGAAAAAGACTTAAAAGAAGCTAACTTATAATGGATAATGCTATATTTAATGGACTTGGTATTGCAGTAATTACACCATTTACTAATAAATTAAAGGTTGATTATACTGCCTTAAAGAAAATTATTGAACACTTAATTAATGGAGGAGTAAACTATATAGTTGCATTAGGCACAACAGCAGAAGTACCTACTTTAAACGCAGAAGAGAAACTCGAAATTATTCAATTTTTTGAAACCGAAATTGACGGTAGAGTTCCTTTAATAATTGGTATTGGCGGTAACAACACAAACGTAGTTATTGAAACCCTTAAAGCGTACGATTTTTTTTCTTTTGATGCTATTTTATCTGTAAGTCCGTATTATAACAAACCTTCTCAGCAAGCAATAGTTAAACATTACGAAGCAATCGCAACTGCTACAGAAAAGCCAATTATTTTATATAATGTTCCTGGTAGAACGGGTACTAATATTGAAGCAGCTACTACCCTTAAACTAGCAAATGAATGCGATAACATTATAGGTATTAAGGAAGCTTCGGCAGATCTGAATCAAATAATACAGATTATTGCAAATAAACCAGCTGGTTTTTTGGTAATTTCGGGTGATGATGCTTTTACGATACCAATATTAGCAGTTGGCGGCAATGGTTTGATTTCTGTAATAGGAAATGCCTTTCCTAAAGATTGGACAACAATTGTTGAACAAGCGCTTAGTCAAAATTTCGACTCGGCCAGGTCAGTTTTTTATAAATACATAAATTTGTTAGAAGGAGTATACAGAGAAGGAAATCCAACTGGTATAAAATACGCTATGAATCAACTTGGTTTATGCGAAAACATATTGAGAATGCCTTTAATTAGCGCTTCTCAAAATTTGCAAAAAGATTTAAACGACTTTATGAAAAATTAAAGTTAAGCTTTATAAGTTAAATTCATTTATTGTATTTTAGTTTTCTATAAAATTAAAAAAACAGCTAATTACAATTTTCTATTTTGGCTGTAAAATTTATATTTCTTGAGGCTGAAAAATGATTACCCAAAGTAATGCTATTACCTGCGGTACAAATTGTATTGCTTAAAATTTCTTTATTTGAATATAAGTCTGCTTGTGCCTTGTAAGTGTTTCGTATAGGAGCATAATTATTTAAATAAATAATTGGCTGGCAGTTTGATATACTAACTGAGCTTTTAAAACATTCTAAGCAATTAAAATATGTTGGTTCTGTTAAAGAAGGGTCAAGTGTATTTGTTTTTGAGCTACCGCTTGATTCTATATTTACACGATGAAGATCACCAGAATAATTTGAGTTTGGTAGATCAGGAAGTGTAGTAAGAAAAACATTATCATAGTTGTCAAAAGCTAAACTAATTGAAGGTTTAAATAAAAGTGTTAAAAAAACTTCGGTAGTACCATCTTGAATATTATTAATAGTGATTATGTCGTTTAAAGGTAACTGATAGCCGTGTAGAATTAACAGCTCACCAGTATAACGATTATAGGTTATGTCAGAAACATCATATAATGTTGGCACCGAAATTGTTGAATTGGATATATCGTCAATTTGAGCATAATCGTAACCATATTCAAATGCACCTAATACAATATTTCCACTTGTTGGATCTATTTTAAATAAGAGATCATTTGAGTTTTGTATTGCTGTATTAGTTTGTTTGTCGTAAGAATAAATCCTATGACTTGCATAAAGCGCATCCTCATAAGGTACGTAAGTAAATCCATAAACGTCATCTAATAAAATATTTCCTATTACTCCATTTCCACTTCCAATTAAACCTATCTCATTAAACTTAGCAGTTACAGGGTTAATTGTACCTAATACATTTTTATCAATAGCATAAAGTACATTTTTATTTTCTGATATTGCTAATGCTTTAATATTATTTCTATCTATTTTATCAATCAATCTCCATTGACTGCTATAGGGGCTCATTTCATATAGCATTGATGTGCCATTGGATGTAGTTGCAATAGAGTAACAAGGCAAATTGCTATTTAAGTTAGGCTGAGCGTTAACTATAATTATTGCAAAAATAAAAACAAAAGAAAAGCAAAAATGCTTAAAATAATAAAGCAATGAATACTTCATAAAATTAATTTAGTGCATTGTGTACATAATAAAAGTCTAATTTACAATAATTATACCTTTTTTCAAGATGTAATTACAAACAATATAATTTATTACTTGTTGTAGTAGTGATTTATATGTAAACCACATTCGGTATGATTGGCTTTGCCCTGCCAACGCCCACTTCTACCAATACCTTTAACCGTACAATGGCTGCAACCTATAGAACCGTAACCACTTGATTTTAAAGGATGTTGTAATAAATTATGCAAATACATATATAATTCTATGTTTTTGGCAGAAACATCAAGTATTGGGTGGAATTTAATTATGTCGCCTTGTTGTTCAAACACTCTTTTATGCAACCTAAGTTGTGTTTCTGTTGACAAAATGCCAGTTAACCAAATTTTGTAGTTTAACAAATGTGGGGTTAAAGGGGCAATTTTATTTATGGTACAACACATTTTTGGATGCTCTTTCCACCATTGCTGCTCTTTTGTAAGTTGGTGTTCTTTTCCTTTGGGTAATACTTCAATTACATTTAAATTATAAAGTTCTTTTAGTTGATGCATATAACTAATGGTTTCCTCAAAATGGTAAGTGGTATTAATAAAATGAACCTTTTGTTTCGGATTTATTTTATGCAATAAGTGAATTAAAAAAACAGATTTTGCTCCAAATGAAGTAGTATAGATAACTTCATCTTCAGAAAAATAATCGTATATTTTTTTTAATCGTTCTTCAAACTCAAGCGGTTCAAAAATTTTGTTTAGCGCTTTTATGTGTTCTGTATTTTCTAAAACTTGTATTTTTTGATTTGATACCATTAATATTTTCCAATTATTTTTCTACTAAGCTTTTGGTTAATTCATTTAATTTTTCAACTTTTTGTTCAAAGTTTAATTTCAGTTGATTTCTAATATGGAAAAGATTTTGTAGTAAGTCGTTAGTGTTGTGCGGTAAAATATCTTCTAAAACTTGCCTAAAACGTTTGGCAAAAGTTGGAGATTTGCCATTGGTAGAAATAGCTACTTTTAAATCGCCACGTGTAACAATAGCTCCTAAATAAAAATCACATAAATCAGGCGTATCGGCTACGTTAATTAATTTATCCATTGCTTTGGCGTAGCGATGCACTTCTAAATTTACCGCTTTAAAATTAGTAGCAGAAACAACTAAATCATAACCAACCAAATCAAAAATATCTACAGGTTTTATGTTAACTGATATTTGATTAGGGAAACGCTCTACCAAATATTTTACCTCATCACTTAGCCAAGTTGCTACAATTTTAATGTTCGCATTAGGGCTACTTTTCATAATAAATGAAAGTTTTTCGTAACCAACTTCTCCTGCACCCACAATAAGCATTTTAAGTTTATCTAACTTAAAAAATACAGGATACAATTGGTTTTTTGGAGTTGTGTAATCTATTGTTTCCATAAATTGGCTGTGGTTTCTATTAAATAATTTTTATTAGATAAAGCCACCACCGGACCAGCAATTATAATGCCTGGTGTTCCAATTTTTGCGTCTTGTACCGCTTCAACAATATCTATAACTGTAGAAAAAACTATTTTTTCTTTTTGGGTAGAACCATTTTGAATGATTGCAATTGGCCAATTTGCTTTTCCATTTTTGATAAGCATTTGTTGTATTTGTACCAATTTTTTTATGCCCATTAAAATTACCAAAGTAGCAGTTGATTGTGTAGCCAAAGCAATATCTTTACTTAATTTGCCATTACTTGTAGTACCAGTTAATACCCAAAAACTTTCGTTTACACCTCTTTTAGTTAAAGGAATATGATTTAAACCCGATAAGGTTGTTGCACTAGAAAGTCCTGGAATTATGTCCACTTCAATATTAAAGGCTTGTAGAAAAGTCAACTCTTCGTGGCCACGGCCGAATATAAACGGATCGCCTCCTTTTAAGCGAACTACATGTTGGTAATTAAAAGCATTTTCAATTAGCAGTTGATTAATTTCACTTTGTTTAAAACTGTGTTTCCCATTACGCTTGCCAACATATATTAACTCACAATTTGGTTTGGCTTCTTTTAATAAAGCTTTATTAACCAAAGCATCATACAAAATAGCATCGGCACTTTTAATGGCATTTAAACCTCTTACGGTTATTAAATCAGTTGCACCGGGCCCTGCCCCAACTATACTTACTTTTCTTTCTGTTTTTTTCATAGTTATGCTTTGTAATAGCTTTCAACAACTTCCTTATCGTTTGTGTTATCGGTTTTGCTTTTGTTATAGCTTAATAAAATTTCAATAAATGTTGCGGCATCTTTTAGGTAAGAAGTGGCAAAGGTTTCGCTCGGCTCGTGGTGGTTTATTTGAAAAATATATCTTGGGAAAGTAGTTCCAATATTTATTTTTTCAGAAGCTATAAAATGCTCTTGAAAATCATCAACAATGCCAGCTTGTGTATTACACTTAACATCTTCACTTAATAAAAGTGCCTTTGCGGCAATAACCAAACTGGTATAGCTATAATAAATGCTTTCGGCCCATTCTTGCTTTTCAAAATGCTTTTTGGCCATGTCTATTTTTTCGTAAGCACCACTTAAAATACTACCAACCACATCTAATATAACGCCTGCACATTCGCCCACACCAATTTCTTGTTTGTATTGATGATCTTGCCCCCAATCAAAAAAATCAGTTGTGCCTAAGGTTTCAATTGCTGCCAAGTGTTTTAAAACATCGTAATAATCTTTTCTGCCGTATCTTAAATAATACTCATTAAAAGCTTCTCCTTCAAGTTTATTAGTTTCGTAATGTGCCAAAATTGTTCTAACAGCTTCTGGTATGCGTTTGGTAGGTAGTTTAATAATTCGCTCTGCAATTAAAGGTTTACCATCTTTATCAAAACCACCACCCAAAACAATTTGCATAGCTGGAATTACTTTATCTAACTTTTTAATTGAGCTACCGTGAAAGCCAATATTAGAAGCCATGTGTTGTCCGCAACTGTTCATACAACCACTAATTTTTATTTTAATATCTTTATTTTTAAGGTACTGAGGAAACTCATCTTTAACCAACAATTCCAATTTTTTAGCCAAGCCAGTACTATTAGTAACGCCTAAATTACAAGTGTCTGTTCCAGGGCAAGCAGTTATATCTGCCAAGCTATCAAAACCAGGTTCTGCCAAGCCAATAGCATCTAAGGCAGTAAACAATTCTGGCAAATGATTGGGATGTACAAAGCGCAACATTAAACCTTGGTTTAAAGTAATACGAACATCATCGGCAGCATATTTTTTTATAATTGGAGCTAAGGCACGAGCAGTATCTGCACTTAAATCGCCCAATAACACTTTTACAAAAACACCTACATACTGTTGCTGCTTTTGTTGGTAAATATTGGTTTTTATAAAAAGATCGTATTTTTCTCTATTAGAAATATTCGTTTCTGCTGGTTCAAAATAAACTGGTGGTTCGGCTATTGTAACACAATTTTCATCAATAGGGTAGCTTTTATGTTTTACCGCTTTCATCTGTTCTTGTACCAAAGCCATGTAAGCATCAATGCCTAATTTCTGTACTAAAAACTTCATACGTGCTTTGTGTCGTTTTTCACGTTCGCCATGTTTATCAAAAACACGCAAGGCGGCTTCCATAAACGGAATAATTTTATCGGCAGCTAAAAACTCATAAGCAGTAGGTGCTTCAATTGATTGTGCGCCAAGGCCACCACCCACTACAACTTTAAATCCTTTTTCACCATTTTCATTAATTTTTGGTAAGAATCCAAAATCGTGAAAATAAGTATAAGCGGTATCTTTATCGCTACTGCTAAAAGCTGGTTTTATTTTACGACCCATTTCCTGACTAACTGGATTTCTTAAAAAATAATAAGCTACAGCATGTGCATAAGGCGTAATATCAAAAGGTTCGTTTGGGTCAATGCCGGCCTCAACAGAAGCAGTTAAATTACGCACCGTATTGCCACAAGCTTCACGACCTGTAAGCCCAGCGGCGGTTAAACCTACCCAAACATCTGGTGTGTCTTTTAGTTTTACATAATGCAGTTGAATGTCTTGCCGGGTAGTTAAATGCAAGTTACCAGTAGCATATTTTTCCGATACGTTAGCAGAAGCAATAAGTTGGTCAGCATTAATTTTACCATAAGGTATTTTAATGCGAAACATTTGTACCCCTTGTTGGCGTTGCCCGTAAACACCACGTGTTAAACGATAGAGTTTAAATTTTTCTTCATCTTCTTTGCCGCTTTTAAATGCTTCAATGCGCTGTTGCAATTCAACAATATCTTCTTTGTCGGCTTGCGGAATGTTTACTGTATCTAATTTCATATTGTTATAATTTTCAATGTACTACAATAAAAAAAGCCTTCCAGAAGTACTTCTGGAAGGCTTTTAAATATGTATATGATATAATATTTTACCTAATCAATCCAGAAATTGAGAATGTTAAACAACAACAACAGCAACAAAGAGTAGCAGCAAAAATGTTAGTTATGTTGTTTACAATTTTCAATTTCCTATTTTAAATTTTTTGCAATATAAACGGGAATATTTTAAATTTCAAAAGAAATTGAAAATTTATTAAAAAAAATGATTTATTAACAAAGTAGAAGATAAAAATTTGATTTGTATTGATGTAAACGCTACGATAAATTAAATTACAACTTTAAAAACAACTTAAACGAAGCTGCTTTTTCAGGTGCTGAAGATGACGTAGATAATTTTTCTGCCCTTACGCCAAAGCTTGGCTTAACCTATCAACTAAAAAAAGGCAATGGCTTGTACCTAAAACCTGTCAAAAGGAAGTCCGAACTAATTCCCCTTCACTTGTGAAGGGTGGGCTTTTTCGCAAGAAAAAGGTCGGGGTAGTTTTTGTAATTCTAAATAAAGTTTCACTAAATTGAAATTTTTGAAACTCTAATTACAATTTTTATTTGAAGCGAAACAGCCAACAATCTAAAAACAGCTGTCCCGCCTTCCGCTCAAATTGCCTTGCGCAAGCTACAGGCAATAACCGCTACAGTCGGGGCTATTTTAAAACCAGCAGGGCTACTTAAAAACGTTTCCATTTAAAAAAAATCTGCTAAAAAAAAGCTCCTAAGTTCAAATAATAAAAACTACAAATATAAAAGTAGCTAATATTTTTGGCTAGCAAAAAATATTAGTTGAGAAATTTCGATCTTTAATGTGTGAAAAAAATGATCAAACAAATTTCCTTAATATAACTATATTTAATTGCAGCTAATTTACAAGCTGAATTTCCTATTAAATACATTGTGTGAAAAAATAATTTATTGTAGGTTAAGTTTCGCAGAACTTTTTCCATTAGAAACCAATAGTTCATTTTTATTAATAAGCTCAACAGATTCAATGTTTTTTATGTTGGTTTTTAAAGGTGCTTGCCTAGGTGTACCATCTCTGCTAAACAAATGTATTATTCCATTTTTAGTTATGGCGCATAAATAATCTTTATTATTTGCAACAATGTGTTTTACAGAAAGTTTTACTTCTCCTAACAGTTGCGGTAAATTCCAACCTTTTACCTGTTTTGCATTTTTGTCGTAAGCTTTCAATTTAAGATCGTTAGTTGCTATGTAGTATCTAACTTTTGAAACATCAGAATAATTTACAACTACTAAACCATTGGTAGCTTTATCTAATAATTTTGAAGGAAAGTTTTCAACATCTCTGCCTTTTCTATCAATTAAGTAAATAGTATTATCCGTATTTAATAAAATTTGATTTTTCTTATTAATATAAAAATCGATCATATTAATTTGTCCTAAATATGCTCCATCTAATTTTTTTGTCCAAAGTATACTATCCCTTTTATCTATTAAATATAAATTATTCTTATCATCTTGCACAACATATTCCTTCTCATTTGTGTAATGATTTTTAAATGTATTTGGTCCGTTTATAATTTTTTGCCCTACAATTTTTTCCCATTTGTTTAATGTTTTTGAACTATTAGATGCTACTGCAATAGGTTTATATTCGAAATTTACTTTATTTGTTAGTCCTTCATTTTTATAAGCAAAAACTGTATTTGCAAAAATATCATTATCAATAGTAAACAATTGATGAAAAACAGGCTTAAAATTGTTTTTGTAAGATGTATTAATGGAGCCGCTATAAATTAAACAAAAATTATTCTCATATAATTTAGGTTCATATGCAATGTAGTTTTCGTTTTGTAAGAATACTCTACTCTCTTTAATATCATTTAAAATAGCTTTAATTTCTTTTTCATTCAAACCAATTAATAAAACATTTTTATATAATATATAAAAATACTTTTGTTTAATATCTTTTGCTAAACCCAACACCTCTAAAAGTTCAACATTTTCAAAACGCTTTATTTTGCTGTTTTTAGTTTTTAAATAAGGCTCAATTTTATCAGTATCTTCTACATCAAAAATGAAACTTACGGTACTATTTTCGGTATATTTTAAACAAACCCATTCATTTGCTAAGCCCGTTACAAAGTTGGCAGTAACAGTTGAAAGTTGGTCGCTACTATTTTCTAATAGATGTTCTATATAATTAAAAAGATTATCAACCTTATAGTTTTCAAAGTATGATGTTTTTTCTGGTACTAACGCTAAAATTTTACCATAGCTATTTAAAGTATGTTTTGCTAAAATACTTAACCTTGATTTTTGCTTTACCTTTAGTTCGCCATTTGCAATTAGCCCATTGTTAAATAAATATAGTTTCGAGTTGAAATTTTCTAGTTCAAAAAAATCATTCTGTAGTAAAGAGCTTACCATATTATCTGAAAATTTTAACTTTAAACCAGTTTGTGTAGTTTTAATTGAACCGTTTGATCTACTATAATTAGCCTTAAAATTAGTTGAAATGTCGCTTAGCTTATTAAGGCTTTGTTCAACTAAATCGGGGTTTTCGCTAAACAAAATTATGCCTTTGTACATTGCAAAAGTTAAATCAGATATGCCAATAGCATTTACATCGGTTCTATACATAGTTATTTTAGCTACCTTATTGGTTTGTACAAGCTCTTCTTTATTAACAACAATTTTTCTAAAAAACTTAAATGGTTGAGAGGGTAAATTTTGTTTTGTAATACAAAATAAAAAATCGCCTTCTTTCTTTAAGTATTGATACGCGGCAATAACTGTTGTTGGGCTATCAAAATCATCCGAAACAAGATCTTGTATTAATTTCAATCCATTTGATAACTGATTATACCAACTATTTTTTATTAAATCACTATTGTATTTCGAAGTTTCTAATGTATTTAATGTGCTATTTAAGTCATCTATTTTAAACGAAAAGTCGGCACTATCTGGCACAGCCATATCTATTTGGGCATTAGTTCTTGGTAAGTTTAAATATCCTTTCCAAATTAAAAAAGATAATAGAGCAAGTAGAAAAACTATACCAAATGTGGCTGACTTATTCATTGTGTTAATGTAAAGCGTTTTTTTAAAAAATATTGGATTACAAAAGTAAAAATTATAAGCAAAGTATAGCAAACTAATAGTTTACATTATCTTTGTGAAAAATTTAAAATTGAGTCAGATTACAAAAAGTGCAATAAAGTCTACTAATTTTTCACTACCAAATCAAACTGGTTTTTATAAAGGGAAAGTTAGGGATGTTTATTTTTTAGAAAACGATTTAATGGCAATGGTTGTTACAGATAGAATTTCTGCTTTTGATCATATATTGCCAAAAGCAATACCTTTTAAGGGGCAAATATTAAATAGCATTGCAGCTTATAACTTGCAAGCCACAGAAGATATTTTGCCAAATTGGATGTTGAGCCAGCCCGACCCAAATGTAATGATTGGAAAAAAGTGTAATCCTTTTAAAGTAGAAATGGTAATAAGAGGCTTTTTAACAGGCCACGCCTGGCGAACCTATAAAAGTGGTAAAAGAACATTATGTGGCGTATCTATGCCTGAGGGTATGAAAGAAAATGATCCTTTTCCGGAGCCAATATTAACACCAACTACTAAGGCCGAAGTTGGTCACGACGAGGATATTAGTAGAGAAGAAATTTTAAATACCGGTTTAGTAGGGGAGAAAGATTATATTCAATTGGAAAACTATACCCATCAACTGTTTAAAAGAGGCTCAAACTTAGCTTTTGAAAAGGGGTTGATATTGGTTGACACAAAGTATGAGTTTGGCAAAATTGGTGACACTATTTATTTAATTGATGAAATTCATACCCCAGATTCGAGCAGGTATTTTTATAAAGAAGGTTTCCAGGAAAGGCAAGATAAGGGACAAAAGCAAAAACAACTTAGCAAAGAATTTGTAAGAGAGTGGTTAATTGAAAATGAGTTTAGTGGTAAAGATGGACAGCAAATGCCTGAAATGAGCGACGATTTTGTATTAAGCATTGCTAAAAGATATGCTGAATTATATGAATTTTTAATAGGCGAATCCATTGAATTTAAAACTTCAAATATATCGGTTGAACAAAGAATTGAAAATAATATTTTAGAAGCCTTAAAACAACTGTAAGGTTTTAATTGTAACCTTAATTATTTGAAAACCCTGCGAAAGGGTAGAATGATGGGTTCATTTAGGTATGGTTTTATTAGCTCTAAATTTTAAATATCTGAGTCCTACTTTTGTCTAGTCAATTATTTTAACTTCATCGTTTAGAGTAATATCTCCACCACTTATAACGGTAGCTGTAAGTCCGCCATGGCCTACCATAGCATAATAACCTCCTGGCCCTAAATTCTCTTCCATTTTTTTACAAGGCACACAATAGCCTGTGCCTTGTAAAATTATATCCTTTCCAATTTTAAAAGTTTTATTGTGTAGGGATAGAAGATTAATTTTAGAAACAAAAAGGTTTCGCCTAATTTGCTCTGGCAAAACAGTTTGTTCTAAAATTGTAGAAAGTACAGCTAAATGTTCAAACTGAAATAAGGTAACCAATCTATTGCCACCTTTACCAGCTTTATAATCTCCTTCTAATCCATTTTCAACAGTAATAATAGTACTATCTAACTTTTTTACCAGGCTGCCTTTTGCCGGCCTAACGGTAATTAAGTTAATCTTACCTATTTGTGGTAATTGGTACATTAATTTTAAATTTATTATAAAAGTAATAATTTAATTTAAATGCAAGAAAAACAAGGCAAAAAAGTTTATTTAAACTTAATTCTGAATTTTTGAAGTGGTAACACACTATTACCAGTTTTATTACAATAAACTTCGGTTAACAATAGTAAGCCGTTTTTGCAAATTATAACTGGTAAGTTGTTTTTTAAAAATTACTTTACCAACATCTCTATGTTCTATAATTACGTCTATTACAATGTTGGCATCTAAAATTCTTACTTTTTCATTTTTATTTATAAAAGAAAATGCTCCTTTATAGGGTTGCGAAACAATATATATAAACTTTAATATTTCTTCTGCCGATTGATTCCAGTTAATGTGATAATTTGCTTCGTTACGCTAAACGCTGTAAGTTTAAAATTTGTTGGCTAATTTTTACATATACTTTAACAACTTTGTTATGAAATATTGCAAGTTTTTACACAAAACCAACTTCGAGTTTTTTTAATTTATCACTATTTAATTTAATTTTTTTGTCAATCCAAAGTAATATATTAAATTTTTCAAAGGCATCTTTATTTTCTATTTGATAAGATAGTTTTTCAAAAACATTTTTAAAATGTTGGTAAGTTTCAAATTTTTGGCTGAGTTCAGTTTGAGTCATTAACTTTTTCAACATACTAATTGCTTGTGTTTCAAATTCAAACAAATATACCTTCCGTTTTAATAGCTCCTTTACATTTTTGAGTTCATAACTTAAATGCTCAAAATTGTTTAATTCAAAATGTGTAAATAATTTTAGAATGTTAATTGCAGCAACATAATCGGTTCTAATTTTTAACTTTGGTGAGTTGGTCAATTTTACTACAAACTCTTGGCTTCTTAAATAATTGCCATTCATAAAATACAAATAAGCAAAGTTATAGTTGAAATGAACATACATATAACTGCTTACCTTAAGTTCAATTTTTTTCAACTCAATTTCAACTGTGGGTAATAAGCTTATTGCTTTTTCAAATTTATTTTTGAGTATGTAATGTTCTAATTCATAAAAATACTGTATTTCAAAAACCCTTTCTTCCATATCAGGTAAGTTAATATTTTGAGATTTTTCAATTACAGATAGATATTTTTGTATAATGTTTTTCACTTCACTATACGAGGCTACGTGTACAGCCGTATGCAAATAATTGTTGTAGTCATTAAAAATATTAAACGGTTCTGTTTTTGAATAATTGGGGTTGTCCGTTACAATATCTACAATCTGCTTACTTACTGGCAAGGCTTTTTCATAATCTTTTCTACCAATATAACACGACAATAAAATGTGGTACTTACTATGAGCAGCTTTAATTGATACTGGTTGAACATCGTCTTGCATTTCAGGCAGTTGAAGTATTTGCAAAATATCATTTTGTGTCTTTTTTAAGCGAAGTGAATTTTGAAGTACTAAAAAATCTATTTGATGGCCAATGTATTTATATAGGTATCGTTCTTTTAATTCCTCAATATGTTCTAAAGGTTTAATAAATATATTTTGTATATCTTTATTTTTGTTGTTTCTAAATTCAAAATAGGCATTTAAAGTATTGTACCTTCCCGAAATTAATATTTTATCTTCTATTACATCAAATTCATTAGCTAATTTCATCCCTTTATTGAGCTGAAGTTTAGCCATATTAAACAAACCTTTTTTTAGTAAAATTCTAAAATTATCACTATGCTGGCTTATCTTTTTTCTGGTATCTAAATTTTCATTGTAAATTCTTAGTGATTTTAAAATGGAATTAAAAAGGTTGCTCTTAACCACGGCAAAATGTTTCACAAAACTTTCGGCGGCAAACTGCTCTTTCAATACCTTTTCATCATAGTCTTTTTGCTTGTCAATGGCATTAAATAATTTAAGGTTGGTTTTATTTTTTCCTTCAAATGTGGAGTTAAATAGCTTAAAATAGCGTTTTTCACTTTTAGTCATTGATTTAATAAGAGTGAATAAGTGTAATTGTTTGTTCATTTATTTTAATAATATTTTATGTTAATAGTATTGTAATCAATCAGTTATGTTTAATTTTTAGGTATAGGGTTTTTAATTTCTTGTAATTTTTAAGTTTTGGGCGTTAAAAAAATAATTTAATATTAGCCTCCAGAATGAGAAATGAATAGGTTAAAATAATAAGATGAGAAGCTTTTTTAGCCTTAATTAAACAACAAAATTAGAAAAAATAACGAACTGACAAAGTGCGGTGGTTGAATAGTTAAAATAAAACTATATCGCTGAACAACATTACCTGTTAAGGTTAGTGTTGCTATTATTATTATTATTTGTATTAGAAAAAACATAAACTATAAAAATTAAAAGATATTAATTTTATGAAAAAATTATTAGGTATAACAATGCTTTTGAGCGTTTTATTTGTATCAGATTTCTTATTTGTATCAGATGTACAAGCGCAAAATGCACCATGTTCTGATTGTGGAAATGTAGTTATCTCGGCTATTGTTAATGGTAGAACAAGTGGTAGACGTGGAATTCAAATTTGTGCTATTAATGATGTTGCAGACTTGTCAAAATATCATCTGATAACAGATCAAAGCAATCTTTCAGATTCAGAGTTTGTTGGCTATAATAGAGATGGTTCACCACAAGGGTCAGTAACTGGTTTCTCTGGTTCGCTCTTAGCTGGTGAGTGCATTTGGCTTGTAGACAATTTCTTCAACATTACTGATGACAACAATTTTCTACATTTTATGGAAGGAACTGTTGATATTTCTGAGGTTGTTGATGGTACTTTTAATATAGATGATGACTGGAATATACTGCTCCTTTGCGGAGGAAATATTGATGATATTTATGGTACATATATCGCAGCTTTAGATGAAGATGGAGACTTTATGACCAATGCTACTGATGAGATTGCAGAAGATGATCCTGCTTATTATGAAGATACCTGGGTTCTTTCTAACAATGACAGATGCCCAAATGGAGGCACAATGGATATTGCTAACTGGCTAGTAGGACCTATTGATGATTTAGATGAATATCCAGATCCGGATGGAGGAGCTTTTGGTGAGGATGTAGATTTTATATCTCAATCTTCTTTTCCTGGCGCCAGCTACACCAATACTAGTACTTGTTCTAATGTAAGAACTTGTGGCGGTTTGCAATTATGTAAAGAAATTAGATATGAATGCGTTGAAAATGAAAATAGCTTAGATGATTTTCTTATGAAAATTGACTACATAGGAATGGAGCCTGGTTTAACTTTAGGTTTATTAGAGGAATATGATTGTAATATTACTTATGATGTTTCTTCTGATGATCCTGCGACAACTCCTGACGGTACAATTGTTTTGTTAAACAAATTGAACGACGGTTGTGGAGCAAGCTCTACTTTATGGGGTATTGAGTTTATCAGTTCTGGTTGTGATGGCGTTCAAGTTTGGAATAGAGTACCAGAAGATTGTATCTTAGAATGTTCAAACGGCGTGCAAGATGGTGATGAAGAAGGCATTGATTGCGGAGGCTCTTGCCCAAATCCTTGTGGAGATCCTCCAGCAGAACCAACCTGTACCGATGGTATCCAAAATGGTGATGAAGAAGGTGTTGATTGCGGCGGTTCTTGTGCCAACGCTTGTACAGATCCAGCAGAACCAACTTGTAGCGATGGTATTCAAAATGGTGATGAAGAAGGTGTAGATTGCGGCGGTTCTTGTGCCAATGCTTGTACAGATCCAGCAGAACCAACTTGTACCGATGGTATCCAAAATGGTGATGAAGAAGGTATTGATTGTGGTGGTTCTTGTGCCGATGCATGTACAACTGCTCCAACTTGTAGTGATGGTATTCAAAATGGTGATGAAGAAGGTATTGATTGTGGTGGCTCTTGTGCCGATGCATGTACAACTGCTCCAACTTGTAATGATGGTATTCAAAACGGCGATGAAACTGGCGTTGATTGCGGTGGTTCTTGTCCAAATACTTGTGGCGATTTAGTTACCGTTCCAACAATGTCGGAATGGGGTTTAATTATTTTAAGCTTATTGCTGCTCAACTTTGTTTTCATCAATGTTATTGTAGGAAAATTATCAGTACAAGGGTTCAATAATCAAACAATAAACCTTTTCAATTGGAGAAATTTGAATAGCTATCCATTTAATGAAACTTTATTTAGAAAAGCCATTAATTATACAATTGCCATCTTAGTACTAATAGCAATATTTGCAATAGTAGTATACGGATTTTTTACCCTAACCGATGTGGTTGGTTTAGCCATAGCCAGCCCAATATTTGCATATTTGTTACACTTGTTTTTTATGGCTAACAAAGCAACATCTAACAACTCATAACTTACTCATAACAATAAGATGAGATTAATTAAAAAACAGACTAACCCATTGTTAGTCTGTTTTTAAAATTTAAACAAAATTAATTTGTAATGAAAAGTTCTCAAAAAGATAAAAGAAATAAACGTAAAAAAAAGCATTCTATAAGCAAAATAACTTTAACTGCCCGGCTTAAAAATTTTTATGTAAAGCCCATTAACAATATGTTATTCAAGTTCTTTGCTTTAATATGTATTTTTTACGCCTTATGGATCACACCATTTTTTCAACAATATATAGTTGCCAATGTTGCCATTTTTTATGCTCAAATCAGTTCCCTTTTCTTAGGTATATTTCAATTACCTGTAAAAGCTGTAGGCGACTCTTTAACCAGTACTAATTTTTCAATGAGCATTAAAAATGGTTGTGATGCTATTGAGGCCATTGCCATTTTACTATGTGCCATGGCAATTTATCCCAGCAGTTTCAAAAGTAAGTCAATAGGTTTATTTGTGGGTTTGGTGTTATTGATTCTCTTAAATATTATTAGAATTGTTAGCTTATATTTTATTGGCGTTTACATTCCATCTTTATTTGAGGTGATGCACGTAAGCGTATGGCAGGTATTGTTTATCGCCTTTCCAATACTCATTATTTTAAGATGGATTAGCTGGACAAAAAAAATTGAATTGGTTTAATGCAACAAACTATTAATCAACTAAGCAAAAGGGTTGGGCTTTTTATTGTAGTTTATATTTGCTTGCTCGTAATTATTAATTTAAGTGGTTTTAAAACGGTTTACCATCAGCATTTCATTAACACAAGCAATACAGTTTTTGCAAACTTTAACAATGGTGGTATAGTTACTTTTAAAGATGGCCCAACGGCTAACCAACAAAAGTACCACGCCAACGATTGTGTAATAGTGTTAACCAGCAAACAACAACAAGAGCGTGCCATTGCCCGAGCACGTAAAACAGGCGATAAAATGGGTACTTATAACCCAGTTAGTTTTAACCTAAATTCTTGGCATCACTTTGGCATATTAATTACTTTTTTCTTAGCCCTTGTAATAGCATTGCCATTAAGTTGGCAGCGCAAGTTGTTAACCTTTGCTATTGGTTATATTTTAATCCAACTGTTTTTTTATATTAAAATCTGGGTTTCCATTAACTTAAAATATTCTGTTTGGTACGATAAGTTTCAAGTAGGCTGGACAACCGATTTTTTCATTAACTTACTCAACTATTTTCATATTATAATTATGTTTCCATTTTTTGGCTTGGTATTAATTACGGTAGTAAGCGTGTTGTTAAATGGGAGTCGGTTGGTGGTGTTTAGGAGGGAGATTGCTTAGAACTATCTTATGCTTTTTCTGGTCTCGGAATTTTCACAATGAATTGCTCACCTTCAATTTGGTTGATAAATTCAATGTTGGGTTGGTGTTTTATGGCTCTGCGAATACCAGATCCAAAACCTCTATAATTCATTAGTGTTGAGCAATAAGAAACTAACTTGTTGTTTCTAACTGCTGCATTACCCATTTTTATGTTTTCAATGGTAAGACTATTTGGTAACTTTCCTGGACTAACAATTTCAACCCTATTATCAAAAATCATTAATCGTATTGGGGCATTTTTTGAATAATCTCTATGTACCAAAGCATTTTGCACTACTTCTTCTAAGGCTAATTTAGATAATTCGAGCATACCAATAGAATTGAAGTTTTGACCTGCTTGTAAGTGAAATAAATTAGATTCGAGAAAGTCAATTGCCCCATCAAACATTTCAGGAATAGTACCTTTTATATCTCTGCTACTTCTGTAATCACTTCCCTAAATATTGTTACCGAAAAATGAAACCGCTTTAACACAAAATGCAGGTCGGTATTTTTGTGGGTCTTTAGAAAAAAACAACAGACCAGCTATAGTGAGTCGATCATTTTTCAATATAGATATATTATTAAATAGAACCTTTTCAGTTGTTGCAGTTTCATCTATTTTTTCAAGATAGGTTTTCACTTTGGCCACATCTATATCATCAATTGAAGAGTTAGGTACAATCATTTCATCAATAAACAACATACCACTACTTTGAAACAACCTTAATATATCGGCATTTTCAGTTAGGCGTCTTTTATCAGGCCCTTGCTTTATCCAAATGGATCCTTTATTACACCCAAAACAGGAATATTGGCATTATGCGTAGCAAAAATAAATTGCATATTACCTTTAATTTTTTTTATATATTTAATCACTTTATTATAAATGGTTTATTTATCCAAGTCATCTTCGGGTTGATCAATTATTAAAACATCATTCTCTTTTTCTGCTAATAAAAATAAAATTTCCTTCAATTAATATCTTATTTTTATTAAAATTTTAAAAAATGAACAAAAACAACAGGAGAAATTTCTTAAAAAACACCACACTTGCCACTATTGGCTTAAGCAGCGCAGCAACATCTGCAAAAGGTAGCAGGCTGCAACAAAACAATACGCCTAATTGTGCACCAACTACTTTAGATTATTTCGGAGAAGGTCCTTTTTATTCCGACAATCCACCAACCTTAATTTATAATAAATTACAAGGAACCAATGAAAATGGAGAACCACTTATTATTAGTGGGCGCGTTTTAGATTTATCGTGTAACAAATATATACCTAACGCAAAAATTGACATCTGGCACGCCCAACCCAATGGTGATTATGATAACAATGGGTTTAATTTTAGAGGTGTAACACAATCTAATGAACAAGGTTTTTACTTATTTGAAACCCTAAAGCCTGGCAAATATTTAAATGGCAACCAGTTTAGGCCATCGCATATTCATTTTAAAATAACTGCTCCAGGTTTTAGTACTTTAACTACTCAACTTTATTTTGAAGGTGATGAAGATATACCAATTGATGCCGCTGCTTCTATTACCTCTGGTAATTTTGATGCTAGTAACAGAATAATTTCATTACAAAAAAATACAGCTAACCAATTAGAAGGCACTTGGGATATTGTGATTAATGGTGAAGGTTTGCCCACAGGTATAGTTGATTTACACATAAATAAAGGTATGATATATGAATTATTGCCAACTCCTTTTAGCAAAAAGTTAACTATTAAATATGGCGTTTTTAAAGCATCAAAAGTGGCCATTAGCGTTTATAATTTAATGGGCAAACAAATCAGTAATCTGGAAAGTTCTACAATGTCTCCAGGGAAATATGAAGCCTATTGGGAAGTACCAGATACAATACCACAAGGCCATTATTTTGTGGCACTTAGTATTAACGATTTGCAAGTACATTACTTAAAGGCTTTAAAGCATAGCTAAAAAGTGTCCAAAATTTAGCGACATCAAACCGAAATTTGTGTTGCGTTTTGCAGTAAATTTTATATCATTTATTCAAAAAAGCAGTTTGCCCTAAATGATACAAGTTATGTTGAATACAGTTGTTTAGCATTTAACAATAATTGTAATCTTTTTCTGTATGCTGTTTTAACATAGCGATTTCTGTTTTAGCTTCTATTAGTTTTAGTATTTCTTTTTGGTTTTGTTTTAAACAAAAAATAAGCCCTTGCCATTCATCAACACAATAAGTTTTCATATTAATCCATTTTTCAACACAATTCATTTCTATTTTACAAGAAAATTTTTCTCTTAACAATTCTAAAATGTAATTACGCCAAGCCAAAATATGCTCCAAAGTTTGTGCAATACTACTGCCAATCTTAAAGCTATTATTTATATTTCTTTTATAAAGGCCTTCTATAATTTTTAGCATAGATTTACTGTATCAGGGTGTACCGTCAAAAAAAAATGTAGGTCTTTATACTTTACTGTTTATTCATTAATATATCTATTCTACTAAATATAAATTTCTTACAACATTACTTCGTAAAAATATCAAGTCTTATAATGTATGAGATTTAAAACTTTATTTTTATTGTTATTTTCTATTATAGCTGTTAACTTAAAAGCGCAAGTTAATATAGATGCTGCTAAAGTGCTAAATGAAATAAACAATCCGGCAGATACAGTTTACAATGAATACTACAATAATCGCAAGACGCATTATTTAAATTTATCTATAGGTTTTTTTAATTCCGTTGACTTTGCCTTTAGCTTAGCCAATGTAAATAGTGTTACTGGTACTCCTAGTCCGGCCATAAACTTTGACTATAATTACGGTATTAGCAGTAATATTAGCGTTGGCGCTTTTGCAAATTATTATAGAGTAAATGCACAATACACACCCAACTTGAGCGAAATTGAAACTATTTTGGACAAAAGCCTTGCTTGTTCTGGTGATTTTTTTGAAATAATCAACTGCATTAGTAATGGCGTAAATGAAGAAATAACAATTAAAGAGCGATTAAATGTATTTACTTTAGGTGGAAAAATTAGTTATCATAAACGTTTTATACCTAAGTTAGATACTTACTTGGCCACTTATTTGGGCTTTAGTTTTAATAACAGGGAAAGTATTGTTGAGTCAGCTTTAGAAGAATATGCAGCAGATTTGTTACAGCAATCATCTGTGGAGGTACCTAAATTTATGTATTATGTAAATGGTGGGGCACGTTATTATGTAACACCAAACATAGGTATTTATGGTGAGTTAGGTTATGGAAACGTTCATTTAGTAAAGTTAGGCTGTACTTATAGATTTTAGTGTCTTTAATTAAAGTGTAACTACTGTTTGGCAGAAAACCCCTTAATTTTCTACAATCAACGATCATATTTAAAATTTTGGCAACTATTCAGTAGAGCTCAGAAGTCAGATCGCTTCGCTGTCAGATGTTAGACATAAATTCGGCTGAGTAAAGTCAAAAACGCTCTTTTCCGCCCAAATTATGCCCGACATCTGAAGTCTGACAACATTAGTGATTTGTTTTTTCTTGCTTTTCTAAGGATGTGATTTTTTAATTCTCGCTCTTTTAATAGTTTAAGCCTGGTTTTATGATAATATTATGGCTTTATAATTGGTCGTTTATTTCTTTAAACAAAATTTCGAAGGCGCCTGCTTTGGTATGGCAATCGCATAAAATCTGACCGCTGATTATGTAATAAGATCTAACATTATTTTTAGAAATGTTATTTTGTTTGTTGTTTAATACGACTTAGCGCACTCTAAAAATTAGCCCCGACAGAAGTGGTTATACCATTTTATGTTCGGCCTTTGAAGCGTTGGCAAAATGGTATTTGAACGGATGGCGGGACCAAAATTTCTACGGGGGGAAACCAATTCGCTTCTAATTTTTTTTGCTAATTATTTAAATCATTTTTTTTGCGATTGCCTTGCCTGCTTTGGTCATTGCTGTTATAAATCTACTTAAAGTGCTATGGTCTGGTAAAACTTGTTCTATTGTTAATCCACAAAAATAGCTAAACTATATTCTATCATTAACACTATCTTCTAAGTCATAATCACTTAATCTATACCAAGTTTGAAGCAAACACATTTAAAATAATAATAAACTATCGTAAGAAGGTTTACCAGCTGCACTTTTGCCTTTTTTATAATGTGTGTTTATAATTTCAGAGCTCCCATTCCAATCCAACAAAGTATTAATTTGGGCAAAAAAGAGCGTTTTTGACCTTATTCAACAGAATTTATCTGACGTTTGACAGCGAAGCGGTTTGACTTTTTACCTCTACTGAATAGTTACTAAATAGCTAAATATTTTCGTGCTGTAAAGCTTAATCCAACACCTCTTATAAGCATAAAAATAACCATTGCTAACCATAAGGCATGGTTGCCCAATAAGGGTTGCACTAAAAAATACAAAGGCAAATAGCATAAAAAAGTAGCTATAAACATAATGTTGCGCATAGGTTTTGTAGCAGTTAAGCCTATGTAAATGCCATCCCAAATATAGGCAACCATAGCAGGTAATGGTAATGCCAACAACCACCAAACGTAAGGTTTTGCTGCTGTAATTATTGCTGCATCTTCTGTAAAAAAGCTAACCATATTTTTACTTAATAAGGCAAAAGCAATTATGTATAATATGGCAAAAGCAAAGCCCCAATAAAAAGCATATCTAATGCTTTTCTTCAATAAAACTTTGTCTTTCATACCATAATATTTACCTGCAATGCTTTCAATAGCAAAAGCAAAACCATCAATACCATAAGATAGAATACTTAAATATTGTAACAGGATGATATTTACCGCTAATAAAATAAGGCCTTCGTTTTCTGACATTGCGGTAAAAAAACTAAATGTAAAAATAAGGCAAAGGGTGCGTAAAAATATATCAAAATTTACTTTAAAGAAATGAAACAGAGCCTCAGTTTTAAATAAAATTTGGGTTTTAATTTTTTGTAAGAGATGTTTGTAATGATATAAAAACAAAGCGATAGCTAATGTAAAACCAGTATATTGAGCTATAACTGTACCCAATGCAACGCCATCAGCTTTCATACCAAAGCGAAATACAAACAAGTAATTTAAAACAATGTTTACTAAATTTAGCGTTACCGTAATTATCATTGGATAGCGGGCATTTTGCATGCCAAAAAACCAACCATTTAAGGCATACAAACCAATAGCCGCTGGTGCATCCCAAATTCTAATAAAAAAATAAGGTCTGGCAATCGCTTCAATTTCTACGGATGCACTAACTATTTTAAACCCAATTACAGCAACTACTTGTTGACAGATAATTAATACAACTCCAACTAAAACAGCAATAGTTAAGGCTCTAAGTAAAGTGTAATAAATTTCAATGTGATCATTTCTACCTGAAGCTTGAGCGGTAATTCCTGTTGTGCCCATTCGTAAAAAACCAAAACCCCAATAAATAAAACTAAATATTATACCTGCAATAGCTATTGCCCCTAAATAAACTGGCGACTCCATTTGCCCCATTAAATAAGTATCTACCAAACCTAACAAGGGTACAGAAATATTACTGATAATATTCGGGATAGCGAGCCTTAAAATAGCTTTGTTCATTGCTTCTAAAAAAACTCAATGTAGGAAATTATTTTCCGTTAAAAAAGATGATTTTGAAAAATGCTTTTATTGTTAGGGTAGTAGAAATTTTATTTCATTATTCAAACCTTACCCAATCATTCAACAATAATCAGTTTAACATAAATATTACTTTGCGCATTATTCTTTATAACTAAATAATGAAGCCCATTTTGTAAATCACATAAATCTATGCTAAGCTCATTGCTGCCACTTATCGCACTCGAAATTTCTGTGCCGTTTGCATTTTCTACTGTAACATCATAAGCATTTATTAAACCACTAACCATTAAAGTACCCGTGTTGTTATTGGTGTAATTTATATTAATACCATCAGTAGCTAAAGCAATTGCATATTTACCATTTAGTGTACAAGTAGATGTTACAGCAAAATTAACACCAAATTTAGGTAAGGTATTCGCATACTCATAAGCGCCTCTGTCGGGCATGCCATCAAATACGAAACCATCATTTATATTATCTAAATCAATACCATTGTTTCTAAAATTAGCTGCATTGTAGGGTTGAAAATTGGTATCGTCTGGTGTGTATTCGGTTGTATAATTTGCTGGTGGTGGCGCATTTATAACACCAATGTTTCCAATGGTTAAACCGTTATCTTCAATGTTGGTGGCGTTGCGTAAATCGTTAATGGTGGCGTATCTATCATTATCCCACTTAAACCATTCTGCTCCTGTTGCGGGTCCTCTTGTGCTTAAGTAAGCGTTATAATCCCAATCATCAATACTGTCATCAACTAAACCAAATTCTTCAAAACAATATCTACTGCCAATAATCACATTATTTTTTATGAAGGTATTTTGCCAGCCATCTGAACTCATTCCATTACCCTCTTTTGATGAAGTGTTATGAACCAACACAATTCCCGCAGTTCCTCTGTTCATTTTAAAAGCAGAGATGTCCATATTGTATAATTCATTTCTAAATACATAACAGGGTCCACCAAAAACAGGTGCTACACTTACGCCCGACCTTCCGTTATAGCCTCTGTTTCTATAAACCCGTGTATTGGAAATTGTACCGTCTACTTCTAAAAAATCGTCTACCATATTTTGAATGTCATTATTATGAATATCTAAAGCATACGAAATTTGGTAAGGTGGTCCATCGGTAGAAACGCCATCATCAAAATTTTTAATGGTGTTAAAACTTACTACGTTGCGGTTGCCTCTTATGTCTATCGCTCTATGTTCTGTTCCGCCATTTGGCCAGTTGGTTCTACCTAAAAAATAATTATTGGTAATGTATTGGTCATGTTCCCAACCGTTTTCTCTTCTGTTATAAATTCCAAAAGTTACATCTTCTATCCAGCAATTTTTTATGGTAAGATGCTGGGTATGTTGCGCATCAATCGCAATGTTTCCGTTCTGTATTTTTAAGCCATCAATAATAATGTGTTGTAAAGAATCATTGCCAATGTTACCCAATATTATGATGCCGGAGTTGGTATTGCCACCGTCAACAATTGCGGCATGCCTGGTTTCACTTCTAAAGGTTATGGGTGCATTGGCTGTTCCATCCGTACCCATTTCAAATGAACTGTAATTGCCCGGACGAACAATAAATGTTATACCTGCTTGTGCGTTATCAGCAGCCGTTTGCAAACCTCTATATGGATTTCCGCTTGTGCCGCTGCCACCGCTACTGCCCGGTGTAACATATCTAAAATTGTTCGTTTCTGTAGGATAGGCTTTTGTAGTAGCCTGAACCGTAGTTGTAGTTCCACCACCATCGGGGTCGGTTAAAGTTAAGCGAATATCATAAGTGGTGTTGGGTTGCAAAAACATGGCGCTGCCAGCATGATGATTATAACCCGGAGCTGTACCATCTATAACCAAACCTGGATGCGCACGCATCGTCACCGCTCCATTTTTATAAGTGCCATTGCCTTGTTTTCTAAACTCAATTTGAAGCTTGCTGTTTAAATTGGCATCTCCACTTACGTTATATAAAACGGCGATATGCTCAAAAGTAGGGTCAATTTTGATAGCACCTGGCGTTAGTTGATTTTGCGGAACAAGTGGTACAATATTAAAACTTGCCCCGAATGTTGGCAAGGGTTTTCCAAACTCATAAGCCCCTCTGTCTGGTTGTCCATCGGTAACGTATTCATCATTTAAATTATCTAAATCAATTCCATTGTTTCTAAAATTGGAACCATTTGTTGGCTGGAAATCTGCATCGCCTGGCGAATATTCCACTTGATAATTAGCTGGTGGTGTGGCGTTACCAATATCGCTGTTTAAGTTAAAGTCGATTCCGTTGTTTCCAATATTAATTTCATTTTGCAACTCTGTTACATTACCATATCTTATATTATTCCACTTAAACCACTCTTCTCCCTGCGTATTGTTACCCGGTCGGGTGCTGTAATAAGCATTGTAATCCCAATCATCATTACTGCCATTTACCAATCCAAATTCTTCAAAACAATAGCGGGTACCTATAAGCACATTGTTTTTAAAAAAAGTGTTTTGCCAACCAACAGGGGAACTCATTCCATTGCCAAGTTTAGAACTGGAGTTATGAACGATAACCAAACCCGATGGCCCGCGGTTCATTTTGTAAGCCGAAAATCCTTCCGCCATATTATACATTTCATTTCTAAATACATAACAAGGTCCACCAAAAACAGGTGCTAAACTTACGCCTGCTCTTCCATTGTACATCCGGTTACGATATACTCTTGTATTTGAAATAGTACCATCTACTTCAACTAAATCATCTGCCATATTCTGAATATCGTTGTTGTGAATGTCCATAGCATAAGAAACCGCATAAGGAGCGCCGTCAGTAGAAATCGCATCATCAAAATTTTTAATGGTGTTAAAACTAATCACATTCTGGTTGCCTCTTATATCAATTCCTCTATGTTCAGTTCCGCCAACAGGCCAGGCAGTTCTACCCGATATGTAGTTATTGGTAATGTATTGGTCGTGCTCCCAACCATTTTCTCTTCTGTTATAAATTCCCCAAACCACATTTTCTATCCAGCAATTTTTAATGGTTAAATATTGGGTATGTTGTGCATCAATTCCATAATTTCCATTCTGTATTTTTAAGCCATCAATGATAATATGTTGCAGCGAATCAACACTAAAATCGCCTAATACAATTACGCCTGAATTGGTGTTGCCACCATCAACAATGGCGGCGTGGGTTGTTTCACTTCTAAAGGTAATGGGTGCGTTGGCTGTACCGTCGGTAGCGATATTAAAGGAACTATAAGTACCTGGTTGAACAATAAATGTTATGCCTGGCTGTGCATTATCGGCAGCCGTTTGCAAACCACGATATGGGTTTCCACTTGTTCCATTACCGCCGCTGCTGCCTGGCGCAACGTATCTAAAATTATTGCTTTCTGTTGGATATTTTCTGGTGGTGGCCTGAACCGTTGTGGTAGTTCCACCGCCATTAGGATCGGTTAAAGTTAAACGAATATCATAAGTGGTGTTAGGTTGAAGAAACAAGGCACTTCCTGCGTGATGATTGTAACCGGGAGTTGTGCCATCTATAACCAAACTGGGATGTGTTCGCATAGTAATTGCTCCATTTTTATAGGCGCCATTGCCTTGTTCTCTGAACTCAATTTTTAAGTCACTATTTAAATTTTCATCTCCACTAACATTATATAATATGGCAAGGTGCTCAAAAGTTGGATCAATTTTGATGTTACCGGGTATTACTGCATTTTGATTTCCCTGTGCTGGTTCTGGTGGAGAACTTCCGTAGGATGGCAATTCAACTACATAGGCATCAATAGACTGACCATCTTCTGCGCCGCTCCAATCTGAACCAAACAAAACTCTTGTGCCGGTTGGACTAATAACTGCATGTGGTTCGCCAAAATAATTATTGCCTGCTGCCAAGCCAAGATTTGCTTCATCTTCATCGCTTCTATGATATAAGATCATTAAACTTTCATCGGCATTCCAAGCCTGCACCGTACTGTACATTGTTTTGACTACATTGCCTGCGCCAACATTGGTTATCCGGCGGATAGTAGTACCAAAAGATGGATCGGTAACGGCTTGTAAATAGCCGGGCTTAGCTAAAGGCTGCATCGGTTTTGCTGAAAGGTCGTTTACTTGTAAACCGAAAGTAAGATCTTGCGCTAAAATAATTTGGTTGCTAATTACAAACAGGAATAGGATAAGTATTATATTTTTCATTATTATCAGTTAATTGATTAAACAAGTTGACAATGTGTAATATACAAATAAAAAAAAGGAGACTCTAAATGAGACTCCTCTTCTATTTAATTTTTTTTTAAAATAGCAACTATTTTCTAGTAGTTGTTAAAATTGCTCCTCCCATAGAGGCGGGTAGTTTTTGTTCCATTTTCACCATTTCACTATTGGCTTTATCTATCCAAATTTTAGACACATCATTTTCATCTTCAATATTACGCACTTTAATTAAATAACAATCTACTTTACGTACTTCTTCGGTACCAAGATGCTCGGCAAGCATTTGTTTGCTATTAGCTTTCATAATATCGGTTACATAAAAAGAAACCTTGTCTCCTTCATTCATATTCATAGATGCTAATAACATATCAAAACCGGGGCCATCATTAACTAACAGGCCTTCATATTCAATATTTTGCTCTTTATCCATAGCATTCAGTATTACTGTATTTTCATCAAATTTTAAAGACATTTTTTGACCAGCTTGCTCTGCTATTCTTTCCATTATTTTAAAGTCGCTGCTATACAAGGCCATATCTTTAGTAGCCCCCATTTGGCTATTTGTTTCATCTGTTATCATCCAGCTATCGCCATCTTTAGCAATAGTTCTCTCCATAGTCATAGGTATTTTTTGCCCTTGTACCTCAATCAGCATATCATATTCAATTGTTTTTTCATTCCAGTCGTATTTAATTTCTGGTAAAGATTCCATTACGTCTATTTCTTCTTTTTCTTTTAAAACAACTTCATCAATATTTACAGTTAACAATTCTAATGTTTCCGACACATCCTCTGGCATCTCTTTTTGGTATTGACCGCCTAAATGTTTAGCTAAAAATTCTTCTACTTTTGCATACATTGCCATTGAATTTAGTGGCTTTCTAAACCCGTGCCCTTCATCTGCTGCCAACAAATAATCTACAGCTTGATTTTTATCTCTTAAAGCTATGGCAATTTGATCGGCTTCTGCTTTTTTTACTCTTGGGTCGTTTGCACCTTGTACTATTAATAGTGGATCATTTATTTTATCTGCACTAAATAATGGACTTGCTTCCTGCATTAATTTTTGACCTTCTTCTGTGTTAGGGTCGCCCACCATTTCGTACAACATTTGTCTGCCAGCCTCCCAGTAAGCTGGTACACTTTCTAATAATGTAAATAAATTGCTGGGTCCTACAATATCAATACCACAAGTATAAACATCTGGCGTAAAAGCTAAACCAGCTAATGTAGCGTAACCACCATAAGAAGCACCCATAATGGCAACCTTATCTTTATCTGCAATACCTTCTGCAATTAAATGTTTTACGCCCCAAGTAATATCGTCTTGCATTAACTTGCCCCATTGTTTATCACCAGCATTTAAAAATGCTTTACCATAACCGCCGCTTGCTCTAAAATTAGGTTGTAAAACAGCATAGCCTCTATTGTTTAAAAACTGTATGCTACCACTAAAACCCCAGGTATCACGCGGACCTTTTGGACCGCCGTGCACCATAACTACCAATGGTAAATTTTTAGCTTCTGTACCTTTTGGTAATGACAAATAGGCTGGTATTTCTAAGCCATCACTACTTTTATAAGATATGGGTTGCATAGTTGATAACTGATCTTCAACTGCTTTTAAACGTGGGTTAGGGATGTATTGTAAAATCAATTCTTTTTTAGCGGAGTCGAAAAAATAGACTTCAGAAGCATATTTATCTCCATAGGCAATTACCAACATTTTGCTGTAATCTTTAGTAAAACTGGTAAAACCAACTTCTCTATTTGGGAATTTTTTAGTTAAAAATTTAAATTTTTTCTCCCAAGATTTATTTTTGAAATAACGCTTTCTTTTATCGTATGTATATGAAGTAGCTATAATTTCACGAGTATGATTATTTACAAATAAACTACCAAAATCTACCTTTCCTTCGGGGTCGCTTTCCATCAATTCAATTTCATTACTGGCCATATCCATTGTATACAATGTACTTAGATTTACATCTCCCTTGTTTGAAACTAAATAACATTTGGAGTTATCTTTATTAAAACCAGCTACATACGCTTGCTCTTTTACATTGGTATTATATACTTCTTCAAAGCTGCCATCTTCCAATTTTTTTAAAATTTGCGAATTTCCTTGTTCATCGGTTCTGGTAACCATGCGCATGTTTTCGTCCCAATCAAAAATGTAGCTCGTATAGCGGTTGTCATTTTCTAATATTTTGGTTAATTCCCCTGTTGAAATTTTCAAGCTGTATAAATCGTGCCAAGCTTTATCTCTATCATTTAAGCCCACCATTATCATATCTGGGTCAATTTCTGAAACCGCAAAAATACGTGCTTGTATATCTTCTATAGGAGTTAAATTTTTAGATACTGGCACTTCGCCTTCGCCCACTTCTTCATAAGGGTTTACCGAAAAGATGTTCAAGTTTTCGTTTCCACCTTCATCGTTTGCATATAGAATTTGCTTGGAGTCATCTGTCCAAAAATAACCTAATAAGGGGGAGCTGCTTGTAGTTAGTAATTTTGCTTCATCAAAATTTTCATTAAATGCTTTTACCCAAATGTTCATAATGCCTTCGTATTCTTTCATAAAAGAAACATATTGGCCATCCGGACTTAACTGTCCACCCGAAATTTCAGGATTGTCGAAAAATATTGCTCTGTCTATCAAGGTCTTCGTTGTTTTGTCATCATCCGTGGCATTAGCTGTAAAAACGAAAAATGCCAGCATAAAAGTTAAAATGTGGTTTGTTTGCATAATAGATTGTTTATATTGATTTGATAATTTTTTTTATAAAATAGTTTTAAAGTTCAAATATTTTATACGGTTAAAATACAAAATGTATTTCTATAAAGTTCCATAAATTTTTGATTGTTTATACTACCTCTTTCTGCAACTTAAATTCAGAAGTGGAATGAAATTCTAAATCTTCGTAATCTTCTCTGGCTCTATCTAACATCCACTTACTTTCTGCCATAAAAACATAATTATCATCTTTATCGGTAGCTATGCTGCCTTTTTTACGTTTTATAAAATCATCTAACATTGCTTGGTTGTTTGTAGTAATCCAGCAGGCTTTGTAAAACCGTAAAGGATCAAACCTGCAGTTGGTACCATATTCTTCTTGTAAACGGTATTGTATTACTTCAAACTGAAGTTCACCAACTGTACCAATTACTTTTTTGTTGCCAGGCTGTAAGGTAAATAACTGTGCTACACCTTCATCGGTTAGCTGTTGAATACCTTTGTTGAGTTGTTTGGTTTTCATAGGGTCAAGGTTAATCAATTCTTTAAACAACTCTGGCGAAAAACTTGGAATGCCCTGAAACATCATTTCTTCCCCTTCGGTTAGTGTGTCTCCAATTTTAAAATTTCCGGTGTCATATAAGCCAATTACATCACCTGGAAAGGCTTCTTCAACTACATTTTTTGTTCGGGCAAGAAAAGAGTAGGGATTACTAAATTTAAATTTCTTTTCTAACCTTACGTGTTTAAAAAAACGGTTGCGCTCAAAAGTGCCGCTAATAATGCGCAAAAAAGCAATACGATCTCGGTGGCGCGGATCAATGTTTGCGTGTATTTTAAAAATAAAACCGCTAAATTTATTTTCAGTAGGTTCAACAATTCGTTTGTCTGTTTCGCGTAAACCAGGGGTTGGGGCAATGTTAATGAAAGTATCTAACAGTTCTTTAACACCAAAATTATTTAAAGCGCTACCAAAAAATACAGGTGCTAAATTTGCCGCTTGATATTGTTCTACATCAAAAGGATCATAAACGCCTTCTATCATTTCTACTTCTTCCCGTAAAACGTTGGCATCTTCTTCGCCCACCAATTCGTCTACTTGTTTACTATTTAAATCATCAATGGCAATGCTTTCTTTATCGTTTTTTTGTGAGCCTGGTTGAAACAGGTTTAACGTTTTATCATACAGTTTATAAACTCCTTTAAACCGTGCACCAATATTAATTGGCCAGCTTAAAGGGCGAACTTTTATGTCTAATTTGGCTTCTAACTCATCTAATAAATCAAAGGCATCACGGCCTTCTCTATCCATTTTATTAATGAAGATAATAACTGGTGTTTTACGCATTCGGCAAACTTCCATTAATTTTTCGGTTTGCATTTCTACCCCTTTTACACAGTCAATTACTAAAATTACGCTGTCAACAGCAGTTAAAGTACGATAGGTATCTTCAGCAAAATCTTTGTGACCAGGAGTATCTAAAAGATTGACATTGATGTTTTTATATTCGAAACTCATTACCGATGTAGCTACCGAAATACCTCTTTGGCGTTCAATATCCATAAAATCGCTAGCAGCCGTTTTTTTAATTTTATTAGATTTTACTGCACCCGCTATTTGTATAGCTCCACCAAACAATAACAATTTTTCGGTTAAGGTAGTTTTACCCGCATCTGGGTGACTAATAATGGCAAAAGTTCGCCTGCGTTGTATTTCTTTTTTTAAATTAGACATAGAGCTGCAAAGATACTGAAAAGTAATGGTGATTGATTAAATAAGAAAATGACATTTTTATTGAGGTAAGATATGCAAAACATAATGTTTAAAACCATACAAATATTTTATACCTTACAAAGGTATTAATATTTAACAAAATAGGATTTCTTTATAAAGATTTTGTAACTATTCAGTAGAGATCAGAAGTTAGACCGCTTCGCTGTTAGACGTCAGACAAATTCGATTGAGTGAGTGCAAAACACTCTTTTTCTCCCAAATTATATCTGACGTCCGAGGTCTAACAATAAAATGATCTGACATCTGAATAATTCATAGTATGAAAATATTCATTGTACAATAGTAATTTTTTTTATATTTTGAATTGGAAAAGAAACCAGTAAAATATGCGAAGATTACATTGTTATTCTTACCTAAACATAGTTGTCAAAACAACTGTTAAAGCTCAAATAATTTATTCAACACTCAAGTTCTTCAAAGAAAAAAATATTATTGTATAATGAATATTACACTTACACCAATTGGCTTTGTAAAAAACAATAGAACAGAAATTGAAGATGACAATTGGGGACAAATTACTTCTGAAATTGAATTAGCAGATCATATTGTTGCTGAGGCATTAGATGGAATTGAAACGTTTTCTCATTTACATATTATTTTTTATATGGATAAGGTTTTAGATGAAAAAGCAAAGGCGCAAAGCAGGCATCCACGCAATAACTTAGAGTTACCAAAACTTGGTACTTATGCCCAACGAAATAAAAACAGACCTAACAAATTAGGTTTAACAATTGTTGAGTTAATAAAAAGAAGAGGAAGAATTATTATTGTCAAAAATTTAGATGCAATAAATGGAACGGCTGTTTTAGACATTAAACCCGTTATGAAAGAATTTCAACCTTTAACTGAAATTAAGCAACCCAATTGGACTAAGGAAATCATGAAAAATTATTGGGGAAATTAAATTTAAAAGAAAAATAACTAACTTCCGCTAACAAAGGCTAAAATATAGTTTTGCTCGCAAACATATTTTACTGATAAAAGTTTTTTGTAATTTTCTTTTATAATTAAAGCCCAAACCATTCCATTTACTTGTAAATCAAAGGGTTCTACAGCTAATTCTGTTTTAAAATCTAATAATTTTTTACTATAAAATTTATACAAAGCTTCTTTTACACACCACAATACTGTTGGCTTGGTAATTTTGTTTTTCTCTGTTAAATACGTCAATTCAATAGGAGACAAAAATTTGCTGGTGATTTTTAAAACCTGTTCTCTTGGCTCTTCAATATCAATACCTAAATTTTTTTCCTGATCTAAATAAACCGCAACATAATTTTTACTGTGGCTAATTGAAATATTTATTATAGTGTTTTTTAAAAAGGGTTTGCGATTTTCATCGTAAAAAATTCGATGGTTTTCGTTGGTTAATTTTTTTAATAATATTCTTACACACAACCATTCTTTTTTTCTTCTTTCTACTTTAAAGCTACTATAAGTAGTTTCATCTTCTTTGGTTAGTACAATAGAATTTTTGAGTTCTCCCAGCGTTTCTGTTATATGCCAAACTCCAATTACGGCTACTTTTAAGGGATAAAAGGTTTTAACTAAAGGCATATACTAAAATGGTAAAAGTAAACAATATATTTGCAGTATAAATGAAAGTAAACATAAAAAAGGTTCATCATTTAACAGGGCATAAATCTTCTTTGTTTGCCATATGTTTGTATAAAAATAATTACCAGTTTATTACTGGTGATGGTGGCGGCTATGCTGTACTATGGAATTTGAAAAATACCGAAAAAGCGGAGGTTTTAGCAAAGGTTGATTCTAATATTTTTGCTCTTCAATTTGTAAAAGCAACTAACCAATTGGCAATTGGTACTATGTCGGGCACTATAAATTTTATTGATGTTGAAGATAAAAAATTAGTATTACAAATTAACCCTGGCGCAAAAGCCATATTTGATTTCTTTTTAAACAACAGCAAACTATATATTGCTACCGAAAATGGTACGCTAATTATTTATGATGTAAGTTCAAATAAAATTATTGAGGAGATCGAAATAAGTGACAAAAGTTTGCGAAATTTCGCGTTTAATAAAACCAACAAACAACTGCTTATAGGAAGCAGCGATAATAGTATTTATATTTTTGATATAGAAAGCAACAGCGTGCTTAATAAGCTGAATCACCATAAGAATTCGGTATTTAGTGTGCAATGGCTTAATGAAGATATAATTGCATCTGGCAGCCGCGATGCGCATTTAAATATTTGGAAAAGAAATGTTTTATATAAAAGCCTACCAGCGCATTATTATACTATTAACAATATTGCAGTATCTGCCGATAAAAAGTTTTTTGCAACCGCCAGCAAAGACAAAAGCATTAAAATTTGGAATATTGAAACATTCGATCTTATAAAAGTAATTGATGAAAGCAAAACTGAAATGCACACTAACTCGGTAAATAAATTAATATGGATCGATTACCAAAATTATTTAATTTCTATTAGCGATGATAGAAATATAATAGTTTGGGAGCTTATTTTTGACACTTTGTAAGAGAGTACAAAACATTATTGAGCTATTCTCTTAATTTTGGGTTTTAAAAGTATATTAGCAGAAATGGACTGATTTTGATCTAATGAAACCTGTTTTATTGTGCAATATAAATACAAGTGTACAGGTTCACTTGGAGAAAAGGGAAATTTTTATGCGTATTGATCAAATGAAACCTGCTTTATTGTGCGGTTTGAAAGCAAGTGAATAGGTTCATTTGCAGAAGGGGAAATTTCGTGCGGTTGCTGCAATTTATTTGGGATTTTAAAAAGATATTAGAAAAAATATAATGATTTTATCAGATAAAAAAATATTAGAAGAAATAGAAAAAGGTGGTATTTTAATTGAACCTTTTAGGCAAGAATGTTTGGGCACTAACTCTTATGATGTACACTTGGGGAAATATTTAGGCACCTATCAAAACCGTATTTTAGATGCCAAAGTGCATAATTTAATTGATGAAATTGTAATTCAACCAGATGGTATTGTGTTACAACCTGGAACTTTATATTTAGGAGTAACCGAAGAATATACAGAAACACATAATCATGTTCCATTTTTAGAAGGCAAATCTAGTATTGGCCGTTTAGGTATAGATATACATGCAACTGCTGGTAAAGGTGATGTAGGTTTTTGCAACACCTGGACTTTAGAGATAAGCTGTATACAACCAGTAAGAGTTTATGCTGGTATGCCTATAGGCCAACTAATTTATTTTAATGTAGATGGTGATATTGAAAATTACTACAATAAAAAGCGCAATGCAAAATATATTGATAGATCTATTAGGCCTGTTGAATCAATGATGTGGATGAATAAATTTTAATACAAACCATCGCAAAATATTAGTTAAGAATTGTCTTGCTCTCTGCGCTTTATCTCATCTCGTAGTGGTATGGCTTTTTCGTATTCTTCATTATCTAAAAGTGATTGTAGCTTTTCTTTCAAGTCTTTGGTCTCAAGCTTAGTAAAATCATCAGTATTATTTAAATCAACTACTTTACTGTTGCCTCTTCTGCCACTACTTTCAGTTTCTTTGGTTTCCATTTCCAAAATAATACCTGCTTGGCCTAAAATAAATTCATAAGAATAAATAGGACATCTAAATCGTACTGCCATAGCAATAGCATCGCTAGTACGGCTATCAATTTCAAAGTCATTAGTGCCGTTACTGCAAATGAGTTTAGCATGAAAAACCCCTTCTACCAATTTATCTATTATTATTTCTTTACAAACAATTTTAAACTCATCGCATATGTTTTTTGTAAGATCGTGTGTTAGCGGACGAGGCGGATTCATTTTTTCTAAAGCCAAAGCAATTGCCTGAGCTTCATGCGCCCCAATAATTATAGGCAAACGGCGATGACCTTCTGTTTCGCCCAACACAACTGCATACGAATGAGATTGTGCTATACTTTGCGAAAGTGCTACTATTTCTAGCTCAATTTTTTGCATTAAAATTTTTTATACTGCGGCTTTATAAGCTTTTATTGCTTCATTTAGTTTAGGAACTACTTCAAAAGCATCACCAACTATACCATAATCTGCGGCCTTAAAAAATGGTGCTTCCGAATCTTTATTTATAACAACAATAGTTTTGCTACTGTTTACGCCAGCCAAATGTTGTATAGCACCTGATATAGCTACGGCAATATACAAATTAGGGCGAATAGTTATACCAGTTTGCCCAACATGCTCGTGGTGTGGCCTCCAGTTTACATCAGAAACCGGGCGAGAACAAGCGGTTGCAGCACCAAGTGTAGTAGCCAAATCTTCTATCATTCCCCAATTTTCCGGGCCTTTTAAACCTCTTCCTGCTGAAACAACTAACTCAGCATCAGAAAGTGGAATAGTATCGCTTGCCTTTTCAACACTTATTACTTTAACTTTTACATCAGCATCACTCAAACCGGCATCAAATGCTTCTACGCTTAGGGTAACATCGTTTTTATGCAAACCAAAAGCGTTTGGATTTATTGAAACAATTTTCTTATCGGTATTAATGCTAAAATTAGCAAAAGCCTTACCCGAAAATACAGATTTCTTTATGGTAAAACCACCCTCAGTATTAGGCAATTCTGTTGCACCAGCAACCAAACCAGCTTTTAAATTTGCTGATAAACGAGCAGATAAAGCTTTACCATTATAATTGTGCGATAACACAACAACTTCTGCGCCAGTATGCGCTACTGCTTTTGCAATGGCCTTGGTATGCGAACCAGAATCAAAATTGTTTAAATAATCGGCTTTTACGTTTAATATTTTTTCTAAACCGTATTCGCCTAATATTTGAAGTGCATCATCTGCTACATTACCTACGCAAATACCTGTGGCACTTTTGCCCATTTGCTTTGCAAGTGCTACGCCATAACTGGCAGCTTCTAAACTTGCTTTTTTTACCTGGTCTTCGCTATTGTCAATATATATTAATATCATTTTATGTTTACTATAATTTTAAAACTAAATTACTTTAGCTTCTTCGTGTAATAATTTTACCAATTCTGCAACATTGTCTGCATCAATAAGTTTTACTGCTTGCTTTTGTGCTGGCAATTCATAACTACTAACCATAGTTAAGTTTGCTTCACCATTTGAAGGTACTACATTTAATGGTTTTGTGCGTGCACTCATAATACCACGCATATTTGGTATGCGTTGTTCTGCCATTCCTTTTTGGCAACTTACTACAAAAGCACCGCTAACTTCCAGTTTTTCTTCTCCACCTTCAATTTCGCGTTGTAAGGTAGCTTTTGAGCCATCTGTTTCTAATTTTGATGCTAAAGATATGTATGGCAGATCAAGCAATTCAGCAATCATTCCACCTACTACAAAGCCATTGTAATCAATTGTTTCTTTGCCAGTAAAAATTATATCGTAAGCTGCATCTTTTGCCTGATGCGCTATTTGGCTGGCTACAAAATAAGCATCGTTTGCTTCGGCATCTACCCTAATTGCATCGTCTGCACCAATTGCTAAAGCTTTTCTTATTATTTGATCGTTTTCTGCACCACCTACATTTATCACCGTTACTGTGCCACCGTGTTGTTCTTTTAATTCTACAGCTCTTACTAAAGCATACCACTCATCGGTGGGGTTCATTATCCAGGTAACGCCATCGGTTTTAAATGAGTTGTTGGCAAACTCTATTTTGGCTGTGGTATCGGGTACTTTTGAAATACAAACAAGTATTTTCATCAATTAAAAATAGTATTAAATATTAATAAAAAGGTATGTGTTTTTTAAAATAACTTTTGTAGTTTCATAGCTACGCCCATATCGCCATCAACTTTAATTTTGCCCGACATAAAGGCTGTCATAGGGTCTAAATCTCCTTTTAGCAAATTTGCAAAATCATCTAAAGTTACTTTTACAGTTGCGTCAGCATCTTTATCTTCGTTGGTAACAATGTTACTTTCGCCAGAACCATCAAGGTGTACTAAGCCTTCATCAAATTGAAATTTTACTGTTTTACCTAACGGGCCTTGTTCTTCGGCTTTTTTTGTTACTAAGTCTGTTACTTCTTGTACTGTCATTAATTACTTTTTAAATAGTTGATTAAATTTTTTGCAAAAGTAATAATAATTCTACTCAATTGAAATTAATAAAATATTGAATTTTAAGTAATTGTTATATTGTAACATTTGCGGCAGTTTATGCGAGGTAAGGTGCTGTTAAACTAGCCTGGATTGCAACGGAAATCCTTTTTGTTTAATAAATTTTTAAATTTATGTAAAAAACAAAAAGATTGTAGTGGAAAGCCAGTACACTTTTTTTGCGTGTTATAATATTTTGCTTCAAAAAAAAATAAATTTAGTATATTGTGCTATTACATAAATTTTTATATGAAGTTGAAATTTTGTGGTGCTGCACAAACAGTTACCGGAAGTGCGCATTTGTTGACCTTGAATAATGGTTTTACTATTTTGTTTGATTGTGGCCTGTATCAAGGTAATGATAAAGAGCACGAAGACTTTAATGAAACTTTTTTATTTGATCCGAAAAAATTGGACTGTGTGATTTTGAGCCACGCTCATATTGACCACAGCGGGCGTTTGCCAAAATTGGTTAAAGATGGTTTTGAAGGGCAAATATACTCTACCCATGCAACGCATGATTTAGCTGCCATAATGTTGTTAGATAGTGCGCACATACAAGAGCGAGATGCTTATTATGCAAATAAGCGCAGGAAAAGCGGCCCAAAAGCGAAAGCATTGTACAATGTTGATGATGTGCAGGAAACGATGGGAAATTTTGTGAGTGTTGGGTACAACAAATGGTTAAAAATTAATGAAGAATGTTCGGTTTTGTTTAGAGATGCCGGCCACATTTTAGGATCGGCCAATGTAACTTTGAAGATTAAAAAAGATAATTATCATGATATTTATTTTGGTTTTACCGGCGATATTGGACGACCAGACAGACCAATTTTGAGAGACCCGAAGCATATGCCCGATTGTGATTATATTATTTGTGAATCAACTTATGGTGGTCAGGCGCATCAAGATGCACCAAAAGATGAGCAAAGTTTATTAGATATAATAACACATACTTGTTTGAATAAAAAAGGGAAATTGATAATTCCTGCTTTTAGTATTGGGCGTACTCAAGAAATTGTGCATATGTTAGATAAGTTGGAGCACGAGGGAAAATTGCCGAAAATACCTGTGTTTGTTGATAGCCCTTTAGCAATAGATGCTACTGAAATTTTTAGAGCACATCCTGATTGTTATGATAAGGAAACTTTGCAATATATGCAAACTGACCCTAATCCGTTTGGTTTTAGAAATATGCGTTATGTGCGCGATGTTGAGGGTTCAAAAAAATTAAATCATTATAAAGAACCTTGCATAATAATTAGTGCTTCGGGTATGATGCAGGCCGGGCGAGTAAAGCATCATATATTTAATAGTATTGAAGATGAAAAAAACACGTTGCTAGTGGTGGGTTATTGCAGCCCTTCAACACTTGGCGGTATTTTAAAAAACAAACCAGAAAAGGTGAAGCTTTTTGGCGAACAAAAGAATGTAAAGTTTGAAATTTTAGAAATGCATTCGTTTAGTGCACATGGCGATCAACAAGAAATGATTGATTTTTTAAGCAATCAAGACCGGAAAAAATTGAAGAAAATATTTTTAACGCATGGTGAAATTGATCGGCAAGAAATTTTTAAAAAAGCTTTATTAAAAAGTGATTTTAGAGAGGTTTTAATACCTGAGTTAGGTGAAACAGTAAATTTGTAATTGTTTTATTATAGTAGCTATTTAGAAGTCAGACCATTTCATTTTCAGACGTTAGACGTCAGACATAATTTGTGTGAAAAAGAGCTTTCTTGACTTCACCCAGCCGAATTTATCTGACCTTTAACGAGTAGTTTTAAATTATATAATTATTTATTTTGAAGATTTTTGCAAATAGCTGCCGCACTTTGTAATTGAATTGTTGCCACATCGTATACTTGAGCATTAAAAATTTTGTTGGCAATAGATAGTTCTGTGCAGGCTAAAATGATGGTTATTTTCTTTGCGTAATTTGTTAAAATTTTATTAAATTGATTTAGCATTTCATCTGTAGCTTTTCTATTATAAATTGCTTTTCTGCAAGCATCAATAAATAAATGATCTGCTTTATTTGGAAAGGAAACCGAAATACCTTGTTGTTCAAATTGTTTTGATAGATAACCTTTTTCCATTGTGTAAGCCGAACCAAAAACCATAACTTCTTTTATGTTTTTTTCATCTATCTTTTTAAGAGTTAATGTTATTGGATGAATGATTTGAACCTCCATTTTTTCAGTTTGAAAAATTTCATCTATTGTTTGGTGAATAGTAATGTTGGGTATAAAAAAATGAGTAACTTTTGTAAGTTGTTTTAAACTGTGCTTTAAAATTGTTTTAAGTTCATCAGAAGGGTAGGGCAGTAAATTATTTATGGCTTCGAAATCTGTTTCAACAATAAGTATGGAATCCAATTTCATTTTATAAGTCTCCGTCCACTTATTCAAATAAAAGTTGTTAGAGTCTTCCGACATTCCTAATATGCCAATTTTACTGGTATTGTTCGGCTAAATTCATAATGTTTAAAATTTCCCTGTATTTGTCCGTTTTGGAGTCTGGTGTAATAGTTTTTATGCTATCCAATGTTTAATTAACTCACCTTTGTTATATTCTAAAAATATCAAAAACACGTAGTTCTTATTTATTATGTTGGTTTTGAAAAACAACTTCATGATTTTTTTCAATACAAATTAAATGATCAAAGTTATATTAAATAAATGAAAACCTATAAGTTAAAACGGGCTTAAAAACTATAAAAATGAGAAGGTGAAATTATGCTTTAATAGTTTTTTTAAGAAATAAAATATGTGTAGCTATAGCTGGCCTTTCAAAATTTTTAAAAGATTTTTTAGAATTTGAAAATTAGGTTATCGACCAGTAATAATTGTAATCTTTTACCAAAGTATTTAAAAAGTCTACCGCTCTACCATTGTGTTCTACATTTAATGTTTCTTTCATTTTAACATATAGCTGATTCAATAGTTGTGGATTTTCATTTAGTTCGGCCGCCCTAACTACTTCTTTTAAAATTGATATGTCATTATCTGTCAATTGTTCTACCTGTGGGTAGGTAATTTGGTAAGTTTGATCCACTACTTTCTCATAAATAGTATCATTAATAGTTACGCTTCTTGTCAATTTAACTACAGTTGTATTTGCTGCTAAATCCCCCAGGCGCTGACTATTTTTTGTTATTAATATTAAAATTATTCCTACTGCATAATAAGATAATGTAAAATCTATCAATCTTAGTATCCATCTTAAAAAGTAGCTCCCTAAACTGGGGTTGCTTCCATCAATTTTAACTACTTTAATTTGCATTGCTTTTTTGCCAAAACTTTGACCATCCATTAAAACTTCACAAATTAAATGGTAAAAAAGAACTGGAAGATAAAGGATGGAACCCAGACCAATCATCAAACCAAATGCTTCATCATTTACATTAGCCAAACCTACCAAAAAAATAAATGCCATAGCAAATACAAAAATGTAAGCCAATTGAACTAAACCATCTATAAGTGCAGCTAAAATTCTATTTCCTAAACCAGCCGCTTCGTAATCAATTACTACATTTTGCGAGGTTGCTATGCTGATATTTTTCATAATTATAAGGCACTAATTTGCAACATTTATTGTTATTTTTATAAAAAATAAAGTATCAATTTATAAATTGTGTAAGATATGAGTTACAATAAATGAGAGAAGCTGCATTTTTGAAACAAAATGCTGAAAAATGGCAGCAATTTGAAAAGATTTTATATAATAATTCACAGGAGGCTAAACCAGATGAATTAGCCGATTTATTTGTGCAGCTTACTGCGGATTTGGCTTATTCCCGTACTTACTATTCAAAAAGTAAAACAACAAAGTATTTAAATGAGTTGGCAAGTAAAGTGCACCAAAAAATTTATGTAAATAAAAAAGAGAAAAGCAGTAGAATTGTGTCTTTTTGGAAATACGAATTGCCTTTAATTATTTATAAAAACCGGAAAAACTTACTCTACTCATTAATCATTTTTGTAACTGCTTTTTTAATTGGGGCAGTTTCAGCAGCAAACGATTCTAGCTTTGTAAATTTAATATTAGGTGATGGTTACGTACAAATGACCAAAGAAAATATTAAAAACGACGACCCAATGGCGGTTTATAAGCAAACAAAAGAATTACCAATGGCATTTGCAATAACTATAAATAATGTGAGAGTTTCATTTTTGGCATTTGTGGCTGGTGTACTTGCATCATTTGGAACTGGTTTAATATTACTTTTTAATGGAATAATGTTAGGCTCATTTCAATATTTCTTTTATGAATATGGTGTTTTAAAACAATCTTTATTAACTGTTTGGATTCACGGTACGCTTGAAATATCTGCAATTGTAATAGCAGGTGGAGCGGGTCTGGTAATTGGAAATAGTATTTTGTTTCCTAAAACATATTCAAGAGCAGTATCATTTAGGCGAGGAGCAATTGAAGGATTAAAAATAGTAGTAGGTCTGGTGCCTGTTTTTATAGTAGCTGGGTTTTTAGAAGGTTTTGTTACAAGGCATACAAATATGCCAATTTGGTTAAGCCTCTTTATTATTTTCGGTTCACTTTTTTTTATTCTTTGGTACTTTGTATATTACCCCTCTAAAATTTATAAAAAAAGCATAATCTAAAACAACAAATGTCAGTAAGCAAAAAAATACAATTATTTAAAATTCGAGATTTCGGACTAGTATTTAACGATACATTCGATTTTATAAAACAAAACTGGAAACCCATTTTTAAAGCCATTGCCATAATTGCTGGCCCATTCTATTTTTTAGCTGGGGCTTTATTGGGTTCAGGAATGGATTCTGTTTACAATTTTGATTTAAGCAATCCTAACATAATTGAGGAACCTGATTTTAGTTCACAAAACTTAATTCTATATGGCTTAGGTTACTTTGTAATGATGTTATTTTTTTTAATCGGTTACATCTTAGCTGCAGGTATAGTTTTTACCTATTTTAAAATGTATAGAAATGATGAAATAACAGAAGATATAACAACAAGTGAAATTTGGGCTCAGGTTAAACCAAATTTAGGTATGATAGCTGGTACTTTTTTGTTAGTCTCAATAATTACATTTATTGGTTTTATGTTTTGTTTACTTCCAGGTATCTATCTTGCAATTCCACTTTCAATGATTTTTATTACACGTTTAGAAGAACCTAAGTTAAGTTTTAGTGATGCTTTCAAAAGATGTTTTGAATTGTCAAAAAATTGTTGGTGGGTTACTTTTGCATTACTAGCCATTATGAGCATATTAGTAAGCGCTATAAACTATGGCTTATCTTTACCTTTAACAATATTAAGTTATGCTGAAATGTTTTTAGAGTTTAATGACTTTGGAATAGTACAATCTCTTTCTTATGGCATAAATATGTTAATAAGCTTGTTATTGAGCAGCATAACACTTTCAACTATGGCAGTTATATACTATAGCCACCGTGAACGATTAGAAGGGATTGGCTTGCAAGATCGTATTTCAAGTATTGGGGAAACTGATAATTCATTACCTGATAGTTCTGGAGAATATTGAGCAGAAAAATAATTTTATTACTTTTTTTTCTTAGTCCAATAATTCTTTTTGGCTTTAATACTGCTGACTCTTTGCAATTAAATGAGGCTTTTACGCCAGAGCAAATTCGCTCTTTCGATGTTGACAAACTAAACGATTTAAAAGCAAATAAAGACTTTCAATATTACGATAACAGCCAATTCAGCTTTGAAATTATAGGCTGGTTAATTGAAAAAATTTCAAATATTATTGAATGGATTTTTGGTGATGTTAATGACGAAACAGGAAATTTAATTGAAACAATACTTGAAATTTTATTGTGGCTATTATTTATTTTTATATTAGTTTTTGGCATTATTAAAATGCTTGGTATAAAAGTAAGTGGCTTTTTATTTAAGCCAAGTGATGTAAAAGCAGACATCCCCTTTTCAATAATAGATGAAAATATTCACGAGTTAGATTTTGATGTTTTAATTGAACAAGCGCTAATTGAAAAAAATTATCGTTATGCCGTTCGGCTTAATTATTTAAAGGTATTAAAATTATTGGCTGATGATTATATTATTGAATGGAAAAAAAATAAAACTAATAACGACTATTTAACCGAAGTAAGAAATACAGAATATTATGCTACTTTTTCAAAACTAACCCGAACATTTAATTATATATGGTATGGAGATAAAAATATAAACCTAACCGAATACCAAATGATACAAGTTGAATTTTCAAACTTTACAAAGCAAGCAAAGTATGAGTTGGATTAAAGGCAAAGAACCTTTTGTTATTATAATACTTGGGGTTTTGCTTATTTCAATTGCAAAATTCTTTCAGCCTGTGCCTTTAGATTGGTCACCCAACTTTTCAGAAGATGCAAAAATTCCCTATGGAAGTTATTTAGTTAATGAATTGATTGAACCTATTTTTCCAGCTAATGAAGTAGAATCAAGTTACAAATCAATATATGATTTTTATACAGAATTAGATGAAAATTCGTTAAATAGCACTAACCTCCTTCTTATAAATTTTTATCCTGGAATGACAGGTGGAGGAAGCTTCAAAACATTTACAGATTTTGATATTGAAAAATTATTAACTTATGTAGATGAAGGCAATTCTGTTTTTATTGCTGATCATAACTTCCCAGCTATATTAAGAGATACACTTTCTTTTAACACTAATGGTATCAACTATTTTTTAAAAGATAGCCAATTGGTAAAATTTAAAAATCCATCCATCGAAAATTCTTTTTATGCAGAAGGAAAAATGATAAAACAATATTTTAATGAAATTGACACCACAAATGCAACAATACTTGCGTCAACTTATAACATAGAAAATGATGATGAGTTACCTATTCTAATTAGTAAACCATTTGGAAAAGGTCAATTCATTATTAGTGCTACGCCTCATCTTTTTTCAAACTATAATATGGTTACTGCTGATGGCTATAAATATATTTCAACAGCATTTTCTTACCTACCAAATCAACATACTTATTGGGATGAATATTACAAACCAAACAAAAAAGGTTTTTCCAGCTCGCCTTTACGATATGTACTTTCGCAAAAAGCATTGAAATGGGCTGTTTACATAACTTTATTTAGTTTAATATTTTATATCATATTTAAATCGAGACGAGTGCAAAGAATAATACCAGTTATTGAACCGTTGCCAAATTTAAATTTAGACTTTGCAAAAACCATTGGCATGCTTTATTACCACAAACGCGACAATGCTGATATTGCAAAAAAAAGAGTGAAGTATTGTTTAACTTATATTCGAAAAAAATACTATTTAAATACAAATATACTTGATCAATCTTTTACTGAAAATTTAATAAGCAAATCTAGAATGGCAAAAAATGATGCTACAATTTTAGTAAATTATATAAATACTGTACAAAATAACAACAACATAAGCGATGAAGTTTTATTAAGACTTAATCAGTTTATTGATCAATTTTATCAAGTAGCAAAAAATTAATACCACATAAATGGACAATAAAGAAATATTTGAATCACGATTAGATTTAAGCGGACTTAACCAGGCAGTAAATAATATTAGGCAAGAGATAGGTAAAGTAATTGTTGGTCAGCAAAATAGTATAGATTTAATACTTACTGCATTATTAGCAGATGGACATGTTTTAATTGAAGGCGTGCCTGGTGTTGCAAAAACTTTAACCGCAAAATTATTGGCCAAAACAATTAAAGCTGATTTTTCTCGCATCCAATTCACACCCGATTTAATGCCTTCAGATATTTTAGGTACTTCTGTTTTCAATTTTAAAAATTCGGAATTTGATTTTAAAAAGGGACCAATTTTTTCTAATATTGTTTTAATTGATGAAATAAACAGAGCACCTGCCAAAACACAAGCTGCCTTATTTGAAGTAATGGAAGAAAGGCAAATTTCAATTGAAGGCAATTATTTTAAAATGGATTACCCTTTTATAATTTTAGCTACTCAAAACCCTATTGAACACGAAGGAACTTACAGACTGCCTGAAGCACAATTAGATCGTTTTATTTTCAAAATTGAAATTGATTACCCAAGTTTAGAAGATGAAGTTGAAATTTTAAATAGATTTCATAAAAATGAAAACAAAATAAACATTGACAATATTGATGCAGTACTAAATGCAGAAGATTTAAAAAAGTACCGACAGTTAACAGGTCAAGTTAAAATAGAATCGCATTTAGTGGAATACATTGCGCAAATAGTTAACAAAACAAGAAATAGTGCAGATTTATATATAGGTGCTTCGCCTCGTGCTTCCTTAGCAATATTAGCTACTTCAAAAGCTTATGCTGCCATTAATGGTCGTGATTTTGTTACTCCAGAAGATATTATAAAAGTTGCGTTACCTGTTTTAAAACATCGAATAATTTTGACACCTGAAAAAGAAATGGAAGGTAGCACAGCTACTGAAATTATAAATATTCTAATTCAAACTATTGAGGTGCCTCGCTAATAAAGGATGCGGAAATTATTTAGAAACATATATTTAGAACCTTCACTTTTTATCTTAATTGGTGTAATAGTGGCGTTGTTCTTATTGGCTTATACATTTCCAATTTTATTCTATTTACCACAGTTACTAACTATTGCTTTGGTGGTATTGGTGTTAATGGATATTTTTATTTTATTCAGAGCAAAAAAAGGAATTTTTGCGCAGCGAGTGAAAGCAGATAAATTATCAAATGGTGATGATAATGATATTAAGATTTTCGTTGAAAATTTTTACCGTTTTAGCATTAAATGCAATGTGATTGATGAAATACCACATCAATTTCAAAATAGAAATATTAACTTTAAATTACAGTTAGAAACACTTGAAAATAAGACATTAAACTACAAACTAAGACCAACAAAAAGAGGTGTTTATCATTTTGGTGCGATAAATATTTATGTTAAAGGTTTTATTGGTTTAATAAGTAGAAAATTTGTTTTTGATGCCGATAGTGAAGCACCTGTTTACCCCTCTTACATACAAATGCGTAAGTACGAAATGCTTGCTTTTACAAGTCAAAATGTAGAATTGGGTTTTAAAAAGATGCGCCGCTTTGGGCAAAGTTCAGAGTTTGAACAAATAAAAGAATATGTACAAGGTGATGATTATAGAAACATAAACTGGAAAGCTACAGCACGAAAAAACGAGCTGATGGTTAATCAATACATTGAAGAAAAATCGCAAAACGTATATAATATTATTGATAAAGGCAGAATAATGAAATCACCTTTTGAAGGTTTGAGCTTGTTAGATTATGCCATAAATGCCAGCTTGGTATTAAGTAATATTATTTTAAAAAAAGACGATAAAGCAGGCTTGATAACCTTTAGCCATCAAATTGGTAATATAGTGCCTGCCAATAGTAAAAGTGGCCAAATGCAAGTGATTTTACAAACCTTGTACAATCAAAAAACGCATTATTTAGAAACTAATTATGAGTTGCTTTATACCACTTTACGCAGAAAGATAACAACACGCAGCTTATTAATTTTGTACACTAATTTTGATAGCTTAAGTAGTTTGAAAAGGCAAATACCATTTCTACGTTTGATAAATAAAAGGCATTTGTTAGTTGTTGTATTTTTTGAAAATACCGAGTTAGAGGTTTTATTAAATACTAAAGTAAAATCAGTTGAAGATATTTATGTTAAAACTATTGCGGAAAAATTTAGTTACGAAAAAAAACAAATAGTTAAAGAATTAAGCAATTATGGAATACAAACGATATTAACTGCGCCAAAAAATTTAACAATTAATACAATTAATAAATATCTTGAATTAAAGAGCAGAAATTTAATATAAGCTGATGTATAAGAGAGCTTTCAAATAAAGATTAATTTTTTTTAATACGTAATTTTTAAATTCAATCATATATCATAACACCATTATTATACTGAAAAAGCGTTTTGCTGCATCATTGCGAAGCTTTGAATGTGCAGTATCTTCCAAGGCAAAACAGGAAGATACTGAGCAATCCGTTCCGTTTTACTACACGAATTCGCAGCATAACAGATTTAGTAACGACTTTAAGTCGTAGTATTTTGAACCCACCTACTTTTTTTAGTAGGTGTTTGTTAAGTTCGAGCAATAAAAATTATTTTTCAAAATTAGTGAATGAAAGTACCAGTTTAACTAAAATTATAAGCACTCGAAAATTACGAAATAATCATTAAAGTAAATAAATTAGCGAGATAACATTATAATTATTTTATTATAAACATATGGGAATTTTAACAATTAGAGAATTAGAAGACGAGCCAATAATAGAAATTAACCATAATGCTTTAATTGAGCGCATTACTATAGTAGAATGTAAAAATCCTTTTTGTAACTGTGGTTCGTTTAAAATGCTTTGTGTTAGCAAACAAAAGATAAATAATGATACGAAGCCACTAATACTTAATTTTGAAGGTGATATTTTCAGCAAAAAAATTGCTATGTTTGATGAGGTTAGCCAAAACGATATGGCCATCTTTAAAAAACATTACAACTATTTAAACGAAAACTTAAACAATAGTGATTGGGAAAAAATATTTGAAATTTTTAAATTTAACAAAACAAATCAAATTAAAAACTACGATGTAGAGCAAGAGCAGAAATATGAATATTCTTTTAGTGAAGAACATATAGAAAATGCAAACTTAAGAATTAGCTATCACGAAATTTTTCCATGGTGCGAATACTATTTTGTTGAACAAAATGGTAATCAATATGAAGTTACGGAAACGTATTGCAAATTGTTAAGTTGCGACTGTACGGTGGTAAATTTTGTATTATACCATAACGACAAACTTGTTGATGATTTTGATTTTAACTATGCTGATAACGAAATTAGCAATAGCAAATATACTTGGGTAGTTGATCAAATTTTGGATCAGTTTATTTTTGCGAATGTACAACTGCAAGTAAGAAATTTAATTGTGCGTTGTTTGTATGGTGAAATGCTTGCCAAACCTGAAAATTTACTAATGTTAAAAGAGCAACTTTCAGGTGCAAATAGTTCTTTTAATAAACCTTATATTAACGTTCAAAAAAATATTGGACGAAACGACAAATGCCCTTGTGGTAGTGGTAAAAAATTTAAAAGATGTTGTTTGAAAAAAAGTTGAAAGTTGCTGGGAATAACTTAAACTCAAACTGGCTGATCAACTCAAAAAATTATTAGAAGGTGTACGAAGTAACTTCGCACTCTATAATTTCTTTTTTTCCTTTCAAAAAAAACATTTATTAAGATAAACGTTTATTTTTTTAATCGTCTAAAAAAAAACTCTATAATATATTTACGAAGTTATTTCGCACACAATCCTAAGCCCCTTTATAACACATTTCAATTTTTAAGCAAGTATATTTTTTAAGAAATTTATTTTAATCAATATTTGGCTGCGGCGTAGTACGCAAATATGGCTTTACCACTTTATGCCCTTTCGGAAACTTTGCTGGCACATCTGCATCGGCAATTGCTGGCGATATAATTACGTCTTCGCCGTGTTTCCAATCGGCAGGCGTGGCAACGCTATGGTTGGCGGTTAACTGTAAACTGTCAATTACTCGCAATATTTCCATAAAATTTCTGCCTGTTGCTGGTGGATAAGTTAAGGTTAACTTCACCTTTTTATCAGGCCCAATTACAAAAACAGTTCTTACCGTAGCTTTATCGTCTGCGTTAGGATGTATCATATCATACAGCTCCGCAACTTTTCTTTCTGGGTCGGCAATTAACGGAAAGTTAACTTCTACGTTTTGGGTTTCGTTAATGTCTTTTATCCAATCGTGATGACTATCCATTGGGTCAACACTTACTGCAATTGGTTTTACATTACGTTTTTGAAATTCGCCACTCAATGCTGCCGTTCTACCTAATTCTGTTGTGCAAACAGGGGTAAAATCTGCTGGGTGAGAAAACAATAAACCCCAGCCGCCGCTTAAGTAATCGTGTAAAGTAATTTCGCCCATTGAAGTTTGAGCAGTAAAGTTTGGTGCAATATCTCCTAATCTTACAGCCATAATGTTCTATTTATTGATATTTAAATTATAAAAGTTTAAAGATACAATAAAATGTACAACAGCAGCAAAACACAGAAATTTACTTACACCTATTTATCCATAAATAATAAAACTGTGCAAAGTCCATTAAATAGTTTACTTTTGGTTTTATATAAATAAAAGAATACCCACATTAAAAAAGCTAACAATAAATATGCTTACAAATGCTAATTTATCAAAATGGCAATAAAGTAATTTAGAAATTAGTAAGCATTAATAATAAAACAAGTCATCTTTAATTTTACCATAAATTAATTATAAATTATGATAAAGTATTCAGTATTTTTATTACTGGTTTTCGTTTTTATTTTTCAAAATGTTAAATCCCAATCTACTATAGATTCAATTGAGTTGAACAAAGAATTTTTTAGTTTAGATGAGGCTTTGAAAAACCCTAATAATGTTTACCGACTTAACTTGAGTAACCAAAGCCTACCATTTTCGGATAACCTTTTCTCAAAGTTTACTAACCTTCAGTATTTAAGTTTAGAAAACGACCACCTTACACAAATTCCTAAAAGTATTGGTAATTTAAAAAAACTTAAAGTGCTTAACTTGAGCGGTAATGATTTTGAATTATTACCATCAACTTTTAATAATTTAACGGATTTACAAGAGCTTTTTTTAAATGATGAAAAATACTTCAACCTCGAGAAAAATATCATTATTCTTAGTAGGCTACCAAATTTAAAAATGCTTCATATTGAAAACGATGGTTTAATATCATTACCCAAAAACATTGGTATGTTAAGCCATTTAGAGTCGTTATATCTTAACAATAATCATTTTACAGAAATACCAACAGATATTGGTTTATTAAAAAACTTAAAAGTACTTGATTTAAGTGGTAATGATTTTGAATTATTGCCCACAACTTTTAAAAACCTAAATAGTTTAGAGGAGTTATTTTTAAATGATGAAAAATATTTCAATTTAAAACAAAATATTACTGTTTTAAGTGGACTACCAAATTTAAGGGTGCTTCACATAGAAAACGATGGCTTAAAATCATTACCTAAAGAGATTTATAAACTTAGTCATTTAGAGTCGTTGTACCTCAATAATAATCAATTAAAAGAAATACCATTAGAGTTAAAAGGATTGAAAAATCTAAAATATTTAGATGTACATGATAATCAATTTTTAATGCCATCAAATTCTAAAGAACAAGATTTTGGATTTAAAATTAGATTTTAAGCGAAACTTAAATAAAGCAGAAGGGTGATAATTTCTGCCTAATTTGATATAGTAGATTTTCAGCCAAAACCCTAACAGAAAATTTTTTTGAGGATATACTAACATAAAATTAAAATCTTAAAATCGATTGTTTTTTACTGTTGCTAAACCTTGTTTGTAATAATGAAAAACTAAATGAAAGTTTAAATAAATTTTATGTTTATAATAATTATAAAGCCCTAAATAGTGTTGAGTTAGGTAATTATGTCAATGATTTTTATTTATTATCTTTAATTTTAAATAGCACTAATAAATTTAACAGCTTGTTTTATACCTTGCGTTAGGGATAGTAGTGGAAATCCTTTTCCTATCTTGAAAAGTAGGAAAAGATTGGAACGGATAGCCCGACCCGAAGGGAAACGCCCTAATCTTAAATTTTTTCTTTACTTTACTTACCAACTACAAATCTTTTTTTTTCTCACCAATGCTAAAGAAAACATTGCTATTGCTTTATGTTTTTTTTAAGAAGCGGAATATCCATCAAGCCAACTATCTTTTTATCTTTGCCAAATGCAGTTATCCAACAAATACAATTCAGAAAGTATAGAAGATAAATGGTACCAACATTGGTTAGCAAAAGGCTACTTCTACTCAACGCCAGATGATAGAAAACCTTACACCATTGTTATTCCGCCGCCAAATGTTACCGGTATTTTGCACATGGGTCATATGCTAAACAATACTATACAAGATGTGTTGATTCGCCGAGCACGAATGCAAGGTTATAACGCTTGTTGGGTGCCGGGTACCGATCATGCTTCTATTGCTACCGAAGCTAAAGTGGTGCAACGTTTGCGTAAGCAAGGCATAAAAAAATCTGATCTTAGTAGAGATGAATTTATGAAGCATGCTTGGGATTGGAAGGAAGAACATGGCGGCATTATATTGGAGCAATTGAAAAAATTGGGGGCAAGTTGCGATTGGAATAGAACCCGGTTTACTATGGATGAAAATTATCATAAGCAGGTAATAAAGGTGTTTGTTGATTTGTATAACAAGGGTTTTATTTTTAGAGGCTTGAGGATGATTAACTGGGATCCGGCTGCAAAAACGGCTTTGAGTAATGAGGAGGTGATTTACAAGGAAGAGCAATCAAAATTGTATCATATTTTGTACCGCATAAAGGGGCCAGAATATAAGTTTATCACCATTGCTACCACAAGGCCCGAAACCATGTTGGGCGATACTGCAATTGCCGTAAACCCCAATGACGAACGCTATAAAGATTTGGTAGGCAAAACTGCCATTTTGCCGATAATAGGAAGGCACATACCAATTATTGCCGACGAATATGTGGAAATGGAATTTGGTACGGGTGCGTTAAAAGTTACGCCTGCTCACGACCCAAATGATTATGAGTTGGGTAAGAAACACAACTTAGAAGTGGTTGATGTAATTAATGATGATGGTACCATGAGCGAAGCTGCGCAGCGATATGTTGGGGAAGATCGTTTATTTGTTAGAGCGGAAATTGTTGGCGAGTTGTTTTTTAAAGGCCACATTGCCAATATTGAAATAATTACAAACAAGGTTGGGCATAGCGAGCGAACTGATGCGATTGTTGAGCCTAAGCTTTCGCTACAATGGTTTTTAGATATGAAAAGGTTGGCCGCTCCTGCTTTAGAAAATGTAATGAATGACAAGATTAAACTTTACCCGGCTAAGTTTAAAAATACGTATCGGCATTGGATGGAGAATATTAGGGAGTGGTGTTTGAGCCGACAGCTTTGGTGGGGACAACGTATACCTGCTTATTTTTATGGTGAGGGCGAAGATGATTTTGTTGTGGCCAATACCGATGAAGAAGCATTGAGTTTGGCCAAAGAAAAATCGGGCAAGGCCAACTTAACCGCTAACGATTTAAAGCAAGATGAAGATGTATTAGATACTTGGGCCAGCAGTTGGATTTGGCCTATCGCAGTTTTTGATGGCTTATTAGATGAAGCGGATAAAACAGATATTGACTACTACTACCCTACTAAGGTTTTGGTTACCGCACCCGAAATATTGTTTTTTTGGGTGGCCCGTATGGTGATGAGCGGCTACGAATACAAAGGTGATTTGCCGTTTGATGATGTTTACCTTACTGGAATTGTGCGTGATAAAAAACGTAGAAAAATGTCGAAATCGTTGGGTAATAGTCCAGATGCTTTAAAGATGATTGCTGATTATGGAGCAGATGCTGTGCGGGTTGGCATGCTATTGGCTTCGCCTGCGGGTAACGATTTGTTGTTTGATATTAAACTGGTTGAACAAGGCTGGGGTTTCTGTAATAAAATATGGAATGCCTTAAAGCTGGTAAAAATGTGGGAGGTAAAAGAAGGTACAAACGATGCCAATGTTACTGCAATCCATTGGTTTGAAAATCGTTTGCATCAAGCTATTAATGAGGTAGATCAATCCTTAGAAAACTACCGCCTGTCCGAAAGTTTAATGACTTGTTATACTTTGGTATGGGATGATTTTTGCAGTTGGTATTTAGAAATGATTAAGCCAGAATATGGTGAAGCCATTGACCAATATACTTATGAAAAAACCATAATGTACTATGAAGTGATTTGTCGTTTAATTCACCCTTTTATGCCATTTATTTCAGAGGAAATTTATCATGTTTTAAAAGAGAATAGAGCAGATGATGTTTGTGTGGCGCAATGGCCAGAACCGCTAAAAATAGATACTCAAATTATTGAACAAGGGGCAAGTGCTAAAACATTGATTAGTAAAATACGTGAAATTAGGGCTAAGGTAAATCTGCCCAAAAAAGATAAAATTACCGCTTATATAAAAGCGACCAATTTTGGTAAATTAAAAGCTTTTAAGGCAATAATTGAAAAATTAGGTGGTTTAGAACAACTAACTACTACTACTGAAGATTTGAAAGGAATGGCTTCTTTTGTGGCTGATAATCACACTTTTTTTGTGGATACCGGAGTTGAAATAGATGTTGAAGCTGAGCGCAAAAAACTAACTACCGAGTTAGATTATACCAAAGGTTTTATGAATTCGGTTAACAAAAAGTTGAGTAACGAACGCTTTGTAAATAATGCCCCCGATACGGTAATAGCTGCGGAGCGCAAAAAACTGGCTGATGCGGAAGCTAAGATTCAGTTGTTGGGAGAGCAGTTGGCGCAGTTGGGGTAATAAAATTCATGCCGCGACTATTATCTTGAACTTGCAGTCGTGACACAAATAGATTTACTGAATGCTTTTTCAACTCCGTCATTCTAAGATTTATGAAACGTAGTGGAATAAATGCTCAGAATCTGTTTTTTGTTTTGCAAGATGCTTTTTTAATAAACAGCGGTTGTAACCGAACGGAAGATACTGCGCAAGCTGTGCTTAATGGCGATGCTTTTTCGCAGCATGGCAGTATAAAACTACCCCGACCTTTTTCTGGTGAAAAAGCCCACCCCTTCAAAATTGAAGGGGAATTAGAGCGGCTTTCTTTTTTGTGGATTACTGCTGCAAGTCTTTTAAAATCTCTTGAACATTTGCCAGGTTTTTACTAAACTCCACATAATCAGAAAAGTTGGTATTTAAGGTTTGCCAATGTTGTTCGGCTTGTTTTAAATAGTTGATGGCTGTTGTGGCATCTTGTTGTTGTAATGCAATGGAAGCTAATTTAGTGTAACTAATAGCCAAACCATTTTTAAAGTTAACATTGCGTGGGTCTTGCTCGTAGAGTTCTTCAAATAGTTTAACTTCTTCTGTATAATGCTTCAAAGTTTCGTCCAAATTTCCTTTGGCTGCATTTATTGCTCCCAGTTTTTCATAACTAATTGCCAAGCCATTTTTAAAGTTGACATTTTTTGAGTCTTGATCGTAGAGTTCTTGTTCAAGTCTATTATATTCTTTATAATGCTTCAAAGCTTCGTCCAAATTGCCTTTGGCTTCATTTATTTCTCCCAGTTTTGAATAACTAATCGCCAAACCATTTTTAAAGTTGACATTGCTTGGGTCTTGCTCGTAGAGTTCTTTATATAGTTTTGTTTGTTGTGTATAATGATTCAAAGCTTCGTCCAAATTGCCTTTGGCTTCATTTATTTCTCCCAGTCTTGAATAACTAATCGCCAAACCATTTTTAAATTTGACATTGCTTGGGTCTTGCTCGTAAAGAGATTTATAGAAGTCAATTGTTTTATTATAATTTTTCAAGGATTCATCTAAATTGCCGTTATTTCATAGGCCTGAAATCCTGTGACGTTTGCTAATTCACTTCCGCTATTGTTATGCTGAGTTATCAACATCTAAGTTGTTAATTTAACAAAGTAAAAAGAATCAAAAAAAGAAATATTTATATAACTATTATTATATGAAATTGAAAGGTAAAACTAAAGGACGTTTGTTCGGCCTACTGTTATGATTTAATTGAAATGAGGATGACTGCTTGATTGTTCCAATGCTTTTAAAGCCCTTTGAACTTCAACCAAATTCCTACTAAATTCTACATAATCATGGGTATTTGTATTTATAACTAGCAAATGTTGTTCTGCTTTTTTAAAATAATCTATGGCTTTTGCTCTATTTTTTTGTGCAACTGCAACGTTTCCCAATTTAATATAACTAATTGCCAAACCATTTTTAAATTTGATATTGCTTGGATCTCGTTCATATAGTGATTTGCAAAGTCTATATCTTTCTTCATAATTCTTATAAGCATCAATAAGTTTTCCTTTGGCAATGTAAATATTTCCCAATTTAGAATAAGAAATTGCCAAACCATTTTTAAAGTTCACGTTGCTTTTATCTTGCTCGTAGAGTTCTTCAAATAGTTTTGTTTGTTCATTATAATGCTCAAAAGCTTCGTCTAAATTCCCTTTGGCTTTATTGATTTCTCCCAATTTTTCATAACTAATCGCCAAACCATTTTTATAGTTGACATTGCTTGGGTCTTGCTCGAAGAGTTCTTTTGTTAGTCTATATCTTTCTTTATAATGCTTCAAAGCTTCGTCCAAATTGCCTTTGACTTTATTTATGTTTCCCAGTTTTGAATAAGAAATTGCCAAACCATTTTTAAGGTTTACATTGTCTTTATGTTGCTCGTAGAGTTCTTTTGTAAGTCTATAATATTCTCTATAATACTTCAAAGCTTCGTCCAAATTGCCTTTGGCTTCATTGATTTCTCCCAATTTTTCCAAACCAATCGCCAAACCATTTTTAAAGTTGCAATTGCTTGGGTCTTGCTTGTAGAGTTCTTTAAAAAGTTCAACTTCTTTTTTATGACATTTCAAAGCTTTGTCCAAATTGCCTTTGGCGGCATTGATATTACCGATTCTAGATAATGTAACACCGTAATTATACTTATCTTCTTTAAAATCATTTAATAGTTCGTTATAATATTTTAATGCTGCTGTACTATTACCTGTATTTTCTAATTGGTCACTAATTACATCTAAAACAAATTCTTTTGATAAACTACCTAAGTTTTTACGTTCTATCAAACTTTTCAGTTTTTGTAAATATTCGGTATGGTCAATTTCATTTACCTGAGATAAAACAGAAATTAAAATGGCAATATTTTCCACATCTTCTTGTAATTTGCCTAGTTTTACATCTGTAATAGTTCCAATTTTAAATTCATTATTTAAATTGCTTCCTGTGTTTCCTAATTTATATTTTTTATTGGTATGAAAATTTACACAAACCTGGTTTTCGCTTGCATCACATGCTTCTACAATTCCAAAAACTATCATATCTGTATGGTGCAGCTTTTCTAATCTTTTCACTTCATTTTCTGTATCATTAGCAAGTAAACTACTATTATAATTTGTATCCCACCAACTTTCAATGTTTAACTTTTGCTCTTTGGCAATTTTTTGAAGTCTTAAATTAATGACTTCACCGGCATCATAACTATTCCCATTATACTCACACAGTTGGTTAAATGGTAATATTAAAATTTTAAAGTTTTCGTCGTTTTTTGTGAAGATGGGTTTTTCTGATGATGAACTGAAAACATAGTTGAAAGCTGGCTTTATCGCGTCCTGAAAAAGACCTGCTAAAACTCCAACAATAACCACTATAGCCCACCATTGAATTTTATGCTGAAAGCAAAAAATAAATTTACAACGCCTTGTGCACCTTTTAAAAGATTTAGTTCTTCCCCAACAAATCATAATTTGCTATTGTTTTACTTTAAATAATTTCACTATAGCAATGTAAATATAACAATTTGTTAGTTAAATGAGTATGCCCAGAAGCGGTGATCTCTGGGCTTGCTCATTTTAAAAGATATAAGGTTAAGATTCAATTGTTGAAGGAACGGCGTGCATAGTTAGCACAGAAATTTAAGATTTGCGCTTTGCTCCAATTTTATAACCTATTCCTAAGCGCAAAGATTGCTCTCCAAAATAATCTATATCAATATTCCAATTTCTTTGTAAGTCTCTAGACACATCGGATCGGTATGCTTGTGAAATACCTCCAGCAAATGTCAAATCAATTAAAGAAACCTTTAGCTGAGCATAAAATTTGCGACTAATATCATATTTTAAATTAGCTAACAAAGCAGTAATAAAACCAAATTTATGTTCGTCCGATCTAAATGAATCAGCCACTTGCGGATCAATTTCATTATAAAAGTGAAACAACCTGAAACCTAAACCATATTGTAGGTCAAACTAGTTAAAAATTTTATTCTTGTTTTGTTTTCCTATTTCATACCTAATGTGATTATAAATTCTCTTATTTTTACTTTCATCAACACTTGTAAATTTTACACCAGATTTCAATTCATATTCCTGAAAATTTAGGTTTTCATTTACTCGTCGATAGGAAAAAGATAAGCCACAATAACCGAGTTTTGAGTCGCCATTATCAATGTGGTTTATTACCATATTTGGAAAATACGACCAATTGCTATACAAGTTTAAACTCGATTCTTGACTGTAAAGATTAGCGTATAAAAGCATAGTAGTTAACAGGCAAACAAAAAATTTCATAAATTTATTTTTTAAATTTTAAAAGATAGAGGTTAAACAGTTTGCTTTTTCTAAATATTATTTGAAAGGTAATATTTCTTTAATAATGTTAATCTATTACAAATCGCCCTTGCTTCAATTGTACAAAAAAAAATAATTTAAATAAGATAAAATTTGTATATTGTAATGGAAAATTTGCAGTAAAGCATTACACTTATCTTTTTTAAAATATAAATACTTATTTATGCATCAATTTTTATTAACTATGTTTATAGGTTCATTCTTTTTTTGTAATACTTTAATATGGGCGCAACAACCTAATTCTACAGAAAATAACACCTGCGAAAATGCCACTTTTATAAATATAAATGAAGCCAATATTTGCCCTATATATACGCAATATGGCAGTACATCAAATAACAATTTTGATAAACCTCTGTTATGTAATGACACTCCTTTAGAAGGAGATTATACCGATCTTTTCTATAAATTTATAGTGCCACCAAGTGGTAGGTTTAAAATTGATATAGATAATATTGAATACCTGGCTATTTATAAAAATTGTAACAACAATGCAATTACCTGCCGTACCGAAGATGAAGTAAATGACAATGAATTTACAGCTACTGCAGGCGATACACTTATTTGCCAACTGATAAATACCGATTTTTATAGACCATTGTTTTCCTTCTGCATTGAAGAAAGTTTTGAAAAGCAATTGCCATTCGAATGTTCAAATACCGTTTTAATAGATGTAAATGAATTTAATTTATGTCCTAACAATAGCATTACTGGTAAATTTATTGAAACTGATGGAGTTGTAATACCTTTTTGCGGCAGACTTGCAGACCATGTTAGTAGTGCTTTGTATTACAAATTTTTAACACCAAAAAGTGGTTTGATTGATGTTTATACAAAAGACATTTATGGGTATGATTTGTACGTAAACTGCGACACCTTTGCGTTTACATGCTCCTCAAATTTTCCAGAATTTAGAACAATAAGTTTACGCCCATTCGACACAACAATTATAAGATTTTTCGATATTTTTGAAGCTAACACTTTTAGTTTTTGTATTGAATCACCAGAAATACCTGTAAATGACACCTGCAATATAAACATTCCATTTGCACCGGTTAATGAAACACCTGGCTGCGAATTTACTACTGCTATTGATCTGCATTATTATTTCCGAAATAATCAAGAGAACTGTATAACAGATTTTGCTCCAATAACCTACGATGTATTTTATAGAGTCATCGTTCCATCCAGCGGAAGATTTAAGTTTAAAGCTACTCGTGGAGTCTTTTATTCTAGTATAGAATTGTCAGAAAAATGTAGTGGAGAAATACTATGGTGTTCCGAATATGCAAACACAAAAACAACCACTCAACTATTTACGCCTGGAGACACGCTTATTATGAGATTGAATAACAGGGATCGTCTAAATCCTTTTGACTTTTGCATAGAAAATGCACCAGCCTCTTCAAATAATGAGTGTAAAGATGCTATGTTTATTAATGTTTTACCAATTAATGAATGTATTAATGACAAATTAATAGAAGTTGATCCCGAGTTTAATTCGCTTAATCAACCTAAGTCCTGCAGCACATATCCAGATGGTAATACCTTTTATAAATTTGTTGTTCCACAAAATGGGCAGGTGCTTTTTAGATCAGCAGTTCCCAGTCCTTTTGCTAGTAGAGATATTTATTTAGTTCCTTCAATTTATACTTCTTGTAATGATACAGCTGCGATTAGTTGCCAAACTAATAACAATAGCAACTTATTTAAAAATTTACCCCCCGGTGATACTTTAATTTTGGAACTTGCAGCAGGTGCTGATAAAGAACCCTTTAGCTTTGCATTAACAGAAGCCTTTACAGCCCCTAACGATTTATGCCAAAACGCCACAACTTTACCAGTAGTTGATATTAAAGATTGTACATACAGTTGTATTAATGAAAAACATATTGCCAATTTAGATATGTACTCCTCTTTTAGTAGCGAAGAACAATCAGATGTGTTTTTCAATTTTACAGCCCCATTAGATGGAAGTGTTGAAATAATGATTGACAAGCCCAAAAGTTTGTTAGGTATAAATATTTATAATAACTGCAATGAAGCTCCGGTTTATTCTGAAAATTATGGAGAAAGCAATATTAAAATTGAAAACCTAATACCAAATAAAAGTTATATTTTGCAAGTAATTGGTCGGTACACTTCGGCAGATTATGGTATTTGCATTGCAGATAACATCATATTAAAAAATAATGACTGTAGCTCTCCTAAAATGGTAACAGTTTCAGCAACCAACAATTGTGAAGCCGATTTTACAACCGCAAATGCCATAAACTATACCTTTACAAATCAAGGTATTTGTAGAACTAATAATCAGCCTGATGCATACTACCAGTTTATTGCGCCACCCAGCGGTATTGTTGGGATTACTGTAAGTAGTAAATTTATTAATAATAAATTCACAATATTTACAGATTGTGAAGATGAAGTAGGAACTTGTACATTTTCGAGCCCTGTTTACACAGGATTTCCCAACTTAACTCCAGGTGATACCATTTTATTACAAGTTGTAGCGCAAGTAGGCAGCAGAACTAATTGGTCATTTTGCTTATCAGAAGTGAAAGCAGCATTAGCTGATGAATGTGAGAATGCACAATATATACCAAATTCTTCTGGAAGTTTTTTAGCAGTATTTAATTCTACCATAAGCGAAGAAGACAATTGCAACCCAACAGCCGATATAGATAATTTTTATGAATATACCGTACCCTCATCAGGTAGAATTAATATTTATGATGGTACTCAATACAGAGCTCTAACTATTTCCATTTATGATAGTTGTGGAGGCGATGAACTTTATTGCGGTAACTATTATAGAAATAAAACTATAGGTAACTTGCCAGCTAATCAAAATGTTATTATTAAACTTTCTGGAGAAAATGTAGGTACTCTTTCTATCACTTTTCAAATTAAAGATGTACCATATCCTTCCAATTATAATTGTGAAAATGCCTTAAGTTTGGAAGTCATCTCTTCATCTTCGATGTGCCTTTCTAATAAACAAGTAATTTATTCAGATAGTATGGATACGCTGCAACTGCCGCAAATATGTGATACAATAATAGGTAAATCAAAAGAAAGCTATTATTCATTTACAGCACCAGATAATAGTAAAATTGAAATTAATACCAACACTAATATTGGTTTAGAAATTTATAATGGTTGTGATGGAGACAAATTGTTTTGCACAAAAAACTTCACTTCTGGTATTATTGAAGATTTGCCCCAAAATGAACTACTAATTTTGAGAATGGTGCAATATTTCCACTCATATTATTATATTTATCATTACGAAGAACACGGATTAACAATCTGTTTAAGTGAAGTAAAGCCTACTTTAAACAATTTATGCGAAAATGCTACCTATATTGAAGTACCGGTTTTATATAATCTTTCAAAAGATATTGAAGAACATGACAACAACATGATTTACAATACTTTACAACAAATGCCTGGTTGTGCTGCTGCAAATGTTGATATTTATTACAAGGTTGTAGTACCAAATTCTGGCAAGCTGCTGGTAAAAGCAGATTATCCAAATAATTTTTCGGTAGATGATTATGCTGGTTTATCCATTTATAATACTTGCGGAAGTGAGGCAATTTATTGTGTTGATAAATTACTGCAACACACTTTTGAAAATCTGCCACCGGGTGATACGGTTTTCTTACAATTTCATCAAATCGAAGCTAAAAAGCATTCCTTTGTTGTAATTGATGGGGCAACTATTGATAACAACACTTGTGAAAATGCAAAATTTATTACTTTTAATAGTGTTGATGAATGTGATAAAAATTTAGAAAAAATCTATTTTGAATATTATGATTACAACTTTGAATCTAATTGTGTCTTTAATTCTAATGATGCATTTTATAAATTTGTTGTACCTGCAGATGGAAATATTAGTATTACAGGCGGCAGTACTATTGCTTTAATTGAAGGTTGTGAAAATGTAATTTACTGTAGCCAAAATAGTATTGAAAATAGTAGAATTACCAATTTACCACCTGGCGATACCTTAACGTTGCAGTTAATGAGATATAAAGGTTATACAGGCCAAATTATAAATTTTTGCCTTTCTACAATTGAACCAAGTACCAACAATAATTGCGAAAATGCAAAATATTTACCAATATCGGCTACCGATAAATGTAGTGATAATTTAATTATTGTAAATATGGCAAATAATACGCTAAGCTCACTAAACACCTCCTGTACTTATGATAGAAATATCGATATCTATTTCAATGTTGAACTTTTAAATACCAATAGTATTTTATTAGATTTTGTAGATTCTATTAATGCAGGTGCAATAATTTATGATGAGTGTGGTGAAACGGAGTTGTTTTGCACACCGAGAATTGATGAAACAATTATTAAAGATTTACCAGAAAAATTTATACTTAGGATATTAGACAGTTTTCCGCGTAATTTCAACTTATGTATTTCAAAACCACCATGTATTGCACCAATTAGTGGCAGCCTTATTGCAAATGAAGGGTGTAATATACACAATAAACAAATTATTATTAAAAATGAATTAGACGAACTTGTTGAAGTTATTTCAACCGATGAAGAAGGAAATTACATTACCAAATACGAACATCCTTGTGGTAATTATACTGCTGAAATTGGCAACTTCTTTACGCTAGCTTGTTTTAATGGAAATATCGGACCATTAAATTTTACGTTAAATGATGATACATTACGAGATGGAATTGATTTTGTTGACAATGCCTGCACCCCACCAGCAGTTGGCACTTTTAACTGTGATGATTGAACTGATTAAAACGTATAATTTTTAACTATATGTTAATGCTTCTCAAACAAATCATACATAGTAACTTGGCTATGTATTAGCAGGTTGGCGTACTTATTTTGTGCGATGCCATAAGTAGTAAACGTGGTTAGCATTACCGATTTTTTTATTTTGGTTACCGTTTTAAAAGTGCTAATTTTCGATCTTAACTGTTCGGCTTAGGTTTTATTAATTTCAAAAGTTTCTAGTGAAAATTTACACTCACAAAGGTCAATTATCTGGTCGCGGCGGTCAATTAGCAAATTAACTTGTGCGGCTTTTTTACCAGTACTGCCTTGCCACGTAACATTGTTCAATTGTTTGCCACTTATACCGAGCGCTTGTTTTATTTGGTCAATACAACAAGAGATCAAATAAATATAGTATTTTTACTTTCTAATTATAAAAAAATGCCAGACTACGAAATATTAAAAATGATTGCTTTACTAAGAGAAAAGGAGGAAGTAGTACTTACCAATAATATTGCAATTTTAGATGCCGAGGAAAAGCAAACTTTAGGAGAATATTTGTCAATAGCATACGAAACTGAAACAGCTGACTACCCTTACCTTCCTCCTTCATTTAATGAGCAAGCAGCTATTTGAGGAGCTGAAATGGTATATAACACCGCTCAATTTATTGTAAATCGTAAAGTTGCTGAGGAAGCAATTTCGCTTAATAATATTGCTGTTGGCAGTCTTTTTCCGTGCAATCCATCTACTATTTTATCTGTCGATTTGTGTTTTCGTTTACAATGCTTGTTAAAAGGAGTGAAAAAATCTTTAATTAATACAGATAGAAGCATAAAACAAATTGCAGCAGACCATAACTTTACAGAAGTTAATTTATGTAAACTATTCAAAAGTAAAGTTGGCTATAGCACGACGGAATATCGCAGTAATAAAGATGTGATTTTATAAACCAAGTTGGTTAGTTAGAATTAGCTCAACTCAATAGCCGTCAAATTTATATTATTAATTCTTTTTCTTTTTACGGACTTACACTTCATTAACTTTTGGTCGAAAATAACAATGTTTTTGCCTGACGGATGCAATGAACTTGTAAATCGAATACCTTTAGCACCGGTAAATATTCTTATAAATTCACAAATAAATTGTGTTGGGATGTACTCAATTTCAGTGTCATATCTTCTCATTGCTTTAGAAAGGTCTTGACTAATTTTATCTCTAAGAAATCTGGATTTTATTGTTTCGTTTACATTTGTCGGTTTATATAACGAAGTATCTTCAGTAAAATCAACAATTTTAATTGGTTTACGATGAGCTTTCAAATTGAATGTGGCAACGCTTAGTTCATCTAAATAAGATGCTCTTACTTCATAAAGCACGGTCGCTTCATTATCACTTAAATATAAATATGGAATTCCTGAGGGATTTGCTCTTCCTCCACTTGCTTTATCAGCTGGTGGACAGCCCATTTTATTGGGTAAGTATGCAGGAAGTCCACTTTGATGATGCACCCGAGCTCTGTACAGATTGTCTTTTGAAGTAAGTTCAAACTGGGTATTGAAAAAAGAATCCCACCCCAATTCTTCGGTTAGGTGTTGTATATTAATTAAAAATCTATTTGACCTCTTTATATCTTTTTTTAAAGTTTCCCAGTAAGCAATGTTTTCGATAATATCATCAGAGTATTCTACGTTGTTATCTGCATTTAATATTTCAGTATTCACCAATGGCAAAATGTGGTTAAGAATTCTTGTAGCAACCACGTGTGTTGAAAAAAAACTCCAACCTCCTTGTATTTTTGATTTGAGGGTGTCGCCTTGTTTCAATTTTTGAAAATTATCTAATAGCTCTTGAAAAAAATCAAGCAATTCATTGATTGATAGTAGCGATATATTTTTAGATTTGCAAACTTTACAATTTCCATTTGCGCCTGTAGAACTTATAAAAGCCTTTAATTCTTTATCAGAAAAACAATTTGAGCAAACTTCCATTTAAATATTATTTTCTGATAAAAATTGATTGACAACCAAAATATGGTTTTTCATAGCAATTTTTTTTACTGTTCCCAAACCAGGATAGTGTGATGTATCAAAATATTCTTCTAATTCTTTTATTGCTAAATTTTCTAATCCATTATCACTGCAAAACTTTACAGCTTTTTCAGCTGCTTCAGCAAATTTCCCCTGAACATTTGCGATTGAATCATTTGTAGACGAAGTGAAGTGCCTTATCCAAATTTGATTGTTATCTTTTAGATAAGTTAAATGAATCACCACAGCCAAAGGAGTGCTTCCACCGTTAACAAATTCACTTGACAAAACCGTATAGTCGGAAAATCCTGAAAAACCTTCTTCTTTATAATAAATGTGCTCTTCTGAAAACCGATGTTCAGAAATGTCTAAGTAGTTACTATTTCTTGCTTGTTTTTCAAAAAAATCATCGAATCGTAAATATGGTTTTTCTAACTTTTTAATATATCTATTTAAAGATCTGTTTCTATCAGGCGATTCAACACTTATACAACTTACCTCTTTTCTCTCAACTAATTTTCTAAATCCTTTATCATCAGAATTTATTTCACTTTGACAAACTATTAGACAATTCTTTATTTTATTTGATTCTATACATTTTATAATATAATCCCCATTATTTATAAAATGAAAAGCGGGGATAAATTTTGTTTGACCCAGTGACCTATAGAAGTTAATACAATCTTGACCTTTGTCTTTCAGTTCACCCACATTTGGGTTGAGTATTAAGTATGATGTTTGATTTGTTTCATTGAAAATTTTATTGGCGATTTTTAAATTATTGGTTGATCCTTTTACTGGTTCAAAAATTGGTCGGATAAATTTTTGAGAAAGTTGATGGGTTGCTAATTCTCTTAAAGCAATCAATTCAAATTGTCGGGCTCTTAAAAAAGGATAATACATTATTCAATATTTATGGTTTGTTTTAAATTGAGCAGTAACTTATCATATTGATGTTTTGAAAGATTAAGTGCTAAACTCAATTGATTGAATTCTTTATGACTTTTGTAAGAAATATGATTTTTTGGTTTTCTTGATTTCATAGTTTTTAAATACAATTTATTTAAAATTAAATTAGGAATTTGGCTCATTAATTTACTGCATATATCATATTGATTAAAACTTGTCATTATAGGTAGCATACCATAATATGATTTTACCAAAGCTTTATATTCTTTGGAATGAAGCATATTCATAATTACTTTAGCATCTATCAAAAGTTGTTGCTTTGCTTTTCTTATTAAAGTAAACTTGTTTTTATTATCTTTCTTGAAAGTGATAATCCCAACATCGCTCTCCACCTTATTATATAAATTAAGTTTTGATTCTGGCACAATTATATAAACTTCATTAAAGGCTTTTTTATAGTTTTCCAACTGATTTAACAACCTTGAGTTTGAATCTAATTCTGTTTTAATTTCAAATGCTTTTGAAACTCCATTGAACATCACCAAATCGGCAATTGCTTTTCCAACCCTGTATTCGTTAAATATTACAGAATCATCTCCTCCTAATTGCTCTCTTAACCATTGATTTAAGAACGAATTTTTTAGTACGTATTCATTCTGGTATTCTCGTTCAATTGTTTTGTATATTTTTTTTAAGTACTTTAGATAGGTCCAGTTTTGCTTGTTAAGTAATTGCCAATCATATCGAATAATTTTAGCATAAATAGATGAAAAATCATTGTTAAACCAAGATAACACTTGATTTCTTGAGAATAAAGAGGAATAATCCCGAAGCCGATTGTGGTTTGTATAACCTGAAGGCAGCATAATAAGTTTAGTTTTATTTTATCATATGCTAAAGTACTACTTTTAAAATATAATCAAAATGCATAGACTAATTATTAAATCCTAATTGATTTAACTTGTTTTAAGTTTTTTAAAATATTCACACATAGATATTTATGAAAAAAACCTTGTTGACTGATAATTCAAATATAATACATTGATTCAATTTACATTAAGGCAATATAACCGCATCACAAAATATACCTATGCAAATAAAGCTGTTGCATACGGTTGAGCATATATCAGTTGAATTTTATAAACCACGCACAATTCATTTATTCCTATATCTTCTTTTTGGCTTACTGTTAGCAGTTTGATTTTTTTGATAAAATGCCGGATCTTTTTTGGCCACCCATTCAATAAATTTCACAATACTTTCGTGGGCTACTAATTTTTCTACCGTATTGTAAGTTCTTTTCAATTCCTTTTCGGTAAACGTAGCGTGTATTTTTTGATGGCAAATATTATGTAAGGTAATTAATTCACTACCTTTTCCACCTCTCGATTTTGGTATTAAATGATGTTTAGAAATATTAACTTCACCCAATTCTCTTTTGCATATCACACATAGAGCAAGTTTTACCATAAAGCAAAGTTAAATAATTCATTTTTGTTTTAAAAGTGTAATTTTGACAATATAAAGTGAAGTATAGCTAATGCTGCGTGCTTTAAAGCGCACTAATTTTGTAAGAAAATAAGAAAAATGTGAGATTTATAAGTTTTTGTATCAGCATAGCTTGCGTTTTTGCAGGTTGTAAAAAAGAGAAAAACCAATTAATAGACCCACCAACCTTCATTAGTTTTTCTATCGAAAAAATTAATTCAGGCAACAATTTTATTTCAGAAACAAAGCAGTTTTCATTTAAAGAAAAGTTGGAAAGATGGAATGTAGATACTACAGATGAATTGTCTCGTCTATCCAGAGATGTTATTTATGATGTAGAATTAAATAATGAAGAGATTGTTGAATTAAGGTTTAATTTTTATAAGAGAGAAGAGCTTAACATTGAAGATTTAATATAAGAAGAACAAGATAATGAGGAGTCTGTTTTTGGAGAAAAGGGCTATAAATGGAGCTATAAAAACTTTGATGTTGAATTTGAAAACTTTTATCAGATTCCCGAGAATTTTAAAATTGAATTTGGTGGGTATGATGTTTCGACAAATTCTAATATAATTAATGTACAAGACACAAACTTAAAAAAAGCAATAGTAAATGGAGAAGAAAGGGTTTATGCAGATTTTAATTTTGAATGGGAAGCCTTCGGAGCTTTTGATCCAAATAAAGAATATGAAGGGTACATTGTAACTAATGAAAGTTTTAAAGGCCTTATTGATTAAAATTATTGAATAATACCTCAAATCCGCATACTAATAATTTTGTTTTTCCACTTTATTAGCATTTCCACTATTCCGCAAGCTGATATGGCAGTCGGAATTGCTCTTATATATTTTTATTTTGACTATTAATTGAGTTGATTTA
>Ga0209187_1000400_pt1 | contig 79942 bp, 63 predicted proteins | sample BantaG_FD_187430 | JGI IMG/M metagenome (GOLD analysis project Ga0209187, IMG submission 187430) | Marine algal microbial communities from Bantry Bay, Ireland - BantryBay_4 metaG (SPAdes) (version 2) | ecosystem: Host-associated > Algae > Red algae > Unclassified | place: Bantry Bay, Ireland...
TCAAAGGCCGGGAGACCACTCCTGAGCTGCATGAGGGGGCGGAGGTGGCGGCGCTGCATGACCATGTCGTAATCTGTGGATACGGTCCGGTGGGGCGGGCGCTGCACGAGGCGATGGATCGACTTTCGGTCGCGGTGGTAGTGATCGAGATGAATGCCACCACGGTGCGCGATCTCCACAAGCGCGGGGTGCACGTGCTCTTCGCGGATGCCACGAATGTGGAGACGATGCGCTTGGCGAAGATCGAGAGCGCGCGGGCGATCGCCTTTACCTTCCCGGAGCCGGGACTCGCGATCGAGGGGATGAGGGCAGCGCGCAGCCTTAATGCGGCGGTGGTCACCTTCGCGCGCGCGAAGTTCGCCAACGGGGTCGAGGAGCTCCAGAAGGAGGGCGCTCACTACGTTTTCCATGACGAAGTCACGAGCGGTGAGGCAATGGTCAAATCCGTGCTCGGCTGCTACTCAGTGGAGGTCGAGAGTTGACCGATTACGACTCGGGGGTGTGAGCCTGAAGGGCGGACCAGGAACCGATCGAATCGTCGCCCTCCTTGCCCTTGCAATCGACAAGACGGACGTCGTCGGCCTCGACTTCGTAGATGGCATCTTGGCGGAATGTTTCGCCCAGCATGATGGCCTCGGTGCGCGAGCAGACGACTCCGAAGCCGGCCTCGGCGTGGTCATCGCACTGCCCCGTGACCGGGAAATGATCCCAGCCAGAGTTACGAATCTGCTGCAAGAGGCGCTCGTTGTTCTCCTCATTCTCAGCGGCGGTAGCGAGACCTCCAAAGGGGTTGTGAGCGGTGACGATGTAGAACTTCTCCGGGAGCGAGCGCTCGGCAAGCTCGGTGACGAATTGGGTCTGGCGGTATTCTTCTTTCATGAGTGGGTTGCTATTTTTTCTGCTCCCGCATCTCCTGCTGACGCATCGGCATGGTGTCGATGAGGGCGAAAAATTGATCGAGGGCGAGCTCGCCGCTTTGGCGCGCCTTTTCGCCGCCGTCCTTGCCGATGAGAATTGCGGTGAAGCGGTGAGGTGGGATCGCGAATTTCTTGCGGAGCTGGGCGTCCGCGCGGATCACGATCAGGTCGCGCTCCTCGAGGGCTGCTTTGTTTTTCTTAAGGGATTCTTTAAGGGATTTCTGAGCAGGGGAGTCGCGCTCGACCTCTACGAGGATGACGCGCGCCTTCCACTGCGCCTTTTTCAAGACTGCGGCGGGCGAATCCGCCTCCGCAGAGAGGGTGAGCCCGCAGGCGAGGAGGAGCCCTGCTGTGCTGTGGAGAATCTGAGACATCATGGGAAAATCCTAAACCTGCTCGCGCTGCGCGCCATGGGGTTTTTCAAGCTTCCTGAGAAAATTAGACATCGCCCGCGCGACGGCGAGGAAGAAATTGTTAGAGCCCTGATTTCTGATACCTGCGGCTCTGAGCCGACTTTGTGAAACTTTTCACAAAGAATCCTTGCTTGAAATCCCCCTCGTGGCTAAATCCCGCCCGTCCTCATCCCGAGGCAAGGTCTGATGTCTTCATTTTTCCGCACAATTTTTCCAGTTCTCGCGATTTTTCTCGCGATGGCTTCTCCCGTGATGGCAGCCAGCGGTCACGATCATCTCCCTCCTTCAGCTGAGGCAGTTTTTGAAATCGGGCCCTTCGTCATTACTAACTCGATGATTATGGTCTGGATCGTCGCGGCGCTCCTCATCCTCGTCGCGCAGGCCGCGACTCGCAATATCTCGATCGTCCCTTCTGGTTTTCAGAACTTCGTTGAGTGGGTTGTTGAAAGTCTTGTGACTTTCCTGAGCGGGATCTTGGGTGAGAAGCTTGCCCTCCGCACCTTTTGGTTCTTTGGAACAATCTTCATCCTCATCCTAGCTTCGAACTGGCTGGGTCTCTTTCCTGGAGTGGGAACGATCGGTTGGTTCCTTACGGGTGATGGTGTTCAAGCTCACGACACTTTCCGGCCCTTCCTTCGCGGCGGTAATGCCGATCTAAATATGACTGCTGCGATGGCGGTCACCTTTGCCGTCCTCTGGTTTTACTGGGCGATCACCGAGACCAGCGTTAAGGAATTCGGGGCTCACATTTTCGCTCCAAAGGGTGAATTCAAGGGCCTGATGCTGATCGGCATGTTTGTGATTTTCTTTGCCGTCGGTCTTCTCGAGATGGTATCAATCGCTTTCCGCCCGGTCGCGCTCATGTTTCGTCTCTACGGAAACGTCTATGCTGGTGAGAATATGCTCGAGTCCATCATGAACACGGTGCCGGTCCCTTGGCTCAAGTGGCTCGCGGTTCTTCCGTTCTACTTCCTTGAGCTTCTTGTCGGCTTGATTCAAGCCCTCGTCTTTACCCTTCTCTGCGCGGTTTTCCTCAAATTGATTTGCACTCACGACGATCACGACGAAGAGCACGCCCACTAAAATTTATACACCTTCCTAGCATGACTATGGGCAGATAACCGTAGGTGCTAAGAAACCAACAAAAAGTAACAACTAGATATTATGTTCAACGAATTCATCATGTTCATCTTCGCCGCAATTGAAGGCAAGCTCCACGTCGGTCTTGCAGCTCTCGGTTCCGGTATCGGCATTGGCCTTCTTGGAATGAAGGCAGCTGAGGCGACTGGTCGTAACCCAGGCGCTGCCGGTAACGTCCTGACCATTTCCATCATTCTCGCGGCTCTCATCGAGGGTATCGTGTTCTTCGCAATCTTCCTTGCGTAAGTGATTTTACTGGCGGGAGATTTTTCTCCCGCTGGTTATTCTTTTTCCGAAAGACTCCTAGATTTTTCTCCCGCTATGACCATTCCCTCTTTCATCGTCCTTGCTGCCGAAGTCGTCGAATCCGGTGATAAGCTCGGGCAGATCGTCAAAACCTTCGGTGTTCACTCGAGTCTTTTTATCTCGCAGCTCGTCTCTTTTCTGATCGTCTGCCTCATTCTCAAGAAATTTGCCTATGGTCCACTTCTTGAAATGCTCGAGACCCGCCGCGCTCGCATCGCTGATGGCGAGGCCAAGCTCGTGGAAATCGAGACTAAGCTTGCCGAAAGTGAAGCGACCACCGCGGCACTTATCGCTACCGCAAATGACGACGCCAAGCGCCTCATCACCGAAGCCAAGACCAGCGCTGCCAACATCGGAGAGCAGAAAGCCCAAGAGGCCGTCACGGAAGCGAAAAACATTATCGCAAAAGCGGAGAAAGCCGCCCAAGCCGAGCGCGCTGCCATGTCCGCCGAGCTCAAGCAGGAGTTCGGTCGTCTCGTAGTAGCCACCACTTCCCAGGTTTCTGGCAAGGTCCTCACTCCAGAAGACCAAGCCCGCATCAACCAAGAGACGCTCACGAGTGTCCAAAATTAATTTCCTTTTCCTGATCTCACGATGAAAGCTTCCAAGGTCGCCACCACCACTGCTCGCCGCATTTTCCGTCTCTGTTCGCAGGACGGGCGCATGAATGAAGAGCATTTGAGCACGGCGATCACGAAGCTCGGCACCGAGAAGCCCCGCGATTACCGCGGAATTCTCCAGGTTCTTCGTCGTCTCATTCAGGCCGAGCTTGCTTCCAAGCAAGTCACCGTCGAGAGCGCTACCCCGCTTGATGCTGCTACCGGTGACCGCCTGACTAACTCCCTGCGCTCCCAATACGGCCAGGATCTTACCTTCACTTTCAAAACCACCCCCGAGCTTCTCGGCGGTCTTCGCATCCGCGTCGGAAACGACGTCTTCGATGGCTCGGTCAAGTCTCGTCTCGACCGTCTCGCCAACGCCTTTTAATCGTCCACAACTTTCCCAACTATTGTCATGAGCAGCATTCTCCAGGAACTGGAAGCCCAAATTAACAACGTCAACACCACCGTTGAAAAGTCCAACGTCGGCATCGTCCGTGAAACGGGTGACGGCGTCGCAAAAGTCGAAGGTCTCAGCGACGTCCAGCTGAACGAGATGGTCGAGTTCCCCGGAGGCCTCACCGGTCTCGCCCTCAACCTTGAGGAAGGTGAAGTCGGTGTCGTGTTCCTCGGAAACGGTCAGCACATTACCGAAGGGATGGAGTGCAAAACGACTGGCAAACTTCTCTCAGTTCCCGTCGGCGAGGCTCTCCTCGGCCGCGTCGTGAACACCCTCGGCCATCCCATCGATGGCAAAGGCGAGATCACAGCTGCTGATCGCTATCCTGTCGAAAAGATCGCCCCCGGCATCATTAAGCGGAAGTCCGTTTCCGTTCCGGTTCAGACTGGTATTGCTTCCATCGATGCCATGATCCCCATCGGCCGTGGTCAGCGTGAGCTCATCATTGGTGACCGCTCCACTGGTAAGACCACCATCGCGATCGACGCCATCATTTCCCAGTCCAATCAGAATAAGGAAGCCGCCGAAGGCCGCCTGAAGGACCACAAGCCAGTTTACTGTGTCTATGTCGGCATTGGCCAGAAGCAGTCGAACATCGCCCGCACCATCCAGACTCTGGAAAATGCCGGCGCTCTTGAAAACACCATCATCGTCTCCGCGTCCGCATCGGACTCGGCCACGAACCAGTTCCTCGCTCCCTATGCCGGTTGCGCCATGGCAGAATATCTCATGGATCAAGGTAAGGATGTCCTCATCGTCTATGATGATCTTTCCAAGCAGGCCGTCGCCTACCGTCAGGTTTCCCTGATTCTGCGCCGCCCATCCGGTCGTGAAGCTTACCCTGGTGATGTCTTCTACCTTCACTCCCGCCTTCTTGAGCGCTCCGCGCGTCTCTCCGAAAAAGAGGGTGGTGGATCAATCACCGCGCTTCCGATTATTGAGACCCAGGCAGGTGACGTTTCGGCCTACATTCCTACCAACGTGATTTCCATCACCGACGGTCAGATCTTCCTCGAAACCGATCTCTTCTATCAGGGAATTCGCCCTGCGATCTCAGTTGGTCTTTCAGTTTCCCGAGTCGGATCTGCTGCACAGACCAAGGCGATTAAAAAAGTCTCCGGAACGACCAAGCTCGATCTCGCTCAGTTCCGCGAACTTCAGGCCTTCGCCCAGTTCGGATCGGATCTCGATGACGCCACCAAGGGCAAGATCAACCGTGGTCAGCGCATTGTGGAACTCTTCAAGCAGAACCAGTATTCGCCAATCTCGATGCAAATGCAGGTCGCGACCCTCTGGGCGATGCAGAACGGCAAGTTCGACGATGTCGCAGTGGACCGGATCAAGGAATGCCAGGCTCAGCTCGAAGAATTCCTCACCACTCGCAAAGCGGACCTTCTTCAGAAGATCGCCGACGAGAAGGCTCTTTCTGATGAAATCGTGAAAGGTCTCGAGTCTGCTCTTAGTGATTTCAAGGCGACTTGGAAGTAAATCCGCTCCTTCTTCAACCTTCTAATTCTTCAGTAAAAGATGGCCAACCTCCGTGACATTCGCCGACGTATTAAGTCGGTAAAAAGCACCGCGCAGATCACGAAAGCGATGGAACTTGTCGCGGCTGCCAAGATGAAGAAGGCGCAGAACCAAGCCCTCGCTGGCCGGGACTATGCCGATAAGCTCAATAAGGTTCTCGTGAACCTGAAGGAGAACACGGATGAGGACAGCCACCCGCTCCTTGAAAAACGCGAGGGTAAAAAGGAATTGATGCTCGTCATTTCCACCAACCGGGGACTCTGCGGCGGCCTCAATACCAATCTTTCCAAAGCGGTCCGCGCCGCTGCTACCGAGGAGACTGAATATGTCACCAGCGGCAAGAAGCTGCGGGTCCAGATTGCCAAGCGAGGTGGAAAAATCGTCACCGATTGGGAAACCGGAGATCCTGTTCCCTTCGGAGACGCCAAGCCCATCGCTAAGTTCCTTACTGAGCAATTTCTCAGCGGGAATTACGACAAGATCTCGGTGGCCTTCACCAACTTCGTCACCACCCTGACTCAGACTCCGCATGTCGCGCAGCTTCTCCCCATCGAAGCATCAACCCTTGCTGAAAAGCAGGACTACGAAGGGGTAGGAAAGGACGATGTTGCCGATACTGATAAGGCTTCTGCGCTCGGTGTTGATTACGAGTTCGAGCCCAGCGCCGAAGGCGTTCTCGATAAGCTTCTCCCGCTTTACATCAACTTCCAGATCTATCAGATGCTCGTCGAAGCCCGCGCCTCCGAGCACTCCGCTCGCATGGTAGCGATGAAAGCTGCCACTGATAATGCCAAGAGCATGATCAAGGATCTCACCCTCGAGTATAACAAAGCCCGTCAGGCCGCGATCACCGCCGAACTTCTCGAAATCACCACCGCCATGAAGGCGATGGAGTAATCCCGGAGTTGATGATATTGTAAACCGATGACCTGGAACGAAGTAATCAACGACCCCTGCCTGAGCGATCTTCCTTATAAGATCGAGCTCGATGGCTTGGGGCAAATTATCATGAGTCCGGCATCGAACAAACACGGTTATTTCCAAGGTGAGATTCAGAGCCGGCTGAGAGCGCAAGCCACTGAGGGCCGCGTCATTGTGGAATGTTCAGTCGATACCGATGAAGGAACCAAGGTCGCCGATGTCGCGTGGCTTTCAGAGGGGTTCTTTGAAGCACACGAATTCGCCACCCCTTATCCCTTTTCTCCAGATCTCTGCGTCGAGGTCATTTCTCCGTCGAATACCGATGAAGCAATGACTTTCAAACGTGAGCTTTACCTCAGCCAAGGGGCCAAAGAGGTCTGGTTTTGCGATCACTCGGGAAGCCTCACTTTTTTCGCCCGAGACGGTCAGGTTGAGACCTCGGCCCTTTTTCCCCAATTTCCAAACCAAATCTAACACCCCTTAGGGATTCACCAAGCAGGACTGAAAACTGCCAACTGAATACTGAAAACTTCATACCACCATGAGCAACCAAGGAACCATCGTTCAAGTCATCGGCGCCGTCGTTGACGTTGACTTCTCTGCCGCCGCAAAACTTCCCGAGATCTATAATGCGCTCGAACTGAACTATCATCTCTTCGGAGAGGATGTGAAGCTCGTGCTTGAGGTGCAGCAGCACCTTGGAGACGGCTGGGTTCGTGGCGTTGCCATGAGCACCACTGAAGGTCTCAAGCGCGGCATGCCTGTTGTTGATACCGGAGCTCCTATTTCTGTTCCTGTGGGAGCGGGCGTGCTTGGTCGTATTTTCAATGTCACCGGTGATGCCGTTGACGAGCGTGGTGAGGTGACTCATTCCAAGCGCTACCCGATTCACCGCGAAGCTCCTCCTCTTGTCGATCAGGCGACTTCTGCTGAGATCCTCGAGACCGGAATTAAGGTCATCGACCTCATTTGTCCCTTCACGAAGGGTGGAAAAGTGGGTGCCTTCGGTGGTGCGGGGGTTGGTAAGACCGTCGTCATCATGGAGCTTATTAACAACATTGCGAAGAACCACGGTGGTTACTCTGTCTTCGCAGGTGTGGGTGAGCGGACTCGTGAGGGTAACGACCTTTACGAGGAGATGTCTGAGGCAGGCGTCATCGATCAAAACGATCTTTCGAAATCCAAGGTGGCTCTCGTTTACGGACAGATGAACGAGCCTCCGGGTGCACGTCTCCGGGTTGCCCTTTCTGCGCTCTCGATGGCGGAGTATTTCCGTGATGAAGAGAACCAGGACGTTCTTCTTTTCGTCGATAACGTTTTCCGATTCTCGCAAGCGGGTTCTGAGGTCTCCGCCCTTCTTGGCCGGACGCCTTCGGCGGTGGGATACCAGCCGACCCTCGCTGAGGAAATGGCCGGACTTCAGGAGCGAATCACCTCTACCAACAAGGGATCGATTACTTCCTTCCAAGCGGTCTACGTTCCTGCGGATGACCTTACTGACCCCGCTCCTGCGAATACTTTCGCTCACCTCGACTCCACCGTCGTTCTCGAGCGTTCCCTTGCGGAACTCGGGATCTACCCTGCGGTTGACCCTCTTTCTTCGGTTTCCAATGCGCTCGCACCGGACATCGTCGGGGAAGAGCACTACAAGGTGGCCCGTGGCGTCCAGAACGTGCTTCAGAAATATAAAGACCTTCAGGACATCATCGCCATTCTCGGAATGGACGAACTTTCTGACGAGGATAAGCTCGTTGTCTTCCGTGCACGTAAGATCCAGCGCTTCCTTTCTCAGCCCTTCCACGTCGCGGAGATTTTCACCGGTTCACCGGGTGTCTATGTTTCCATCGCGGACACGGTGAAGGGATTCGGCGAGATTCTCGACGGCAAGCACGACAGTGTCCCCGAATCGAATTTCTACATGAAGGCGAACATCGACACGGTCGAGAAGAGCTAGAAAATAAAATTGACGCTGTAGAAATTTTTACTAGCGTTTCGATCCCCACAGCACTAAGATCCTTAATCTATGAGTAATTTCTGTCAAGAATACCGTCCCGCAACTCTTTCCGAAGTGAGTGGCCTACTTAAGGATATTGACAAGCAATTCGCGAATTTCGAACCTCGTCAGAAGCCTCATGCTCCTGATGGCCTGACCAATAGCACGTCACCTGAGGTGTGTTCCTATTTGGAAACTGTCCTCGGAGGCGAGCAGTCATAGGTTCGCTTTTCAATGGACCTTTTTCGATTAGTTTTTCATGGACAATCAAGGGATAGTTACTGCTGGTCAGAAAGATTATTTTAGAAATTTAGACATCTGGTTGAAGTCGCAAAGCTTGATAGATATCGATGTCCGGGGCTTAATCGCAGAACATTTTCATGCTGCTTTCGTTGAGGCGCAAATCCACCACCAAAAGCATATTCTTGAGCTTCCAATAGATGAGAAATGTCGAGAGGTCTACAAAACAGTTTCTTGGCACGTCTGGTATCTAGCATATCGGCTACACGCTCGCGGAGAGATGGAATTGGCACTTGGCGCAATTTCCTCTGGGCTTAAAACGCTAAATAGCTTCCTACTTCACGAGGCTCCGAATGACGCATGCTTGGATGAGCCAACGCTTAAGCTCATAGGGACAATGGTCGCGAATGAGTTAGAGACGCTAGCTGACCATGGTATTGCTAAAAACGGGCTCTACCTCTCGTTTAAAGCTGCCCGAACAATGAAGAGTTCTAGAGAGTTCAAAGTGCAAAGTATCCAGAGTTCTAACTTCTAATTTCCAATTATAATTTTATGGCATTCCAACTCGATATCGTCACTCCCGAAAGCACCATCTTTTCCGATCAGGTTGATGATGTCTACCTCCCCGGAAGCGAAGGGGAGATGGGTGTCCTCTCGATGCATGCCGCTATGGTGACGCCTCTCCAGCCCGGAGAGCTGCGCTACCTGCGAGGTGGTAAGAATGAGGAACTCGCGATCGGCGAGGGGTTCGCAGAGGTCACTCAGGAAAAGGTAACGGTCCTCACCGATCTCGCCGTGAATGACGCCGAGATTGACGAAGCGAAGGTGGAAGCGGCGATGAAGCGAGCCCAAGAGGCGCTCGATGGCACGTCCCAAGATCACGATGAAATGGCCGCCCTGCAGGTGGTCATCGCGAAGTCAGAGGCGATGCTTAAGCTTAAGCGGAAGAACCGCTAAGGGGATCCCCGAAAAATCTTTCCAAGACGGCGGCGGCTTTTTTCAGCCGCCGTTTTTTCGTCCGTCGGGGAGCGGTCGGGGAGCGGTCGGGGTATGGCTCTTATAAGAGGGTGGCGAGCTTCTTGGCTAACCGCGCACGGCGATGATGAGGCTGGCGATGAGGCAGCCGACGAGATTTGCGACAAGGTCCCAGCCGGTGTTGAAGTAGCCCCCGACATTGGTGTTGGCGAGGTTAAGGACGGCGAAGAACTCGATGATTTCGTTGATCGCGCCTAGGCCCATGCCACCCAGTGCGGCGAGGGCGATGGGTCCGAAGGAGGGATAAAGTTTCCGGCCAAAGCGGTTATGGATGTTTGCGCGAAGCGCTTCCCAGCAGACCCACGTGGTGAGGCCGAAGCCGTAGGCATGGATGATATTGTCATACTTGAGGCGATCGTTAATGAGCCACCACGAGTAGAGCACGGGTTCGCCTCCCTCGTGAGGCCAGTTTGAGGGTAGTTGCACGAGTCCACCGGCGAGGTGTGCCGCGCCCCAGACTGAGAGGCACCAGAGGAGTCCTTTAGGGAATCCGACGCGCTTGTGCATGGCTGCGATGATGACGCCGAAGAGGATAAAAAAGGGGATATAGAATCCGAGAAACTCCCAATTCTTTTGGGTGATGGCGGCGCTCAATGCGGCTACCAAGTAAAAGGCAGTCACGAGCAGAATGCTCCCGGGAACTCGGTTACCTCGTTTCATCTGGTCCGACTGTAGAAATGGCACGGCTTGAGGGCGAGACCGAACTTTCACCAGTTTTTACCCTATTCCTCACGTGATTCTGACATTTGGCCTTCGGAGGGGCGGAGGGGCGGAGGGGCGGAGGGTTCTCGCTGCGGGACTGAGTTATGCTGAGGTTCCTTCAGAATTTGGGGGGCGGCTGCGCTTTTGACGATGGAGGCTGGATTCGGCAATAATGGGAGTGAATGGAATGGTGCTTATTCCGAGGTGAGAGATGGGAAATTTTATCTCTTCTTCAGCGGCAATGGCGGCCACGAAGACCTTTGCATCTTTTCCAGAAAGCATCGAAGTCGCTTACGCTGGTTCTCATCTCGCTGGAACCGGTGGGAATAGCGGAGCGGCCGCCGGTCACGCGGCACCTTAGGCTAAGCGCTATTCCTTCAACCTGATGCTCGCCGGTGGCTTGCGGTAGTCGCCGCGGGCGAGGCTGACGTGGGCGCGGCACTGCTGGCGCATTTTTTTGAGAGTCTTTTGGTGCGCCGGATCGGCGACAAGATTCGCGAGCTCTAAAGGGTCATTTTTTAGGTCAAATAATTCTTGGTAGACTGGCTCTTCTCCTTTGATCGAGGCGTCGAGCGAAGTTCGGTAAGCCGCGGCTTCGGCAGGGCTGACCTGATAGGACGAGTTTTTAGTAGGGCTCTGCCAGCGCTCGCGGGAGTTCTTGAAATAGCGGATATACTTGAAGCGGGGGCCGCGAATTGACTCGATCCGGGGGTTACCGAAGACGGTGGACCAGAGGTTTTCGGCGAAGGCGAAGCGGCGCACTTTTTCGACCTTTCCCTCGATGAGTGGCTTCAGTGAACTGCCCTGCATGGAGGGGGGGATGGTCGCACCGGCGTAGTCGAGAAGGGTGGGGGCGATGTCGATCGACTGAACGAGAGCCTTCTCGCGCCGCGCATTTGTAATGCGGGGATCGTGGATGATGAGGGGGACGGCGAGACAGGGTTCGTAGTTTAGCGCCTTGCCGCCGAGGCCGTGATCGCCGAGGAGCAGTCCGTGGTCTGAGGTGAAGATGATGACGGTGTTATCCGCGACTTTTAGCTCGGCGAGCTTTGCGCGAAGCCTGCCGACAATCCGGTCAATGCCGGTGATGGTCTGATACTGCCGGAGCATGCGCTCGCGATTCGTATCTGGGGAATCGACGAAGTTGTATCCTTCTTGGCGAAAGCTGGTGTGGAGGAGATCGGGAGGGAGCTTAGGGCTCTTGATGTCTGCTTTTGCGAGGTAAGTTTTCGGGAGAGGGAGACTCGCAAGTTGATCACGGTAGGTTGTGCGGTAGAGGGCGTCATCGCTGGGTCGCATCTCCATTGTGCGCGTCCCGGCGCTGTGGGGAAGGTTCAGTGCGAGGCTAAGCGCGAAGGGTCTCGAGCGGTCGCGGGAAGAGAGAAAAGAGTGCGCGCCCTCGATAAAGGCATCGCCGGAGAGGAAGTTCTCGCTGCCTTCGGCGATGATTTCGATCTGGGTGTCGGCTTGGGCGCTTTGGAAGATTTTGTGTCGATCCTTGGGGTAGAAAAAAATGTGACCGTGTCCGGCGAACCAGTAGTCGAAGGATTTTTCGATCAGCCCGGTCTGATAGCCATGGGCGCCGACTGGGAGGTGGTTTTTCCCGATGTAGCCAGTGAAGTAGCCTGACTCCCGCAGTTGAATCGGATAGCATTTTTCCCAAGCGGCGGGGGACATCGCGGTTCCCGAATTGAAATTGATGCCGTGTCGGCGCTCGTATTGGCCGCTGAAGTAGCTTGCGCGGGATGGGGTGCAGATCGCGGAGGTGACTGAGGCGTTATCGAAGGTGATGCTTTCGGCCGCGAGGGCGTCGAGGTGGGGAGTTTTGACAAAGGTATTTCCGTAGAGCGGGAGCGAATCCTGACGTTGGTCATCGGTTAGGATGAAGATGAGATTGGGCCGCTCGGCGTGCGCCAGAGCCGCGAAGGAGACGATAAGAAACTGCTTCAACATCGTGAGATTCTAGCGGGAAACTAGCGAGAGGGGTGCACAAAAAAACCGAAAGCTCGAGGAGCTTTCGGCCTTTTGAAAGAGGGTTCGTTTAGCGACGGCGACGAAGAGCGAAGCCAGCACCGAGGAGACCGAGAAGCGCGCTTGAAGGCTCGGGGACGGGGTTGACATCGGTGAAGAAGATGTTGTCGAGGTAGATTTCCTCAGAGCCGGCATTTGAAGCAAAGGCGACCGAAAGGGTGGCTGAGGTCTGGCCGCTGAGGTCTCCTACGAGGGTAGCCCAGGCGCCTTCGATCGGATTGCCGGGCTCATCGAAGAGGTCGTCAAGATCGGTTCCGGCATTGTCGAAGAGGACGAGCTCGGTGGAGTCGCCGAAGAGGAGTGAGATTCTCAGAGAGTCACCGACGAGGCCGGTGGTTCCGGTGTCGCCATTATCATCTTCCCATCCGGTGTCGGCGGTCCAGATGTCGAGGCTGACGTAGGAGTTGGCGAAGCCGGTGAGATTAACGGTGTCGAAGGTGACGGTGAGGAGGCCGTCGATGTCTTCTGCTTTATAACCTTGGACGCCATCGGTGTAGCCGCCGACGTCGTCTGACTGGGTTGAGACGCCGATTTCATCGCCATCAGAAAGGCCGTTTGCTCCGGTGAAGTCGGTAGGCGAGAAGCGGGTGGTGAAGCCGAGTTCCCCACCGGTCGAGGTGTAAGCAACGGTGCCGACATTGGTCCCCGGAGTATTCTGATTCGTGAGAATGTGGTCGGTAAGGTCCGGGTCGAAGTAATCATCATCATAGCCGGTAGGTTCCTCGAAGCTTGTCGAGGCGATGATGACGGCGTGGGCGGAGAATGCGGTGCCTGCGAGGAGGGCGGTAGCGAGCGTGACTTTTTTCATGATCAAACTACCGCTAACTTGAAACTGAAAAGAGGTCACGCCTAATAAATGAGACGATATTGTCACAAAGCGGTAGGGTGAGGAGAGGTTCTGGCGGGATAGCGTCCGCGATGTGAGAAAAAACGTGGCACGTTATGGGATGGTTATCTTTCTTTTAGGAAGCACCTTTTCGAGCGAGGGGCAGTCTCATGACCTCACTGGGGGGATGACGAGTCCGGGCTTGGGGTTTCTCCCGCGTAAGATCCGGGAACAGATGATTTATGAGGTGCCTTATCTCTCCAGCGAGTCCGGGGAGAGTGATTGGCGGGTGGCGCTTGAGGCGCGTGATTTCCAGCGCGAGGGTGCGAGCTCGCTGACTTTGCAAGCGGCTGAGCTGTATGAGAACCGGGTGGGCGGCTTGGTGAATGTCAAGACGCGGAGCTACGAGGATGTCGATGCGGAGCTTGTCGATGTGAAGGTCTACCAGCAATGGAACTCGCTCTTCAGTGACGAGATGGGAGGGCAGGCTCGGCTGCGGCTTCGCTGGGAAGCGCCCGATCCTGCCGAGGGAGGAATCGTTTTCTACTATCGGCACCGGGAGCGCTACGCTGGGCGGGAGCAGGAGCGCACGAAGTGGGGGCGTGCCAATAATCTCCCGGAGGGGAATCTCATTTCCTTCATCGATGAGCATGAGCTCCGCTCCTCGCCGGAGCGGCAGATCATGGATGAGGTGGGGGCGAATCTGAATTGGTGGCTCACTCCGCTGACCCATCTCGACCTCTCGGCGGTCTACCGTGAGGGTGAGGACCGGCTGATCGAGCAGCGGATCGAGTATGACACGCGCTCGGGGACGATCGGTCTTCCGGGTGCGCCGCCGCGGCGGGGGTATCGCTACGATACCGCGACTGATGAGATCGAGGGCGGGATCGTCAGGGGTGCGACCTCGATCCGGGATCGCTCGAGGGTCGAGCGGCAGCTGAAAGATGAAGTGGAAGAAAAAAGGCGCTACGGGTTGGTGGGTTCTCTCAGGCATGAGGTGGGCGAGCGCTCATGGCTGCGCTTTGATTCTGAGTTCGCTTTTAAAGAAAACCGGGAGCCGAACCGGCAAGATACCGAATATGCCGAGGAGGATACGGCTGTTTTTTCCTATGTGCTGGGGGGCGATCGGCCGATTTTTACTTTAGATCCGCTGCCGAGCGACGTCTTCGGGCTGCGTAAGATCGAGTTTGAAGATAATCTCAAGCGCGAGTGGTTCCAGAATCACCGCGCGACTTGGCATCAGGAAATTCGTCCGGGGCATGAGCTTGAGAGCGGGGCATTTTGGCAATCACGGCGTGATTTCCGGGACGTCAACTATCGGCGCTTCGAGCCGGCGGGCTCTCCGGCGACGAGCGGGTTCGACTCCGAGGTGGGGGGTGGGGGCGGGAGCTCGGTGGATGGCATCTTTTTCGGACCTGACCTAGATCCGGCGCGTGCTCGGGAGCTCGATCCGGCGAGTCTGGTGGAGCAGAGCGCGGAGGGGATTTTCAAAACGGCGCGGGAGGATTACGATGCGCGCCGCGAGGTGATGGGAACGTGGCTGCAGTATCGCTGGGAGCCCTCGCGCGACTGGCGCTTCCATGCGGGGCTGCGGCTGGAGCATGCGCGGGGCGATTATGAGGCTCAGGAGGCTTACTGGAATGGGGGTGAGAATTTCGGCAACGTCATTTTCCCAGCCAATCCGGTGACGACTGAGAAGGTGCGCGAGAAGCGGAATCACAGCGATATTTTACCCTCGCTGCTGCTCGAGTATCAGCCGGAGGAGGGGCGGTATTATGGGATGCAGCTGCGGCAGTCACTCCAGCGGGCGAGCTTATGGGAGCTGGCTCCGCGCTTTGCGGCTGATGAAGATAATGGCACTGCGCCCACTGTTTTTTTAGGAAATCCAGATCTTGCGCCCTCACGGCAGACTCAGCTGACGCTGACGCGGGACCATGCCTTCGCGCCGGGGTCCTTCCTGCGGTTGAGCGCGGAATATTGGCATCTTGCCGATCCGCTTTCACGAGCTTCTTGGTTTGAGGCTTATGAAATTGATCGGCCTGAGGTGAGCAATACTGGGCTGCGGAACTATCGTTTTGAGCAGACTGTTGCAGGTTCCCGGGGATCGCTGGCGCGGGTGGGGGCGTCATTTGCGCAGCAGCTTTCTTTTTTACCGCACCCATTTGACCGGGCTGGGATTTTCGGTTCTTACACTCTGACGGGTTCGAGTCAGGAGGTTTCGGTGGGTGGGAATGAGCGTGGGGTGGATCTCACCTATCAGCCGACGCATCGGGCGATGGCGGGTATTTTTTTCCGGGGGCCGCAGTGGCATGGGCGTGTTTTTGCGAACTTTCACTCCGATTATCTCATCAGCGTGGGGGAGTCTGAGAATGCGACGGCGGGCGCGGGGGATCTTTCGGTTGCGGCTCGCCTGACGATGGATGCGGCGGTGGAGTATCGCTTGAGCGAGAACTGGGAATTTTTTCTCGAAGGGCAGAATCTGTTGAACACGCCGCTTGAGATTTACGAGGGGAGCGACGAGCGGCGCACGCATTGGGAGCGGCAGGGGGCGAATATCCGCCTCGGGTTTCATGGTCTTTTTTAAATGATGAAAACGTTTTTTTGTTTAGTTTTAGCAACGGGCTTAGCGGCGGGTGAGACGCTTGAGCGGATTTCCGAAATTAGGCTGCCGAAGGGGTCGGGCGAGATTGTCGCGGTCGATGGGAAGCGTAAGCTGCTGGTGACGACGAGTCATGGTTGGCGCGCGCGGGGCTTGGAATTTGTCGATCTCAGTGATCTCTCGAGACCGAAGCATCTGGGGCATGTTTCCTTAAAAAGGGTGCTCGCGGGGGGGATTGAGGGAGTCTCAAGCGTGGCGATCGACCCGGCGGGCCGAGGTTTCGCGGTGGCGGCGATCATTCCGAAAAACCCGACAGGGGTGCGCGGAGCGATCGCGGTGGTGAACTTAGAGAGCCGGGAGGTGGTGGCGACGGTGGGTGCGGGTTTTCATCCTGACTGCGTCGTCTTTTCGCCCGACGGGCGCTACCTAGCGGTCGCCTGTGAGGGTGAGTGGCAGGATGGTAAGAGGAATACGCCGGGATCGATGACGGTTTACGAGACTTCCCGTACTAGCGACTTTCTCGCGCTGCGTCCGGTGGATGTTCCGCTGACTTCGGGGAGGGGGATGCGTCTGCTACACGGACAGGTCAATGACCTCGAGCCGGAATACATCACGATTCAGGGGCGGAGGGCTTATGTTACTCTGCAGGAGAATAATGGCTTGGGGATTTTTGATCTCAAAAAGCGTCGCTGGGTCGGGCAGCGGAGCTTCGGCTCGTGGCCGGTGCGGATGGATATCTCAGACCGGGATGGGCCGTGGGGGAAGCGTAAGATCAATCCCGGGCAGCTGGTGGAGGCTCTGCCGATGCCCGATACTCTCTCGTCTTTTCGATGGAGAGGGAGGACTTATCTCGCGACTGCGAATGAGGGAGATAAGGCCGGGTTCGTGCGGGTGAAGCATCTCGGGAAGCGCTCGCCGGGGCTCGATCCGGCTTATCGGCTGGCTTTGAAAAAGAAGTTCGGAGTCGATCCGCAGCACGACGCAGCGCTGGGGCGGCTTCAGGTCTCGCCTATTGATGGTGATCTTGATGGCGATGGCGACATTGATCGGCTTACGGCGCTGGGAACGCGCTCGTTCTCGATCTGGGATGCGGCGAGTGGCAAGCGGGTTTACGACTCCGGCTCTTTCTTCGCCGAGATGGGAAAAGGGGACCCGGCAACCTTCAACGTCAACAATGGTCGGGCGGCGGAGTGGGACACGCGCTCGGATAACCGGGGGGCGGAGCCGGAGGCGATCTCTACGGCCATCGTGGGGGGAAGGCCGCTCCTGCTGACGGCGACTGAGAGGCAAAATGGAGTCTACCTTTTCGACTGTTCGATGCCCTCACGGCCGCGCCTTTTATCAGCGCTGAACGAGTTAAGGAGCGGGCATTCATCGCCCGAGTCCGCGCTTATCTTGCCGTCGGCGAAGTCGCCCACGGGACGGGCGCTTTTTGTGATCGGGTGGGAAGGTTCCAATTCTGTCACATTCTACTCTTTGCATGGTTCGTGAGGTAAGACAGCCTTGTCTCCATGTCATTCCGAGTTCTCAGTCTCGCTCTTCTTCCTGCGCTCGCCTCAGCGGATCTCGTCATCACGGAGGTGATGCCAAAGTCGTCCCACCCTGCCGATAAGGATTGGTGGGAGCTGACAAATACGGGAGCGGTATCGGTCAATCTCGAGGGATATTACTGGGATGACGATGGCGAATCGGGCGATGACGGAGCGATCTTACCCTCGATCGACATCGCGCCTGGCGAGAGCATTATTTTTATTGAGGCCGATGAGGCGACCTTCCAAGCGGCGTGGTCCACGGTGGGTTTACAGCTTTTTGATGAGAGTGAAGTGACGGGGCCGGATTTATTTTCGGGCCTGAGCTCGGGGGGCGAGACTCTCGATCTCTGGGATAAGGATCCGAACAATAATGCCGATGCGGTGCTCATCGATAGCGTGACCTTTCCGGCGGCGACAGCGGGGGTTTCCTTCGAGTGGGATAGCGCGGGGACTCCGCTGGGGCTTTCTGCTCTCGGGCAGAATGGAGCAGTGATGGCAGGCACTAATGGCGAAGGGGGGCCGGGAAGTGACGTTGGCTCACCGGGAACTTTCGTGCAGGCGGGCTCGCTTGTTTCGCCATCTTTCCAGCCGCCTCTAGTGGCGACTTGGCGGGTCAATCTGGATCTCGCAAACTCCGCCTTCCGCGTGCGGGCAACTGACCCGAATGCGGGAGAGGCGATCACTTTTAATCTTCAGAATGCGCCGTCTTGGCTGACGCTTACAGACGAGGGAGGCGGCAGCGCGGCGCTCGGGGGCACGCCTCCGGCAAAAGGAATTTTTACTTACGATGTGACAATTCAAGACGATTCCGGGGTGACTGATCCCATCACGGAGACCTTTACGCTCCATGTCTTCGGAAACAACAATGTAGTCTTGATGAATGAGTATAACGCGGTCGGTTTCGGTGAGTTTATCGATGGCGAAGATGGTGAGGGGCTTGATACTTTCTTCGGCAGGGTTGAGGGAAATGGCGGCGACTGGTTTGAGCTTGTCGTGGTGGGGGCGGGCGACACCGCTTCCTCTCCGGTCACTCCGCAAGCGGGCAGCACGGTCGACATGCGGGGCTGGTCGATCCAGATTACGACCTCGCTGATTCCTGAAACGATCAAGCTCTCGCAGGACGATTACTGGGCCGCGGTTCCGGCGGGGACCCTCCTAACCTTCACCGAAGCCACTACTGCTGATGGTGGCTTGGATACTGCGATCAATCAGACCTCGAAGCTGGATACTGAGGGTTACCTCTGGAGCAACATCAATCTGGGGGACCCTTTTTTCATCGATCAAGCGAACTCTGATTTCGAGGGAAAAGTCGAGATCAACAGCTCGAACACCCAATTCGTGATTCGCGATTCGGACGATGTGCCTATTTTCGGCCCATCAGGCGAAGGGATCCTTACGGTTGATACTGATATGGATGGCTTTCCGGATGAGTCTCCGAGCGTGAATTCACGGGAAGTCTATAAGCTTGAGCAGGATCCGACTCCGGCCATTGATGCGATGTTTGCTTCTTATGATGATGGCAAATCGAGCAGCTTTGGCTCGCCTAATGTCGGATCAGCCGGAGCCTTCGTGCAGGATTTCACGCCTTACGTGACCTCGAACACCCCGCCATCATTCACGAGCGTGCCTGTTCTTATTCCGACCGAGGGGTCCTACTCCTACAGCATTACTACTTCTGAAACGGCGACCCTTTCTGCGGGAACGCTGCCGTCATTTCTGACTCTCACTGGCAATGTTCTCGCGAGCAACCGGGTGATCACGGGAGCAGATGCCGGGACCTATGCGATCGAGCTTCTAGCGGATGACGGTGCGGCGAGCTTCAATGTGACTCCGCAGAAGTTTGAGCTGGTGATCGCGGCGGGATTCCCGGAATGGCTCGCTGGCTTTGGTCTTAGCGATGGGGAGGGGGATGAGGATCGTGACGGGGCGAGCAATCTGGAAGAATACCTTTTTGGAGGAGATCCTACTGATTCGGGATCGGCGCCTAGGCCTACGCTGGCCGATGGGATTTTCAGTATTGATGTGCGGACGGATGATCCGGAGATGATCGTGCGGGCGGAAGTGAGTGGTGATCTTCAAGGTTGGTCCGACCTCGGACTTGTTGAGGAGGTAGCTACGGCGTCGAGCTTAGGGAGTTCTTTTTCAAGACGCAGCTTCAGTCTTAGCGGGGCCGCCTTGGAGAAGGCGTTCTTCCGGGTCGTCTTGGTGGATGATCTCTAAGGCGATCCACGATAAAGAGGCTCAAAAAAAGCCGCGCTCTTTTTTGAGCGCGGCCTTGAGAGTTTTTTGGTGATTTTATTTTATCGAATGCTGCGGCGTTCGCTTCTCTGGGGCTGAGGGGCTGATCTGCCGGTTCCCCGCGTCATGTAGCGGGGTGCGGTGGGTTGAGAGATGGAGCGAATTTTGACGCGCTCTCGCGGAGCTTGGCGAATTCTCGGTGCGGTGCGCTGTTGCTTAACCCGCTGCTGCTGGCTTTGGGCAGCTTGCCGCTGCTGCTGCTGCTGTCTCCTGACTGAGGGCCTGCGCTGGATGTCCTGCTGCCGCTGGATCCGGGGCGTTGTGCGGTGAGTCACGACGGGCATTCTGCGGGCGGCGTCCCGAGCGGAGCCTCTCGAGTCAGAGCGGCGGTAGTTCGGGCTGCGAGGGTTGATGAACTCGCGGTTTTGGGTGTAGCGGTCTCGATTCCGGTCACGCGAGCTTTGCGATTTCCGCTGAGGAGGACGGACTCTCGCGATGGACGGAGGGCAGTTCAAGCTGTTACCACGGCGATAATTTCTAGGATAGACGGCGCTGGCATAGCGGCGGGGAGGGGTGTTGCAATAGCGCCGGTTCGAGTGATCGTAGTAGCGCCGGGCGCGGTAATCGTAGTAGCTACGGCGGTAGGGATCGTAACCCCAGAAGCGATTACTGGTTCTGATGATCCCGACATTGACGGCCGAATTGTAGCCGTAGCCTGAGTTATAGCCGTAGCCAGAATTATAGCCTACTCCGGTGGATCCGTAGGTTTGGTAATCGGAGCAGGAGGAGAGAAGTAGTGCCAGACTTGATCCGGCAAGGAGAGCGAGGAGTCTTTTCATGTCGTAGGGTTTAACGGGGGCTTGATGGGTTTTATTCGATGGGAAGGGTCTATTTTCGGACTGCCTTATAGATGAGAGGTTTCAGGGAATGCTCGAGATTCCAGTTGTAGGGCATCGTTTGCTCCATGGTGACGACGATAAGATCATCTTTGGGAGAAATCCAGTAGTGAGTGCTCGCGGCTCCTCCCCAGCCGTATTCGCCGATGGGAGCTGAGGGGTCCCAGCGCTCATCGGCGTGGTATCGCACGCAGAATCCGAGGCCGAAGCCGGTGCCGTGGCGCTGATTATGATCTCCGAATGAGATGCAGGGAATGGCGCGGGGAAGCTGGTTCGTGCGCATGAGATCAACGGTGTCTTCTCTGAGGTAGCGCGTGCCATCTGCAACTCCGCCATCGGCGATCATTTGCAAAAATCGGGCGTAGTCGGAAATGGTAGAGACCAATCCGCTCCCGCCTCCCTTAAAAGGTGGATCGGCGAGGTAGAGGCTGTCCGATGCCGAGTCTTCAATGACGAGAGCGTCATCCTTCTGGCGGTAGTTCACTGCGAGTCGGGATGCCTTTTCCTGCGGGACTTGGTAGAAGGTATCGCTGAGTTTGAGCGGGTCGAGGAGGCGGTCCTGTATCACTTTTTCAAAAGGTTCGCCCGCTGAGGCCTCGATGACGGCGGCGAGAATATCTGTGCTGAGCCCGTAGACCCAGCGCTCACCGGGTTGGTAGAATAGGGGTGATTCGCCGAGCGCTTCGATCATGGCACTGAGGGGTTTATCGCGCTTGGCGACGCCATTTTCACGGTAGATCCGGTGGATCCTGCCTCCGCCCCAGACTGAGCCGTCACCCGAAGTATGGCGGAGGAGATCGCGCACGGTCGTTTGCCGCTGCGCCATTTCGGGCGAGGCATCATTTCGAAAAACCCGGCGACCTTTGAGGGCGGGTAGGTAGTGGTCGATGGGGTCATCCAGAGAGAGTTTTTCTTCCTCGCAGAGCATGAGCGCGGCTGCCGAGGTGAAGGCCTTTGTCATGGAATAGATGCGGAAAAGGGTGTCGTCCTCTACGGGCAGTTGGTTCTCGAGATCGCGGTGACCAAAGTTCTCGTGGTAGATCACCTTGCCGTGTTGCCGGATCAGGACCGCTCCGCCCGCGAGCTTTCCCTCGGCGATGAACTCTTCGATGACTTCTTTGACCTCAGAGAAATCTCGCTCTTGAGCTGGGGAGGTGCCTAGTCCTAGGGCGAGTAGGAGGGAGAGAGTCGAGCGCATCCTTCCAGAGTAGAGCAATCCGAGCGACAAGTCATTCATCAAATGATGAGGCCTTTCGCGCTGGCTGAGACGTTATCTTTCGGTAAGTCTCTGCTGCCGATGAAGCCTTTCTATCTCATACCTCCTCTTATTGCGCTGACAGCTTCTGTGGCCTACTTGGGATTTCAGCAGAACCGGATCAAGGATCTCGAGGTGAAGATGCGCGTCCTCAGCGAGCGGGTCACCCTTTATGAAGCGATCCCTGAGGCGGAGCGGGTGGGACTGGACGGTGGACAAGGGGAAGATCCGCTGATGACGTTTTTTCTAGAAAACGGCGATTTTGACTGGGCCGCCTTGGGTAATGAACTGGAAAAGCAGAGGAGGGGTGAGATGCCAACGAATATTCGCGCCTTCTTTGAGGTGCAGAAGAAGCTTCTTGAGATGAGTGGGCCGGAGATCGAGGAGGCTTTGGATGATATTGCTAAGCTCGATCTATCGAAGGCGATTCGGGGGCAGCTCGAGTCCTCCTTACTATCAATTTTTGGGGAAAAGGACCCGGCGCGTGCGCTGGCATATTTTGAGGGTCTGCTGTCAGATCCGGGGGGGATGAATGGCTGGCATCTGACGCGGGCTTTTGAGAGGTGGCTTGAGGTTGATCAGGCGGCGGCGGCGGCTTGGTTTAAATCGCGGAGCCGGGCAGGGAAGTTTGAAACGAAGGCGCTGGATCCCACGAAATCTCTCAAGGCGCGCTTCGAAAGTCGCTTGCTCGGCCACCTGATGAGGGAGGACCTCGAGGGCGCGCGCACTTGGCTAGATAAACTCACTCCAGTCGAGCAGCGAAGGGTGATTATGTCCGCATCTCTTGAGGGCGGTCTTTCCGAGGGACACCTCGAGTTGATCCGGGAGATCTTTACCGAAGAGGAGGAGCGCTACGGCGTTCTTGCGGAAGCCTTCGGCCAGCAGTCCTACCGGGAGGGGCTTCCTAACTTTGCTGAGCAGATCTCGGGGGTGGCGCTTGAGCCTGCCGAGAAAGAGGCGATTACCGTGAAGGTGGTTCAGAATTTCGCGCGTCCGTGGGAGCGGAACGCGGGAGAGCTTGCGCAGGTCTATTCCTGGGCAGCTCGGGAGGTTCCGGGGCGAGAGGGGGAACTTACCGGCGTGGCCTTCGCCCATTTCGGAGGGCATCGAAATAGGGATTTTTCAGAGACTCTTCGTGAGGTCATGAAGGTTGCCGAGGAGACGGAGGATAACTCGATCATCGAGTTTTTTGCTCGTGAGCTCGAAGATCCCGATCGTCATTTCGAAGAGCTCAAGGACGCTGATTTACGAGCCAGGTTCATCGACATGATCGGTGAACCAAAACTTGGACCCGACCAATAAATACGAACTCCATTTTCTAAAATGTTCTACTCACTGATTATCGCCGCCCTTATTCTCGCGATCGCCGTCTTCTTCGGGAAGCGCCAAAATGAGCGTCTGGGAGACTTAGAATCTCGACTTCTAGGGCTTCGGGAAAAAGCGGTGGAATATGGCCTGCCGACTGACTTGAAGACAGAATATGCGCCGACTCGGCTGAGCCACCGGACCGATGGGGGAGGAAGTGTGGAGGAGGTTCGGGATTTTTCCGGTCGGCTAGTGGCCTTTGTGGAGGAGATGAAGGAGAGGCAGAGGAGCGGCGATGTTGATGTCGTCGAGCTGCAGCAGAGGGGGATGAACCTTCTCGGGGAGTTGGTCGAATTCTCACCCGGTGAGATCAAGATTTTGGTCAATGAAGTCCTCGAGGATGAAGCCATCGAAGAGGAGTCAAAGGGTGAGCTTTTGACGATGTCGGTAATGATCCTGAGCCAAGAAGAGCCTGAGACTGCGCTCTCGCTGATCCTTGAGATCATGAAAAAGTCACCCGTGAATGCCAAGTCACAGCGGCGGAGCATGGCGAATGCGATCGGTCAGCTGACCCGGAGCGACCCGCAGGCGGCAGTGGATTGGCTTCAGGCTAACAAGGAGGAAATCGGGGGGATTACAGATCGTCTACGAGACAGCTTTCTCTCGAATTGTGGTAAGAATATGAAGGTCGCGCTGGCGGCAATTCCTGACTTGGGGTTTAAGAACTCGTCAGAGGTTTTCTCTCATCTTGGTCGTCAGGTTACCGAGGATAACTTTGCCGATTTCGTGGAAGGAGTCCGCGCTGAATCGGCGGATGGGGTTTCTCGGGCGGCGTTTGAGAGCTTGGCGAGTAGTCCCTTCACGCAAGACTTTGAGGTAGCTACTGAGGCGATCAAGAGCGGAAAGCTCACGCCGGGTGAAGCGAGAGACTTAGTCAAGGGACTCAATTTTTCTACGCTGAACGAGGCGACTGGGAAGTGGCTTGGCTGGATGGGAGAGAACGAGCATCTTGCACCCGATGGGGGTGCGGATTTGATCGAAGATTGGGCGCGGGCGGATTTCCAAGCTGCCGGAGAATGGGTCAATTCTTTGGAGGCGGGAAATGCTCGGAATCGGGCGGTTCTAGCCTATGCGCAGACTCTCGCTGAACATGAAGCGGCGGCTGCTGCGACTTGGGCGGATGCTCTTCCAGCTGGAAGTCAGCAGAACAAACTCCGGGAGGATATCTATCGCCAGTGGAAGAAAGAGGATCCCCGAGCTGCTGCGGCTTATGCTGAGAAGCATGGCCTGGCGCAGTAGCTCTTCCTTTAGGATTAACGGAGGGAGACTCTGCCTCACAATCGGATGTCGGAACAGTCGATCGAGATTACATTTTAGGCGAAGCCTTTCGCTGATTTGAGGAGCTCTAGTTCATGGTTCTGACTACCCGAAAGAAGAGGTTCGGTTGGCTGAAGGTCCCGTTTAGGGGCAGCGTAGTGGTGGCTCCGGCGGAGGGAATGCCATCTTCAATCTCGTTCCAATCACCCATCTCAAGGGTCTCTGAAGTTTCGATGTTGTAGGATGATCCGGGGCTTGAGTTCCACGTGATCGTAACCTCGTTTGTCGATTCATCGTAGTCCAAAGATGTGATAACTGGTCGGCCAGCGCTCCCTTTACCGAAGGCCGATGGGACTGGAGCGGTGGCGAGCAAATTATCCTCAGGCGAGATATAGAAGTCGTCAAAAGCAAGAACGTCAGGGCCTTGATCTGGAGTGAGACTTGAGACGAGAAATACGGTGTCGATGGGAGAACGGGGGAAGCCGAGGACGCCAGCTTCGCCGGGCTCGCGGTCTGAATCGAAGTTCTCGAAGACGGTGATGCGAGAGCCGCCGGAGGGTGCGACATGGACCGTGAACTGGTCGGTTTCGCCGAGCGGCTTGTTGATAATATCAATCCAAACGTCATAGGAACGGCCTGGCTGGAAAGTGAAGGCGGCGTCGACGGCGGTGCCGGCGATGCCGCTGATGGCTTGCATCTTAAGAGGGGCAGAAGGTTGGCGCACGAGGGAGATGTAGGTGCCGATGTTATCGACCCAGTCTCCGGCGAAGCGCACCGTCTTTTCTGATAATCCGACTTTGATTTCGACCGGGAGTTCGGGAGTGACCTCGCTGTAGCAGAATCGGAAGAAGAGCGTCCGTGAGGTTTCATCTGCGATGGCGTGGGTGCCGAGCAGGCGCGCGGCGAGATCGCTTTGATCGGCCTGGGTGATTGCTTGAGTCGAGCCGACGGTGCTCACGAGGAAGACGCCGTCTGAGTTTGTCCAATCGCCTTGATTCTGTAGTTGTCCGTTAGAATAAGCGTCGAAATCATCAATCCAGTTCCAACCTGCGGCAACTCCTGAGATGGGAGTTACGGTGACTTGGCTGGATACTGGCGTCTCGCCGGCACGGGTCGCAGCTATCTCTTGTGTGACAGGTCTGTCAAGATTGCGGGCGAAACTTGCTTTGCCTTAGCGATTTCTCGACCGCCCGCCGCCGCCGCCACTCCGTCGGCCGCCGCCGCCGGAAGTTCGGCCTCGGCCGCCGCTGCCTTGCGAACCGCGTCCCCCTTGGGAACGCCCACCGCCACCGCCGCCGCCACCGCGGCGTCCACCGCCGCCGCCGCGGGAGACTTTTGGTTTAGGGACCCGGGCTCCGAGTTTGGCTTCCGGGAGGGGGACGCTGGGTTCATGACCGGGGTATGTTTTTCTTTCAATGAGTCGGCCGATGAGCTTTTCGATATCGACAAGGAGGTGAAGTTCTTCTGCGGCGACGAGTGAGACGGCTTGTCCGCTGGAGCCGGCTCGGCCGGTGCGGCCGATGCGGTGGACGTAGTCCTCGGGAACTTCTGGGAGGTCAAAGTTGACCACTTGAGGGAGTTGGTCGATGTCGATGCCGCGCGCGGCGATATCTGTGGCGACGAGTGCTTGGATCTTACCAGCCTTGAAATCGGCGAGCGCGCGGGTGCGGGCATTTTGACTTTTGTTTCCGTGGATGGGTGCGGCACCGATTCCTTTCTTCTCGAGGAAAGTGGCGATCTTATTCGCGCCGTGCTTGGTGCGGGAGAAGACGAGAACTTGGTCCCACTTTTCGCCGATGATGAGATCGGCGAGGAGGTAAGCCTTATCGGTTTTGTTGACCGGGCAGATCCACTGGGTGACGGTCTCGGCGGTGGTGTTGCGAGGGCTGACGGAGATCTCGATGGGGTCATTGATGAGGCCCTTGGCGAGTTGGCGGATATCTTTTGAAAAAGTCGCCGAGAACATGAGGTTCTGCCGCTGGTAAGGGAGGGCGGCGATGATCTTCTTGATGTCGTGGATGAAGCCCATGTCGAGCATGCGGTCCGCTTCATCGAGGATGAGAACTTCGAGTTGCTTGAAGTCGATGGCGCCTTGTTGATAGAGATCTAAGAGGCGACCGGGAGTGGCGATGAGGATGTCGACGCCGCGGCGGAGCTTGTTAATTTGGGGGTTCGCCTTCACGCCGCCGAAGACGACGGCGGTGCTGAGGCGGAGATGTTTCCCGTAGGTTTCGACACTCTCCGCGACTTGAGCTGCAAGCTCGCGGGTGGGGGTGAGGACAAGCGCTCTTACTTGGCGGTCACGGGCCGGTCTTCCGGGGGCCAGTTTATGGAGGAGCGGGAGGGTGAAGCCGGCGGTCTTACCGGTGCCGGTCTGGGCGGCGGCCATGACATCGCTACCAGACATGACGGCGGGGATGGCTTGCGCTTGGATGGGGGTGGGGGTGTCATAGCCGGTGTCGATAACGGCTTTCAGGATGAGGGGGTCGAGACCCAGGGAGTCAAATTTTATCATAAGGAAGGTTCGCTGACCTTCTTGAGAGTAGGATTGATTCCTTCAAACAGCGGCCTCGCGGGCGGAGGGAGGCGCTACTTTGGGAAAGAATACAAGTGCTAAACGAGTCGCTCGGGAAATCAGTGGCGCGTGGTTCAGGATCGAGCTAGCCTTTTTAAAATGAGAAAGAGCTCAAAGCGGGACGACGATCAAAGCGCGGTATCGAAGTGGATCGCGCATGTGCTGGATGACCTCATCCGTATCCCGGGGACGGAGCGGCGGATCGGACTCGACCCGATCGTGGGCTTAATTCCGGGAGTGGGCGACTTTCTGACTTCGACGGGCGGGCTGGCGCTGCTGGCAGCGGGTGCGAAGCGGCGGGTGCCGAAAAGTGTCTATTTGCGGATGATCTCGAACTGGGTTCTGAACTCGCTCGTTGGCGCGATCCCCTTCATCGGCGACGCCTTTTCCTTCTGGTATAAGTCGAACCGGCGGAACTATGAGCTTCTTAATGCTCATCTCGAGAATACCACCGAGGCGGAGCGGAGCCGAAAGGGTGGCTGGTGGGGAGTGGCTATTCTGAGTGTCGCCGTTCTTTTCGTGATCGCGGCCTTCGTTTTCATCGGGATCATGATTGCTTCTTTTTATCAGGGGGCCGGATAGGCCCTGCTTGCAAAGGTGATTTGCATCGATGTCTAGAGGTGCTATGTTCTCTCTTACCCCCTATGAAAACGTCAGCCATCTTCCTACTCCTCGCCCTTACTTCCTCATTGCTCGCTTCTTGCGCGAGTTCTCCCACTGCCGGAAAGGCTTTGGATGGGGTGAATCAAGCCGGCCGGGCGGCGCAGAGTGTGCGTGCGATTCAGGGCTTTTTCTAGGCTCACTGTCGTGTGGATGCGATTGTGGGTCGCCGGGCGGACCCGCTCCTACTCTGGCAGCGGCACCGCTGAAGTCCGGATGCACTGCTATGATCCCGATTCTGAAGTGAGGATGAGCGCTGAAATCTTCTTCCTGTCTTTCTTTTTTTGGGGTCGTCTTCAATCGGTCTCAGCTATTGTGAGGCAGGGTGAACGAAAGGCGCTGCGATCCCATTTTGAAAGATCTCGTTCTCAGAAGTCGAGATAGATCTCGGTGCGGCGGTTTGCGCGGCGGCCGGTGGGGTTGTCCTCGCCGTCTTCGAGCACGTTGGGGAGGCGGGGTTTTGCCTCTCCTTCTGCTTGGGTAACCATTTGTGCTTCGGGGACGCCGATGCTGAGGAGGTAGGCGCGGACGGCGTCGGCGCGGCTCTTTGAGAGGCCGTTATTATATTCGTCTGATCCGAGGGCGTCGGTGTGGCCGGAGAGGGTGAGCTTTTTATCAGGGTCGGTTTTTAGGAGGGAGGAAACGATGTCGAGCTGGCGCTCGGTGCGCGGGGTGAGGCCATTTTCATCAAAGCCAAAGTAGAGGATGAGGGTGTCTCCTCCAGCGGGGTTCTTGACGAGGGGGGTGAAGTGGACATCTCCACCAGCAACACGGGTGGCATAATCTGCGAGGAGTTGGTCGAGGTTAACCTCGGTGACGCGCCAGGGCTGGGTGGCATCGGCTCGCTGGACGGTGAGTCCGAACTCGGCGGCGCGCTCGCCGGACTGGTCCTCGACGTTTGCCTTAAAGCCGGCGGTGGTCTCGCGGCTGAACATGGCACGGAGGGGTTTTTGGTGGCGGAGTTGGTATTTTGCTTCCTCGAAGATGATGCAGAGACCGGCGATCTTGGCATCAGATACCTTATCGGAATCGACGAAGGATTTGGCGTCGTCGAACTCCTGCTTAAGAGCGGCACTTAGGAAGGAGTCGGTGATTCCGAGGGCGTCCGCGAAGAGCGCGGGCGGGGCGGTTTTTCCCTCCTCGAGGACGGGTGGGAGGGTGACCTTCTCGACGGACCACTTGCCCTCCGGGGTTCGGTTAAGATCGAAGTAGATGCGTGAGTTGGAAGGGTCATCGAGATTAAGCGCCCAGCGGGCGCGGCGGTTCGCTTCCAGCTCTCCGATTTCTGAGATTGGGCGGGCGGGATGGATGCGGAGTTTATCGGCATCGGCGAGCGCTTGGAAGGCCTTCAGGTGGCTTTCGCTGAGCGCGTCCTTACCGATGAGATCAGCGGCTTTTTTAAATTCACCTGCTTGGAGAGATACGCCGATCTTTTGGAGGAGGGAGGCGGGGTCGATCTCGGCGGCTCCGATGCCGGCGGCGGTGAGGACTTCGGCGGGAGTGAGCGCTGCGTTCTGATCTGCGCTGGGCTCTGTTTCGGGCATGGCCTCGAAGGGGTCACTATCGGTCTGCGCGACTTCTGTCACAGCTGCGGCAGGGGGTTTTTCATCGGTCACGCCGGCGTCATCGGGAGTGCACTTGGTGGCGAGGAGGGCGATGATGATGAGGCCGGTGACGATAGATCCGAGGAAGAGATAAAGACCGAATTTCGAGCGAGGCTCGTCTGGATAATAGGAACTCATGGATGAAGGAGAAAAAGAGTTTAGTCGGAAGTGGTGCGCGGGACCTGCTTAAGATTTGCGAGGAAACTACGGTTCCCACGAATGACGCGCAAGCGGGTTTCCTTGATCGCGGCGGCAGCGACGAGCTTGAGATAAAAGTCCTCGTGGCTCCGGATGCGCTCGCCGTTGATCTCTAACAGAACGTCGCCTGCTCGGATGCCGGCTTGGTCACCGAAGCTAGCCTCGATGACTTGGGTGACGATGACGCCGCCGAATCCGCGCTGGCGGTAGATCGCGGGGAGGTCGCGAACCTCGACTCCGATGACCTGCACGATGGCGTCATCCGAGGCGAGCCGGCCTTCGGGGGGAACGGAGCTCGGGAGGCCGAAGGGGTCTGACTCGGTGATGGTGGCTTTCAGGTTGAGGATTTGGTCCCCGCGCCACACGCTGATGGTGACTTCTTCATCGACATCCGAGAGCTGCACGCTCGAGATGAGGTCGGTGGCGGAATCGACTCCGCTTCCTTTAAAAGCGGCGACGATGTCGTAGCGCTTCAGCCCGGCGAGGTCGGCTGGCGATCCCGGGGTGACATCCCAGATGAGGGCTCCTTTTCCGGAGTAGTCGAAAATGTTGCGGAGGTTCTGGTCGAGGTCGCGCGCCTGAATGCCGAGGAAGCCGTAAATGGGCCGCCCTTTTTCTAAAATGTGCGTCATGGTGCGGACGACGTCATTGGCAGGAATCGAGAAGCTGATCCCGCCGAAGCTCGGGTTCTGTCGGTCAGTGGAGTAGATCGAGGCATTGATGCCGATGATCTCGCCGAGGTGATTGAGGAGGGGGCCGCCGGAGTTGCCGGGATTGATGGCGGCATCCGTCTGGAACATGTCCCGCTGACCGTCCGAGAGTGATCGATCCCGCGCCGAGATGCGTCCGGTGGTGACCGAGGGGCCGAGCCCGAAGGGATTGCCAACGGCGATGGCGAGCTGGCCGACTTCGACATTATCAGAATCGGCGAACTTGAGCGGCTCGAAGATTTCATCCGGCTGGCCTTTAATCCGAAGAACGGCGATGTCTGAGAGCGGATCGGAGTCAATGAGGATGGCGGGGAGGCTGCGGCCATCCTTCATCGTGACCCGGATTTCTTGGTGACCATCGATGACGTGGTGATTCGTGATGACGTGGCCCTCGGTAGAAATGATGACGCCTGAGCCGAGCCCGGGGGTGACGCGGCTGCGCTCGTAGATCCGGTTCCGCAGGGGATCGAGAAGCTTCTCCTTTTTAAGAATCTTAGTATCGATGCTCACGACTGACGGGGTCACCTTACGGACGAGATTGACCATTTCATCATTCGCCCGGGCAAGACCCGGGACCTCGCTGGAGACGAGCGGGGGCTCGGTGGCAAGGGTGGCGCTCTCGGGCGAGAACTGCTGGGTGGGAGGCTTATCTCCAAATCCGAAAATGGGGTGCCCACCCTGCCAAGCGCGGAAGACGTAGACTCCGGTGAAGGCCGCTGCGAAGACGAGGCCAAGCACGAAGATTCGTTTGATCGTGTCTGTCATGAATAAGGGTGCGGTTATAGAAGGCTAAGATTGCGAAAATGAAAACGAAATACTGCCGCTGGCTAAAGCGACGGCGGCTACGGCTTTTTTTCCAATGTTTCGGAGGATTAAGGAGCCTCTAACCTTTAAGATAAGCGGTTTATAAAAAACGGTAAAAGATAAGGAATTGCTCCAAATAACATGAGCCTTGATATTTCGGATTACTTAAGTAAGATCGCGCTTTGTAAGATGTTTATGGAGTTTCAACAGCTGCCTTGGTGGAGCTTGGCCTTTAAAATTGACCCGAGAGGGTGCTTGAGTGTACTTTGGTGCCCGTCGAGACACTCGTCTTCCTCTTTTTATGGCAATCCAGATTCAAGCACAGCGCGGCATCATCGAGCACAAGCTCGATGCGAAGGGCCGCGTCTCGGTGCCGGTGACTTGGAGACCAGAAGCCGGAGTGTCGGTATTTTTACTGCGTGCAAGCGCTTATGGGCAGCCCACCCTCCGGGTTCTCAGCGAGGAAGCCTTTTCAAAAAAGCTCCAGCAGATCGAGGATGCCGAGACCCTTACTCCCCGCCAGAGGGACAACGCGACCGGGATGATGTATGCCAACTCGGTCGAGGCTTCAGTGAACGATCAGGGCAAGCTTCTCATCCCGAAGGCGTGGGCGGAGGAGCGCGAGCTGAGCCTTCCCGGTGCAGTCACGCTCGTGGGGCGGGGGAATTATTTCGAAATGCTCAGTCCGGCCAATGCCGAGACGATGCTCGCTTCCGAAAAGGCGGAGAACGAAGAGCTCAATCAAATGCTCAACCTTTTCTAACCGAAAACAATTTTTACGATGTCAATGAGATGAACTCTTTCTTTATCCCGGTGTCGCCCGACTTTTGGGTGTCCAGCAGCTTCAATTCCTGGCCCTTGCCTTGTGGAGCGACACCGGTGATGGAGAGTTCAATTAATGGCGAGGCTCCCTTTTATCACGAGTCGGTTTTGCTCAATGAAGTCACCGCGCAACTCGCCCCTTCAGCGGGGAAATTTTTTATCGATGGCACCCTCGGCGGTGGCGGCCACAGCGAGGCGCTTCTTCGAGAAAATGCGATCGTGAAGGGAATTGATCGTGACGCGCAGGCGCGCGCCTACGCGAGTGAGCGCCTGAAGGACTTTGGCGATCAGTTCGAGGCCGTTGCTGGTCGCTTTAGCGAGATGGCGCAGATCGCAGCAGAAAATGGCTGGCCGAAAGCCGATGGCATCCTCCTCGATATTGGAGTTTCCTCATGGCAGATCGACGCGGCAGAGCGCGGGTTTTCTTTCCGGAATGATGGACCTCTCGATATGCGAATGGGCGAGAGTGAGCTCACCGCAGCAGAGATCGTGAACTCGTGGAGCGAGGACGAGCTCGCAAAGATCTTTCGCGATTTCGGCGAGGAGAAGTCAGCTTGGCGGATCACGCAGTGGATCATCGCTGAGCGAGAAAAGGCACCTTTTCAAACAACTCTTCAACTGGCCGCCGGAATCGAAAACCTCCTCGGTCGCCGGGGCCGGATTCATCCTGCTACGAAAGTTTTCCAAGCCCTCCGCATGGCCGTCAATGATGAACTTGGAGAGCTCAAGCGCTTCCTCGAGAGCGCTGCTGACCTGCTCAAGCCCGGCGGGCGATTAGGCATCATCACCTTCCACAGCCTTGAAGATCGTATCGTGAAGCAGCATTTCCGGGATTTTTCCCAAGCGGAGATCGACCGGCCCGAGTGGCCTGCGCCCCGTCCTAATCCCGGCTACCGGTATCAACTACTCACCCGAAAAGGCGTCGCGCCCGGAGGAGCGGAGGTCGAGCGTAATGCTCGGTCACGCAGCTCCCGCCTACGCGTCGTCGAACGCATCTAAAAAATGAATCACCGTCGCCAACCCTCGAATCTCAGCATTCCGACTCTCTTTGTCATGTTCGTCGCCGTCGTCATATTAGCGACCGGAGGCGTCTCTTACGTCATGGTCAAGAATAAGCAGATCACGATGCGCCGCCAGATCGCCAAGACCCAAAAAGAGATGGTCGAGCACAGCGTGGCGATCACGATGCACCAATCTGATATTTCCCGCGAACTCGGCGTCTTCAACATCCGCGAAAAGCTCGCACAGAGTGGGTCAGACCTTCAGCCCATCCCAAACGGTCTTTCTGAGGTCGTCCGCCCGATCTCGGAGACGGTCGTCCGCCGCTAGATATATCAACTCATGGATTCTGCTTTTAGAAATCGCGCCATCATCGCTTGCTTAGTCCTCGTGGCAGGGCTCAGCGCGCTCTCGGTGCGGCTTCTCATCGTGCAATCTTGGGACCGAAGCTTCTCTAGCCAGGGGCAGGTTAGCCGTTTTAAAATGGTGGAGGTCATTCCTGCTGACCGGGGCCTGATAGTTGATCGTCATCGACAGCCGCTGGCTCAGAATCGCCCCGAAGCGTCCCTCATCGCCGATGCCAATCACCTCGCCTTCGAGGATAATCTGACCTCCGCAGTGGCGCACCGCCATGTCCACTCGAGGCACGACTGGGCAACCCTCTCCGAGAAGGAGCAAAAGACCGCCTTTTATAAAATGCGCAAGCGCCTCAGCCGCGAGAGCCCCGAGCTTTTGCGGAAAGAGCATCTGGACTATGCGCTTGAGGTCTTAAGTCGCGAGCTGCGGGTTCCGAAGGAAGATCTCTTCGAACGCATCAACAACGGCAAAAAGCGCATCGTGGTGATGAAGAAGATCCGGGATGATAAGGCCCGCCTCATCGAGGCCGAGCTGCAAGAGCGCTACATCCAGGGGTTTTCCTTCGAGCGCAGTCAGTCACGAGTCTATCCCATGGCGGAACTCGCACCCCACCTTATTGGCATTTGTAATCATAAGGGCATTGGCCAGTCCGGGATCGAGCGAGCGATGGGCTCTTACCTCCGCGGGCGGCCCGGCGAGCGGCAGCTTAAGCGGGATGCGAATGGCTTGGTGCGTCTTACCGAGTCCGCCTCGATTCGTCCCCCTAAGTTCGGCAAGCATGTCCAGCTTTCCCTCGACACCGGGATCCAAGCCATCGCGGAAGAGGAACTCCAAGCGGCTATCGATCACACCGAAGCGCGGCGCGGAAGCGTCATTATCGTCGAGCCGAGAAGCGGTGATATTCTAGCCATGGCGAACCGCCCTCACTTCGACCTGAACACCCGCGCCGAGTTCCAGAAAAATGGGCGGAATTTTTCAGTTCAGGATCAGCTTGAACTCGGCTCGGTGATGAAGCTCGTCGGGATGTCGGCGGTTCTTGATGCCGGCCTTGCGAACCGTCGCAGCATCGTGAACTGCGGCTGGGGTAAAATTACGCGCCCGAATATCGTCGTAAAAGACCATCACAAATACGGAGATCTCACCTTCGATCAGGTTCTTATGAAATCCAGCAACCCGGGTGTCTTCCTCTTTAGCGAGAAGGTGGGTCGTAAGCGATTCTACCGCACCCTCGAGGCCTTTGGCTTTGGTAAAAGAACGGGCTTCCCTCTTCCGGGTGAAGCGCGTGGGGTGATCGCCGACCGTAATAATCCGCAGAATTTTGCCACCGCCACCTACGGCTATGGCGTCAGCGCGAGTCCCTTGCAGGTGGCCATGGCCTACGCAGCTATCGCAAACAAGGGCATCTTGATGAAGCCGCGCCTCGTCACCTCGATCATTGCCAATAATGGAGTCGAGATCGAGACTCGGGAGTCGTTTAAAGTCGGCCAAGTTATCAGCGAGCGCGCTGCTCACACGATGTGCCTCGCGCTCGAAAGCGTCGTCGGTGATGGCACCCCAGGTCCCACGGGCTGGCGCGCTTTCGTCCCTGGCTACCGCATCGGCGGCAAGACCGGCACTGCTTGGCGTCATATCGAAGGGAAGGGTTATGACATGGATAGCTTCGTCGTTTCCTTCGCGGGGATCGTTCCCGTCCACAAGCCCCGCTTCATCGCCTACGTCGTCATTGATGACCCTAAGTTCGAGGACTCCGAAGCGCGTATCGGAGGTGGCTCAGTCGCCGCCCCGGTTTTCAAGCGCGTCGCCGAGCGCGTCATCAAGCTTCTCGATATCGAGCCTACCGAGGCGGTTGAAATCCGCTCGGCGGACGTCGCCCTCAGCAATGAATAAAACCATGAAACTCCCGGAACTTCTGCAAGACATCCCCGAGGCCAGCCGCCTCCGGGTCGAGGATCTTGACGTCTCCGCCGTGACCGACCACAGCGGGAAAGTGACCGCGGAAAGCGTCTTCGTAGCGGTGAAGGGAAGCGCGCGCGATGGCCATGACTATCTCGAAGAGGTCATGAAAAAGGAACCTGCCGCGATCATCGCAGAGCGCAAAGCTCCTGCGGACTACCGGGGACTTTGGATTCAAGTCACCAACTCCCGCAAGGCTCTCGGACGCCTCGCAGCTACCCTCTCAGAATACCCGGGCGCCAAGCTTAGCGCCATCGCCATCACCGGAACGAACGGCAAGACCACGGTGACTCATTTCATCCACTTTCTCTTGAACGAGTCGATGATTAAGACCGGCATGATTGGCACCGTGAAGGTTCATGATGGGAGCACCTACCATGATGCCACGCACACCACTCCCGGTGCCATCGAGCTCCAAGAAATTTTAGCAATGATGGTGCGCAATGGCTGCAAAGCTGTCGCGATGGAGACCTCCTCCCATGGACTCGAGCAGGCCCGCACGGAGGGAATCCCTTTCCGAATCGGCATTTTCACGAACCTGACGCAAGATCATCTCAACTACCACGGCACGATGGAGGCCTATTATCAGGCTAAGAAACTACTCTTCGAGCAAATGGCGGAGGAAGGAAAAGACGGCGTCGCAGTGGTCAATATCGATGACCCCTACGGTGAAAAGCTGGCCGGAGAATACGCCGACCGCCTGAAGGTCATCACCTATGGCTTCAGCCTTGGAGCGGACTTCCGAATCGGCGATGTCCATCCCAGTTTTAAAGGGCAGGAATTCTCGCTCGACGCGCGTGGCCGCCAATATCTCGTGCGCTTTCCCTTCGCTGGTCGCTTCAACGCGCAGAATGCCATCGCCGCTGTTGCCGCCGTCTCCGCGCTCGGACTCCGCGTGCGCGACATCGTCAAACTCCTCGTCAACACCCCGCAAACTCCCGGAAGGATGGAGCACGTCGGCGGCGAGCGCTTCGCCGTCTTCGTGGACTACGCGCACACCCCGGACGCCGTGGCCAAGGCCTGTGAAACCCTCCGCGAACTCCAGCCCGGCCGCCTCATCACCGTCTTTGGTTGCGGCGGTGATCGTGATGTCGCCAAACGACCTCTCATGGGAGAAGCAGCGGCGAAATTCAGCGATCATCTTTTTATCACCTCGGACAATCCTCGGAGCGAACTTCCCTTCGCCATCCTCAATGACATCCTCCCCGGAGTCGGCGACACTCCGCACGAACTCATCGTTGATCGGCGCGAGGCGATCAACCGGGCCATCGAAATGGCGCGCCCCTTCGACATCATCCTTATCGCCGGCAAAGGTCACGAAACCTATCAGGAAATAGACGGGGTAAAATCTCACTTCGATGACCGAGTCGAGGCCCGTAAGGCCATCGTAACTTACTCAAAGAAAAAAGAAGCGGAGTATGCCGAGCGTCAGCGCGAGCGCGATGAACGTGACGAGCGGCGCCCGCGCGACAACGACGAAATCGCACCCCGCGAATCAGGAGAAGTCAGAATTTACCGCCGCCGAGACCACGACTCAGGCAACGAACAAGATCTCTAACAGATGAAAAGCTACCCCCTCCAAATCCTCGCCTCGGCGATGGATGGCACCCTTCTGAATTGTCAGGGTGGGGGAGAGACCATGGTCACCAATGGCGTCTCGACCGATACCCGATCCATCGCCAAAGGCTCACTTTTCTTCGCCCTCCGGGGCGAGAATTTCGATGCGCACGACTTCCTTGCCAAAGCAGACGCCGCCACCGCGTTCGTCGTCCAAGACGCGGCTAAGGTCCCCGCGGGTCAGCCTGTCATCCTTGTCGATGACACCCTCTCCGCGCTTCAGCGTCTTGCGCGCTGGTATCTCGCTGAGCTCGATATCCCAGTCATCGCGATCACCGGGTCGAATGGCAAAACATCGACCAAAGATTTCGCCCGCAGCGTCCTTTCCCAAAAGTTCCGGACCCACGCGACCCTCGGTAATTTTAATAACCACATCGGCTTGCCGCTCACCGTACTCGCACTCGAGCCCGAGCATGAGGTCGCCATTCTCGAAATGGGCATGAATCACTCGGGCGAGCTCGCGCCCCTGTGCGAAATCGCGCCGCCTGACATCTCCATCATTACCAACATTGGAAGCGCCCACATCGAGAACATGGGCAGCATCGAGGCCATCGCTAAGGAAAAAGGAACCGTTGCGCGTGTCCTCACCGCAGAGGGAACTCTCGTCATCCCGTCCGATTGCAGCCGCCGACCGGAGACGAGGGGCCGGGTTCTACTCGTAGGAGAAGGACCCATTCGCGCTGAAAATTCTATCACTGACGCCGAGGGCTCGCGCTTCGATCTCGTCATCGACGACCTAGGAAAAATCGCCACCAGCATCCCCGTCACCGGGGGGCACATGGTGAGCAACGCCCTCCTCGCCGCCGGTGCCGGATTCGCCTTAGGACTGACCCTTGAAGAAATCGCTCGCGGACTCTCGACCTCGTCGCTCACGAGCGGCCGTCTCCGCCGCTACGATCATGCGGGGATCTCAGTGATCGATGACACCTACAATGCTAATCCCGAATCCGTCTCCGCCGCGCTCGAAACCCTCGCCGCCCTCCCAGGGGCTGGGAAAAAGATCGCTGTTCTTGGGATGATGGCCGAGCTCGGTGAGCACGCCGAGGCTGCCTATGAGCGCTTGGGGAAATCAGCTGCCGCGAAAAATCTTTCCCTCGTCGTCGTCGGAGAACCCGCCGAGACCATCGCCACCGCTGCCCGAAGCGCGGGTGGAAGCGTGGATTATTTCACCGAAGTTGACGCCGCCGCATCCTTTCTAAAACACAGCACCACCGCCGGTGACCTCATCCTTTTTAAAGGATCGCGCGCCGCTGCGATGGAGCGCGTCATGCAAACCGCTTTTCCCCAAACCTAAATGCTCTACTGGATCTATACATTTTGGAAAGACGCCCAAGCACAAGATGCTGCTTGGGCTGAAACCCTCTCGTTCTTGAATTTGCTCGGCTACATCACCCTCCGGGCAGGCCTGGCAGCCACCATCGCCTTTGGGCTCAGCCTCTTCCTCGGGAACCGCGTCATCCGGAAACTCATCTCACTCAAGGTGGGCCAGCCCATCCGCACCGCTGAAGAAGTCCACAAGCTCGCAGACCTCCACGGAGGGAAAGCCGGCACTCCAACCATGGGTGGCATCATGATTCTCGGGACCGTTTTTCTCGCCGTCCTCCTCTGCGCGGACATGACAAACCCCTTCGTTCTCGTCACCCTCGCGGTCACCCTCGCCCTCGGAATCCTCGGCTTCTTAGACGACTATAAAAAGATCGTCGAAAAGAGTTCCGATGGCGTGAGCGGACGCCTGAAGCTCGTCTGGCAGGCCGTCGTGGGGCTCGGGGCCGCCCTCTTTCTCTGCTACAATCCCCTCACCGCCGAGTATCTTTTCTACACTGGAGGAGAAGTGGCCCACCCTGAGGTGGTAAAAGTGACCTCAGTCAGTTTTCCGCTCCTCACCTTCGCCATTCCCCTCGGAATACTTGCTATCCCCTTCTTCATGGCCCTCCTGATGGGCACCTCGAACGCCGTTAATCTCACCGACGGGCTCGATGGCCTCGCGACCGGAGTCACCATCACCGTGGCGATGGCTTACGCCATCATCTGCTACCTCAGTGGCACCCAGCCAGCGGCCGAATATCTCCACATTTTCTACAACCCTCACCTCGCCGAGCTCTCCATCCTCATGATGTCCCTCGTAGGGGCAGGCCTTGGATTCCTTTGGTTTAACTGCCATCCGGCCAAGGTCTTCATGGGCGATACCGGCTCGCTTGCGATCGGCGGAGCCATCGGCATGACCGCGATCTGCGCCAAGCAGGAACTCCTCCTCGTCATCATCGGGGGCGTCTTCGTGATGGAAGCCATGTCAGTCATTCTTCAAGTCGGCTCCTTCAAGCTCCGCGGGAAGCGCATCTTCGCGATGTCGCCCATCCACCACCATTTCGAGCTCCGCGGCTGGCATGAGAACCAAGTCATCATCCGCTTCTGGATCCTCTCGATTCTCCTGAGTCTCTTCGGAATTGCCCTCCTGAAAGTCATCTAAATGCTTAATCTCACCGGTCAGAATATCGCCGTTCTCGGCGCGGGTCGCAGTGGTCTTGCCGCTGCTAAACTCGCGTCCCGTTGTGGTGCTTCCGTAACCGTCTATGACTCGTGCGGAGCGGATCGCTTCTCGGATTTTCCGGCTCAGATTAAGACCCACCCCGGCGCTTCCCCCGCCACGGGAGCGGCCACCCTTTCTGACCTCGTCATCGTGAGTCCCGGTATCGAGACGAAGGGGGAATTCGTGCAATCCTTCGCCATCAACACGGGAGGCCTCTGGGGCGAGATCGAGCTAGCGTGGCGCTGCTACTCAGGCAAGACGATCGGAATCACCGGGACGAATGGTAAAACCACCACGACCGAGCTCGTCGATGTCCTCGTCCGCGCTACCGGAAAAACCTGCGCGCCCTGCGGGAACTACGGCGTCCCATTTTCAGAAGTCGTTCTCCGTGACGTGGTCCCTGAAGTCGTCGCGCTGGAGCTGAGTTCCTTCCAGCTTGAAACGACGGTAGACTTCAAGCCGGACGCGATCGTCTGGTTGAATTTTTCGGCCGATCACATGGATCGCTACGAAGACCTCATGGAATACTTCGAGGCCAAGCAGCGCATCTTCGCCAAGGCGGATGCGCAAACTCCAGTAGTCATTCGTCAAGGTGAGACCCTTCTTTCCCTCCCCGGCTTGCCCGGAAGAATCACCACCTTCTCGACCGAAGAAGCTGCGGACTGGACTCTAAATGGCGACCTCATTCAGCAGGGCGATTCTCCTTTTGTCGACCTCTCCCGGACCCGTCTCAGAGGACTTCACAATGCCGAGAACCTCATGGCCGCCTGCGCCGTCGTCGAAGACCTCACCCCTGAGTTAGCCACCGCCGCGCTCGCCGCTTACCAGCCCCCGGCTCACCGTTGTGAGTGGGTCGGGACCTTCGATCAGGTGGAGTGGCTGAACGACTCAAAGGCCACTAACCTCCATGCTCTCGAGGCCGCCCTGCGCTCGCAAACCCGCCCGGCCGTCCTCATCGCAGGTGGCAAGCAGAAGGGTCTCGATTACCAACCGCTCGCTCCCTTGATGAAAGAAAAGGTCACTCAGGCGATCTTCTTCGGCGAGATCGGAGCGGCTCTAGCAGTCACCTTTTTTGACACCGTCCCATGCGAGACGGTCGATACCCTCGCCGAGGCCGTCGCTCTCGCAGCTAGCAAAGCGAAGCCCGGGGACAGCGTCCTCTTCTCGCCCGGGACCTCATCATTTGACCAATTTTCCGGCTATGAAGCGCGCGGTGACGCCTTCCGCTCTGCCGTTCTCAATCTTCACCAATCTCCCTCTCCAACCTAACCAACCAAAAGGATGAAAAACCCCACGCTCCAGACAAAAAGAAAAACCCCAAAAATCTCCGGACTCCGAATGCTCAATGCCTCTACCGGAAACCATAAGCGTAAGCGCCGTAAGCAGCGCGCCAGCACCGCCTCTGCCGACGATCTCGGTGAGGTCCCAGGCGTCGGCGTCGCCCGTGCCCTTATCGTCATTTTGCTCCTTCACGTCGTCGCGATCGGCGGCATCTGGATCCACAGTAACTGGAGTAAAGATAACACCCTAAAAGGCTCCCCGGCGACAATTTCAAAGTCCTCCGAGTCAGCGAAACCGACCCTGCTTCCGGGTGGAAAATACGACTTCGTAGAGCGCGGTGACAACTACCTCATCATTGCTCGCAAGCACGGCATCGATGTTGACGCCCTGAAAGCCGCGAACAATGCGGCACCGCTGAGTCCGGGCCTCAAGATTAACATCCCACCTCGTCGGGTTGAGTCCACCTCGCCCTCCGACTCCATCATTGGCCGCCAGTCTCCTGCGATAGATCCCATCATTCCTGTCCGTCCCGTCGAGCGGCCTAAGATTAATGAAGATCAAAATACTCGTCCGCTGATCGCGATCGAGTCCACTCCTCCCGAGCGCACTCCAGAAAGCGAGCCCGTGCTCATCAAGCCCCGCATCATCCACACTCCACCACCGCCGGTGCCGACGCCGGTCGTGCGTCCTCCGGAGCCTAAGCCGGCCCCGCGTGCCGTCGTTGTGAAAAAAGCGCCCGCGACCCGCACCCATAAGGTGGTGAAGGGGAGCAGCATTTGGGGCATCGCGCGTAAATATGGCGTCTCGCAAGATCGCCTCATGCGCCTCAACGGGATTACCGACCCGGGCAAGCTTCGTCTCGGTTCTACCCTTAAAATCCCCAACCGCTAGTCGACTATGGGAAAAGGTGCCTCCATCTTCCTCTGCCTCGCCGTCGCAGCACTCATCGCCGTGGGGGTGGTGATGCTGACGAGCGCGAGCGCGAAGTGGGACACTGATGATGAGCAATACTTCTACCTCGCCCGTCAGGTCCGCTGGTTGGTCGTCGGACTGGCGGTGGCAGGAGTAATCGCCTTCATGGACTATCGTTTTCTCAAACGGCTGGCCCCTTATCTCTACTTCGTCGCCATCGCCGCGCTTATTTGTTGCTACATTCCCGGCATCGGAGACGCGGCGAAGGGTGAGAGCCGCTGGATTATTCTCCCTGTTCTGGGTCGCTTCCAGCCCTCGGAACCGGCTAAGCTTCTCGTCATGATCGCTCTCGCTGCGTGGTTCGCGAAACATCAGGCGGAGACTAAAACGTTCCTGAAAGGATTCATCGCCCCTGGAGTGATCCTAGGCGTGCCCCTCCTTCTCATCCTCTTCGAGAAGGACATGGGAACATCGGTCGGACTTGCCGCCGCTGGCGGAATGGTTCTCTTCATCTCGGGCTCGCGTCTGCGCTACCTCATGCCGGCCGCCCTCGTCGGCATCGCCGGTCTCGTCTTTTTCGTCCAAGAAAGTGAAGTCCGGAAAACCCGGATTTTAGCCTTCCTTGACCCCGAGGCTCACCGCGAGGGTGCAGGGTGGCAGCAGGCGCTCGCGCTCGATGCCTTCGGAAATGGTGGCCCTACCGGAGTAGGACTGGGAAATGGCATCGTGAAACAGATGAACTTCCCGGAACACCATACCGACTTTATTTTCCCGGTTATTGGAGAAGAGCTCGGGCTCATCGTAACCCTCGGAATCGTCTTTTGCTTCGTCGTGATCTTCCTTGTTGGCGTCGGCATCTCGCTGCACGCGCCTGACCTTTTCGGCCGCATCCTCGGGCTCGGCGTCACTGGGATCATCGTCGTTCCGGCAATGATGAATATCGGGGTAACCACTTCGATGATTCCTAACACCGGACTCCCACTCCCCTTCGTGAGCTACGGAGGATCGAACCTCGTTTTCACCCTCGCGATGGTCGGCGTGCTGCTGAGTATCCTGCGCAGATCCTCCCTAATTGAGCGGCGGGAGGTTACCGCAGTGAAGGGAAAAAGGATCGAAGTCCGGCTTTAGTGCTACCGCGCTGACAGACCAAATCGCCGTCCTCTCCTCTCCGGGCAATCTTAGCGGTGGCATCGATCAAAAATTCGCGCTAGGCCTCCTCGCTGGGCTTAGGAATTTCGCGGAGGTAGACGTCTTGCTGGGGGAAGGGAATTTCGATGTTTTCGCGATTCAAGACCCTGTTGATCTCGGTGGTCAGGCTGTCTTCTACCCAGATGCGGTCCGCTAGTTCTGGAATGTAGACTCTCAGCTCAAAGTCGAGTGAACTCGCGCCGTGGTGGCGGAAGAGAGCCATCGGGCCCGGGTCTTGGGTGATACGAGGATCGGCGTCAGCGACTTCCTTGAGCAGCTTTTTGACGCGCTCGGGATCCGTCCCGTAAGCCACTCCGATCGGGATGATAATGCGGGTAAGTTGGTTGCTCAGCGTCCAGTTAATCACCGTCTTAGTGATGAAATCTTTATTGGGAATTATCAGCTCTTGGCGGTCCCAATTCGTGATCGTCGTCGCCCGAATCTGGATCCGCGAGACCGAGCCAGACTGGTTATCGACGGTCACGACATCGCCCACTTTGATCGGTCGCTCGAGAAGGATGATGATGCCAGAGACGAAATTCGAGACAATCTCTTGGAGCCCGAAGCCGAGCCCCACTCCGAGAGCAGCCACAAGCCAACCGAGGCTTGCAAGATTCACCTGCAGCATCGTAAGGAGGACGAGCGCGATGATAAAGAGGAGCAGGTAGCGCGTGATGGCCACGATGGCGTAGCGCAGCCCTGAATCAACATCGAAGCGCGGGAATACGAAAAGCTCGAAAGCGCAGGGAAGAGACTTAAGGAAAGAAATCGCGAGCGCGAGGGTAACGATCGTGCTGCCAAGGCTGGCAAGGGTAAAGGGCGTCCCCCCAATCGAGAACAGGCGAATGCGATCAAGGGCGTAGAAAAGAGAGCCATCACTATTCCAGATGCCGATGAGGCTTAACACGGCCACTACCAGAAAAACGGTGCGCACGAGTCGCGTGGTGCGTGTTTTGCTCTCTTCATCGAATCCCGGCTGAGTTACCGCTTCCATTTGCTGACCTTCCCGCTCAGGTGGGGGAGCCTCTTCGGTCACCGCTTCATCCCAAGCGATGGCATGGGCAGCGGAGAGCTTAAGCGCCCCCGCTTCTACGATTCGGTAGAGGGTGAAGAGGACGAAACTGAGAAATGCCGTCGTGATCAACGAGCGGAAAATAGCGTCAGCGGCGAAGCGATACCCCATGATGTCACCGATCTGGGAACCGATAAGGAGGATCAGAATAAGGCCGACGAAGAGGTTCCAGTTCTTCCAGAGAAAACTGCGGCGACCTTTAACCACTTTCACATATTGCGCGAGCGCCCGGCGGCGCTGAAGGGCAGTCGCGATCACGATGATAGCGAGGGTTCGGAAAAGGAATTTGGCAAGAAAGGTAATCGTTTCCCAATCCGGAATGAGGGCCGCAATGGTGCGCGGGATGACGAGAATGATGATAAAAAGACAGGTCAGTTTGGTAAAGATTCCCTTAAACCAAGCGGCCACCTCCTCCGTCATAGTGAAGACGCGCACCGCGAGCCCGCCGGGGGCAAGAAAGGCGCGGCTAGGTAGGAGGATTAAACTGACGAGTCCTAGGCGGCGTAAAAACTCGCTCCCGAATTGCTGAAGAACCTCCGGGAGATCCGTCGATCTGAAGAAGAAGGAAAGGGCGATAAGGACGACTCCCGGAAAGAAAGCCCGCACAAAACTCCCCAGCGCGAGGAGTCTGCGGTGACCGCCGCGGCCCTCAGCGGGCGTCGTCTTAGCGAGCAAGCGGCCGGTCCAGAAAAAGAGGAGAGGAAGCCCGATCAGGAGGAGAGCCAAGAGGCCGAGACTTTGGGTAGAAAAGATGGGAACTGCGCCCTTGCTGGTGACCTCCGCTAGGGAGGAGAGCACCTTTTGGCCGGATTCGAGTTCTTTTTTGGCATCAACCACCGTCCGCGTTGAGATTGATTGCGAGCTCCTGAACCAGAAAATCCGTGGCATCACAAAGGCACGGAGTTCTTCCGAGAGCGAGATGACCTGATTGGCCTCATTCGCGACCTGCTCTTTCAGCGCTCGTGATTTTTTGACCCGGGCTTCGAGATCTTTCACGGCCGCTCTTTCTTCCGCAGAAATCTCCTTATCCTGAAGCTTCTCCTCGATCTGGATGAGAATGGCATTAAGAGAGCTAAGCTCGCTACTCATTCTTCTAAGAGTAACAGGTGAAATTCCTGAGTTCAGATCCCGTGTGGTTTGGAAAGCATCTTGTAAAAGCTTGCCGGTTTCGCGACTCCCCGGAGCGCTTGCAGTGAGGGTTCGGAGCCCGGCATTGAGCTCCGTGATGCGGGTGAACTCGCCCTCAACCCTTTTTAGTGAGGCTTCATCAATCGCTGTTTCGAGCGGGAGGTTTTCGCTCATCCTTAGGACGAAATCCGGAGTAGGCGCTTCGTTTTCTTGAGCGAGAACCGCACTGAAGCACAGACCCGTGAGGATGAGGAAAAATTTTATCATATCAGAGCCAGTTTTTCTTACGGAAGAAGCCGGCCAAAGTTGCACCGAGCGCTACGAAGATTGCGAGGAGGAGGGGATAGCCCCACTTCCAATGAAGTTCTGGCATGTGGTCAAAGTTCATGCCGTAGAGCCCCGCTAGGAAGGTAAGGGGAAGGAAGATGGCCGAGATTGCGGCGAGTATTTTCATAACCTCGTTCATGCGATGACTCGTCGTGGTGTAGTAAAGTTCACGGAGACTGGCTGAATGATCTCTGAGAAATTCCGTAAGCTCGACTGCCTGCAGACTGTGGTCCGCGAGGTCGCGGTAGTAGGCTCCCGAGTTCTCAGTCATCAGGAGGGATTCGCTATTGATGAACTGCTGGACGATATCTCGAAAAGGGCGGGCGATGCGGTAGAGACGAGCGACCTGCCGCCGCGTGCCGTGCACCTCCACGATGTTTGGGAGCTCCTCGCCAGTGGTTATCTGATCTTCGATCTTCTCGAGCTCGTCTTCTACTTCATCGATCACCGTCAGAAGAGTATCGGCGATGATATCGAGAACAGCCCAGTTAAAATAATCGGTCCCGCGGAGGCGGATGCGGCTCCCCCCGACCTGAAGGCGGCGGTGCAGGGGCTCGAAGAGGGGAGATTCCTCTTCGCTAAAGGTGATCACGGTATCCCCGGTCATGACAACGCTCACGTGGCGCTCGTTAACCTCATTCCCCTCGATGGCTGGGAGCTTGATCGAAGTGAAAATGTAAGTGCCGAGATCGTCGCTTTTCGGCATCGAGCCGGTATTCAGAATATCCTCGATCACGAGCGGATGGATCCCGAAGCGGCGACACAGCTCTTCCACCTGCTCCTCATCATGAAGGCCCACGAGATTGATCCAGCAGCGGTTTCCTTCAGCGAGAGGCGGGAGTTCCTTAACGTCAGGGACGATCAGATGAGAGACGCTATTTTCCCCATAGTGCGTCACCTCGAGCTTGAACTCATCAACGTAGCGGTGCCCGATGTGAATTAAGGTGGCAGGAGGGGCGCCGATTTCTCGTATCGGGCTCGCCTGAGGCTTCAAGATGTCGCTCACGGCGGCATCATAGGGAGATTTCCGACAGTCTCAACGGTTCAATTTTTTTAAAGATCGTTTCCTAAAAGGACTGAGCGGCTTGTAAATCAAAGCGGCTGAGGCTTGCCGCAGCCTCGCCTAGGCGATACATCGGGGCGTGGCATTTTCTGTCGAAAGAGCTTACGAACTGGTCGAGTCCGCCCATGAGCGTGGAAGGCTCGCGCACGCCTTTCTCATCACCGGGCCGAAGGGTAGCGGGAAGGAAGCACTGGCCGCGCAAATGGCTGACCTTTTAAACGGCGAGGATGACGGCGGTGGTGACCTCTGGGGCGAGCCGACCGCCAAAGCGGCTCCCACGCTCGAGGAAGTAGAGGGAGAGTTTGTCCGCATCATCCGCCCGCGATCAAAGTCCCGCATCATCCGCGTAGAAGAGATGCGCGGAGTAGAGAAAATGATGAATCAATCTGCTCCCGCCAAGAAGTGGAAGATCGGGATCATTGTCGATGCCGACCGCATGAATGATTCCTCAGAGAACGCCTTTCTTAAAACCCTCGAAGAACCTCCCGGGCAGAGCCTTCTGCTTCTTATCTCCGGCGAGCCCGAGCGCCTCCTTCCCACGATCTGGTCTCGCTGCGTCCACCTGCCCCTTCTCAAAGCGAGCGATGCGGTCCGTGGTGAGGAGACCGAAGCGCTTCTACCGATTCTCGACGCCGCGACCCGGGATGGACTCGGCCAGCTTGAGGCCGGACTTCTTGTAAAAGCGGGATTTGAGAACCTATTGAAAGAGAGAAAGGCGCTTATCGCCAAAGGATACGCCGCTATTTTCAAAGAAGAATCTGCCAAGTATAAGCAAGCGATCGAGGGCGACTGGCTGGAGAAGCGCGAGAAAATGTATGAGGCTCAGACCGCTTCCGATTACCTCGGTGAGCGTTCCCGCATGATCGATACCCTACTCGCCTGGATGGGCGATCTCATCCGCACTAAATCCGGCGCGGCGGGCCTCGCGTTCGCCGACTACACGGCCACCTTCTCCGCCGCCGTAGCTGATGAAAATCTCGACTCTTTACTGCAACGTGTTACCGCCGTGGAGGAACTCCGGAGGCTGCTTGAAACTAATGTCACCGAGGCCCTCGCTCTCGAGGTCTGCCTCATGAAAGCCTTCGGGCCTAGCCGCGGCTAAATATTTTACTGAACTCATGAAAGGGGATAAATCATTCGTCGATCACATCCGCATCCGCTGTAAATCTGGCGATGGTGGGAATGGCGCAGTCAGCTTCCGCCGCGAAAAGTTCGTCCCAAGGGGCGGCCCGGATGGGGGTGATGGCGGGGATGGCGGAAAAGTCGTCATCATTGTCGATGAGAACACCGACAACCTGCGCTCCTTCCACTACGACCCGAAGCTCATTGGCGAAAATGGCGCGCAGGGCCAGACCTACAAGCGGCATGGTAAGAATGGTAAGACCGCCATCGGGCGGGTTCCTCCCGGCACCGTGATCTATAAGAGCCCCGCCGTCACCGTGACCGACGCAGTCGAGATGGAGCGAAGCGAGAATGGCATCGAGCTTGAGCCTGTCGTCGATCTTACCGAACACGGTCAGGAAATCGTCCTTCTCGAGGGGGGAAAAGGCGGCCGTGGGAATTTTCATTTCCGCTCGCCGACCAACCAAGTTCCTCAAGAACGGGAGATGGGAACCGATGGCTCAGAAGGAATCTACTACCTCGAACTCCGCCGCATTGCCGACGCCGGTCTCGTGGGATTTCCGAACGCAGGAAAATCGACTTTGCTGGGCAAGCTTTCGGCCAAAAAGCCCAAAGTAGCCTCCTATCCCTTCACCACCCTCACTCCCCAGATCGGAGTCGTTCCTCTCAGCGGGCACCTCCGCTGCACCGTGGCGGACATCCCCGGACTGATCGAGGGTGCCCACGAGAATCGGGGCTTGGGGCACGAGTTCTTACGCCACATCACCCGCTGCCGCGTCCTCCTCTTCGTCGTCGATATGGCCGGAAGTGAAGGCCGCGATCCCATCGAGGACATCCAGACGCTGCGGACCGAGATAAAAATGTATGATGAAGATCTCGCTAAATTCCCTTGGATGGTCGTCGCTAACAAAATGGACCTCGAGGGCTCGGAAGAAAATTTAAGCTACTTCAAACAGCGCTTCCCGAAAGTAGAGATCGTCCCCATTTCCGCTGAAATGGAAGAGGGTCTTGACGAGGTGAAAAAGGCGCTCGAAGGTATCATGGAGAGAAGAGAGAATGAGTGATCTAATATTTGTTTATGGTGCGCTGCGTAAAACCGCCAGCCACGAGGCCCGGATGAAAGATGCCGAGTTCGTGAGTCACGCGGAAGTGGAAGGGAAGCTTCTCAAAATCGATTGGTATCCCGGGCTCGTTCTCGGCCCAGGGACTCGGGTAAAAGGTGAGGTCTATCGCGTCTCGCCGGAGCTGCTCGCTGAGCTCGACTCATTCGAAGGGATCGATAGCGCTACGGGCGAATCCTCTGGAGAATACCACCGCATCAAGCGAGTCATTCTCGTGAATGACGAACCACAGGAAGTCTGGATCTACGAATGGCTGAAGGGCACTAAGGGCTACCTCGCGATCAAGAGTGGCGATTGGCTGGCTCAGGACTAAAACCACAAAAAAGCGGTGCCGTGGCACCGCTGGATTTTCATTCTGGCGACCTAAGATCGCGCAGGGCTGGAGCGTCTCGGTGTCACACCGCGTTCTCGAGATCACGAACTTCCTCAACCGCCTCACGACGGCCCGCACGGAGACGATCGCGATCAATCTCTTGCTGGGTTTTCACCCCGACGACCTCTTCAGGCGGGCTCGTGTTTACTTGACCTTGGTTGATAACGACATTTGCAATAGATTCATCAGGTAGATTCATAACAACATCGTGAATTGCAGGATGGGTGCCAGCGGGGATTTCCTTAGAAAATGGATCATTTGTAATTTCCTAAGCCACTCGAGAGGACGCATTTTGCAAGAAGGCGAGTGCAAACTAGCCGCTACCGTCCCCTGACTTCCTATCGAGAATCGTCATCACTGGCGAGACACTGAGACCATGGATCAGGATCGACCCCGCAATCGTGAGACAAGTGATACTCCAGAGCTGCGAGCTATCGCTGAACTCGACCTGCCCGAGAGCGAAGGCGAGGTAGTAGATCGAGCCCAAACCCCGGATTCCGAAGAAGGAAATGGTGAGCTTCTCCCGAGCAGGTAAGGTTTTCCCCAAAAGCGAGAGCCACGCTACCGCCGGCCTCAGAATGAGCAGCATGAAGGCCGCAAAAACCACCTCGCTTACCGAGATGCCATAGCGAAGCGTCGTCACTAAAAGCGCGCCGAAACCCAGCAGCACCACCGCGAGTAAGATCTTCTCCGCCTGATCGATGAAGCGGTGAGTGATGACGTGGTGCTCGCCATCCCGATCCACTTGGCGGGCCGAAAAGGCAGCCGTAAAAACGGCAATGAACCCGTAGCCGTAGCAAAGCTCTGCCAAGCCATAGGTGAGAAAAATCGATCCCATCACGAAGACGCCGGCATCGCTCTGCCCCTCCTTATCCTTACCGAAAAACTTCGAGAGGAGATGGCCGATGACGAGGCCCACCACGATCCCGATCGCGATTTTCATGAAAAAGTCGACGCCAGCCCACTTCCAGATCCAATCTCCCATCGACCCCTGAGAGGCCAGCGTGATCGCGAGATAGACGAAGGGAAAGGCGAGCCCGTCATTAAGGCTCGCCTCGAGAGTGAGGCCGAAGCGGACCTCGTCTTCCTTGCCCTTACGCGGCCCCTCGACCTGCACATCCTTCGCAAGCACCGGATCAGTCGGAGCGAGCACCGATCCCAGTAGGAGCGCGGAAGCAGGGGCCAGACCGAGCGCCCACCACCCCGTCAGCGCGATGAGAGTGATCGTGAGCGGCATCGCGATGATGAGGAGCCGCCAGCCCACCTTCCACTTTTCCCAGCAGAACATCCGGTCGATGCTGATGCCCGCGGCCGCGAGAGAAATGATGACGATAATCTCGGTGACCCTCTCGATGATGGCCCGATGAATCGGGAGATCGTCCGGGTCTGGAAGGACAATCTCGGTGGGCAAAAGCGCTAGCAAAATGCCCAGCACCATGTAGAGAGTCGGGAGAGAAAAGGGATGACGCTCAAGCTTCCGCGGAATGACATTCATCCCTAGCATCGCCACCCCGATGATGCTGTAGATGAGGATGTCACTGTGAATTGTCATGGGAAAGAAAAGCCCCGGAGGGCTTCTAACATCAAACGTTTTATCAAAAGGGGACCTTTATTTTAAAATGTTCCATTGAACAGTTATCGAAGTCGGGTTACTTCTTCGCGAGCACGCGATGGGCCGCCATTTTCCAACTCTCAAACCCTTCTACTATCTCGATCACTTCAATGAGGCGTTCGAGTTCGTAGAGAGAAATTACCATGCCGTGCTGTGCGAGGAAGAGCAGCGCTACCTCAGCGACTTCCGCGCGCTTGACCGCCAGTCCCAAGCGCTTCTCGCCCGCATGGCGAACCGGAAGGGAGACTGCTTCGAGCTGCGGAAGCTACATTACGATGAGATCCCAGACCTCGCCGGAAGCATCGCCGCGCTCCGCTTCAGCGGCTTTATCAGGATCCCGGAAGCGCCGGACTTCGGCACCCTGCTCGCCGCGCTGACTAAGGCTGAGGTGCTCCAGCGCGCCGCCCGCGCTGGGCTCCCTTTAAAAGGGTGGCGTTCGCTCAAAAAAGGGGATCTCATTTTAAAAATCACTGGGGAAGGAGAGTTTGCGAGCTTCTTCCCAGCCGGGGAACGGGCTGATTTTTGCGTCCTGAAGCGGCTCGAATCACTGGATTTTATTCGCTTCCTCTACTTCGGAAAAGAGGAAGAGAGCCTGAAGGCCTTCGCGCTGCGGGACCTAGGAATCGTGAGGACAAGGGGCCCTTCCGCCAAAGTGGGACCCCGTTTTTCCTCGCGAGAACTTGCCCACGCTTCCTTCACCCTCGGGCGGGTCCGGGCGCGCATCCGTGAAGCGGGCTTAGCTGAGCTGGAAGAGCTCGCTCGAGAAGTCGGGCGCTGGCCGCAGAGCCGCGAGCCCGAGATCGAAGCGCTCCACACGCGCTGCTTGGCTCGGCTAGGACGCGCCTTTGAGAGAGAGGGCGAGAGCGCTTCGGCCATCGCCATTTATCGCAAATCTTCAGAGCACCCCTGTCGCGAACGACTCATTCGGCTCCTCCATCCCCGCGGCGAGGAGGACGAGGTGAAAAACCTTCTCGGTGAGATCATGAGCTCGCCCTCGACAGACGAAGAGCTCCTCTTTGCGCAGGACTTTCGGGCGCGGAAGTTTGGCAAGGCGCGCGTCGGAAGTCTCACCCGCACGCTCCGAGAGGCCAGAGTCATCGAGGTCGATGAATCGATGCGCGATAGCGCCGAGCGCGCCGCGATGGCGCACTTCGCGAGCGAGGGATGGGATGCCTTCTGGGTTGAGAACCACCTCTGGAGCGCCCTTTTCGGCATCCTCTTCTGGGACGAGCTCCAGACCGGCGCGCAGTCTGGATCAGCCAATGAGTTCGACCCCCGGCCCATTCAGCTCCGAGATGGGAGCTTTTTCCTCCGTAACGAGGCGGCAATCATCTCTCGCAAGGAACTCATCGCCGCAGGTGCGGCGGGCCCCGCTCTCGAGCGCACCTTCACGACCCATTTCGGTGAGAGTAATGGCGTCTTCCGCTGGCGAAAAAGCGACCTCGCTTTACTGAAGCGCTTCCTAGAAGTGGCCCCGCCGGAAGCGGTCGCGCGGCAGCTCCTCAGGATGGCCCAGCAGCCCTCGCTCACCACAGGCTACCCGGACCTTCTTTTACTCGGCAAGAATGAGGCGCGCTTCGTCGAGATCAAGGCGGAGGGCGATCAGCTCCAGCGCCACCAACTCGCACAGATCGTCGCGCTTAAAAAGGCCGGCTTTCAGGTCGAGGTCGTGCGCGTGAATTGGTGCATCGACCCGATGCAGGACTACGTCGTGGTGGACATCGAGACCACCGGAGGCCGTGCCCATAACCACCGCGTCACCGAGATCGGAGCGGTTAAGATCTCAGGAGGCGAGGTCGTCGCAACCTACCAGACCCTCCTCAATCCCGGCCGCTCCATCCCGGGAAAGATCACCCGCCTTACTGGAATTACCGACGCGATGGTAGAGGACGCGCCCCATTTTTCCGAAGTGGCAGATGAGTTCCGCGCCTTTGTCGGAGAGGCCATCTTCGTAGCTCACAGCGTGCGCTTTGATTATGGGTTCCTGCGCGCTGAGTTTGAGCGGCTTGGCGAGACTTTCCGCTGCCCGACTCTCTGCACCGTCGTCGCGATGCGGAAATACTTCCCCGGTCTCGATTCCTACAGCCTCGGGAATCTGTGCCGCGAGTTCGAGATCCCGCTCGCGAGCCACCACCGTGCCTTATGCGATGCCACCGCCACGGCTGAACTTCTTAAAATGATAAACCGCAAAAGAATCGCCTCCTGACCTCTCACGCGATTGGGTCCGGGCAGGTGCTTCTCCGCTGGCACTTCTGGCAAAAGTCGCCGAGGTAAAGAGTGTCGACCCAGTCCATGATGGGGCCGAGGTGGCGGGGCTCATCAGTCACGAACCCGGCCTCAAAGTTTCTTCTCAGCGGGCTTTTCGCGCCCACCCCCGCGCCAGTGAGATTAGCGGAGCCAACAAATGCTTCCTTGCCATCGATGATAAAGGCCTTGGTGTGGATCCGCGGGCAGAGAACGCGCTCGAAGAGATCGGACTCGATGAGCGCGGGGTATTTATCAAAATCAGCCCGGAACCTCGGTCCCGGCTCCTTGGCATGGAAGAGCCGCACGGCCACCCCACGCTGAATCAGGTCCGAGAGGATTTCGAGAAAGGGGACAAAGCGGCGCCCTTTCTTTACGTGGAGATCTTTGACATCAGCGGTTACCACCCAGAGAAATTCTTCGGCGCGTGGGACCATCTCCACAATGACGCGCTGGTGGATTTCTTCGTTTAAAACCAAGTCGTTCACTCCTCTTGGTCTTAGTCTTAAATCTAGGAGGAAGAAACCTCCTTTTTAAGCTCCCCGATTAGCGAAGTTCGACCAAGAACCGAGCGAAGCCTTTCAGCGAGGGCGAAGAGGGATCGAAACGGTAGGTGAGAGTATCAGTCCCATCCCCATTACTTATCCGCGAGACAAGGTTGGTAGCGGTGGTCCAGCTAATCAAATCGGTAGAGAATTGAGGAGTGACAATGACGTCATCAGCGGTGGCGAGAAGGTCGAAGGATACCTCGATGGAGTTGCCCGCTGGTCCTATTGCAAGAACCGGTTGGGACTGAGGATCGCTGAAGCTAGAGCCGAGGGCATACTCAATGAGATCCTGGAAGCCGTCGAGATCGGTGTCGGAAGTTTGGCTCCCCGCGAAGGTAGTGGCATCCGTGCTGCCTGGAGTCCCGCCGGTGATCGTGCTCGCACGCCAGCTTGTGGCGGCGGCGTGATCAGGCTGTCCGGTGGGGTGGATAAGAACCAAGCTAGGCCCAGCGCCATCGGCTGAGACGGGCCAATCGAGTTCGTCTTCGTAGGTTAAGTCATGGATAAGAAGGCCACCGGGAGTCTCAAGGCGGACACGCTCTCCAGCATTAGAGAGCTTAGTGAGGTTTTCAAAGGTTCCTGCGACGTTAAGAGTGGCGCCATATTTCGCTTGGAAGGCGGCTAGGTCTCGCACGATGAGAACGCGCTCGCCGGGTGCAAGGAGGGTATTGACTGGAAATTCAAAGTCGATGCCCTCGGTAAAGGTGACCCCAGAAAGATCGATCGAAGAAGTGGGGTGGATGTTCAGAAGTTCGATAAATTCTTCCAACTCGTTGGTGGCGGGATGGTAGTGGATTTCTGAGATGACGAGATTATCAACAGAGGCCGGAATTAGAGAACTCGTATTGGTGACGACGATGCTATCAGTGCCCGCAGCATTCCCTTGGAAATCGAGGGCGGTGACCGTTAGCGGATTGGCTCCAGGGTTAACACTGACGTTGATCTCCCAGGTGTCTTCGTCGATCCAAGTGATCGGAAGTGGGGAACTGTGACCGCTGATGATGATTTCGCGAACGTTGATCCATCCATCGCCAGTGAGGGTAACGGTGGAGCCATTGTGATCGAAATCGTTTCCTCCGTTGGAGGTGATGGTAAAGGGGATTTGCGCAGGGAGTTGATTGAGAACGGTGTTGGCGCGGGAGGTGACGTAGCCGATGCCTGAAGCGTAGTTCTCTCCGGCGCAAGCGCCGAGGTGGTCGAACCAAGTGGTGGCATAAGCGGTGTTAAAGGAGCGGCTGATGAGATCGTGGATGTGTCCCTGATAAAGGCGGGTGTAGATGGGGCGTTGAAAGAGTTTAACGACATTCCGGTTCCCCCAGATGGAGGTGTTGGTGGGATCGTTATAGTGGTTGTCCCAGTCCCACGGCATGGGGTCGGTGGGGTGGCCGGGGCGGGTGAGGAAGTTAAGGTTATGCGGGTTACCTTGAGAGTAGGTATCGCGCACGCCGCAAAGTGAAAGCATCGCAAACTGGCGGGTCCACATGTCGACATTGATGATGTCGGGGGCCGCTTCTTCCAGAGCGCTGCCGGAGAGGCTGAAGAGCTTCGCCATTTCGATGACACCGCTGTAGTCATCCCGGTCAAGGGCGGTGTTAATGCGAAGGTTGTGGCGGTAGTCCTCTTTAAAGTCGCCTTGGTCGGCGAGATCGAAGCTAGGGACCCAACCGATGGGGAAGGGGAGCTTCGGGCTGTCAGGGGTGCCGTCTTGGGTGGCTTGGAACTCGCGAATGCCTTCCATTTTAAAAACGGTGCCATCGGTTCCGTCACCTCCGGGGAGTCCCTCGAGATAGTCATTCCCGAAGCGGGTCATCTCCATGCGGCTGCGACCATCGTAAGTGGAAAGATGTCCGTTGAATTGGACGATGTCGTTATAGTTGTCATGGAGGCCGCCCGCAGAGTTGATGAGGTGTTTGACGGTGATTTCGCGCTTGTTGCCGTTGCGGAGCGTGATGCTGCCGTGGGTGCCGCGATAGAGCTTATCGGCGGGGAGCTTAAGATTAAAACCGACGCGCCCCACTGAGCGGCGACTGAACATGCTGCCACGGAGGCGGATGCCGGAGTCGTAGGCGATGTTCTTTTCGTCCGTGATGATGGTGCAGCCGCGACGGAGGTTATCGAGGATGTCTTTTTCAACATGCATCGCGTTGGCCTCGGCGGTAAGCATGTTGACGCGGACAGATTGCTTGGCACCGCCGGCGTTTGGACTGGTGACCTTGATGATGGCGTGCGAGTCGGGACCGCGCCGGGGAGCGAAGGAGAGGTTGGAAGAGGTATCGAGGGCCTCGACGTAGAAGTGGACGAGAGCGTTATTTGCCTGAGCCGGGAGGGTTGCTGAGTAGCTTTTGCCGTCTGTCGAAGTCATGGGGGCTGACTGGAAAGCGGCGGCGTTGACCGAGTATTTTAGCGTCATCGAGGCGATGCCATCTGGATCATGGGCATCGACTGAAATGGTGATGGGTTCACTGCTGGTGGGGACCGCAGGTTGGTGGAGGAGGGCGGAAAGGGTGGGGCCTACGGCGGTGGAGTAGGTGGAGTTTTGAGTCCCGGGAGTGCCGTGGCTTGCGGGTTGTTCTACAGTAACGAGTTCGGCGAACTTGTTGTAGTAGGCTTCGAAGCGAAGCTGGGGTGAGCCCGAGAGCCACTTGGCGCGGAAGCTGACCCGGTAGTTGGTTCCTGCGGTGATGGTGCGGAGGGAGCCTCCGCTGGTGAAGTTGGTTTCGATCAGATTGTTGAGGTAATTCGAGCGGGAGGAGGCGACGATTTTAAGGGCGTTGTTTCCACCGTCGCTCACGATTTCCGAGAGTTGGTGGGTGCCTAGGAGGCGCCAATCGGCGGCGCTAGCGAAGCTTCCATTTGCGATGAGCTCGAGATCTGCTCCACCGGGATCTTCAATCACTGAGAAGTCATCGATGAGAATTTCGCCTGATTCGAGGAGGCCGAGGCGGAGTTCATGGAACCCGAATTGAGCGGGTTTGTAGGTCGGAGTGCGGGCGGTGAGATCGTAAGTATAGGTATTCCACTGGGAGCTGGCGGAATTATCACTCGCGGCCCAAGCAGAGGCGGCGTTATTGTCGAGTGACGGGTGGCGGAGTTCGAGACTGGAGCCGCCGCCATCAGCTGCGCCCGGCCACGGGGAACCATCGTAGTAGGAGACTTCATCGACAGGGTTATTGAACTGGTCGATGAGGAAGAGGCGGTCACTTGAGTTGGCAAGTGATCCGGAAAAATCTCCAAGAGCGGTGACGCCGGGGAATTTAGCGGAGAAGTCCGCAAGATCACGGGCGATGACGAGATAGCCGCCGGAGGGAATTTGGGTGCCAGCGGGGAAGGTGAAATCGACTGCGCCTTCAAGCTCCCAGTTGTCGAGAGAGACGGTGCTGGGGGAGGGGTTGTGAAGCTCGATCCATTCTTCTTTGTTTTCCGAAAAGGGGGTGGGTGGGTTGGGACCGGGGGTGGTTTTTTCAAGGTCGAGCTTCAGACCCATGACGATGTCGTTTGAGCCGGTAGAGCTTTGGTGAACCTCGACAGAGATGCGGTTGGTTCCGGCGATGAGATGGGTAGGATCGACGGAGAAAAAGCGAATTTCGTCCGCTTCAGTCGAGACGTTATTGACAGCAAGAGTGCTGGAGCTGACCGGGCCAGCGGGCATGTCGTATCGATGGATCTCGTTTCCGTTCAGGTAAAAGATGGCTCCGTCATCGGTGAGGTGGCTGAAGTTAAGAGCGGAGATGGAGGAGAGTTCGGCGGGAGAGATGGTAAAGTCAGTTTCGAAATAGAAGGTGGCGACGCGGGGACTGTTATCCTGGGGGCGGGTAAGTTGGGTGACGATGGGCTCGGGTGGTCTTCCTGAGCTGGTCTCGTAGCCAAGAGGCCCGGCTCCACCCTCCCAGTTTCCTCCGACGGGGTGGGAGTTGTTGGCCCAGGTGGCGCCGAGATCGTCGCCTGACTGATTAAAGCGCCAAAGGTTGTTCCACGCGAGAGCAGGAACGATTTGGATAATGGGAGGATCGCCTGCGGTGGCGTAGGTGGGCCGGTGGTGATACATGATCTCGTTGATCACGATGTCACTGCGGGTCGAGATATTGTTGGGAGCGTCCGGGCTTAGTTCGGAGGGCTGGGAGATGGTGAGGAGGTGCTCCGAGCCATCGGGGAAGCGGCCGAGGGGGAGGTCATCGATTCGGACGGCGTCGAGAAGGGCCGTCTTGGAGGCCTGATAGAGGTAGAGATTTTCACCATCGACTGGAGCAAGGGGGAGGGCGAGAGTGGAGGAGGAGACGAGGAGGTGGTCGTTGGCGGGGATGGTTTGTCCAGCGGGGAACTGGTATTCACCGGCGTCTTCGAAGGAGAGGACAAAGCCTTGAAGGTCGATGTCAGAGCTTCCAGAGTTATGGAGTTCAATCCAGAAGTTAGGACCTAGCGTTCCTGCGACCTCATTGATGGTGAGAGGAAGAGATTGGAGGGAAGTCGATGAGTTACTGCCGGAGGTGTAGACCTCGATTTCATTGAGGCCGGCATTGTTATTGGTGGCAGTGAGTGAGTCAAAGCGAAGGTAGCGGGCGGTGGTTTCGGTCAGGCCATTGGCGGAGGTGAACTCGTCGGCGATGATGGGGTCTTGATTGGCGACGTTTGAGAGGCTGCTGCTGAGGATGGTCTGGGGAGAAACTAATAGATTCGAACCGTCTACGGAGGTGGCGGCGGTGATGGTGAAGTTAATCGTTCCGCGGTCGTTCCACTGCTGGTTGTGAGTGTTTCGAAGGTGGATTTCGGTGATCTCGTAGTCTTGGCCGAGGTCGAGGACAAAGAATTGGGTGGGAACTGCATCCTCTCCGAGCCAGTAGTTTGAGCTATGAACATCGTTCGTGCTGCCGTCGACAACGCGGTCGGCGGAGAAGGCTCCTTGATTAAAGGCGGGGCCGTTCAGGGCGCTGCTGCCGTTGATGACGGATTTGCCGAGGGCGACGTTTATGCCGGAGGGTGAGGGGTCTGAGGCAGTGGTGACGTTAAGGGAGCCGGGAGTGCCACCAGTGGCGAGGCTATGCTTCCAGTTGAAAGCTGGGGCGCTCGTTGTTTGGGGGTCGATCTTTGAGAGGGTGGCTCCTGATCCGTCGGCCCCGATGGGCCAAGGTGATCGGTCGTCGTAGGTGAACTCATCCATGATCCGGTTGTTATTGTTCCGGATACGGAGGGTGGCGGAGTTATTGCTGAGGGTGCCGGTGAAGGGTCCGAGGAAGCCACTTCCCCCGGAAGCGGTTTCGAGGGCGGAGGGGTTCGAGGCGATGACGAGGTGCTCTCCGCCGCTGATGATTGTCCCAGCGGGGAAGTCGAAGTCGACTTCCCCGGAGATCCGCCACCCGGTGAGATCGATATCGACCGCGTTTTGGTTGTAGATTTCGACAAATTCCAGAGTGGGGTCGTCTGATCCGGCAGGGTGGTATTGGACCTCGTTGAAAACAACGATGGTATCGAGGGCAAGGCCCGGGCACGCTCCAAGCGCCGCGACGCCCAGAGCTAGAATTCGCGATCTAAACATGTTGGGGGGGGGTGTTTTTACAGCAAGAGGGTGACGCGGAAGAAGCGCTTCGCTACAGGCGCAACGGGGTCATACTCGATGGTGAAGGATGTCGTTGTGCCAGCGCTTGCAGGGACGCTTTCGCCATCAGGTGCCTCATCCCACTGGATGAGATCGTCTGAAAACTCGATGAGGTAGTTTGAGCCAGGATTGGAGTTCCAGGTGATGGTGGCTTCAGTGTCCCCGCTGACGTAGGCAATGGTGGAAATTTCAGGGCCGAATGATCCGGCGGAGCCAGTGTAAAACTGGACTTCGTTCAGGCCGACGGCGGCATCTCCGGTTCCGGTATCGACGCCCAAGCCGGGGTCATTCTCGACGTTAAGTCTGACGTGCGTGACTGCGGTGGCAGTGAAGGGGACGGATTGGAAGCCGAGGGTATAGTCTTGGAGGGAGATCGCGGTGGAAGGGGTGCTGAAGGTATTTCCGCCATCGGTGGAGGTCTCGATGGTGAAGATATCGGTCTCACGGTCGTTCCAGTTCGTATTCGAGGTGTTAAGCACCTCGAGTCGGGTAAGGTCATAGGTGCCTCCGAGGTCGAACGTGACTGATGCGGTGAGCGACGAAGCGGTAATCCAGTGATTGTTTTGGTGCCCGGTGGGGCGGATCGGGGGGCCGGGGTCGCCGACGTTTTTGAATCCTTCGAGGGTCCTATCATCGACCAAGTTCTGGGCAGTGAAGGCAGCGCTGAGTTCATCAGTAGCAGTAACCGTGATGGTGGTGGGATTGATGAGTCCAACACGAGGATTAGGGACGAGGGGGTCGGTTTCGAGGACGAAGATCTCGACATCATCGTTAATATCATCGCCGTCGGTGTCGGCGAGGGCGGGGTCTGTCGAATAGGTGTTGACCTCTACGCCGTCATTGATGTTGTCGCCATCGGAGTCGGTAGAATTTGGGTCAGTGGAGTAAACGTTGATCTCATCTCCGTCACTGAGAGTGTCGCCATCTGAGTCGACGTTATTGGGGTTGGTGGAGTGGACGTTGATTTCATCTCCATCAGAGAGGGTGTCTCCGTCAGAGTCGGCGCTTTTGGGATCGGTGCTGTTGATGCCGCCATTATATTCTTCCAAGTTTGTAAGTCCGTCCGGGGCGGGGAGGTCTTCGTCTTCCGTGCCATCCCGTGAGAGATCGCCGAAATTGGCTATTTCCCAGCTGTCACCCAGGTTGTCACCGTCGCTGTCTGCCGATTCCTCGAAGAAGCGGACTTCGTTGAGGCCGACGCCTTTATCGTTGGAGAACTGAGGTGCGAAGGGGCCTTGCTGGTCGTCATTTACTTCATCGAGGTTGGTGAGGTTGAGCCGGACGTGGGTGACGTTTTGGTCTGAGACGGGGTAGATTTGGAATCCACGGGTGTAATCCAAGAGAGTCTGGGCAGCGCTGGGGGTGCTGAAGGTGGATGCGTTATCGGTGGAGGTCTCGATGGTGAAGGTATTGGTTTCACGCTCATTCCAAGCTGAGTTGGAGGTGTTGAGGACTTGGATCTGGGAGAGATTATAGGTGCCGCCGAGATCGTAAGTGAGAGAGGCGGTGAAGTCGCCATCCGCATTGGCTGGGACAACTTGGGTGATCCAGTGGTTTCCTTGGTGGCCGGCTGGTCGGACGCCAGCTGGGTCTGCGGGGTCACCATCCTGCCAACCTTCAAGGGTGAGGCCATCGAGGGTTTTTTCAGGGCCAAAAGTGGGTCCTTCAGCAGGTTCGCTGCTAATTACGGTGATCGTGGTGGAATCGATTTGATCCTGAGCAAGGAGAGGCAAGGAGCTGGCGGTCAGGCAGATAAGTGAGGGGAGATATTTCATAAAATGAGTTGAGGCGAGGAACGGTAGGGGTAGGGCTAAACAAACTAGCACTGGCGAGATCCAAAGAAAGGAGGGACTTGTGGCAATTTGTTAAATGATGTGGCATTTTGGCGATTTAGTCTTTGAGGAGGAGCTGCTTAATGAGGGATTCGAGTTGGGGGTTACCGGGGGAGAGTTGGTTGGCTTTTTGGTAGGAGGTAAGGGCTTCGGCGCTTTTACCGAGTTGGTGCTGAAGTTTGCCGAGGTTGAGCCAGGCGGTGGGGTTTTCCGGCTCGTTTTGGGTGATGATTTGAAAAACTTGGGCGAGTTGAGGGAGCTCTTTTCGTCTGAGGTGGATTTGTGCCAAAATCTGCATCGCTTTGGGGAGATAGCGGTTTTCGATGATCGGGAGGATGAGGGCGATGGCGGCTTGTTCGTTCCCTGAGTCGACGTAAAACTGCGCTAGGTTCATCTTGGGGTCGATGAAGCTGGGATCGGATTTGATGGCTGCTTTGAGGTGGGGGACGGCTTGAGCGCTGCGGCTGGATTTGAGGAGGGCAACGGCGAGGTTGTTTCTGGCGGCGGCGAGGTCTGGGGCCGCTTGGACGGCGGCTTCGAGGAGGAGGATGCCCTTTTCGGTGAGATCGTTTTCGAGGAATCGCGTGCCGGTGAGCATGAGCAGTTCGGGGTATTTTTGACCGTCGGCGAGGAGGTTGTTTTTTTGTTTGAGGAGGAAGTTGCCGGCGCGTTGGAGCCAGTCGCGGTCGAGCATTTCCTTGGCGATTTCGGAATAGGGCAGGAGGTCCGGACGGTAGGCCCATGGTCCTTCTCCGGGGGCGGCGAAGGTTTTCCAGTCATCATCATGGAGGGTGAGGGCCTCGAGGGCTTTGATGAGTTTATTTGGCTCGGCAGGTCCGCGGAAGACGGAGCGGAGTTGGCCGTCTTTTGTGATGAGGAGTGAGCTGGGGGCGGGGAGTTGGGAGGGTCGGATAAAGTGGACGTTGTGGCAGAGATGGATGAGTTCGAGGGTGTCCGGAGCGGCGAAGAGGGGGCGTGAGGAGAGGTTTTTCTCTTTTAGGATTTCGAGTGCTTTGAGGCGGCCTTCGGGGTCGTCTGGTTCGATGTCGACGCAGAGGGTGACGAGTTGGACGCCGGCTTTTTCGAAGTGGGAGGCGTGTTTGGCGAAGTCTGAGAGTTCGCTGAGGCAGTCTGGGCACCATGTGGCCCAGAGGTTGAGGAGGATGGGTTTTTCGAGTGGAAAGGTGAGGCTGATTTCTTGGCCCGATGCGTCGAGGCAGGGGATCTCGGGGAGGGGAAGGGGGCGTTCTAGGTGGGCGATCGAGATGGGGGAATGCGGGGGAAGTTGCTGATTCGAGTCAGGGGGGATTTTGGCTTGAAAGGGTGGGGTCCAGGGGGTGGCGGCTCCGCTTCCTTCGGTGAGGGTGAAGGATTTTCCGGCGGCTATTTTTTCAAAGGTTTCTTTGGTTTTTCCATTCCAGTAGACTTCGAGGGAGGTGATCTGGGAGCCGGTGGGGAGGCCGAAGTGAATCCACTTGCTGGCTTGGCTGAGAAAGCCATGGCCGGCGGTGAGGGTGCGGTGGATGGTGGTGGTGGATTGGTCGGCGAGGGTGAGGTGGAGGGCGGCGCGGCTGCCGATGGCGTCTCGGTTGCTTTTGCTGCCGATGAGTTTGATGAGAAGGGAGGAGTCTTCCGCTTTTTGAAATTGGTTCTCGAAGATGCGAAGGCGTGGGGCAGTGCGGTTGGTGGTGATGATGTCGAGATCGCCATCGAGGTCCCAATCGAGGGCGGTGAGTCCGCGGGAGTCGTCCGGGAAGTCGAAGCCGGCGACGGCGGAGATGTCGGCAAATTCGGCGGAGTGGTCTTTCCCGATTTTTTTTCCGAGGTTGAGGAAGACCTGATTGCGCTCGCTGCCGCTCCAAGGGGTGCCTTCATCGACTTGGCGATTAAGTTCGATGGTGGCTTTGGCGTAGGCTAGTTCGCTTCCTTCGTAATCAGAGGTTTCGACTGGGGCATGCGACACAACTTGTCGCCAGTAGAAGCTTCACAAGTCGGGCATTTTGCCGAAGCCGGTGATGAAGCCGTTTGAGACGAGGAGGTCGTCCCAGCCATCGTGATTAAGGTCGGCAAAGGTGGTGCCCCATGACCAGAGGCCTTTATAAACGCGGGAGACCTTACTGGCGTGTAGGAAGGAGCCATCGGCGCGGCCTTGGAAGAGGGAGTTGCCCATGGCGGCTTGTTGCCAAGCCTTTATGTGGGAGTCATCGGATTTGGCGATGTTACGTTTGAAGTTTTTTTGGAAGGCGATGCGTCGGCCTGCGGAGGAATACATGTTTGAGACGTAGACGTCGGGGATACCGTCGCGGTTTGGATCTCCCCAGCTGATGCCCATGCTGGTGGTCATGTCTTCTACTCCGGTTTCGGGGGCGATGTCGGTGAAGAGGATGCGGCCGTCGGCGGTGGTGTCGCAGCGGTAGAGGTTATTCCTTCCGTAGTCGTTAGCGCAGTAGAGGTCGAGGTCGCCATCGCGATCGTAGTCTTCCCAAGAGGCAGCGACGGTCCAGCGGTCGTTGTTTTGATCGAGGCCGACGGTGGCGGTGACGTCTTCAAATTTCCAGTTTCCGAGGTTGCGGTGGAGGGTGTTTTTTCCGCCATTGCGGGCGTCGTGGAGGGGGATGGCGCTGGGGGCGATACCGCGTTCATCGAGGTTTTGGTATTGGCAGACGTAGAGGTCGAGGAGTCCATCGGAGTCGTAGTCAGCGGCGGCGAGATTAAAGACTTGGCCGCGGGGGGGAAGAGAGTGACGGCGGATAAATTTACCGTCGACATTTTCGAGGAAGTCGATGGGGGAGCGGAAGGTGATGATGAGGTCTTGGTCACCATCGTTATCGAGGTCGGCGAAGAGGGCGCTGGTGGTGATGTCGCGGAAGTTGAGTCCGTAGTCAGGGGCGGCATCTTTTACGGAGCCGTCAGGCTGGCGCATGAGGAGGATGTTTGGGATGCCTTCGGGCTGGCAGAGGTAAATTTCTTCGAGTCCATCGCCATTGAGGTCACCGAGGGCGAGGCCGTGGTGGAAGCGGTGCTTGAGGCGGGGGAGGAGCGAGATCCAGTCGTTTGCGCCTTTTGCGAGATGGTGGTTGAAGGCGGGGAGATTTCCGAGGAGCGGTAGGGTGACTTCGCGGAGAAGAGGGCCGGGGGCTTGGGCGATCGATTCTTCGAGCTCGAGGAGCTGAATGGATTCTAGAAGGGGGGCTTTCTCGTCGGGTTGGACTTGCCAGAGGCATTGCCATTTTCCGATGTGTTGCACGGAGTGGGTTTCGCCGTGGACGAAGGCGAGGTAGTCGGTGCGGGTGAGGATTTTCTGGGGGTCATCCTGCACTTGGACGTCGAAGTTTTTAACTTTGAAGCGGGGGGTGGCGTCTGCGGGCCAGCTCGATGTGAGCCTTTTGAAAGCAGCGGAAAGGGATTGACGTTTTTCAGCAGGTAAGTCGGACCAGCGGGTGGTGCTGACTTGTCCGAGAGTTGAGTGGGAGGTGGCATTGGTTTGGTCACCGCGAAGTTCTCCGATCACGACCTTTTCGGGATTAGCGAGGTGGGGTGAGAGAGCCTCGAAATCATCTTCGAGCACGAGGATGACGATTTTCTTAAGTTCGTCTCGTGCTAGTTCTTGAAACGTTTCAGTCTCTTCGGCGGTCCAGATTTTGCCTGATGAAGTGAGGCAAAGGAATATACAGCTAGCGAGGAAGATGAGGTAGGGTGGGAGGGAGCGCGGCATTGGGGATTCCATGGGTTGCTGAGAACTGATATTTTCGCGTTGGGAGTGATAGAAGGGCAGGGATGGAATGGGAATGAAAAAGTGGAGCTTGTGAGCGGCTTAGGATCTCTCAGGTGGTCTTAAAGTTGAGAAGGGTCGTTTCTTGTTCCAGCGTTATCGTTGGCCGTGAGTCTATCTGATTGCTGAGTAGGGGGCAGATTTAGAAGGTGCTGGGGTGATTTTAGAGGGTGTTCGAGGTGGTGGGTGAGAGGATTACGCTACCCTCAAGAGAGATTAAAGAGAGTGGATGTGATAGTTACTTTTTGGCGCGGTAGTATGATAAGAGGAATTAACAAAATTTCCTTTTCTTATCTGTTCACTTCTATTTGCGAGAGCAACAGGCTATTATTGGTTTGTTCGCTTAAGGTTGTTGTGAATTGATTAAATTAGGGGTGGTTTGTTTATCGATGGTCAATTTCGCGAATTGCGAGGGAGTTTGTCCGGTGGAATTTTTGAAGAAGCGGGCGAATTCTTGGCTGGAGGAAAAGCCCATGGAAATGGCGACTGATTTGACCATTGCGTCGGGTTGAGTGAGGAGTCGCATCGCGGCAGAGACTCGTTCGCGGCGGATGATTTCGGTGGGGGATTGCCTTAGGAATTTTTGGAAATGGTCGGAAAGGTTGGCCCGCGAGACTTTGAGAGCTTGGGCGAGATCTCCGACTTTAAGAGGGGAGTTGTGGGCGGTAAGGTGGATGTGGCGCATCGCCTTTTGGATGAGGGGATCTGAGGTGAATGTCCGAAGGCTGGATGAGCGAGTATTGACGGAGCTCTGGGGGATGAACTTGGAGGTCGGTATTGTGTCTGATGGTTGGCGGAGCTGTGTGTGGAGGATTTCAGCCGCGTGATAGCCGATTTTACGGGAGGGGTAGGGGAGGGAGGAAATGCCGGGCGAGGCGAGGCGGCAGTTTCGGTCATCGCCGAGGGAGAGAATGGCGAGGTCCGCAGGGATGTTGATCCCATTTTTTGAAGCGAGTTGTGCGAGTTGGAGGGAATGGGAGCAGTCAGAGGTCAAGACTCCGACTGGTCCCAACTGGCGTGAGAGGAAGGAGAGGACTTCTTCCAGCTCTAGATGGATGCAGGCGAGATCCAGATGCTGGGATTTTGAGCAGATGATCGAGAGGTTTTCTTTTGAGTGGGGTCCGATCGTAACGATTTGGCGAATCCCTTGTTCGGCGAAGTGAGCGAGCGCGGTGGTAAAGGACTGAGGTAGGTCTATGGAAACTGAGGAAATCGGGTGGACGCTTTTCCCGAGAGAAACAGAAGGTTTTCCGGGGGTGGGGGTGAGCCCATGGGAGGTGGGGCTCATGTCAGAGCTGATAATGGTGCCATCGCTTTGCCAATTTGCGGCATTTGGAATCTGCTGGTAGCAGGGAAGATTGATTCCGAAGAGTTGCCACTCGCTGAGCTGGTCGGAAAAGTCACGAATTCCCCGGAGGTAGCCTGCGAGGTGCGGATCCTCGGGATTGATGAGCACGGCAATTTTTTTGGTTTGCGGAGATTTCATTCGGTGCCGCTGGGGTTAATGAGGGTGGAAGGTGCGAAGGCGCGAAGCTCGCTGAGCCCGGCTCCTGCTCCGTAGTGAGTGTCTGCGATGAAGCGAATGTGGCGCGCTTCAATGCCGTTAAGTGGGATGTCGATCATTTGACATGGGCCCGGGGAATGGGGTGGAAATGTTCCTCTGAAGATCTCTTTAAAAGAGGTTCCATCCTGTGAGGTTAGGATTCGGTAGTCTTTTGTTCCTCGATCATTTTGTCCCCCATTGTCGCTGTTTTGGATTTGAAGAAGCCCCAGAGGATGGATCTTTTCAAGGTCGATGGTGAACTCGCCGCCTGTTTTTCCGGGCGCGAGCCAGCGTGAGTAGGCATCTCCGGTAATACGTGCGTCATCGATGAGTCCATCGACGGCGCGGAATGGCAGGGTGCTTTTGTCATGGCCTTTTCCTGAAACGGGGCGGCCTTGAGCGAGATTGCGAAGCTGGAGCGAATCGATCGGAAGGTTATGAGCGTTCTCGATGATTTGCTGACGGATTTCGTGAGGTAAGCTCAAGCCAAAGATCCGGACTTCATTCAGTCCTGCCGATGAGAATCTGCGGGTGTTTGCATAGAAGCTGCGGGGAACGATTTTGACGAAGCGTGCTTCCAGAGGTTTGAAAACGAAAGTTTCGTTTGGAGGGGGACCATCGGCTGAGAGTGGTTTCTCGATTTTCTCGAGCCGACCGCTTCCCAGCGGTTCGAAGGAGGAATTATCGAGAGAGGTGAGGATATCGAATTCGTGAGTTCCCCGGTCTCCGTGGTGTCTGTTTCTGGTGCTTAATATCTGGATGCAGTCGATTGTGGTGATCTGTTCGAGGTCAATGGTGACTGCTGAGTGGGGCTGATCGTCTGGTGCAAGCCAGAAGGACCAATCTCCGGGGAAGCCGGTGTCGTTTATCCTACCGTCGGTGATGTTAGAGAAGGGGAAGATTTCGCCATTGGAGCCGTGGAAGTAGCCTCTGCCTGTCACTTTTTTACCAAGCGCGAGGTTGAACTGGTCCTGGTGTTTGTAGAGGGAGAATGCGGTCGTCTCGGAGTAGCGGCTGAAGTCGAGTTTGATGGGGCGGTCGTCGATATTTTTAGATATCTCGACATAACTTTTTCGACCGAGGAGTCCGCGGGCTTCTCCCTCGACGAGCATTTCAAATGCGGTTTCGTCGCGATTACGGGGTTCCATTTTTACTTCACCGGTGAAGACCTCGGACATTACGACATCGTTCCCTGATTCATCGCTCCCGACGGCGAGGCCAAACTGAGTTCCGAAATCGACGAAGTCGCCGGCGGGAGTGCGCATGGTGAATCCGTGGCCTTTTTCGTTTACCTCGACATTGGCCCTTCCCTTGTGAATGTGGAAGAGCATCGCGTTGACGGGTTCAAAGGAGCAGGGAGCTTCGATGAAGACTTGCACGCCTTGGCCGACTTGAAGGTGAACGAAGCCTTCGTTCAGGGTGTAGACCTGAGGTTTGAGTTGGGTGCCACGTTCCTCGATGAAGGATGAGGGATTCCAACGGGCACTGGAACTGCTGAGAATGCTGGTGTGGGTGTCTTGGATGGATCTGGTAGGGGGGGCAGGGGGAGAGGTGAAGATTACGAGAGCAGCGAAACAGGCAGCGATTGCTCCGCAAAACGCGATGATACTTCGTTTTTTTGGAATCGGAGTTTTCTGAGCAGGGGGCTCGGAATGGGTGCTTTCAGAATCTCGAAGGAGCCATTTTATGCGGGATTCGAAATCGATTTGCTTCCGATAGTAAGCGCGGTTTTTGGAGGAAGAAGAGAGGAGTTTTACGAGTTCTTCGCGCCCTGTCGCGTCGAGGCGATCGTCGATCAGCTCGTTGACGAGTTGTGGGAGTCTGTCGTCGGGGGGGTCTGAATTCACGACTGTCTTGAGAGTTGGCTTTCGACGCATTTCATGAGTGCCTGACGAATGCGGTAGAGTGACTGGGAGAGTGAGGCGACGGGCCGCTTTAGGGAGCGGGCGATTTCTTCAACGGAGGTGCCCCGGCTGTATCGCCGCAGGATGAGGTCCCTTTTTTCATGACTGAGAGTCGAGAGGCAGTGCTCGAGGGCGCTCATGTGAGGATGAGTCGGGGGGGAGTCCGATTCGATTTCATCGGCGATGAGATTAACGAGTTTTTCTCCTAGAATAATGCGGTCGCGGGCTTGGTCACGGCATTGGGCCATCACTTGGTAGCGGGCAATTGTTCTGGCCCAAGGCATAAATTCGCGGGCGTGATCGAATTCGTCAGCTCTACGCCACAGGACGAGATTGGTTTCTTGGAGGACGTCATCGGCTGCGCTGGAGTTTGGGAGGAGAGAGAAGATGTAGCGGTAAAGGAGACTCTGGGCCGCGCTTAGTTCAGTGACGAAGCGTTCACGCTGGCTTTCTAAGTTCTGGTCTTCCTCGTCTTTCATAAAAAAGGTTCTTATAAGAAGTTACCGCGGGTGGGGCAAATCTCACCGCGAAATTTAGAAAAGTGTAATCTCTCTGTTTTTTAGGGAGTGACAAGAGGGTGGTTTTCGGGGAGTTTCGGACTGTGAAGATCACGTTGGGCCTCCTTTTAATCTCGCGACTAGGACTCTAAATTCCGCAGTCGCTTTGTTCTTTGGCCAACGATTCACTCCCTGATTTTTAGGGAGGTTATTTCATCCAGAGAGCAGCCTGATTTAAGTGTCAGGGCTTTATTTTAACTCAATCCTGAGCCGATGAAAACTGAGAGCATCTCCAAATACCGTCCCTTCCCGGTCGTCGACTTGCGCGACCGGACATGGCCGGACTGTGTCATTGATTCCGCGCCGATCTGGTGTTCGGTGGATCTCCGCGATGGGAATCAGTCGCTTCCGATTCCGATGTCGGTGGAGGAAAAGTTGGAGATGTTTGATTTGTTAGTGGAGGTTGGTTTTAAGGAGATTGAGATCGGCTTTCCTTCGGCGAGTGATACCGAGTTCGCATTTATGCGCCGTCTGATTGAGGAGAATCGGATCCCGGAGGATGTCACGGTGCAGGTGTTGGTGCAGACGCGGCGGCATTTGATTGAGCGGACCTTTGAGGCGATCAAGGGGGCAAGGCGGGTGATTGTGCATATTTACAATTCTACTTCGACGCTGCAGCGCCGGGTGACCTTCGGCGATGCTTCGCGGGAGGACATTAGAGCGATTGCGGTGACGGGGGCCACGGTGGTGAAGGAATTGGTCCCGACAATTCCGGAGACTGAGATTGTGCTGCAGTATTCGCCGGAGTCGTTTTCAGATACGGAATTGGACTTTGCATTAGAGTGCTGTGAGGCTGTAATCGAGGTATGGGAGCCGACCCCGGATAAGAAAGTGATCTTAAATCTCCCCGCGACGGTGGAGTGGGCTCCCCCGAACGTGCATGCGGACCAGATTGAGTGGATGTGCCGCAAGATCTCGAAGCGCGATTCGGTCATTATTTCACTGCACACTCATAACGACCGGGGGACGGGCGTGGCGGCTACCGAGCTGGGTCTGATGGCGGGTGCGGACCGGGTGGAGGGGACACTTTTTGGAAATGGTGAGCGGACCGGAAATCTCGATATCGTGATTGTCGCGCTGAACATGAACAGCCACGGAATTAAGACTGGGTTGGACTTTTCAGACCTCTCGCGGCTGCGGGAAGTTTACGAGCGGACGACGCGGATGACGGTGCCAGACCGGCAGCCTTATGCGGGCGAGCTTGTCTTCACCGCCTTCTCAGGCTCCCACCAGGACGCCATTAAAAAAGGGTTAGATCGGCGCGCGAAGGAAGAGGGGGAGAGATGGGGCGTGCCTTATTTAACGATCGATCCGCACGACATCGGGCGGAGCTACGAGGCTATTGTCCGGATCAATTCTCAGAGTGGAAAAGGGGGCGTCGCTTACATCATCGATCAGGAGCACGGCTTCGATCTTCCTAAGACGATGCATCCGCAGGTGGGCAAGAGGGTTTATGACTTGGCGGACGAGCGCGGGGAAGAACTTACCGCTGAGGAGGTGGGGAAGGTCTTTTTTGAGGAGTTTACGAATGTCGAGAGTGAGATGCAGTTGATTGACTATGAACTGGACCATCATGCCGCCGGACGAGGGGAGGTTCTTTGCAAGGCTGAGATCATGGTCGGCGGAGAGAAAAAGTCGGTCGAGGGCGTGGGGAACGGGCCCATCAATGGCTTCGTTTCTGCTTTGAAAAAAGAAGGTCTTAAGGACTTCGTGCTGACCGATTATCGCTCGCATGCGGTCCGGGGAGGATCGAGTTCAGATGCTGCGGCCTACGTGCAACTCCGGCATGATGATGGCACGATTCTCTGGGGCGTTGGCGTCGATCCGAGTATCGAAATGGCGGGGCTGAAAGCTTTGGTGAGCGCGTGGAATTTGCTCCGCTAGTAGGGTTGCCAGTTTGTAGGGGAGGCTTTAGCCGAACCTTTTGCAGGGAGGTTGAGGGCGGGGAGTTCGGCTGAAGCCTACACTACGAACTGGCGGAGAGTTTGGCTGAAGCCTAGACTACGAACTGGTGGAGAGTTTATTTGATGCCTAGTTCCTTTACCAAGGCGTTGGTCGCTTTGCCGTATTCGACGTAGGAATCGTAGCATTGCTGCCAGTCTGGCTCTTGGCCATCGACGGCGTGGAAGACGGTAGCGACATGCGGTTCGATCGCGAGGCCGCCGGTGTAGCCATCGCTCTTCAGTGCGCTGAGAATCTCGCGGACCTTCGCCTGACCTTCTCCGGGGAGGGTGTATTTCGCAGGCTCGGTCTCACCTTTCGGGGGGTTGGTGCAATCCTTGATATGGACGTGGACGACATGCTCCTTCACCTTTTCATAAAACTCGAGGGGATCCTGCCAAGGGAAGGGCTCGTCCTTCGAGCGATCCAGCTGAAAGACGGGATTAGCGGTGTCAAAAACGAGCTTCAGGCCGGGAACTTTCTCAACGAGGCGGAGGGTGTGGTCGGCTGAGAAGCCGCCCCAGTTCATGCAGTTTTCATGGATCGCTTGTAGGCCGGCATCGGCAAAGCGGGCGTGGATTTCGCGCAGGCGGCGGAAGCGCTCGGCTTCATTCTGATCATTTCCCCAGGGTTCTTGGGCGTAAGACATGATGCGAATGAGGCGGGTCTCCAGGCGGAGCATCCGCGGGATGGCACGATCAACCTCGGCTAGGGTGATGTCGAAATCAGAGTCGATTTTTTTCCCCCAGTTCCCGATAAGCGAGCCGAACTCGGGAATCGTGATTCCTGCTTCATCGAGCTGATCGGCTACTTTTTCAAACTCATCCTGCGGGAGCTCGTGAATGTTCGCGCCATTGACCCCGCGGGCCGAGATGCGGGTCCATCCGATTTCCTTGGTGGCTTTAATCTGAGTGGCGAGATCTTTGGCCGCTTCGTCGGCAAATCCGGTGAGATACATGGCTTGGAGTAAAAACCCTATATTCGCGATGAGAAACCCTAAATGCAGGCGATTATCGTTTGGCGAGGGTCTCCTCCATGTTTTCTAAGCTTACCCCCTTGGTTTCAGGGACCATGAATCGCACCCAAAGAAGCTGGAGGATCATCATGAAGCAGAAAAAACCGAAGATGCTCGCTGGTGAAAAGGTCTCCATCGCGAGCGGGAAGACGAGGGTTAGGAGAGCGGCGAACACCCAGTGGGTGGCGCTCCCGAATGACTGCCCGAAGGCGCGCGCCCTAGCTGGAAAAACCTCCGAGATAAGAACCCAAATCACCGTGCCTTGACCGATGGCATGCGCCGCGATGAAGGCAAAAATGCAAACCATCACGAGCAGGCCCCCACCACCGGACTGCTCACCAGCATCTCGCACCGCCTGCTCACTGAGCGCGCTTAATTCAGCCGCCGAAGCCGATTCAGGAACTCGAACGAGAGGACCGCCGTAGCCGGGATCGGCCGAGGCATTTTCAAGCGCCGCCGTGCTCGTTCGCAGATCGAGAGTCGCCGTTTCTAAATCGCTCTTGGTAAGATCTGGGCGCTGCGACTTTTCGCTAAACTCACGCACTTGGATTGCGGCGGATCCGACCTTAAATGACGTAGCGTAGGTTGCGAAAACGATGGCGCAGAGGGCGAGGGAGGCGATGTAGCCGAAGGACCCGAGGTAGAGAAGTTTCCGGCGCCCGAGCCTATCGATAAGACGGAGCCCGAGGAGGGTAAAGGTGAAGTTCATCACGCCGATGCCCGCCGATTGTAGTATGGCGGCTTGCTCACCTAGCCCCGTCATTTGAAAAATGCGCGGGGCGAAGGTGATGATCGCATTGATCCCGGAAAGTTGATTAAAAAAGGCCACCAAAAAGGCGATCGTGAGCGGCGTGCGGAGGCGGCTCCACGCCAGGGGGGCCTTCGGCTGCTGGTAGTCCGAGGCTGTCGAGATTTCCTGCGTGAGGGCCTTAAGGCTCTCCTCGCTGAGCTCGGGATTAACCCTTGCGAGAACCGCCTTTCCCTCGGCGAAGCGCCCCTTAGCGATCAGCCAGCGCGGGCTCTCGGGGAGGGTGAAACACATCAGGCTATAGATGAGTGCAGGGATCGCTTCCACCCCGAGCATCCACCGCCAAGCGGAATCTCCCATCGTGCTTGAGATGATCGCATTCGAAAGAAAAGCGATCAGGATACCGAGCACGATATTGAATTGAAACATCCCGGTGAGGCGTCCGCGGCGCTCGGCGGGTGAGATCTCCGAGATGAAAAGGGGAGCTGCCACCGTCGCGATCCCCACGCCCACCCCACCGATGAAGCGAGCGAGGCAAAAGGGTCCGAAGCCGGTCGCGAAAGCTGACCCCAGAGAGGAGACGAGGTAAAGAATTCCGATCGCGAGAAGCGTCTTTTTTCGCCCAAAGCGATTGGTCGGGATCCCTCCGAAAATCGATCCGAGCACCGTCCCCCAGAGCGCCGCGCTAATTGCCAGCCCGTGCTGCTCACTGCTGAGCGACCAGAGACCCTGAATCGTCTTCTCGGCCCCGGAGATCACGATGAGATCGAAGCCGAAGATGAATCCGGCAAGAGCCGAGGTGATGGCCCAGAGGAGAAGCTTGTTGTTCATAAATCGAGAAATTTCTGGCCCAGAGCGACACATCCCAGAAGTCCGGCATCATCGCCCAGCGCGGGCGGCACGATGAACTCGCTCAGGTCACCCTGAAGCGAGGGATGTGCGAGATAGCCCTTGAGGTGACTTTTCAAAGCGACCCGAATAAGCGGGAAAAGATGCTTCTGGTGAGGCACCCCGCCTCCAAGAATTATCCGAGCCGGAGGCGCGATCATGAGCAGGTTGAGGCAGGCCTGCGCCAGGTAATCTGCTTCCAGCGCCCATGCCTCATGGTCGGGCGCGAGCTCATCGGCTGGGGTTTCCCAGCGCGCCCCGATCGCGCTGCCAGACGCGAGCCCCTCGAGGCAGTCCTCATGAAAGGGGCAGTGACCTTTAAAAAAATCATCGGCATGGCGCTTCACCCGCATGTGACCCATCTCGGTATGACCCATCCCATGGATAAGCCTACCGCCAATCATCACCGCCCCGCCAATCCCGGTGCCGATGGTGAAGTAAGCGGCATCCTTGAAACCCCGCGCTGCACCCCAGCGGGCTTCGCCGAAAAGGGCGGCGTTGACATCGGTATCGAAAATGGCTGGGAGCTTCAGCCCTTCCCGCAGGGGGCCGAGCAGATCGGTATCGCTCCAGCCCGGCTTCGGCGTGGCGGTGATAAGGCCATAGCTCTCTGAAGTGGCATCGATGTCGGCGGGTCCGAAGGTGCCGATCGCGAGTGCTTCGGGCGCCCCGTGCTCCGCGATCGCTTCACGGTAGAAATCTAACAGCGCCGCGATCGTTTCCTCTGGCGTGGTGGTGGGTATCCGCTTTCTTGCCCGGATATCGTCCGGGCCGGAGGCGAGTGCAGCTACCATCTTAGTCCCTCCTGCTTCCAGCGTGGCGATGAGCGGTGGCGTCATCTGCGGACGCTAGCAAGCACGCCCGCCATCCGCGACTCACAATTCGACATCTTTCGTGAGAGAGATCAGAATCAGGCGATGAAAGCCTTCGTTCTTTTACTGACTCTCTCTAGCCTGCAAGCCTCCGAGATGCGCATGAGTGAGGCCCAAGCCGCTCGGTTCGTGAAGCTCGCGCTCGCCGGGCTCTCGCAGGAATATCCCAATAAAGTTTCGATCGTCCTTCGCGAGGATTCCGATCTCAAGTCCCCGCAGGAACTCTTTCCCGTCTTTTACGGGCACTTCGATTGGCACTCCTCGGTCCACGGCCACTGGACCCTCGTCCGACTGATGCGACTTTTTCCAAAGGCGGAGTGGCAGCCCAAAGTCCGCGAATCTCTCCGCGCGAAGTTCAGCGAGGAGAAGCTCGGGATCGAGGCGGCCTACCTGAGGACGAACCCCTCATTCGAGCGGATGTATGGCTGGGCTTGGGCGCTACGCCTCGGGATGGAACTTCGTCTGTTAGAAGATGAAGAGGGGAGCCGCTGGGCGGAATGGTATCGCCCGCTGGAGGAAGTTATCGTCTCGCATGCCAAGGCCTACCTGCCCAAGCTCGCCTGGCCCATCCGCTGCGGCTTTCACCCCGAGTCCGCCTTTCCCCTCAGCCAGATGCTGGATCATGCGCGTGCTACCGGCGATCGGCCCTTCGAGGAGCTTCTTATCGAAAAAGCGCGCCATTTCTACGTGAAGGACGAAGCTTATCCAGTGCGCTACGAGCCCAGCGGAAACGACTTTTTCTCCCCCGGCCTTAATGAAGCCGATCTCATGCGCCGAGTCATGGAGCTCTCCGAATACCGCGCTTGGCTGGAGGGCTTTTTTCCCAAAGGTGACCTCGGAAATCTCGCCGCTCCCGTCTCGGTGAGCGATCTTGAGGATGGGCATCTCGTCCACCTCGCCGGGCTGAATCTTAGCCGCGCTTGGTCTTATCGCGGAATGGCATCTTCCCTTGCCGGAGCGCAGGAAAAGCGCTTCCTTGCCCTCGCGATGGCGCATGAAGAAAAAGGATTAAAGCAAATTTTTAGCGGAAGCTACGCCGGTGAGCACTGGCTGGGTTCCTTTGCCACTTACCTTCTGACCGGGGGAGGAGAGTGATGAAGCGACTCTTTTTACTCCTGCTCGCACTCGCATGCTCGCCGCCTCTCTGGGGCCATTATGGAAATCTTGTGCGGGCCGAAATGCGCGTGGCCGAGAGCTCGTGGGAGGCCACCTTTTGGATCGAAGCCTGGATGTTCTACCCTGAGGATGGTCCGCTCGCCCTCGCGGACCCGACCATCGCCGGGCGCTCAGGAAAGAAGTGGATGGACAGTCTCGATGACCAAGCTTGGGCCATCATCAAGGCGGCTGCGGAGGCTGATGTCAGAGCGTGCTTCAAGGCGCGCCTCGGGGAGAAGCCGCTCGATTTTCTCATCTCCTACCCAGACCTCGAGCGGAAATTCCGCATGTTTAATCTCAATGAGAATTACAATGCCCTCCTCCGAATCCGGGCCCGCGGGGAGTTTCCGGATGATCCTGCTGGTAGCTTCACGGTAGCGTGGGATGAGCCGGATGAGGCTGATCTCGTCCTGACCGTGCGCGGCTTGAGTGGTGGGAAGGAGGCTCGCACCATCGAGTCCGGGAGCGCCCCTCAAGAGTTAGCCGTCTTTTCTACCGAAGGTGATCCGGAGGTCATTCGCGCCACCCTCTGGGACTGGGTCAAGTCAGGCTTCGAGCACATTTTACCAAAGGGCCTCGACCATATTCTCTTCATCCTTGGGCTCTTCTTGCTGGTGCCGAGGGTGAAGCCGCTGCTCGCGCAGTCCCTCGCCTTTACCGTGGCGCACTCGATCACCTTGGCGCTCGTCGTCCTTGGCGTCATCACCGTCCCGGGGCGCCTGGTGGAAGCGGCCATCGCGCTGAGCATCGCCTATGTCGGCCTCGAGAACCTCTGGTCGAAGGAGCTCAAGCGCCGCCGCCTCGTCTTCGTCTTTGCCCTCGGGCTTCTGCATGGGATGGGTTTCGCCTCCGTGATGCAGGATCTCGATCTTCCCAGCGGGAGCCTTTTCAAACCGCTCCTTGGCTTCAATGTTGGCGTCGAGCTCGGCCAGATTACTGTTCTGCTCATCGCCTTCGCACTCACCTTCTGGGCGCTCAAGAAAAAAAGATTCGAGATTTTTCGAAAAGGAGCCTCTCTCGGTATCGCGCTCGTCGGGCTCTTCTGGGTCGTCGAGCGTCTCGTTTGATCTGCCCTGTTAGAGCTTCTTGAGAGCAGCTTGCGCGCGCACTTTGGCCTCCGCATCATCAGCCTCTCGGTTCGGCTTCGCGAGCGCCGTGGTAAGCACCGCGCGCGCTTCCTTCTTACGCCCCATCATCGCAAGAGTGCGGCCGTACTCGAGCTCGTGAATCAAGCGATTCGGCTGAATCTTCCGTGCACTCGCAAAGTGGCTCAAAGCCGCCTCGAAACTCCCCTGCGGGACCGCGCCATAAACTACCTTCGCAATCGCCCGCGTTGCGAAACCCATTTCCGCGATGTTTTGGTGCCAGCGGCCGAGCAGATGATGAGCGTAGTCACTCCGGCGGTTCAGTTTCAGCGCTGTCTCAGCCTCGGATTTGATCACCCGAGAGGTGGCAATTTTTTCCTTATTCCCCATGAACTCCACCATCTTACCCAGTGAAATGGCGACTGCGAGATGAGCATCGCTATCCCTTGGGTTGGCCCTGAGCGCCTTTTGAGAATAGGCCAGCGACTGCTCCCCCGCACTCTTCCTCGCTGCCTTATTCCGCAGCGAAGCCATCGAGTCGCCGTATTGCTTCGCGATCTTGGTCAGGGTCGCGACCTGATTTGGCTTCTGTTGATCTGCCGCGAGAAAAGCCCGCAGTGCTAGCGCAGTCTTGCCCGCCTGATCATAGGCTTCGCCTTGGCGAAAAAGGGCGTCAGCGGTCTGAGCGAAAAGCGGAACGAGATTCAGGAGAAATAGGGCTAAAAAGATTTTCATCTACCCCAACTTCCGCAGGGATCCTTTCGGATGCAAGTGATTCTTAGAAGCTTTCGCAAAATTCAAGACTGATACCCTAAGTTGAAGGAGCGCCGAGAGCCGAATGAGAGCGTCCTATGGTTTGCATAACCTCGCCGCGAGCCCCTTTTAGTAAGCGCCCTGAGAATAGGTCAACTCGTAGCTGTGCGTGTAGATCTCGAAAACAAGGCCAAAAGGATCTTCGACATAAACCATTTTAAATGGCTTTTCGTCGGGGTAATACTCCCGGATCGGCATCCGTTGTTTCCCACCATGAGTAACGATTTTTTCCACCAGAGCCTCAATGTCGGGATCCTGAACACAGAAATGAAAGGTTCCCGTTTTCCAATACTCGAACTCTTTGGGCTTCTCGTTGTTTTTGAACTCGAACATCTCGATTCCGATCTTATCGCCCGTCGAAACGTGGGCGATCTTGAAGGAACCCCAGCCCTCCCCGAAAACGTCAATGCACATTTGCCCGATCGGCGTCTCAGACTCCTCCTTCACCACCGTCGGCTTCATGATGGTATACCAGCCCATCACGTTCTCGTAGAACGAGACCGCCTCTTCAAGATTAGGGACGGAAATTCCGATGTGTGAGAATGTTTTCGGGTAAGAGGTCATAAGATTCGCAAATTAGATTATGAGGCGTTCGGCGGAGAATGGTAGAGCCAACACTCCCTGAATTTAAAGACATTTTTCCCTAATTAAGAGCCGCGTTACCAAGCTTACTCACTGGGTAGCGTCCTCAATTTTACGGAAAATGGTATCCATCTTCGTGGCGAGTTCGGTGTATCCTTCGGATCTTAGCGCATCGATTTCAAGCCTTAGAGCGTGGATGCGTGCCTCGTCATATTTTTTCCTCAGCGGGTCAAGATCACCGATCGTTTCAGCTTCCGCAAATAGAGGTTGCCAAAGCTTCATCTTCTCGGGGATCGAAATCTTCATTTTTTTGATCTTATCAAAGCGACCTTTAAGCTGAGGGTGCGCTTGAGCTGCTTCGCGAAGCTTTTTCCCCATCGCCCGGTTCGCCTCATCCGCCTGGTGTAGCTCGGGATACTTAACCGTAAAATTCTTGAGCGAAATCTTCTCTTCCCCGTAGAGTTGAACTATTTTAAATTTTGCCTGCTCAATAGAGAGCCGCTCCTCTTTCTCCCCGTCGGCCGCTGCAGGGTTGGCAAATAGGAGGAGAGAAAAAGTTGCCAGAGCTAGTCGTCGGTAAGTGCAACCCATAGCGAAGAGGCTAGCTCGTCGGTCCCGCTTCCGCAACTGACGAATCCCGGATCGAGTTTGTCCCACCAGAGACCAGATCCTGAGAATGACCGCGGGCACCCCGACCAAACCAAGGCATCTTTCCCTGATCAGATGTAAACTAATCTTCAGAAGCCCACCTCTCTAACTTATTGATCCGTGGCTCAGCTCTAGGCGTGAAATTTAGCTTTTTCGCGGCAAAAAATGCTCGCTAATTTTAGGTAAGTTAATTAAAATTCTTGAAAAAATGATCGAAAGAAAGGTTTGTGCTTGCCCTGCCACTCCGATCCAATCAATAAGAAGGTTCCATGAAACTACAATCAAAAAGCAAAATCTGTCTCGCGATCCTTCCATTCGCGTTTTACGGCCAAATCCATGCGGTGTCCGTCGCCTTGGGACCCTATGCTAATATCGGTGGCGACTCCGACGACACCTTCACTGGGGCTGGAAATACCGGTGGAACGATAGAATATGGCGATAATACTGCCCGAGGGGACATCGGTATTGGTTCGAATTTTAGCTCACCTAGCTTCACCACCGTTGGCGATAAGCTAACCTACACTTTCCAGTATAACGCGATCAGCAACACTGCTAACCGCAGCAATACCATGCGGGCTGGAATCGACTTCGGGACCGACGACTCACTCCACTTCGTCACAGGATATGGCGCCACTACGACGGACGGTCGCTTTTCCCTCGCCAACAATGGCAATTTCTTCTCTGGCGGCGCAACGCAAGGCACGGCTTCCGGAACTTGGGCAACAGATCCTTTACTCAGGTTTGCCACCGGCAATGTGATCGATGTCATGTTCTGCCTGACCCTCTCGCAAATCAACTCACCAACCAGTTTCGACTACACTTACGATGTGACCTATACCAACGGAGCAGTAAGCAATACCATAAGCCAATTATTTGCCGGAGTAAAATCGGATACACCCACCGGAGTTTACCATCTTACCAACACCAGCGCTGTCGAAGTCGATGGAGAAACGTGGACGGTCGGGAACGCTGAACTTGATTTCAACGCCGTCCCAGAGCCTTCTTCACTCCTATTCGGTAGCCTCTCACTCGGACTCTTAGTTTCACGGAGAAAGCGCAGCTAGTTCCACCCAAGAGAAAGGTAGTAGCCCCGGCTTGTTTCATTTTACCAATCACAGCCGGGCTTCCTTTTTTTCACCGCTCCAGCGATTCTGCTCGGAGCGGTTTTTTTTGGCGATAGCACTTGGTCTATCATTCCATCGCCAGACAGATGTTATCGCCTTAAAAAAATTAAATGACACTTTATAAGTGATATTAATCTAACTAATAAGATCGATTCGACTAACCAAAACGCATTAAATTGAAAGCCTCGGCTCGGGGTCTCCGCTCCGAAGAAGAACCAGATTTGAAAGTAGTTATTTCATGCCCGTGATTTCGCACGCCTTCACGAAATAATCGGCGGGAACGCATAGGGAAAGAAGGCACCTTATCAAAATAGAAAGAGCGGCTGTATTATACTAATATATTACTTTTTCTAAGTCCCAAAAATTCACTCTCAAACCTGACCCGGATGGTGAGATCAAGAGCGAGCTGTTAGGTAAATGAGAATGTTCTCGACCGAGAGAGCTTTGGGCCGCTGGGCGGATTCCGATCTCTCACGGCGAGCCAATCGAACCTAACTACGGAGTGAGTCTAGCTTGAAAACCAGAGGGGACATCGTGTAGTGCTCCCCCGGAAGTTGGACAGCCGATAGTGTTATTTAGGCTGCGATTTTGCATAGGTCTTGGTTTCTTTGGTTCGGTGTTTGGTAGTTGAGCGCCTGATGAGGGCGCGTTTTGTTGTAGTGGTCGATAAATTTCGCCAAGGCGATGCGTGCTTCTGCGAGTGAGCTGAAGCGGTTGCACCAGCAAAATTCTTCCTTAAAGGTCTTGATGAAGCGTTCGCAGAGTCCGTTCTGCTGCGGCGTGTATGGAGTGATGTATTCCTGT
>Ga0209187_1000401_pt1 | contig 79862 bp, 73 predicted proteins | sample BantaG_FD_187430 | JGI IMG/M metagenome (GOLD analysis project Ga0209187, IMG submission 187430) | Marine algal microbial communities from Bantry Bay, Ireland - BantryBay_4 metaG (SPAdes) (version 2) | ecosystem: Host-associated > Algae > Red algae > Unclassified | place: Bantry Bay, Ireland...
TCATAAATTCATCAATAACACAGAAAATATCAGTAATTTGTTCTTCAGTAATCATAGGGAATAACTTCGTAATTAATTGATTGTCAACTATTAAGATACGAATATTCCCTATTTTTTACTACACAATCACATATTATTTAATATATATTTAATTGATATTCAATTATTTAACAGTCGAACTCAGGTTATTAATATATTTAGTGATCTAATTCTACCAGCGGATTCCCATCCAACACAAACCCAGACCAGTAGTAGGGATGCTGATATTCTTTTTGAGATTTTATATGTTGCTTTGCTTCTGTCAATGCTTCTGATATATTATTTAGCTTAAATGATTGATGAAGAGTGACCATCAATTCCGATGTGGAAGCTTCATTGACTGCCCATAGAGATTTGATAACAGACTGAGATCCGGACTGTATAAAATTGCGGGATAGAGAATAGGTGCCAGCACCAAATTTGTTAGCACCTGTTCCACTATTACAAGAGCTTAGGATGACTAGGGGAGGAGTGTATTTAATATTCGATACTTCGAATCCGTACATCTTTTCTGCCTGAGCATCTTTGTTTCTTACAATGAGGTAGTTGTCGAGATAGTTTTGTGGATTAGAAAAAGAGTGGGTAGAGAGATGTAAAATAGATCCTTCATTAAAGTCATAAATATTCTTCTTCGTTAAATTTTGTCCTGCAAGAAAGTTGGACGAATAATATAATTCACTAATATTTTTTGATTCCTCATATCCTAAGGGTAATTCTGGATATTTTAAAACGGAATTATTATTTAAAGTTTTCGGATCAGAATAACTTAACGCATTTATCTTGGGCTTGATAGAAAGTAAATTATAAGTTTCGAATTGATGTCCATAAAATACATTATAGATGTCTAGTATATAGCTTCGTTCAGTCTGGTCTATAATCAAGGCTTCTATAGGTAGGTTGTTTAGATTATCATCTGATATAAATTGAATATTTTTATAGATCGGATCTAAAATGTCAGAGAATAAAGTCTGGTATAATTCGAATGATGGTTCTGAGAATTTTTCAGATTTATTCTGTACCTGTGTTCGAAATTCCGTAACTAAGGAGTCAACGTATTGCTTTTCGAATTTTTTAATTTCAATTTTATTAGGATTAATATAGGTCAAATAATAATGATCGTAGGATGCGTTCCATTCAAATACTTGTGTATTATTTTTACTCAAATAGCTTTGATAGGTTAGAAGAGAAACATCAGAGACGGTATCTCTAACAAGCTTAGGCATTTCTTTTTTGATGGTATATTTCTCTTCATAAAGTTCATAGAGCTCACCATAGATTTCAAGATTTTCTAGCAGTGTGTCTCTGTAATCGTGGATATAAAGTTCTAATGAATCGATCTTTTGTTGTAAGTAAGAAAGTCTAGTCATCTCACTATTGGAAGAACTGAGATTGTTAACTTTGCCTTTATATAGACTATAAATTTTATCTAATCGGGACTTTTGAATCATCTTGAAAAGAGCATCATTATCAAGTGCTTCTTCATCTTGTAATTGGTAATAGAAATTTAAAATATCTGTCAAGTTTTCCTGTAGAAAGTCTGCAAAATGAAAACTTTCTTGATCACTAAACCTCCGGTGAGCCACATTTCGAGAGCTTATTGCTGATTGCAGTCCTTTTTTTAGATACTCCTTATTTAGCGTGAGCTTATAATTTGCCTGAGCTATCCTTTGTTTTTGTCTCTCTCCTAAAAAGGCGTTAATCGAATTTTCGGCATTACATTTTTCAAAGTATTGTATATGATACAAAGTGGCACTATCTATGTTGTTAGATGCTATGTGAGCGCTTATAAGATAGTCTACAGCATATAGCTGAATGGAACAATAATTTTGTAAAGAGGTATCTATTGAATTTGTTAAATGAGGAATTTTATCTTGAGGATCATCTAACATCCAGCCGATAGAAGTATTGATAAGTCTTTCTATCTCAGGAGCATAAAAATTCTTTATTGTGGATAAAAAATGCTGCAACTCTGATAGATTAGTTTCATTATTGGGTAGTGTTGAAATGAGCATCGCTTTTAGCTTTATGCAATTCGGATCATTTTCGTTGCAGAGGTTTGTTGCTTTTTTAAGATAAAATAGATGTTCATCAGTATCATATTCCCTAAATAGGTTTATACCTATAGTTGAGTAAATTTCACTGAGTAGTAATTCGTCTTTTATCTGTAATTCTTGATAAAAGTATAATCCTTGATAGCCGCATACAAATGAATATAAGTCTTCTCCTTGTTCTCTTAAAAGATCTGATTTTTCTAGCAATAGCCTTATATAAAATGATCCATATTCTGAGGGTGATAATTTATCTACTATCTGATCAAGATAAGCTGTCGAATAATCTCCGCATCTAATTTGATTGTTTAATCTCGAAATAACATAATCCTCAATTATTTGGTCTTCTTCATCCAATATCTTATCTTGAAGAGACTTAAACAAACTATCTGCTAATAGATAATTTTCGTTTCTATTATACCATTTAGCATTTAGGAAGATGACAGTAGGATCTGATTTTGAGTTAATAGGGGTTACTTTTTCGTAGCAATTTGTATAAAGAGTTAGGCAATCATATAGTTCTCTATTATCATTCTTCATTATTGGATTATCGATCCTACAATGAATATTTGTAGTAAGTAGAATAATAATAATATAAATATATTTCATCAATGGGTAAATTAATAAATTCTATTCTGTTTTTCACATATCTGGTTTCATTCAATCAGATGGATAGTTGCAATGATTCAACCTCTAATGGCGGGACAGATCCTATGACAGAGGAAAAATCTACTCCTCTTTTTAATGGTAAATTAATTAAAGGTAAAATAATTGTACCAAGCAGTGAAAATTATGAATTAGGAGTCATAGGTATAATTTATAAAAATTCTAATAACGAAGATAAAGCACCTAGCTTTTCTACGAAAATTCCTTTAAAAGATTCATTAGAAAGAGGTGTTATAGTCTATTTTAAACTTAGTGAGTTAGATAACAATATAATTGTTGAAAATCTATCTGAGATACAACCAATGGAAAATATTGATCCTCCTAGAATTAGTGATATTGAAGCTCTTCCTTATTTTTTCAATATGTTTGATGGTTTTGCTCATCATGATGATTCAGGAGCTCATAGAAAAGGACACATTATTAAAAGATCTCAAGATCAAATAACTATAAATGATAAAGTATACAAAAGTTATGAAGTGGAATTTATTAATTTAGATGGTTCTAAAACTGAAGACAATGTATACTCCGAATTGAGTTTAGAAGTTGAAAATTCTAATTTAAAGTATTATGAAATAGATACAATATTTTTTCAAGGAGAGCGCTACTCAATAATTACAAGCGAGGATGATTCACATGATCATCCAGGTCATTAATAAATATAAGCGTATGAGTTATTCTAATGACGGGCCCATAAGAATCGATATCGGTGAAGATACATCTGTAGTCTATGCTAGTTCGAACAGTATAGCAACTATCTTGGAAGATGATAATTTTATTGCAAAACGAGGAATAGAAGCTATCTTTTTCAAAATAGGTAAACGTCCTATTTTTATAAGGGGATTGAAAGCATATAGATGGGAAATTGATGGAGTGGTGGAAAGTTGTTTAAATCAAATTATTGAGGAGAGTAAAATAGATAATGTAAAATATAACTTTCTCAATTTTAAAGACCCTAAATTAATTAATATCATAATTGAAGATTCTAGTCCAATAGATATTGATATATTGTCTGAATTCATAAATACTACATTTGATAAAATGCGCGTTGGTTTGAATGTGGAACTTGTAGATGCAGGGACAATATCTTTTGATTCAAATACTGATTTTAAATTGCATTGGTTTGAAAATGATTCAGATAAAAATCCTTTATCATTAGGTAGTTACAATAAAAATACACGGATTATTTGTGTACCTATTCCTGTAGATAATATCTCCGTAGTTTTATTGCATGAAATATTGCATTGTCAGGATTTTGATCATCTGGATTTTTGTCGAAACTTAATGCATACCAATATATTAGAATACTACACGCTGTTAGAGGCTTTCCAAATATTTCATTACAATTTTCCAAAAGATTCCATTCCCGAAGTTACTATTCCGGATTTTCTTTATTCAAGCAACATAAAATTCCCTAGACGTAATGATTAAAATTTTAAAGTATTTGACAGAGTTAAATTGTGATGATAAATCTTTTAAAAGAGATGAATTTAGAATTAATGAAAATGATCTAAAAGGAATTATTGGATTTTATAACAGAGGCTTGGATTTATGGTTGCAATCTAAAGAAAAGTCATATCTGAATGAGTTTAGTCTTATTTATAAGAAGGAAACCAATAGTAAAGAGTATATTGATTCTAGAAAAGAAGAGATAAGAAAATATATTAGATATAAAATTTACTTTCTACTTCTATTAGAGAAACGGGATCCAAGAGAATTTTTTGGAAATCAAGCAAATATAGAATTGAAAACGATAAAAGGTATAGAGAAATATATCGACAATAGATACTAAACAACTTACTTACAATTTTCTACTTCCTCCATCCCACTCTTCAGCCATGCACTTCTAGCAGCATCCAATTGCTGCTGCTGTATCAACGCATGCCCCAACCAAAAGTATGCTAACTGAATAGTATCTTGATTGCTATTATCTTGAATAATTTCTTTCAGTAATGCTTCACTGTCTTTAAATCTATTCAGCCTGTAGTAATATTTCGCTCTTTGGAAATCATCCATCTTTACTTCGTCTATAGACTTAGTAGCATCTGGATCTATGGGCGCTTTAAATACAGTAGCCATAAATTGATTTAGGCTTTTTTCTTCTTGCCCCTTTTTAAATCCGAGATACGCCAAGAAGGAGAGTAGGCAAATACCTAATAGTAGCCATAGAAGTTTAGAATTGTTTTTTATCGGAGTTTTTCTTGTATCCTCATTTGTGTCTGTAGCATCTTTATTTGATTCATTTTCTAAATCAGCAATCGTTTGTGCTATTTCTATTTCTAAAAGTGCCTCGCTGATCTTTTTTGCAACATCGTAATTTTCTACTGCCTTAGCTAGAGACTTATCGGTCTTAAGTGCTGCTTCAAATTGAAGCTGCAAGCTCGGGTCAAGCGACCCCTCCATGTAATCATCGATATGTTCAAAAAAGTCTATCACAATCTTAATATATCTCTTAGTCCTGGATTATCCTCTATGATTTGTAGCAATTTCTTATAACATTGATACTTTTTTTTCTTAGCCATATCTGCACTTTTATAGGTCATGATTTCAGCAATTTCAGCCATTTTGTAGTGGCTCGCCCACAATATGAGAACTTCTTTACAATTCACACCTAATTTGTCGAGAACCTCATGCAACAACGTTCTATTTCCTTCGTCGATCAATATCTTTTCAGGTGTAATATATTCGACAGGATCATTAAAATCTTCTAAATCATTGGTGTAGAACTTGCCTTTTTCTCTAGCTATATTTATCCAAGTATTTTTTGCTACACCAATGATATAAGTGTGTAAATGGGATGATATGACTAACTCTTTTTTATTTATTGCTGTTTTTATGAATTGCATTAAAGTAGTATTGAATATATCATTAAAATCGTCTTCCTTAGCACCCATTTTATAAGTAACTGAACGAATACCACCCCTCAATTTATCATCCTTGTACAACTGACGTATTATTTCATTTCTGCCTTTTTCTCCAGAACGAATGATTTGTATAATTTCACTGTTTTCCAAGTGTCTTATAGTTAGTGTACGATTGATTGAATAAAGTAACCAAATTAAATAAATTAAATTAAATTAAACTAGGTAATTTAATCAGATATTACCTGATCACTCAAACGGAAAAATAATTTCCAAAAAAGAGATGCTATTGACAGGCGTGTTTTCTTTCTCTAGAACTTCTAGTTCGTTATCGAGAGCTCTGATAAATACACAACTTACTTGCAGATTGTTTACGACCAGTTTTCCTTCTACATTACTCTGACCCTTTCTTATTTCATTGATAAAATTACTTCGGTCTTCTACGTTGCTATATAAGGTAATGTCTACTCCCGGTAATGGATTTCTTTCCGTACAACTTGCATCTATACATTGAGTTACCGTAATATCTAATGTTGCCACCTGAGAATTTGTCGGCATTTCTACTTCCTCCTCAGGCAGAATCTCGTCTTTGCAGGATAAAAAAGAAAAACATATAAGTAGAGATAGGACGAGGGATTGCTTATTTAGAATAAACATAATTGCATTTTTGGAAAGTTATAAGATCTTGTTTCTGAGTTTCTATTAATAATTGTTCTTTAGACAAGCTAGCTATAACAAGACTGAACCCATCATGAGGTTGAGCGTCAAAAGAGCCATCAGCTGCCAATTGTAGATCAGTAGTAAAAAAACCTCTGAGTATGTATCCATCAGCGGGGTTTTCTTGTGCTATAATTTCTATATCCATATCTACATTAAGAGGCTCTATAAAGCCCTCGCAGTTTGCAGAGTCATTTTTATAGATCCCTATGAGCGGATCCATGGGTTCATCTGGAGTAATAATTTCTTCTGAACCACATGAAAGTATAGTAAAGAAGAGTGCTAAGTAGAAAAGTGTTCTGTATGTCATTTGCTTTTGTTATAGTTAAAAATATATTTTTCTATCTTTCTAGATCTTCGTCTGTAATAATCTGAGATTGGAATCCTATAGGGTTAAATGGAGCTTTCTGAGGATTCTCATCATCATCAAAATCCTCCCAACCAATTACCTCTTTTAGAAATTCTTCTGCGTGCCTAATGATGAAACCTTTAGTCAACTCATGAGGTCTTAAGATTTCTAAATTCTTAGGGGGTCTAGGTTCTCCATACCCTTCTATATGAGGGTACATGATCATGACTAATATTTTACCGTTAAATAACTGCTGATATACTAGAGCGCCATTAGATTTTATAAGATTTCTTTTCGTATTACTGTTTTCTATTTTTTCTGCTATGCCGCTATAATCTTTACCTAATGTAAGGAAAACAACTTCTAAATTTTCCATTTCTGCCTTCGTATCTATTTCAGCACTCAGACCTGTTTCATGTACTATGGTTCTAAGTGTTCTTTTTATAAGAGGTTTAATCTTTTTTGGCCATGCAGCTCTGTATTTTACAGTATTTTCAAGTATTTCATTATACTGATTCACTTTTGACTGTAACGTTCCTAAGTCCATATTTCGTTTTTTAGTATTGTAGTAATTTTTCTATCGTTGAAGATATGTTTTGTTTTGGTAAATATATATTCTCTAGATTAGCAGCAAAGGGAATAGGGGTATCTAGACTTGCACATCTCATAACTGGAGCGTCGAGAAACTCGAACATATGCTCAGAAATGTGGGCTGATATCTCACCTCCTATTCCACCGATTAAGGAGTCTTCATGTAAAATAAGTACTCTGCCCGTTTTCTTTACAGTCGCTTCTATCGCTTCGTAATCTAATGGATTTAGACTTCTTAAATCTAAAATATCTGCAGAAATGTCTTGCGTATCACATACTTCTTCTGCCCAGTTGACAGCTTGCCCGTAGGTGATGATGGATAATTCTTCACCTTCTTTTCGGAGGATAGCTTTGCCTATAGGTACGGTGTAGTAATCGTCTGGTATTTCCGCCGTACTCGATCTATACAATGCCTTGTGTTCAAAGAACATAACTGGATTAGGATCATCTATAGCGGCTAGGAGAAGTCCCTTGGCATCATATGGAGTAGATGGAAATACCACCTTTAGTCCTGGTGTATGAACGAACCACATCTCGTTAGTCTGAGAGTGGAAAGGCCCTGCCGCCACACCTCCTCCTGCAGGCATCCTGATAACCGTATCTGCAGCATGTCCCCATCTATAATGTACCTTGGCAAGATTGTTAATAATTTGGTTAAACCCACAGGTAACAAAATCTGCAAATTGCATCTCCACCATAGACTTAAACCCTCTAAGACTTAGACCCATAGCGATACCAATAATAGCACTTTCGCACAATGGTGTATTTCTTACTCTATCTTTTCCAAAAGCTTTCAGAAAACCATCCGTTATCTTGAACACGCCACCATAATCAGCTATATCTTGGCCCATAAGGATAAGATCTTTATGCTTTTCCATGGACAACCTGAGTCCATCGCTGATGGCATCAATATATCTTTTTTCGCTTTTTTTCTTTTTCTTGGGTTTGTGTTCTTTGTGAATGTAGGGCGCGTAGACATCCTCTATCTCTAGTGCAGCGGTACTTTCTATAGGCGCTTGCGCTGCTGCAATATCCAGCCCATTTTTTATTTCAGTTTTTATGTCAATTTTTAATTGCTCTATACTTTCTTCATCTATGATACCCTTATGTAACAGGTATTGCTCAAAATTAACGATGGGATCTTTTTCTGCCCACTCAGCCATTAGTTTTTTGGGAACATATTTTACCCCAGATGCTTCTTCGTGTCCACGCATTCTGAAAGTCTTGCATTCTACCAGAACAGGCTCAGGCTTTTTTCTCATAGAGGTTGCTAGTGATTTTATAGTATTGTATACTTCTACAATATTATTACCATCGATCATTACTGACTTCATGCCATAACCTATGGCCTTATCTACTAAGTCCTTGCAAGCATATTGTTCAGAAGTCGGTGTAGATAGACCGTAACCATTATTTTCTATGACGAATATGACAGGTAATTTCCATACGGAAGCAACATTCAGCGCTTCATGGAATTCTCCCTGGCTGGTGCCGCCTTCTCCTGTAAAAGCTAGTGACACTTTTTTCTGTTTGCGGATCTTATGCGCCATCGCTACACCTCCCGCTAGAGATAATTGAGGACCTAGATGTGAGATCATACCCACTATATTATAATCTTTGGCTCCGAAGTGAAAAGATCTATCTCTACCTTTTGTGAAACCCATAGCCTTTCCTTGCCACTGGCAAAATAGTCGTTCTAGAGGCACCTTTCTTGTAGTGAAAACACCCAGGTTTCGATGCATGGGAAAGATCATTTCATCGTCTTGTAGAGCTGCTGTACAACCTACAGAAATAGCCTCTTGTCCTATGCCAGAGAACCATTTAGAGATCTTCCCTTGTCGGAGTAGGGAAAGCATTTTTTCCTCTACAAGCCTAGGTTTGAGTAATAAGTTATACAAAGATAATAATTGCTTATCTGAGAGGGTATTTTTGATATTATCTGTTTTTTTAACCATAATAGCTAATAATGAATTTCGAATGTACAATATTCATAAAAATTAAAGAAGTATTATTTCCTAAGAAATGAGAATAGGGAAATTGTTTATAAATTGCATTATGAAGATATTCATATTGTTTTCATTCGCGATTTTTGCTTTTTCTTCTTGCAATGATGACCTGCCATCTAGAGGATTTACCTTAGAATCGTACGCAGACTATCATGCTGAACTTACAACGTCAGATCAGTTAGTGGCCTGCGCTGCTGGAGGTCAAGACGGTATATTAGACACAGAAATATACCCTATAAGTGTATTGTACTATCCATTTCCTGATGCTCAAGATATCAGATATTATGAAACGGAGAATCTTTTATCTGATCCCGAGGATCTCAGTACTTATGAAGAGAAAACTTTGTTTAGAGAAGGGCTATTCGGTGGGTTCATGGGAAGATTCGTATTGACAGAGATCGTTAATGATAAGTATGTACGCGTTTCATTTAGGACTCAGGATACTTTATGGTATTCTAAGGCGATACAACTCAGGACCAACGAGAAATCTACTATTTATAATCCTAATCTATGTGCAGTAGATCTTATGGACAAATTCCAGCCAGTGTTCACTTGGGAAGAGGGTAGCACAACAGAAAACATTATTTTTTTCCAGTTGCTAGTATCAGAAAATAATACGGTCTATTCTGGTACCTATACTGAAGATCGCGCGTTCAGATATTATGATACGTCTAATGTCGTATTTAATGTAACTAAAAAATTTCCAGTTCCTACATTGACAGAAGGCGAAAATTTAAAATTTGTCCTCATGGGTATAGGAGCCGACAACTGGGTAAACTTAATATCAGGTATTAATTTTACAGTAGAATAATATGTTATCATATAAGTTTGTCAAGTCTAAATTTTTATGGATACCTGTCTTGGTGCTGTACGCAATGCTACATCTTTCTAAGTTAGAACTGTATCCGCTTTGCCTTTTTGGAATGTACTCTATACCTATAGAAGAAGTAGTAGAAGAGTATAGCCTCTTTATTGTAAAGATAAACGGTGAGGAGCTAGACTACAAAAACCTGCCTTACAAGAAGTTTCTCATGATAAATAATACGCTGAGGAAATATGGAGCCATCATTGGAAATGAGCATGTAGATCCTAGTGTCTTTACCCTAAGGAAAACGATGGAAAGGTTACCTGGTAGTTTTCTAGACCTATCTCTAGAGAAACCATACCATTATAGCGATCCAGAACAAAAATTATTAGACTGGTTACATCGTTTCCTAGATCTAGAAAAGACAGATCTAATTACTGTTGCTAAGCAGGATTATGTGCTGCTAACAGATAGACACTATTCTATTATAGGATCTAATATTATTGCAGGTGAATAAGATCAGCCATTATAATAATTATCTGCTTTTCTATTGTGTAGTTTTTTTATTCTTTTACATTTTCAGGATTTTTGATGGATTGACGATAACTCAGCTAGTTCAGCCATGTTTTTTTGAGCCGCATGAGGACCCTTTGGTATGGATATTTATCGCCTCAGGGATGCCTACTACAGTAGTCCACAATATCTGGATATCACTAAGTCTAGATGTTCTGGTTCCTATTATTGTGGGTCTAGTACTATACTTTTCGCTTAAGCAAAAGAAGTCTTTTAAGCTTATCCTAATACATCTTTTTCTATTTAATTTTTATCTCTTTGTAGTGTTCAGTTATCCTAGTCTATCCATAAAGAAGTTCTTGGGACTTGCCCTACTTCCTATTCTTTTTTTAGCTAAGGATAAGAAAGCCTATCAGTTTCTATTCAGTGTTTTCAGATACTATGTACTTTTTATTTTTAGCTCATCGGCATTGTGGAAAATAGGCAGAGGATCTATCTTTCAGGAAAATCAGTTTGTCTATATTTTACAGAAACAGCATCTAGAACAATTATACTTTTTTCCTGACCATATAGTCTCTACTATTGTGAGCTATCTTATAGCGCATCCGGAGATGGCAAACTTATTATTTTTGGGCGCAGTGGTTTTACAATTGATCTTTGTGGTTGGGTTTATTTCGCGACGTTGGGATCACTTTCTTGCATTTTTATTATGTGTTTTTGTAGTCTCTGACTTTATGTTTATGAGAATAGAATATTGGGAATTTTTAGTATTTCTGCCTTTGTTTTTCTCATTGGGACAGGAGGAAGATACTTCTATTGCTACATCTTAGACCTCTGAAGTAATTTTATGCTAGCCCATATTACACTAATTATGTATCGCATTATTCTTTTTTGAAAGAATAATTATCTTATTTATGATAATTTGTAAGAATTTTTGTTAATTGTAAAAGACTTCAGAATAGAAGTTTTGTTTAGAAAAGAATAATTAATACCAATTCTAGTTTAGAATGACGGTAATTATTTATTTTGTTCTTCATGTTCCTTCGTTAAAAAGCCTCGCCGAACCTATGGGTTCGCCTACGTTTTTTGCCTTGATCCATTTTGAACAATTCTAAATCCTTTTCCGTCATCTAAAAATAGAAATGGTATAATACGAATAGGAATTAGCATTATATAGAGAAAAAATCAGCAAACCTTTATTATGATACAATATGAAAAATAGACGGTTATTTAAGTGTATCTCTAAGATTGTGAGCTGTGTAGAATAATAATTTGATTTTGAATTTTAGAAGCGTGAACAGTTATTCAGGTTTAATATTGAATAAGATGTTCATGCTTTTTTATTTATCCCCTATTATACAGAAGAAAATCTAATAGTTCTGAAAGCGCTGCAAAGTATAGCGCTACGGTTAATGTTCTATAACGCGCGCCGCATTACTCAATAGCGGATCATTGCCTAGTCATGAAAATCCTATAAATTTGTTGCTCTTTCAACCCTCATAAAGAAGTTCTAATGCTTAAGTCGGGTTAAAATACTAACTTATACCAATTCTAGTTTAGAATGACGGTAATTATTTATTTTGTTCTTCATGTTCCATCGTTAAAAAGCCTCGCCGAACCTATGGGTTCGCCTACGTTTTTTGCCTTGATCCATTTTGAACAATTCTAAATCCTTTTCCGTCATCTAAAAATAGAAATGGTATTATAAGTATTATTTTCAGGGACATTTACATAATCTACTTATTTTTATACATCAGTCCCGAAGTAATATTTTTTAAATCATTTTAATCTAGATATTTTGATTTTACGTAAGCATATTATTTTCGTTATAGTGACCCTATTAAGTATTTTAATTACTTCTAGTGGCGGGGCTCAGCAAGAGATTAGAAATTTTATTTTTGGGCACAGTCTGATACATCATGAGTTCCAGGTTAATCCTACACCGAGTCAAGAAACATCGGTACCACACTGGATGCATTTTCTAGCGCAAGCTGCGGATAATGAATATTCAGTAAGTGGACAGTATGGATTCTTGCCTCAGCATGATAACTTGCCTCCTATTGCCCAATGGGGGTTCGATGTTGTTCCATCTGCATGGGAGTCTGATTATGAATCTTTCGGGGATGCTGGTTTTAACACCATAATGATTACGCCGGGTAACTTTATACAGTGGCAAGGTCCTGAAGAGTTATATTATAACGACGACGTTTCTCCAGTAAGTGCTACACAAACGATATTTAACTGGTGCAATGAACAAGAGGAAGATCTCCGATTTTATATCTACGAGAACTGGCCAGATATGGCTGGATACTTAGGGGGTGGTTTTCCCCCTACGGAGCAAGAATGGAATCTATATAACGAATATCTCAACGGTGATTTTCATGATTGGTTTTTACTGTACAATCATCTGCTTAGAGAATCTATTCCGTCTTCATGTATCCGTATGATACCCACAGGCCCTATCATCAGTAAGTTATTATTTACAGCTCCCTATGATCAGATTCCTATAGATCAGTTATACGAAGATGACGCTCCACACGGTAGAGCGAGTATATATTTTTTAGCTTCATTGGTTACCTATATGTCCATGTATGAGAAGGAGGCACCAGAAAACTTTGTAGTGGATGATATTATTCATCCTATCATAAGAGATAATTACGAGGATGTAGTGAGCTTTATATGGGAAGAATTAAATAGTTTTAATGATGCAGACGGAAATTCCTTAGTGTTTTGTTCCTTGGTTTCCTCTAATGATAAGGTAGTTTCTTCTGAACAATCCTTCTATCTTAGACCTAATCCAGCAAGTCATAAATTGACAATTTCTGGAGATATAACTTATAAGGGTATTAGCATATACGACGGCTTAGGAAACCTATGTTATGCCTATAGTAATGTGAGTGGATCGGAAATATCTATTGACATAAGTAATTACACTTCTGGTCTCTATATTGTACAGCTCATAGATGGAAAGCAGAATAGTATTTCTCATAAGCGACTACTTATAACGGATCATAAATAAAATTAAACTATTTTTATGACTGCTGCATCGCCTACTTTTTCATAACCTATTTTTGTATAGATTGCATTGGAAGTTGGATTTTTTGCATCTGTAAAAAGAGAGCAAAATTCATAAGATTGCAGTAATATAGAGCTTAGCTGATGTACCATGGAGGTGGCATATCCATGTCCACGATGTTGAACTGGGGTATAGACAAAGTTTACGACGATGCCTTTATCTGCTGGTCTAGCGCTTTTGACCATGGCTACATTCTCTGTTGTCTTCCAGAGGTAGATTGTTTTCTCTACAATACCTTTTTTAGCATAATCTAGTGACTCTTCTTCTGTCATAAAATCTAACACTTCTTTACAGAACAAGAATAACCATCTAGCCACTAAAGGTAGGTCGTCTTCTGTTGCGATATATAGTGCACCTTCTGAGGATTGTATAGTTTTTAGTTTCGTAATTCTATAAACCATCTGGTCCATAGTAATTTCCCAGGACTTTTTACTTAGGCTACAATATCTTCTGGCTAGAGCTATGGCTAGATTTTTCTCCCCAATAATACAAGGTATTCGTATGTTATGATTAAAGAGGTAGTCTGATATTTGATCTATGTATTCTACTGATCCAGCTATGATAAAATTATGCTGAGTTTTTATAATAGTAAAAATTACTTGGTCCTTTTTCATCCCTGAGATGAAGTATTCGTTTTCTTCTGCTGTAGTATCTTGTCGCGCATAAAGAATTCCTAGTGAAAGGTTGTTTTCGGAAGGTTTCTCTGATAAGAATGGTTTTACCTGCTTTAGATATAAATGGATATCTGTATGATTGTGTATGTTTATCATATGATTAAGGCTACGAACAAATATCTTAATTTTTCTGTTGCCTATCCTTATGCCGTATGTATAGATTATTAAATATTCTTCGACTTATTCGACTATCTCCTAAGATAGTGTTCTATGCTTATGCTTACTATCGACCGGCTTCTCTGTCGAGCAAGCTTATAGAAAAACTACAGGACCGCCTGGGTGTGCAAGGACTATCATTAAGTAGGGATGATCTGAAAAGAATAAGCTATTACATTGTACTTAATAGAATTATGATCTCCAGTTTTGCCATACTCAGAGGGGAGCGTCTTTCTACAAGAGAAAGATATCTGGGATCTCTAATGGGCGCATTTACACCTGTCTATGATGATCTTATGGATGATGATTTCTTCACCCATGAAGAGACTAGAGCATTTATGCAAGGTGATATCTCAGATGCCAATTCATCTAAGCAATGGCTTATAGCTTTCTTGTACGATGAGATATCATCTATTCATCCTTCGATGGATCTTTTTGATAGGTATTTTGATCAGGCGGGGATAGCGCAAGATAGGAGTATAAATGAACAAAAAGATAGAACAACATCACTAAAAGCTACAAGAGATATTACGTATCAAAAGGGTGGAAATTTCTGCTTGCTATTTAGGTCTGGACTTTTTCATGACTGGTTAGAAGGAGAAGAGAGTGCGGTGTATTTGCTAGGAGGAATGACACAATATGTCGATGATATTTTTGACCTGCAGAAAGATGTTACAGATAGTACGTATACGATTCCTGCTAAAATATTATCTGTAGATGGTATCAGAGCAGATTATGAGCGAAGCATATCCAGTTGTTATAATGCATTCTTGGAAACAGCTTACAAGAAATCTGATATCGAGAAATTCTGGAGTATACAGTATCTGACCTTGAGTAGGGGATTCGTAGCTATGGATCATTTTAGCAACTCGCCAGTCATAGAATCTATAGATATAATATCTAGCTTAGATAGACAGATGTTTGTTGTGGATATGGAAAAAATCCAGAATGTATGGAAGAATATAATGTACCTTATAAATTTCAAAAATTAGATTCTAAGTCTTTAGCAATTGTATAAAAGAATTTTGATCCCACTCCTAATTCTGATTCTACCCATATGGATCCTTTATGAGAATTGATAATCAGCTTGCATAAGGCAAGACCTATTCCCGATCCGTCATACTCTTTCTGGGAATGTAGTTTAGTGAACATTGTAAAGATGGTATCCAGATAAGATTCTTTTATACCAATAGCATTATCTTGTATGCAAAACTGATGATGTGTTGGACTATCTAGATAGGTAAGTTTTATAACGAGCGGTCTATGCTCATCTCGAAATTTTATGGCATTATATATAAGATTCTGAAGAACTTGTTCTATTAGTTTTTTATCTAGACAGATGGTCAAAGGGATACTAACTACCTCAATGTTTGCCTCTTCTGAAAGAAAATAGTCCTTATGATCTTTTAAGAATTCAGAAAGGAAATCAGAATAGTTGATTTTTTCTATTGTTAGGATCTGATGATCTACCCGAGAGAAATTTAGTAGTGTTTCTACTAATTGCGAAAGCTTGTTACTTGTTTTTTCTATATAATCTATTTGTGTATTTGCTTTTTCGTCTAATTTTTCTCTGGAGCTATTTTGAAGTAAGACCGCAAATTTATTGATCTGGTTTATAGGAGATTTTATATCATGGGAAACTAGATAGGCATATTTTTCTAGCAGCATATTGCTTAGTTGTAAGCTTTCTATAAGATTCTTTTTCTCTGTTATGTCTCGAATTATAGCAACCAAGAACTTATTCTTCATTTCATCTAAAAGAATACTTTTTTTAGTGGAGATAGAAAGTAGATTGTCTTTTGCATCAGTTATATACTCATCATTAGTATTCGTTTTTCCTGTGCTAAAAACGAGTTCGTCTTTTTCCCAAAACACCTTTGCCTGGTCAGCTGGAAATAAGTCGAAATCCGACTTACCTATCATATCTTCTTGGGCGTATCCAGTTAGTTGGCAGAACGCGTTGTTGACATAGACCCACCTATGATCAGTATCTTTTACAAATAGTGGATCTGCTATATTATCTAATATAGTTTCTAAGAAAGAAAGTCTGAAATCACTCACAACTAATTATTTTAGATAGAGCCTAAGCTTATCTTGCGTAATACTAATGTTGGTTTCCTAGGGGTGTAGAAAAACGAATAAAAGGGTGTGAACATTCTCAATGTACAAATAAAATAGGAATAGGGCGAAAATTACAACTCTTCTCCTTCCACATTAACCATGAGGATATCTCTGTCAAACAGGTACAAACCACTCTTATCGTCGCCTATAAGTTCTAGCTTATCATTCATAGTTCTTGCAAGAGCTTCCTCCTCTACCTGTTCTGCAACGTACCATTGTAGAAAATTATGGGTAGCATAATCTTTTTCTCGTAAGGCTATGTCTACAAGGTTATTTATACTTTCAGAGACCATAATCTCATGGCTAAGTAGTTCTTTGAAAGCATGCTTTATAGATGGAAAAGTTTTGTTAGGTTGTTCGAATGCCGGAATAACAGCAAATCCACCACGATCATTAATGAAGTGAATAAGTTTCAGCATATGCTCTCGTTCTTCCTCACTATGTCTGTAAAAAAAGGAAGTTATATTGTTAATGCCAGGTTGTATTTCTGCCCAAGATGCCATAGCAAGATATACCTGAGATGATTGGCCTTCTATTTTTACTTGCTCGTTGAGCGCTGCTTGCATCGTTTTCGATAACATATTCTATTTTTTTATTTTAGAACTCTGAATAAGGAATGACTAAGATAACACTATAAATATTCGGAGTGTTCACCTTACACACTAAGAATTATTCTAAATTAGGGAGTTTAGATTTAAATGTAGACGTCATAAAATCAGCTATGCAACATGCTGACAATTACAAAAGCAAGAATTGTACAGACTATACCATACATAAAGAAGCTATAAATTGAAGCAAATACTATTTTGCTTAACATGGCAAGAAACCTTATTATACCAATTCTAGTTTAGAATGACGTTAATTATTTATTTTGTTCTTCATGTTCCTTCGTTAAAAAGCCTCGCCGAACCTATGGGTTCTTTGCTAGCCCGCCCGCTTAGCGGTTCTCTTATTTAAAGCACTTTCGTACTTTATTCGACTACGTCGAACTCATTCGTTCTTGCCTTGATCCATTTTGAACAATTCTAAATCCTTTTCCGTCATCTAAAAATAGAAATGGTATTAAGAAAGATTTCTTCATTTTCTTTTTTGGTTGGCTATAACTAAAAGACACTAAGCAATAATGTAACAGGGCAAAGCAAAAAAAAAGATGCTCCACAAAGTGAAACATCTTTTATTTTATACTTTTTGCAAGTATTTTCTTAGTTACATTCGAAACCTAAAACTTCTTGAGCAGCAATTTCTGTAGCAAATGCAGTCCCAGATAATGGGCCATCACCTTCACAGATTTCTACATCAGTCTCACCGTCCATAGTACAAGTCTCACAGTTTTCACCTCCACATGAAGCTAAAGAGAATGCAAAGAAAGCTGCTAATACGATCAATAAATTTTTCATAGTTTGTTGTTTTAATTTTTACTAATAAGCCGCAAAGGTATAAAATTCATTAAGATGAGTATATGAAAGCAAAGAAAAATTTAACTTTCAGACGATTACTTAACAATTTACTTTTAACGACGATAAAGTAGGTTATAAGAATATACTGTACCTTATATACAGTAAGAGTGCTTAGTAAACGAGTTTTTCTGAGTAATAGCTCCTTGACAGTTGTAATATTTGTACAAAACCTTCGTTTTAACAATTATATCGTCTCAACGAACCGACTTTCGCCCATTTTGACCACCATGAGACTAAGGAAACTGGTATTTTCATCTTTATTTACATAATTTGTAAGAGCTTAGGCAACCATATAGCACCTAAGTGTACTATAGTTAAAGAAGGATTAAAAGCGAGCTAGATGAACGTGATCTACAGATTTTATTACTTTTTTACTTTATTGATTTACTAACTAGTCATTATAAAAAATTTGAAATATGAAAAAAATTATTTTTTTAGCTTTAGCAGGATGCTTTTTCTTCTTTCAGGCTTGCGAGTCTGACCTAGGATCTGTTTCTGCAACATATGTGGAGGCAACAGCTATCTACGGAGACCTAGACGTAATATATAATACAGAATTAAATGCACCAGCGGAGGCTATAGGCAACCCAGGAAAGATATATATCGCAGAAGAGTTCATCTTGATAGGTGAAGAAGAAAAAGGGATACATGTGATAGATAACACAGATTCATCTAATCCGCAGAACGTAAGCTTTATAAACGTGCCGGGTAACAGAGAGTATTTTGTAAATGGTAATTTCTTATATGCAGAGAGCTATTATGATGTTGTGAAAATAGATATCTCTGATCCGAGAAATGCAGTGTTAGAGGAAAGAGCAAATTTTGTAGTGCCACTAGAATACAAAAACGAAGCAGGAGAGTCATTACTAGGTTTTTCATTTAATGAAGTAACAAAGGAGTTAGATCCTAAGTCTAATTTTTACCAAGATGTGATAAATAACCAGTACGTATATTATGATTATGCGCAGCAGGTTATTCCAGCTTCAGCGGTGCCTTCTTCTTTTGCAGGAAATAGCGCAGCTAGTTCAGGTACGGTAAACAGAATAACTTATGCTAAGGATCATGTCTATATTTTGGGAAGTTCTACACTGAATATTATAAGAGACACACCTGGTTCTTTTGAGAAGGTAGATGCTCCTAATTCGCTTTTCTGGGGTAATGATAAAGAGACTATTTTCCCTTATGGAGATAATCTTTTTGTAGGATCTAGAACGTCTATGGATATATATGATATATCTGATGCTGAGAATCCAGAACAAGTTTACAAGTTTGATCATGCGACTTCTTGTGATCCAGTATTACCATGTGAAGATGTAGCCTATGTTACACTGAGAACTGCAGATTTTTCTCCATGTCCGGGAAATATAAATGCACTCATAGTTATTGACATAGAAAATCTAAACGCTCCTAGTCAGATAGATGAGATCGAGATGAAAAGTCCATTCGGAATGACTGTATCTAATGATAAGTTATATGTAGGAGAAGGAGAAAACGGATTAAAAATATTCGATGTATCAAATAAGCAGTCACCACAGCTATTACACTGGGAAGAAAATGTCCAAGCGTATGATGTTATACCACATCCTACAAGAACTGACCTCATCTTAGTAGCTGGACCTAATGGACTAGGTCAGTACGAGATCGACGGAAATGAGACGCTTACACTGGAAAGTACAATTCAGTTTTAAAAAAAAAATGAAAATTAATTTGATCGTTATGGTAGTATTGCTTTTGATAGGCAATACTACCGTAGCACAAAAAAGCCGAAAAGGCAGGAACTCCCGGAAAGCAGAAACTTCTGGCGAACGTGTCAAAATATATATGGATAATGGTTCTATTTATAATGGAATCCTGATGTCTCAGACAGAAGACTCTCTGACGATGACAGCCTTTGAAGATAATATTGTAACGCTCGCAAAAGATGAAGCGGACAGAATTCTAGATAAAGATGAGGCCATCGTTTTTCCTGACGGTAAATATCATGATACGCATGGATTTTTCTGGGGTATTGCCCTCTCATTAAATCCTATTACACTAATTCCGAATGAGGATGGCGATGTACTAGTAGAAAGAGCTCTTTCTCATCTAGAAACTTATTATGGTTGGAGACTGAATAAAAAGTTATCTCTTTCGTCAGGGTTTGCCATCGAGTTTAATCAAGCGAGGCTTGCTGGGTTCAATATTGATACTAGGTTTTCAACCTTCTATGGACAAGCACATTATAATCTTACGGATTCTAAGTTCAGATTATATTCGTATGCTCGTGCGGGATATGGTTTCGCTGATCAAGATATATTTTTACAAAACGGTCATAGTGATGGTGCCCAATTTCAGTTAGGGCTAGGATTTAAGATTCCATCTCGCAAGAGGTCTAAGTTTCATTTTGCTCTAGGTTGGCATCTTCAGCAAACTAGCGGTACAGATTTCTTTTTTGATAATTTCGGTAACGAAGTACGTACGGAGTATAATTTGATTATTTCTAGACCTGTCTTGAAAGCGGTATTCGAGTTTAATTGATCCATAAACTTGTTTTAAATATTTGTCACAAACTAACTTATAATGTAGTTCTCTTTTGAATCGGACTTGTAGAAATACAAGTCTTATCGAGATTTTATAAGTAAATCATAAAGGGACTGCACTTTATATGTATATAGTTAACAATCAGTATTTTAACCATTTTAGTGGAAAGTGAGACAACGTAATAAAATATTTTACTAAAATTATTTAGTTCTGAACTTGCAGAACTAAATAATATGTTCTATGTTTGTATCATGATTACAGAAATAGAGAATACAAAAGCATTAAAAGAAAAGGTAGAAGGTCTCGGAGTACTCATGGAGAAGTTCGGAAGAACACCCATAGAAGGAAGAGTCATATCTTATCTTTTATTAGCAGAGCCATCATATAGATCTTTTGATGATATTGTAGAATTTATTCAGGCTGGCAAAAGTTCAGTAAGTAATGCACTCACGATGTTCCAGAAAGAAGGAACAGTCAGTTACAGAACTTTTAGTGGAGATAGAAAGAGATATTTTATGATCAATGCTGAAGGATGGAAAAAAAGTTTTGAAGATAGTGTTACGAATTTGACAGCATTAAATGTTATGCTGGAGGATGTATTGAAGTTTAGAACCGGTTCTGAAGATTCAGATTTTAATGCAAATCTTAGAGAATTACTAGATTTTCAGACACACGTAACCAACGAGCTTACTAAGACCATACATAAGTGGAATAATCGGTAATTTTTTTTGTACTTATAGTTCTGTATTTTCAGAACTAAATAATAAATTAAAAACATAACACAATCAATGAAACAAAATATCAAGCTTATAATATTCTTTTTAGTTTTTTTTAGCTCTGTCTCAGGTCAGGATACATTATTCTTAAGTATAGAACAAGCTATGAAACTTAGTATACAGAATAATCCAGATCTAGCCAGAGTGGAACTTGGGAAAGATCTATTAGAGCAACAAATCCAAGGGGCAAAATCTGCAGGGCTACCACAGATTAGTGCTAAAGGTGGAATTACTGATAACTTTACGTTAGCGCAGCAATTACTACCAGGAGAAATTTTTGGACAAGAAGGTCAGATTGCGGTTGCTTTCGGAACAAGATATGGTCTGAACGCTGGACTAGAAGCAAATCAACTGATATACAGCAGAGCTTACAGCACTAATCTGAAAAAATTAGATGCCACTAGAGCCACAGTTGCCTTACAGACGCTAGCTACTATAGAAGATCTAGTCTACAATGTTGGTCAACTCTACATTCAGTACCAAACAGCAGCTGAACAAAATAAAATATTAGAAACAAACATAGAGAAAGTGGAGCATTTGATTTCCATTGCAAAAGCTCAGTTCGAGAATGGAATCATCAAAAAATTAGATGTAGATCAGATTAGAGTTAATAGAACAAACTTATTGTCACAGAAGACAAGTGTAAAAGTAAATCTGCAACAATTACTTAATACGCTAAAGTTTTACCTAGCAGTTGAGGATCATGTAGAAATAAAATTAACAGAAAGTTTAGATAATCAGCAACGGTATCCGCTTTCTTCAGAATTGCTTATCGATGAGAATATCAACTATAAAATTCTTAATCAGCAGATTATACTCAATCAGCTAGACGATGAGGTGATTAAGGGAAATTTTTATCCTACCGTTTCTGCATTTATACAATATAATTATAGTGGACAAGCTAATGAGCTAAATTTTAAGAGCGATAACTACTCAGGTTTTTTTGCGGGCTTATGGGGTGTAAATGTATCTATGCCGCTTTTCGATGGTTTCAAAAATAAAAGAGGACTCGAAGAGAATAAGATTAGAGCAAAACAATTACAATTAGAAAAAAATCAACTCAAGAATGCGATGACTATGAATTTCCGAAATGCTCAAAATGCGATTACTCAAAATGAATCCCTTATACAAACGCAAGTAGAAAACATGGAGCTTGCAGATGAAGTATATAAGATCACACAGTTATCATATCAAGAGGGAGTAGCTCCATTGACAGATTTGCTGAATGCGGAGACTGGCCTACGAGAAGCACAAACACAATATATAACAGCTAATATAAACTTTAAACTAGCAGAACTAGAGCATATCAGAACCAGTGGGCAGCTAGCTCAACTTATCAGACTAAATCAAAATTAAAAATCCAAACAATAATGAAATATATCAAATTTATCATAACGGGAGTAATTGTAGCAGTTCTTGCTTTTATGGCTTATTCTAAGCTCAAAGCAAATAAAGAAGTCATAGATGAAAAGGCAGAGCAAACTGAGTTTGTTGTAAAACAAATCCCTGTCAATACGGTCAGTGTAGCTAGTACTAAACTTTCGAATGAGGTAGAGCTAGTGGGAACCTTCGAAGCTAGAAAAGAACTGAATGTTATTGCAGAAACTCAAGGTAGAATAGTTGCTGTATATGTAACAGAAGGACAAACGGTTAGAAAAGGTCAGCTCATCGCAAAAATAGATGATTCTACGATACAGTCACAACTTAGAGCTGCTCAGGCTTCTATAGAGAAAGGAAAAAAAGATGTAGAAAGGTACCAGAATCTGCTCAAGGTTGGTGCTATAAGCCAGACACAATACGAAGAGGTAGAACTCAGTCTAAGAAATCAAGAATCTAACGTTGCGGCTATACAACAACAGTTGCAGTACACCACAGCTAAGTCTCCCATGAGTGGTATTGTAAAAGAAGTTATTCTAGAGGAAGGAAGCTTCGCTACACCTAGTAAAGAGATAGCATCCATCATTGACATAAATAAACTCAATATGGTTGTCAAGATGGATGAAAAAGAAATCGTAAAAATCAGAAAAGGTAAAAAAGTAAATATCCTAACAGACGTATACGAAGAGATAGTTTTTACAGGAATGATAAACCAAATTTCTGTCCAAGCAGATGCCGCAAGAAAATATGAAGTAGAAATACAAGTCGCTAACAATAACAGTCATCCTCTAAAAGCAGGTATGTATGGAACAGCTTTTATTCCTCTAGATCTTAATAGGGAGACAGAGGTGATGACGATACCTAGAAAGAGTGTAATAGGCTCCGTAAAGAATCCTCAAGTATATACAATCAAGGATGGCAAATCGACTATAGTAGATATAGAAGTAGGAGAAAATATAGAAGATATGGTGGTAGTACTGAAAGGGTTGCAGCTAGGTGATGAGATAATTACTACTGGACAGATCAATCTACAAGAGGGAAAAGAAGTAAGAGTGATAACTAAAGATTCATTCGTAAATAATAAATAATAATAACCATGACGATTACAGAATTAGCCGTAAAAAGACCATCATTAGTGGTTGTATTATTCAGTATACTTGTATTTTTTGGGATATATGGATACGGAACACTGACCTACGAATTGTTACCCGATATCTCTTCTCCAGTGATAACCGTTTCTACTGTATACGTAGGAGCTACGCCATCAGAGGTAGAAAGCTCAGTAACTAAGCCTATAGAAAATGCTTTGTCTTCTCTAGAAAATATTGAGGGATCTCAAGCAATCTCTATGGAAAGTTTTTCTAATGTTACCATCACACTGAAGTATGGTACAGATGTAGACAAGATCGTACAAGATGCGCAACGGAAGTTAGATGCCATTGTAGCTAATTTGCCGGAAGACGCAGGAGATCCGTCGATAGGAAAATTTTCTCTAGATGAGATGCCGATCATGAGACTAGGAGCGAGTTCTACGATGGAGGATGTAAAATTTACTAAGCTCTTCGAAGATATGATACAGCCTGAGTTATCTCGTATAGAAGGTGTAGCACAGGTAAATATTATAGGTGGAGCAGATAGAGAAATAAATATAAATGTAGATGCGAATAAACTGAAACATTATAAACTGTCTCTACTTCAGATCTCAAACGCTATTAGTCAGGCTAACCTGAATTTCCCTACAGGAAGTGTAAAAGACAGTGAGCAGGATATATTAGTAAGATTATCAGGAAAGATACAGTCGCTAGAAAAACTGAGAGAGCTTATAATAAGCACTTCACCTAATGGATCTCAAGTTTTCCTAAGAGATATAGCAGAAGTATATGATACGAAAAAGGAAATAGAAACTCTATCAAGAATTAATGGACAGCCTTCACTCGGAATCACTATCTCTAAAACAGGAGATGGGAATACGGTTGACGTTAGTGAGAAAGTAAGAAATCAGATTGTAGCTCTCGAGAAAAGATATGCAGAGGATAATCTGAGTTTTGAAATAGCAAATGACAGCTCCATATTTACACTAGAAGCGGCTAATCACGTCATCGATGATTTGATTTTAGCCGTATTTTTAGTAGCTATTATAATGCTTTTCTTTTTGCATAACATAAGAAATGCCATCATCGTAATGGTTGCCATACCTGTATCTGTAGTGACGACCTTTGCCTTTATGAGTGTGGCTGGATTTACATTAAATCTTATGACCTTGCTTGCCTTATCATTAGTTATAGGAATTCTTGTCGATGATAGTATAGTGGTGCTAGAAAATATCCACGCAAGGATGGAGAAGGGTGCAACGGCGAGAGAAGCATCTATGGGTACTTGGAAGGAAATAGGCTTATCTGTTTTTTCTATAACTATGGTAATTATAGTGGTTTTCTTACCTATAGGACTTGTATCAGGTATAGTAGCTGATTTGTTAAGACAGTTTTCTTTAGTAGTAGTGGCGGCTACAATAATTAGCTTGGTCGTATCATTTACATTGACACCATGGTTAGCTTCTAGATTTACTAAACTAACACATCTGGACAGTAAGAATATTGCACATCTCCCATTGATAGGATTCGAAAAAATAATTAAGGGTATTCAGGGCATATTCGGATCTATGCTTAATATAGCATTGCGATGGAAAGTGCTTACGATTATCGTAATATTTGGTATGGTAGGAGCTTCTTTTACCCTTATGACAAATGGGTATGTCGGAGCTGAGTTTGCGGCAAATGGCGATAATGGTGAGTTCCAGTTACAGATAGAATTACCGAAAGAATCTCCTCTAGAAGTTAATAATGTGCTTACGCAAGAGGTGGAAAAATACCTGCTTACTCTAAATGATGTTGTAACTGTATTTACAACTGTAGGACAAAGTAGTGGTGCGATGAGTACGACTTCTACAGCCTACCTAAGTGAGATAAATATAAAGCTGGTGGAAGCTAGCGAAAGATCATTAACCTCTGACGAGTATGCAAGAAAAGTAAAAGAATATCTAAAGACGAACATACCTGGTGCTAAGTTTACTGCCGCTGCAGTAAGTATGGTAGGGGGTGGTACAGCTGCTCCGATACAGCTTACTGTGCAAGGGACGAATGTAGATGAACTCATTGCATTCGGAGAGTCACTAGTAAATGAAGTAAAACAGGTTAAAGGTACTGCTGAAGTAAAGTCTACAGTAGAAGGTGGTAGCCCAGAAATCAAAGTAGATATTAATAGAGAAAAACTTGCTGATCTAGGCTTATCCTTGAGTTCTGTAGGCGCAACTATGCAGAATGCATTTACGGGTAATACAGATACGAGATTTCAAGATGAGGAGTATGAGTATGATATCAGAATACAGTTAGATGCTTTTAACAGAAAAGATAAGAGCGATATCTCAGAAATCACTTTTCTTAATGACAATGGAGAGCTAATTGCACTGAACCAGTTTGCTGTGATAGCAGAAGATTCTGGTCCATCTAGACTAGAGCGCAAGGATAAGATATCATCCCTAACGGTACAGAGCCAAGTTATAGGAAGAGATCTCGTATCTGTAGGAGATGAGATCCAGAATAGAATAGATAAGATGAACGTGCCGGAAGGAATATCGATCTCTCAGGGTGGAGACCTAGAAAGTCAGGCGGATGCATTTGGAAGTTTGATATTTGCTCTGCTTACTTCTATTCTTCTAGTGTATCTTATTATGGTAGCATTGTATGATAGTTACGTCTATCCGTTTGTGGTGATGTTTTCTATCCCTGTGGCCTTGATAGGAGCATTATTAGCACTCGCTTTATCTATGCAGAATATGTCAATTTTTGGAATGCTAGGACTGATTATGCTTGTAGGATTAGTTGTAAAAAATGCCATACTTATTGTGGATTTTATAAATCAACTGAAAAGAGAAGGTATGGATAGAAAGAAGGCTGTAATCGAAGGAACCTTACAGCGCTTCCGTCCTATACTGATGACAACTATTGCCATGGTAATCGCTATGATTCCTATCGCTGTGGCATCAGGTGCAGGGTCAGAATGGAAAAATGGTCTAGCATGGGTACTGATAGGAGGACTGACAAGTTCCATGATACTCACTATGATTATTGTACCAGTAGCGTATAGACTAGCGGATGATATAGAAGAGTGGATAGGAAAAAAATTAAAGAAAAAAGAAACGATAGAATTAGCTCCGCAGATTAGCTAAGTCTATAAAATTAGATTTTAGAATAATCACATTAGTATCATAAATTATTAAAAAAAATACATTAAAAAAATAAACATGAAAAAATTAATTCTTTCAACATTGACATTTCTTGCAATTATATCATTTACAACTGCACAACAATCATTCGGCGTAAAAGGTGGTTTCCATTTATCTAATCTGGCAACGGATAAGGCAGAAATTCAAGAAACCAATAACAAACTAGGATATAGCATAGGACTTATGAATCGTACAGAAAAAGGTTTTATGGTTATCCAGACAGAATTATTATGGACGCGAAAAGGCGCTAAATACACCTTGGCAAATGGAGCAACAGATGTAAATGCTAATCTGGATTATATAGAAATTCCACTTTCTTATGGTGTCACCCTATTTGATAGTCCGATCTCAGTATATGGAGGTGTATATGGAGCGTACTTAATAGGAGCCAATTACGAATATAAAGATAGTAATGAAAATGTGATAGCTACTAATGATAGCAAAGACCGGTTCAATAAGTTAGATTTTGGAGCACAACTTGGATTACAGTTTAAGCTAGATAAGTTACTGATAGATGCAAGATATTCTAAGGGGATAAGAAATGTAGAAAGTGATGATATCCAAGTAAATAATCAGGTTTTTGATGCAAATGACACGAAGAATTTCAATTTTCAAATAGGAGTTGGAATCTTATTCTAAGATAAATAAGAAGGGGTTATTGAATCATATAGGAAGGTTCTTCCATTAGCAAATTTCAATTTTTAATTAAGCAGCATAAAATTCCACCTACTAGATACACCGTACTTTTTCAAATAATAAAAAATAAATAATGACAAGGCTAATTATTTCTATAATACTACTCACTATTTTTTCTAAGTCAGATATGCAAGCTCAATTATCAAGTTCGGGTATCAGTGATCTAGCACAAAAAGAGGCAGAAAAAATATCACTCGTGCTTAATCTCACTAAACATAATAAAAAGAAAATAGCTGAGGTCTACAGTCTTTATTATGGACAACTAGGGAATGCAATAAAGGCGCCGAAAAACTATACACGGAATGTAGAGCTTGCAGAAAAAACCAAGAATACAAGTATAGAAAAAATATTAGGTAATGCTAAATTCAAATCTTATCAGATTTTTGAATCTATATATACTAATGAGTCGCTAGAATATTTCAAAACATTATCTACATCTATCAACAAAATAGAAGGTTTAGAAATCGAAATAGCTGAATATTATAGGCTTAAAATATTTCCAGTGATCTCTAAACTTAGACTAGATTTTAATGAAAAATTAGCCTATAAGGATAGACAGAAAATAGATAACATAAAGGACACCATCTATACCAACTTAACCATTTATAATGATTCGCTAGTTGTAGATAATTCTGAAAATCAAAGCCAGCTATATTATGATTTGCTATCATTTTCTTCCAAATACGATGACGATATCGCACAGGTATATTATGATTTGCTATCATTTTCTTCCAAATACGATGACGATATCGCACAGGTATATCTTAAGGTAGATCCTTTTGTTTCGCGATGGACTTCTGATATAGAAGACATACTAGGACAGTATTATACTGAGAATCAAGTTGAAAATTTTGCTAACCAAGATATAGAGTTAAAGAAATTAGGTGTTCTAGGTTCAATAAATGAAATGAGCTTCTTATTACTTGAGCCGTATAGCATACAGAAATTTTATAAAAATCTATTGCTGGTACAGCAGATAAAAAATAGTCTGACAGAAATTAGAGCAAAAAATTAATCATCCATAACAAACAAGCTAAATTTTTAATTATGTGTATGTACACGAGTGATTCTTTTGATCAGAATATAGGAACTATTGAAATCGATATAGAAAAAATACTATCTAATGATTGTATTCAGAATAGGAAAAATAAAGAATATCAGTTTTCTCTAGAATGCAAAAAGAAGAACATCATAGCACATATAAATTCTAAAGAAGAAGCTACAGATTTTAATTCTTTACTATCAGAGAAAAGTGTAAAATATTATTTTTTTACAATGGTAAATAAGATAGCACTAGTCACGAATAGAACCTGTGTTCCATTTTTAAATGGAGAAATAGAAAATCTTTCTTATGGTGTAGAGATCAAAATTTTTCATATTGATCAGATCTCTTACGCTAGAAAATGGCTTAGATAAAAATTAGAAGATTAGAAAAATAATTTTGATAATGACTACTTCGTAACAAATATTGAGTGAAAGAAATATTAATAGAACATAGGGAAATTGCATGGGCATTATTTGTTATAATCTCGACAATCGTTCTGGTGTTGATAAGCAACAAGAGTTTTAACTTAATGGAGAAAAAACTAAATAAAGGAAGAAAATTTCATTCTGTATTTGTCTCATTAAAAAAAATATTTAGAATATTCTTTGTTTGTTTAGGAATTGGAATGATAAGCTATCTGTTTGTAGATGAATCTTCTTATGTTCTTATAAATGATAATCTAGGAAGAGTAATTTGGTTTGGGCTTGTGTTTGTATTCATCGTGATATGCTCTGCAATTTCTAAAAGTTATTTTGAGAATAAAATAATTAATCTTTCTAGGAGAGATTCTGGAGATATCACGCTTTATAAATATATAAATTATCTAGTTACAGCAATCATTTATCTTTCAGGAATAATTTTAATCGCACTAGCTGTGCCTGCATTAAAGAACTTAGCTACAGCAGCAGGGGCTAGTGCCGGAGCCTTAGCGCTTATTGCAGGAGTTGCCTCGCAAGAGGGAATATCCAATATTGTAGGAGGATTATTTATTGCTTTCTTTAAGCCTTTCAGAATAGGAGATATTGTAAAAATTGGGCAAAGCACCATGGGAAGAGTAGAGGATATAAATCTGAGGCATACTGTTATAAAAGATTTTCAAAACATAAGGATTGTTATACCTAATGCTGTGGTAAACAAAGAAAATATATCTAATTATTATATGATAGAATCTAAAAATTGTGAATGGATAGAAGTCGGTATTTCTTATACTTCTGATATAGACAAAGCTATGGATATATTGCGTGAAGTATGTGAGTCACATCCATTGTGTCTAGATATGAGAAGTGACAAGGATAAAGAAAAAAATGTTCCCAAAGTAGATGTACAACTTGTTTGTCTGGGTGATAGTTCTGTCAAATTAAAAGCTTGGGCATGGTCAGCAAGTTATATGACGGGATTCAAAATGAGGAACCAAATATATAAGTCTGTAAAAGAAGCTTTTGATAAGGCGATGATAGAAATTCCTTTTCCACATACTACGGTAGTGCATAAAAATTTATATGCCCCCATTGATAGAGTGACTAGCAATGATTACTAATAAAGCATTCTTTCAGAAGCTGGATAGAGAAATGGAGTTAATGACTTAGGGCATCGATTATAGAAGTTATTCATGAAGGCCATATACTTTTTACAAAGTAGTGGATAAGAAGTCGAACATTATACAACATAGAAAAAATAGATGAGCATCTCCTTAGAAGAAAAAGAAGACATAGACCAGTTATTTAAAAACATCTTATTAGCTGAGATAGGAGAGCAAGAATGGAATACGCCGGGGGAAAGAATCTGGGATACATTCCAAACGCTTAATTCTACTCAAAAAGGTAAAGAGGAAAACTTCATTTTTCCAGAAGAATAGGGATTGAGACTTATCTGTAAGTTTCAGAAAAAACAGGAAAAGATTATTATTAATTAATAAAAAATGCAGTGAAGAAAAGATTAACAATTTTGTCATTTATAATTGTACATGCGATAATGATGCTACAAGTTTCACCATTAATGGCACAAGAAAAGTACACGATAAGCGGAACGCTATCAGATGGTACATCAGGGGAGGAGCTGATCGGGGCGACAATTTCTATCATGGAATTAGGTAGTGGAACAAGCACTAATGTGTATGGTTTTTACTCTCTTACCATACCTGAGGGAAATTATACTTTAGAAATGAGTTATATAGGCTATGAAGCTATCATTAAGAAAATTTCCTTATCAGCGAGTGTGGTGATGGATCTAGAATTATTTCCACAATCTAACAAGCTAGATGAGGTGGTGATTACTGCGGAAGAGCAGGATAAGAATGTCCAGTCTACGCAGATGAGTGTCAACAAACTGAATATTGCAGAAATAGAAGCAGTCCCAGTAGTTTTTGGTGAGCGAGATGTAATCAAGACTATACAATTACTTCCTGGGATTAAATCTGGAGAAGGAGGGGGTGGATTTTTTGTAAGAGGGGGAAGTGCCGATCAGAATCTGATTCTCTTAGACGAGGCACCTGTCTATAATGCTTCGCATCTTCTCGGGTTTTTCTCTGTATTCAATAGTGATGCAGTAAAAGATCTCACGGTTTACAAGGGACATATTCCCTCTGAATATGGTGGAAGAGCTTCTTCTGTTCTTGACATAAAAATGAAAGATGGTAATAATAAAAAGCTTAATGTAAGTGGAGGATTAGGACTCATATCTTCTAGGCTGACAGTAGAAGCACCCATAGTGAAAGATAAGGGCTCGTTTATAGTTTCTGGGAGAAGAACTTATATAGATCTTTTCACGAAATTATCGGGAGATGAAGATCTTAAAAATTCACAATTATATTTTTATGATTTGAATGCTAAGGCAAATTATCGTTTAGGTCAGAAGGATAGAATCTTTTTATCGGGTTACTTTGGTAGAGATCAACTAGGGTTTGCTGATCAGTTTGGTTTTGACTGGGGAAATACAACGGCTACACTGAGATGGAATCACCTATTTAGCGATAAACTTTTTCTGAATACAACCTTATTGTATAGTAATTATAGTTACAATGTGGGCATAGAAGGAGATGAGAACGAAAACAATGGATTCAAGATAACTTCTAACATAGAAGACATAAGTATAAAAGAAGATTTTGAATATTATATAAATCCATCCAATACATTGAAGTTTGGGGTTAATGCCATCTATCACACCTTTGTACCGGGTCAGATTATTCCCGATATCAATAGCAATATCAATCAGATACTTTTACAAGAGAAATATGCATACGAAACTGCTGCTTATATTTCAGAAGATATCTCATTATCTGATACGTGGAAATTAAACGCGGGACTGCGTTACAGCTGGTTTGCCCAAGTAGGACCTGGAGATATTTTTACTTATGATACAGATGGGGATGTTGTCGATAAAGAAATATTTAATGATGGGGATATTGTCAAAACTTACGGAGGCTTAGAACCCAGATTAGGACTTACCTATATTCTCAAAAACAATAATTCTATAAAAGCTTCGGCAGGAAGAAATAGACAATATCTACACCTGATATCTAATTCTACCTCAGGTACTCCTATAGACTTATGGATCCCGAGTAGTAATAATGTAAAGCCTCAGGTTGCAGATCAGTATGCACTCGGATATTTCCAAAACTTTAAGGATAATACTTTCGAAACATCTCTGGAAGTTTATTACAAAGACATGCAAAATCAGGTAGATTATAAGACGGGTGCAGAATTAGTTTTTAACGAAAATGTGGAATCGCAACTCATATTTGGAGACGGATATTCTTATGGGGCAGAGCTATTTCTGAAAAAGAGTAAAGGTAGATTTAAAGGCTGGATAAGTTATACTTGGTCTAAAACAGAACGTAAGTTTGATCAGGTCGATGAAGGCAGAGCCTATCCTGCGACCTGGGATAGAACACATGATCTATCTTTAGTTGGTATGTTTGACCTATCTGATAAGTGGCAGTTGTCATCATCGTTTGCTTTCAGAACGGGTGATGCGCGTACTTTTCCTATCGGCAAGTATACGGTCAATGGTAAAGTATATAACCAATTCGGCGAACGAAATAGGAATAGGTTACCTAATTATCATAGATTAGATATAGGCGCTACCAGAAAACTTAAGAATAATGAAAATTTCGAATCTAGTCTAACACTTTCACTTTATAATGCCTATGGAAATCGAAATACATTTGCTTTAGAATTTGGCACTAATGAAGATAATTCAGACATAGCTGAGGTCACTAGAACATCGCTATTTAACTTTATCCCTTCTATAACCTATAACTTTAAATTCAAATAAAATGAATCATAAATATATAGCTATATTAAGTCTTGTAATACTACTCACTTCATGTCAAGATGTGATAGAATTAGAACTAAGTAATACACAAATAAAACCAGTAATTGTTGCTGAAGTAAATGATGATATAAATACTGTAAATGTTTCTGTAACTAGTTCTTCAGAATTTTATAATTTGGATAGCCCTACCACTATCAATAATGCAACGATCAGGCTCAGTGATTCTGAAGGCGAAGCTTATGATTTTGTATCACAAGGCAATGGAATATACCTTGCAGAAAATTTTCAAGGAATAAGAGATAGAACTTATATGCTAGGAATAGAAATAGATGAGCTTACTTACGAAGCTTCAGCAAGTATTCCTAATCAGAAAATTATGATAGATTCTATTGTCGTATATTTTGAAGAAGAATCTATTTTTAGAGATGCTGGATTCTACCCTACTATTTATTTTACAGATCCTCCAGAAGAGGGAAATTATTATAGGATTAATGCTAGTGTTAATGGTAGTCCTTTTGACTACAATCGAGATGATCCAGAATTAGATGAAGATCTAGATACCTCTATAAAATTATATACAGATAAATTCTCTAATGATGGGTTGCAAGATTTTGAGTTATTTTATAATCTAGAAGTAGGAGATGTTCTTTTTGTAGAGATCCAACATCTGGATAAAAGTACTTTTGATTATTTGCGCACCTTAGTAGATGTAGGAGGAGGCTCAGGCGTTGCTCCAGCCGATCCGATATCTAATTTCGGGACCGATGCCCTAGGCTATTTCGGAGCCTACACGACTTCTGATTTTACTATTACGGTACAGTAGGGTAGATAAAATAAAATTTGGTATAAGGCTATAGAGATATACAATGTGATTTTTATTTTATTAGAATTTATTCTCGTTAGGAATTTACAGTTCTTTATATTTACCATAAGCTGATTCTTAGAATTTAAATAATCAGGGATCAGGATTACATTAAGTTTACGAATATTATTCTATGAAAAATGTTGACAGTATTAAGGACAAAGATAAAAAGACTAAAAAAGATAAAAGCGCCATTCAAACCTTATTCCGGACTATCTCAAAAAATCATTATGCGCTACTTGCGATGATCGATCGTAAGGCTAATATTATTTTGACAATCAACTCCATAATTATTTCTATAATTTTAGGAGCAAGTTATTTAGCGCCTGAAGATCAAAAAAGTGATATTGAATTATTGACTACGATTACTATATATTTCAGTTTAGTGTCTATGATATTAGCAATATTGGCTATACGACCTCACCAATACAAAGATCCACAATCTATGCTGTATAGCGGGACGTTTACAAACAGCTCTCAGAAGGAATTTAAGGAATCCTTCAAAATAATGATGGAAAGCGGTGAATCAATTTATGACAATATGATAGACGATCTGTATTGTCTGGGGCAGTCTATCAAAAATCGTCAGAAATTAGTCTTCTATTCGATCACAACTTTTGTTCTAGGTATAATAACGAATTTACTGCTAAGCTTTCTTTATTTGTAGAGTGCTTCTAATTTTAGAACAAGGATTAAATTTCAAATTTTATTATGTCAGCTTTATATTTGTCATCAGATCAAGCCGTGAGATTAACCCAGTGGTTTCTGCTTGTCTTTTTTTATTTATCTGGGCATACTATAATGGGTCAGGATATAATAAATATTTCTCTGCCTAATAAGCCGATAATACATACAGCTTACTTGGTAGGGGATAGTGGTGGAATGGATACCGATAACCCACCGAACAATATCGTTCTAAGCACGATAAAAGAATCTATAAAAGGTGATAACAATGCTTCGTTGTATTTTTTGGGAGACAATATTTATCCTGTCGGATTGAGAGACAGTACCTTAGGAGTAACTGCTGATTCTGATATTCTTGGTCTTCATATCGACCTTGCAGAATCTATCGATAAGAAGAGTTATATGATTCCAGGCAATCACGATTGGGCAAGTACTTCATTAGATTACAATAGTATGGTAGGATTAAATAACTATCTAATAGAAAATAGTAAGAATCTAATGCTCCAGCCAGCTAATGGTTGTCCAGATCCTTATGTGATCAAGATTTCTAAAGACCATATTTTTATACTCATAGATAGTCAATGGTGGGTGGAAAATGCCGATGATGAGAATCTATCGTATGATAAATGTGAGATTACTAGTAGACATGCATTTGCACTAGAATTGGAAAGTATTTTTATTAAACACAAGAATGATCAGATAACTGTTCTACTTCATCATCCACTAATGTCAAATGGTAATCATGGTGGAAAATTTTCATTCAGACAACACCTTTTTCCCCTTACAGATATACGTCCAAATCTTTACATCCCGTTGCCAATGATAGGTTCGATATTACCTATTTACAGAAACCTAGGGATTAACAAACAAGATGTTTCTTATCATTGGAACAAAGAATTGAAATCAACTTTTGATAGAATAATCGCTAGCTCTGGAGCTAAGCGTATATTATTTATTTCAGGCCATGAGCATTCTCAGCAACTTTTCAGTCCCGAACCAATTATTAGTAAATCACAAATCCATCACCTAATTAGTGGTAGCGGCTACAAACAATCTTATGTGCGAAAAGGTGGTAATTCAAAGTTTGTATCCAATGAACGAGGGTACCAAAAACTATACTTCTACGCAGATGGATCTGTATGGCTAGATATTATAGCTGTGTCAGCGCAAGATGAATCAATTACTATTTTCAGGTCCGAATTATTTAGTAATAACAAACAAATAGATACTATTACAAGCCGAATATATCCAGAGTTAAAAGACAGTGTAATTGTGAGGCCAAGCAAGACTTTTAAAGTGGGAAAATTTGGAAGATTTTTTGTTGGAGACCAATATCGCGATGTCTGGAAAACAAAAATAAAAGTTCCTGTAATCGATTTACAAACTATAAAAGGAGGTCTTGTTCCTGTAAAATTAGGTGGAGGTGCGTCATCAAATTCTTTGCGGCTTGTAGACCATCAAGGAAGGGAGTACATACTGAGATCTGTTGTAAAAATTTATAAGCGATTTCTCAAAAATAAATACAGTGATATTATCTGGTTAGACTATTATGGTGACGAAAATGCTTCTGCACTTCCTTATGGTACGCTATCTATTGGTAAATTATCAGACGCTATAGATATTCCTCATAGTAATCCTAAGCTTTACTATCTCGCACATCAAGAAGCGCTGGGACCATATAATGAAATGCTAGAAGAGGGGCTGTACATGCTGGAAAATAGGCCAGATGGAAAACTATGGTCTAATCAAAAATCATTTGGGTATGCTCCTAACATCGTTAGTAATAATGATATGAGGAAGGCAGTTATGTCAAAAGCCACGCACAAGGTGGATCAGCAAAGCGTTCTGAAGGCTAGACTTTTTGATATGTGGGTTCACGACTGGGATAGACATGCAGATCAGTGGAGATGGTCTAAAAATGAAGTAGGAAAAATGACGACCTATGAACCGATTCCTAGAGATAGAGATTGGGTTTATTTTAAATATGATGGACTGATATATTCTTTCATAGGAAAATATATAGAGAGAAAGCATAGTTCTTTCAAGAATGAGATTTCAGATTTAAAGGGTCTTAATATATCACCAGCGCATTTTGACCGAGCTAACTTGAACGAACTAGAGTGGGAACAATGGGAGAAGGTAGTTGCAGAAATGCAACAGAATCTTACAGACGAACTGATATATAATGCATTATCTGATATGCCAGAGGAAATACTCCCGATAGTAAGAGAAGAAATCTTAGGTAAGCTTATCATAAGAAGAAATGATCTAGATAAGTATGCTCTAGAATACTATAAAATACTTTCTAAAGAGGTATCCATTGTAGGAACTGATAACAAAGATTTCATTCAAGTGACGCCGCTAGTCGGGGACTCTACCAGAGTGTCGTTGGTCTCAAAAAGGAACAAGAAAAAAGATATCCAGAAGTATTCCCGTTCGTTCTCTAATGATGAAACAAAGGTGATTAGAATATATGGTTTACAAGGAAAGGATAAAATCTCTATTGACAGTGGATATAGTGATATAGATATACAATTTATCGGAGGCTTAGATATTGACATAATTAACTATGATCAGGATGCAAATACTGAGGTAGCGGTGTATGATAATGTCAATGGGATAGAAATTCCTAACAACAAATTCATTAAGTCTAAACTAAATAATAAGATTGCGAACAATAGATATGATCCTAATGATTTTAAGTATAATTCTACAATACCAACAGCAACTATAGGATCTACTTTTGACGAAGGTCTTTGGCTGGGAGTAGGTTTTATAAAAACTTTTCATGGTTTCCGTAAGTCTCCTTTTGCTAGCAAACATGCATTATCTCTAAAAGTTGCACCTTTTACAGCTGCCTCGTTAATGCTGGATTATAGTGCTACTTATAATATTGCTAATAGCGACTTGCAATTATTAACAGATGTATTTTTCCATAATCCCGACTATGTCAATTTTTTTGGGATTTTTAACGAAAGAAATAATACGAACGACAGTCAATTTAACAGAGTAAAATTATCCAGTTTTGGATTGGAAACAAAAATGAGAAAGTTTTGGAATCGAGATGCCATCTCTGTTAGCCTCGGTCCGTATATCAAAAGTTTTAATATAGATGAGGACGGCGACCGTATTATAGAAAACTATGACCTGCTTACTAAAACGTATGATGATGATGAATTCTATGTAGGAGGTACAGCTAATCTAACATTAACTGCAATAGATAACTTAAACAAGCCTTCTTCTGGATTTAAATATAGCTTAGATCTAGATTACAATAAGGGCATCGACCTTACATATAGTGCCATCAATATATACTCAGATTTTGTTTTTTATTTTCCAGTATTGCAAAGTCCCGATATTGTATTTGCTGGAAATTTGGGTTTTGCTGCCCAATATGGTTCCTCCGATTGGTATATGACACCCTCGATAGGTGCCAATAATCACCTGAGATCATTAAGAAATGACCGGCTGAGAGGAGAGAGCATCTATTACCATCAATTCGAATTGCGTAGTCATCTGGTTAGTTTGCAAAATAGATATCTACCTATGGATGTAGGTATCACAGTAGGTTACGAGGGGGCAAGCGCAACCTACAACGATACAACTACCTCTTTGAAAGGACTGAGCATAGGGCTTTCTATGAATATTGCAGACCTAGTAGTCATTCACCCCTATTTTGCGAGAGCGGAAAAATTAAATGCTTTTGGTCTAAGCATGGGATTTAAATATTAAAATTTGGTTAGCTGTTAAGTCTTTTGATGCGCAACCAAATCTATAAAACAGGTAAAGAAGCTTCTGATATAGCGGGAATAAAATTCTTTTTTCATACACCAATTTCGTACATAAGAATTTAGATGCTATAATCTAAGCGTTAAAAAATAATGCACGTTTGTACTCTTGCACTATTCATTCTTTAATTATGCTATTTACAAATTAGTAACAAAAATAGCTTAATTATCTTCGGGATTAAAGTAAAAATTATTACTTTAACCACTAATGAATAAAGTGCAGCATTTTAGTTTATTTAGTGATTTTGATATTGAGTTGTTTTCTGCAGGAAAACATTACAAACTTTATGATAAGTTTGGTTCTCACATAGTAGAACACAATGGGGTCCAAGGGGTATATTTTTCTGTATACGCACCTGCCGCTAAAGAGGTTTCTATAATCGGTAATTTTAATTTCTGGAATGGTTATGAGCATCTACTCTCTGTAAGATGGGATGGATCAGGAATCTGGGAAGGATTTGTACCGGGCCTAAAGCATGGTGATCTTTATAAGTATAGGATTCTATCTAACCACGATGATCTGGTACGTGAAAAAACAGATCCTTATGCTAGAAAATATGAGATGCCTCCTAAAACAGCCAGTTATATATGGGATGCTGCTTACGAATGGCAAGACCAAGCATGGATGACGAATAGGGCAGAAAAAAATGCGCTAGACAAGCCCATGTCTATATACGAAATTCATATAGGAAGTTGGAAGAAGAAGGAGGGAGATTTCCGTTCTCTGCACTATACAGAGCTTGCAGAAGAGCTAGTACGATACATACAAGAGATGGGGTATACCCATGTAGAAATGTTGCCGATCACGGAGCATCCTTTCTATCCGTCCTGGGGTTATCTCAGTACGGGGTATTTTGCTCCGACTTCTAGATATGGAGATCCAGAAGAGTTTAAGTATCTAGTAGACCGCTTACATCAGGGAGGTATAGGTATTTATCTAGATTGGGTGCCTGCGCACTTTCCTTCTGACGAATATGCACTAGCAGATTTTGACGGTACCTGTCTCTATGAACATCCTGATAAGAAGAAAGGATTTCATCCAGACTGGAATAGTCTCATATTTAATTTTGAGCGACCGGAGATATGTGCATTTCTAATTTCTAGTGCACATTTCTGGTTTGAGCATTTCCATATAGATGGACTGAGAGTGGATGCAGTGGCGTCTATGTTATATCTAGATTATTCTAGAGAGGAAGGAGAATGGGAGCCTAATCAGTATGGGGGGAATGAATATCTAGCGGCTATCGAATTGCTGAAGGAGCTTAATCTATCTGTCTACAAGGATTTTCCTGATGTACAAATGATGGCCGAGGAATCCACAGCTTTTCCTGGAGTGACAAGACCTGTGGATCACGGTGGTCTAGGTTTTGGTCTGAAGTGGATGATGGGTTGGATGAATGATACCCTAGAATACATCAGTCTAGATCCTATATATAGAAAATATCATCATGGAGATATAAGTAGATCACTGACTTATGCATTTTCAGAAAACTATATTCTTCCGTTATCTCATGACGAGGTTGTGCATGGAAAAAATTCTATACTCTATAAGTTACCGGGAGATGAATGGCAACGATTTGCTAATGCACGATTATTGTATGCATACATGTTTACACATCCAGGACAGAAGTTATTGTTTATGGGTAATGATGTAGGTCAGACGGATGAGTGGAAAGTAAATGAAAGTATCTCGTGGCATTTGCTAGACTATGCACCCCATAAAGGGCTTCAGACTTATATAAAAGCGCTTAACAAAACCTATACATCTACTCCTGCACTTTATGAAATTAATTATGCTATGCAGGGTTTTGAGTGGATAGATTTTCAGGATAATGAAAACTCTATATTAGCCTATATTAGGAAAGGGAAGAATTCTTATGTGCTGGTTATCTGTAATTTTACGCCGACTGCCATGGAAAATTATAGGGTAGGCGTACCCGAATTAGTCCAATATAAAAGTATACTCAGTTCTGATGATACGAGTTTCTGGGGGTCAGGAATAGAAATGAAAAAACTGAAAGCAGAAAAGATAGAAAAGCATGGCCGCCCATTTTCTATATCCATGCATGTTCCCGCTCTGGGGGCAATTATTTTACAACCAGAAACTTAATAACTTGTGAAGTCAGTATTACATATATCTACGGAATGTTATCCAGCGGCAAAAGCAGGAGGAATGGGCGATGTTGTAGGAGCGCTACCTATTTATTTACCAGAAGTTGGATATAAGGCATCAGTAATTATTCCTAAGTATAGTAATAAATGGATCAGTGCGCAGAAAACTAAAAGTGTCTATAAAGGTACGTTCTCTTTAGGAGCGGAGACAATTGCATATAAGGTAGAAAAAGTGGTATCTGATGAGCTTTCTTTTCCCTTGTATGTTATGGATATTCCAGGTAAACTAGATAGAGATTCGATATATCTAGGAGCGGATGGAGAAGCCTATCCTGATGAGGCAGAAAGAAACATATCTTTTCAGCTTTCTATATTGGAGTGGGCGAGTTCACTGAAGAAAAAATTTGACATTCTACATTGTCATGATCACATGACGGGGCTTATTCCTTTCCTAATCCGGCATTCAGATAAGTATAAATCGCTTGAGAAGACCCCTACATTTTTCACTATCCATAATGGACAGTATCGAGGTGTTTTTAACTGGTCCAAGGCTAAGTTATTACCGCCTTATGATATTTCGAAAAGTGGATTGTTAGACTGGGATAATACTATGCATAGTCTAGCTGCAGCGATCAAATGTGCAACAATAGTTAATACAGTTTCTCCCTCTTATATGGAGGAGCTCTCAGAAGATTTTGACAGACTTACCTCACTTATAAAAGAGGTAAAAGCTAAGACGCTAGGCATTCTTAATGGAATAGATACACAAGTATGGGACCCTGCTAATGATCCTATGATCAGTCATCATTATAAGAGGAGTGCTAAGTTATTTAAGAAAAAAAATAAAGAGGCCTTAGCAGAGCAATTTGATTTTGATCCAGTAAGACCTTTAGTAAGCTTTATAGGGCGATTTGCTTTTGAAAAAGGAGCGGACTTATTGTCTGGTGCTATAGATCAGGTGCTGAGACATCATAATGAGGTGCAGTTTTTCATACTAGGATCTGGAGATAAAAAAATAGAAGAGGGGGTAAAAAACCTACAAGAAAGATATCCTGATAATGTTGTTTCTGTAATTGCTTATAATGAGACTTTGGCACATAAGATTTATGCTAGTTCTGACTTTATCATTATGCCATCACGATTTGAGCCCTGTGGTCTTAATCAGATGTATGCGATGCGATATGGAACTACGCCTATAGCTAGAAACACTGGAGGATTAAAAGATACTGTTCCTGACATAGGTGACGGTGGTAATGGGATAAGATTTCTGAGGGCGACAGAGCAAGATATTGTTTACTCCATAGGAAGAGCATTAGAATTCTATGCAGATATAAAATCTTATGACAAGCATACTAAGAAAATAATGAAATTAGATTTCTCATGGAAACAATCAGCGCAGAAATATGCTGATAATTATAATAAAACCTTAAACCTAAAGACATGAATAAAAGTACAGTAGCCATCATACTCGGAGGAGGAGTAGGAAGTAGATTATACCCACTAACCAAGCATAGATCTAAGCCTGCTGTACCGATAGCTGGTAAGTATAGACTAATCGATATTCCTATTAGTAATTGTCTCAATTCTGATATAAAGCGAATGTTTGTACTGACGATGTTTAACTCTGCATCGCTTAATCGACATATTAAGAATACCTATAATTTTGATATGTTTTCAGATGCATTTGTCAATATAATGGCAGCAGAACAGACACCAGAGAATCAAGAATGGTTTCAGGGTACAGCAGATGCGGTGAGACAATCCAAGGCGGAGCTGGATAAAATAAAATACGAATACGTCCTTATACTTTCTGGTGACCAGCTCTATCAGATGGACTTTACTAAGCTCATGGATTTCCATATTGCATCTGCATCTGATATAACGGTTGCAACAATACCAGTGATAGAAAATGATGCAACCTCGTTTGGAATTCTGAAGGTAGGGGATGATTCTATTATAGATGACTTTATAGAAAAACCTTCTAGTGATATTGTTCAGGATTGGAAATCGCCAGTCTCTGATGAGATGAAAAAAGAAGGGAAAGAGTACCTAGCCTCTATGGGTATATATGTATTCAATAAGAAAGTTCTAGACGACCTATTTAATACGCTTCCAGATGCAAATGATTTTGGAAAAGAACTGATTCCATACAGTGTAAAAGAAGATAATATGAAGGTCTCTAGTTACCCTTTCGAAGGGTACTGGACGGATATAGGAAATATAGCTTCTTTCTACGAAGCGAATCTAAAATTGACAAAGTACTTACCTGAATATCATCTATACGACAACGAAAGTAAGTTGTATACACATGCTAGATATCTTGCACCATCTAAGTTTTTTGATACGAAGATAAGTTTTGGACTAATATCAGATGGATGTATATGTCATGCAAAAGAGATCCATTATTCTCTGATAGGCATACGATCTAGAATTGGCAGAAATACAGTCATAAGAGATAGTATTATCATGGGAAATGACTATTATCAGACACTAGACGATATGAAGCAAATGCCAGATAATAAGCTTTTGGGAATAGGTAATGATTGTTACATAGAAAGAGCTATCCTAGATAAGAATGTTAGAATAGGACATAATGTAAGAATCGTAGGGGGTGAAAATCTAAAAGATGTAGAAACAGATAATTATTGTATTAAGCAAGGCATAGTGATTGTTAAAAAAGGAGCTTTTATAGAAGATGACTCAGTTATAGGCGTGGAAGAATAAATATTGAAATAAATAAGGCTACTATATAGTTGGAAAAATTAAAATAGGACTCACTGTAAAGAGTACAATGGTGTTAAGTATAAATATTTTAGACTATTGTAATGAGAACTGATAAGTAGAGTCAATCATAAAGTCGACTTTTAATACTCACACAAGGATTAGTGTAATTTTTACATAAAGATTGTTATTTTCGCTTTTTCATAGAATTAAGAAATGAAATAATGCAAGAAAATATAAATACACTAGAGTCTTATCCAGGAAAGTTACAAGAGGTTGTTCTCGAAGATAATATATGTACCATTATATCAGAAAACGAAGCCGTTTTAAAAATATACTGTATCTCAGATGATATTCTACGATTCAGATATGCAACGGATGGATATTTTCAGGATGATTTTTCCTATGCAATATGTGATAATTATAATCCCAAGGTGGGAGATATAGTACTTAAGGAATCTACGAGTAGTGTAGAACTGCATACTAATTCTATTGTTTGCAAAATTCGTAAATCCGACCTTTCTGTAGACATATCTGATCAGGAGGGTAATCTTATATTAGAGGATGAGAAAGGTTTTCACTGGGAGCGCAATCAGCAGCACGGAGGGAACATCGTGCAGATGACTAAGAAAATACAGAATAGAGAGATGTTTTATGGTCTAGGAGATAAGCCTACTGATCTTAATATCAAGGGGAAGCGTTTTGAGAACTGGGGAACGGATAATTACGGGTATGAGAAAAATGCAGATCCATTATATAAAAGTATACCATTCTACTACGGACTTCACAGTGGGATAGGGTATGGGATATTTTTTGACAACACGTTTAGAGCTTATTTTGATTTCGGGAGTGAGCGTAATACAGCAACAAGTTTCTGGGCTCAGGGTGGAGAAATGAATTATTATTTTATCGCAGGTCCTAAGCTTATGGATGTTTGTGAGCGATACACCTTACTTACAGGAACGCCTGAGATGCCTCCATTATGGGCGCTGGGATTCCAACAATGTAAGTGGAGTTATTATCCAGAATCTAATGTAAAAGAAGTTACCGGTAAGCTTAGGGAATTAGAGATTCCTTGTGATGCTATCTATCTCGATATAGATTATATGGATGGTTTCAGATGCTTTACCTGGGATAATGAAAAATTCCCTGATCCTAAACGAATGGTAAAGGAGCTCGCTGATGATGGGTTCAAGACGATGGTGATTATAGATCCGGGAATAAAAATAGATAAGGAATATAGTGTGTTCACCGAGGGCCTAGAGAAAGGCTATTTTTGTAAGCGGCCAGATGGTCCTTATGTCAATGGTAAAGTATGGCCAGGCGAATGTTATTTTCCAGATTTCACGAGAGCGGAAGTACGCGATTGGTGGGCCAGCCTGTATGAAGAGCTGATACAAGAGATAGGTGTTGCAGGGGTATGGAATGATATGAATGAACCTGCCTTGTTTGATGTACCGTCTAAGACTTTTCCAGAAGATGTTCTGCATGATTATGATGGTCACCTATGCAGTCATAGAAAAGCGCATAACATATATGGAATGCAGATGGCAAGAGCAACGCAAGAAGGTGTCAAGCGGTTTTCTGGAGGTAAGCGTTCTCTAATTATAACTCGTTCTGGATATTCTGGTCTTCAAAGATATTCTTCTGTATGGACAGGAGATAATATTGCTACTTACGAGCATTTGTGGCTTGCGGACGTGCAGGTTCAGCGATTAGCGATTTCAGGAATTTCGTTTGCAGGTTCTGATATAGGAGGGTTCATTAATCAGCCTACAGGAGAACTATTTACTCGATGGATACAGATGGCGATATTCCATCCTTTCTGTAGAGTGCATTCTTCTGGAGATCACGGTGATCAGGAGCCATGGTCATTTGGAGAGAAATATACAGACCTTTTTAGAGAAGCAGTAGAGCTGAGATACAGGTTATTACCATATATATACACAAGTTTCTTCCATTATCATAAGTATGGTAGACCTATGATAAGACCTATTGTATTTCATGACCAGGAAGATGTTCAGAATCATAATAGAGATCACGAATTTCTTTGTGGGCCGGACATCTTAGTTGTGCCTGTACTGAACGAATCTTCTAATAGTAGAAATGTATACCTACCTAAGGGTGACTGGTATAGCTTCTGGGATGGAACTTTATATCCAGGTAAATCTGAGCTAGTAAATAAATTTGATCTAAATACATTCCCATTTTTCGTAAAAGCTGGAGCTGTAATTCCTCTTTACCCTGTTATGCAATATACAGGCGAGAAAAAAATAGATGTAGTAGATTTGAAAATATTCTATTCAGTAGATAAGTATATGAGTGAGTGGTATGAAGATGAGCATGACGGATATGCTTATGAAGACAAGCATTACAGAAAGGCTAAATTTAGTGTCGAAGGTTCATTGACAGAAATGGTAATCGAACAACAAATAATAGGAGCTTTCCAAGCTGAGTTTCACTCGTATAGATTAGACTTAGTAGGGCTGCCTTTTACACCGACCACAGTAGAAATCGATGGTAAGTCTATGGCTTATAACGAAGAGACTAGTCTAGTTAGCGCAGACTTTAAGCGTTGTGTTGTAAAGATGGTGTAAGTACTTGAAGAAATTTAGTTTTTTCTTATAACTATGTCTAAAATCTTGCTAGTTCCTAGGAGGCTGAGCCTGCGGCGGGGAGACATTTTTCATTGTGCGTTTTTTTCTGAACCAGAATTGGTATTAGAATCTCTTACGAAGAAGCTTATAGGATTTCCACTTATTTTCATGGCATCACAAATTTACATGCTAGTTCTTAGAATCGAAAAAAGACTGCCAGGCACTTTGCAGCATGCCCAGCAGTCAAACTAAATGATTAACACTTTAAAAAAACTAATTTTAAAGTGTATGGTAAACACTTTTTCATATTCTTAATGTATTTCCATTAAACATTGGAATTGACATAGAGAAATTTTCTCCAAACATAAGCTTCTGCTCTTCTAGAATACCAATGGCGATCTGCTCTCCCATTAAGAGGGACTCATAATAATCTGAAAAATAATGTACACCTGCCCAGTTTCTGCCTATGGAAATATTAGAGGCTAGTTTATTCAGCTCTCCTTCTATCGTAAGGTGAGCATCCTTACCTTCTCTATCCTTCACAGGAATAAGTTTAAGTTCCTTGCCTCCATCTACAGATACATAAGCCTTGTCTGATACCTTCCCATCTGCCTTCAAGACAGCGGTGCAGTCAAAGAAAGCTTTAAGTATCGTAATACAGGCACCTGCTACAGTGGCATGTCCAGCCCCATAGGCTGGATGCATAGGGGAGCCCTCTGTGAATGCCATCGGCAATAAAAAGTTTTCTTCACCTTGGTCTGCTAAGTTTTTATTTTTTATTCTATCTAATATCTCATTCTTATTATCCCCTAGATCCTGCACTACATCTTTCAGTTTAGGAGCCATTTTATCAAATATCTTATATTTAGAAATTCTAGCTGCGAGAACTTCAGGTCTACATCTTCTGTGGATATTGTATTTCTGATAACGCACTGCCTTAAGCGCTCTAGTTGCTACCTCAGTTACTAAAGATAAGATATGTGGTCCACCGAAATGTGCAAACCCTTGCTGATGATCTCTGGTGTCATCTTCTTGGAATGGAATTCCTGGGTCGAACTTAGCCCCTCTTCCTAAAAGTATCAAGCACGCATTAAGATAGGCTTCGTACAACGCATCATAGTGTACATAGGTTGCTAAGTCTCTTGGCGTGTAAATGAATCTTCTCTTTTCTGCAGTTTCGAATTGTTCCAATCCACCAACACTGGCTGCATTCTGAACATCAAACCATTCATCCCAGGTCTGCATATAGTCTCTAGTACTTGCTACTCTTACTCGCTGGTCTATATTGACAGCACCGTAGGAAATCATACCATTGGCAGGGCTTATCTCACCATTAATTCCATTGACACCATTATTCCCAATTAACAGAAATTGTGAAATGTACGGCCCTATATCATCTCCTTTAGTTATTCCTCTAAAAGCAGAAGTAGGATTAGGACACATTCTATTACATCGTCTTGCTTCTTCAGCTGGATTTAGTTTCAGTTCTTGTTTTGAGAACCATTTTAATTTTCTAAGTTCATTGACTAATGCGATATACTCTTTAACTTGATCTCCGTCTGTATGAAAATCTTCTAGACCATCATTCTGATTGATTACTCCATTGAGAGATATGTCATTAGAGAAATCACCAAGGTATTGCTCTTCTATAAGACCTGCACTAAGTGCATGAAAAGGAATATCCCTAGCTAGGGCTTGGACATAGACCTCTGCCATTTCAGCGGTAAGTTCAGGGCTGCCTAGTCTAGGTGCAGGGGGCATGGTTACAGCATGTGCATCTGGTCCTTCCAGCTCGTAAGCAAGACCAGCACTCTGGCTTTCCCAGGCTCTAAGGTTAACTGGTTTTATTTCATCACCATTTTTAGTTTTCTTGGGATCTAATTTTCCGTAATTGGCGATATCTGATTTCCATTTGTAAGCTCCCTGTGGAGGCGTACAGTTACTAGAAGATCCAGAGTGCGCTTGTGGACCTAGCGGCGTATCTCTAAAATCTCTAGGATCTCCACTATCTATTGCTCTTATAAAATACTGAAAGTTAAGAGGGTTTTGTAAAAGACCTGTGTCATAATCATGGGGCATACCTTTAGTAAAACTCATAAGAAAAGAAGGCTTTCCTTCTAAGCTTATAGGAGCTAAATCTTTTATATATAGATTGTCTTTTTTCTTGTCTTCATGATGAATTTTATGTTTTTTTCTATGGTTTTCTTTATGACACTTTGCTATAGCAGAGTTTTTTTCGTGTCGAAACTTTAGTTCATCACCGTTACTATAATGTCTTGGATGATATCGGTCTGTTGCGAGTTGATTAGCTGCCTGTCTTTTGTCCCAGGCTGAGGTTTTCCTATTGATGTTCATTACAAGAATTTTGAGATTATTAAAAATCGATATCTCTATTTTTTATAAATAGGAGATACTTACTTGTAATTATATCAGTGAAATTCTCATTATGTTACCTAGTAGGAAAGAATTTATTTTAGCGCGTACTAGTTTTCAACTAATTATTTTAGAACATTTAATCATTAATCATTAACCACCTACCTCATCTTAGGTCTTCGTCTCTTGCTAGATCTTCCTTGCATCATCTGCATGCCTTGCTTACCCATCGAGCGGGCAACCTTTGATTGGCCAGAATTTTGAAGTGCTTTTTCGAACATGTCTACTTGTTCTTTGAGTTGAGGCTCTGTAATTTTTAATTTTTTCAGATCTCTGAAGTGATTTTTTGCAGCAGTCCATTTATTCTTTGAGCCATTAATATTTGCTAACTGCAGCAAGATCATTCCTTTTTCGTTATCACTAGGTAATTTTATTTTTAACGCTTCTTCGAATAGAAGCTCAGCTCCGTTATGATCTTTCTTATTCATAAGTATAGATCCCTTAAGGATATAATAGAAAGCTCTATTTGTAACATAAAGATATTTTGGTTTCCATGTCAATCCTAGACGCTGCTCTGCACCATCAAAATCTTGTTTCTGTACCATCTGCGCAGCAGATTGTATGGTACCCAGCATAATGTAACTCACAAGTAATCCTAAACCTATAAGTAAGAAAGGAAAGGCATACCAAAAACCGAATGCAAATGCTAGTCCAATACCACCTAGTAGAAACAGAGCGATTAGAGCAAACTTTAAGTATATATTTATTGTAAACATGTATTCTTATTTTGATAGACAAATATAAGGATGTTAAAAGGAAATCCCTACATCTATTTTTTTAATTCTGCTTTATAATGGTCAGAGCTGATCCGATACCGGCAACAACGCTTAATATCGGGATATGATAGTAATTTAGGATGGTCAAATGAATCTAATTTTTTCATACCTATTTTCTGCATTACCTTCTCTGATTTTTTGTTTTGTTCTGAGGCCAGAGCATATATTTCCGTAAGCCTTAGATCCACAAAAGCATACTGGAGAGTAGCTCTGGCTCCTTCAGTAGCAAACCCCTGTCCCCAAGCTGATGATTGTAATCTCCAACCTATGTCCGTAAAGGGTGCAAAAGAAACATCATAGTCTTGATAAGCGATCCCTATGAAACCTATAAATTTATTATCATCTAGTGCATCCACAGCAAAATAACAATATCCTTTTTCAGCATACATTTTTTGCATTCTCTCTATGAAACTTTTACTCTGCGATCGATCTGGCATAAAAGGAAAATATTCCATAACATCGGAATCTTGGTTAAGTAATGCCATAGGTTCTAGGTCTGAATCTAGCCATGTCCTCATACCTAATCTCTCTGTGGTATATAGATATTGCTTTTTCATCTTTGTCAAAGATAGGTCTTACATAACCATATTTCAAGCTTGTAACATACATTAGTGGAAAGCAAGATAGGGACTTACACTAGACGTTCTCTGATACTAATCGAACATTTACACTCTGGTAATGCTAATACACGCTACATTTACATATAAAGACCTTGTTATTTACAAATGAAATTCTAAGGATTAAATCTTATAACTAATATCCAAAATAAATTAATGAATAACTTAATTTTCCTACTTACACTTATCACTATAATGTCCTGCCAGCAACCGAAATTGAGAACAGTGCAAACAAAATCAGAGAAAATAGAATATCCTGCAGCATTTGCTAAAGTCCTAGAGGCTCATGGAGGAATGGATGCATGGCATAAGATGCACGGTTTGTCATATGATATGGTAAATGGCGAAAAACATGAAAGGCAAATTATTGATCTTAAAGATAGGAGAGAAAGAATAGAGGGTGAAGATTTCATAATGGGATATGATGGACAGAATTACTGGGTAGAAGCTGATACGTCTTACAAGGGGAATCCAATATTTTATAAAAATCTTATTTTCTATTTTTATGCTATGCCATTTGTGTTAGCCGATCCTGGTATCAATTATACAACTGTAGATCCACTACTGTTTGACAATGTTTCCTACCCAGGGATAAGAGTTGATTATGATGATGGGGTCGGGATAAGTCCTGAAGATGAGTATTATATCTACTATGATCCAGCCACTTATGAGATGGAATGGTTAGCTTATACGGTTACTTATTTTAGTAAAGAGAAGTCAGAAAAATTAGGCTGGATTCGTTACGATGACTGGCAGAAAATAGAGGGTATTCTTTTACCTAATTCTATGGGATGGTTTAAGTCAGATGACATGCTTCCTACTGAACAAAGAAATAGAAGATCATTTAATAATGTCAAATTAGTAGATACAGAAATGCCAGCTTCCACCTTTGCTAAGACAGAGGGAGCAAAGATTGTGGAGGAATAAGAAAAGTGTTTACTTAAGTTTCAGCACTCGATAAGAGATTACTTTATTAAACTAAGAATAGCAATAGAGTAAAAAAGATAGAGATCATTACATTTTCAAATTAGGAAATAGGTAATATTAGCTTTTACAATGGTAAGGATTTACATTTCTAAGGGAATCATATTTCGTAGAGAAAATTATGTATTTCTATAATTGTTAGCGAACTGGCTAAGCCTTGATTTTATTGCTACATGGTTTTTAGTGTTGACTTCTTAGGGGTATTGATTGTTTATTTTTTTTTATAAGAGAAAAATCGAACCATTCTTAGGTTCATATAGTAAGTTGGTAAAATACGAATATGGAAAATCAAAACAATAAGTCTAAAAGCGAACTGGGGAATGAAATTATTGCTAAATCGACTGCAAAAGCATCTGGACTAGCAGCACTCCCTATACCTATTCTCGATGTTGCTGGGATAATTTTTGTACAAGTAAATATGGTGGAAAAATTAGCTGACTTGTACAATATCGAAATTGAGAATAAAAATAAATTATTCTTATCTTCTGTAGCATCTTCAGTGATTACAAAGTTAATAAGTGAGTTAGCAGGATCAGCAGCTGCTGCAAGTAAAATGGATAAGCTATTTGGAGGATCACTTATAAAAGCAAGTATTACAGGATTTTCTACAACAGTAATGGGAGAGATATACAAAAAGCATTTTAGTAATGGTGGAAAGTTAGAAACCATAGATTCAGGAGCTGTCGTAGAATATGTACAGCATGAAATAGCATCTGACAATCTAAGTATACAGAACTTAAGTAGTAAATTGGTTAACTCCGTAACAAGCTAGATAAAATTTTAAAAAATGATTATTGATTTATTAATTTGTGCAGTATCTTTTTTTATTGGTGCGAAGCTATTATCTGGCGTAACTTTGGAAAGTTTTGTGCAAGCTTTGATAGTTGGAGTAGTAGTAGCTATTCTAGATGTCACTATCGGAAATGTGCTCAAAATTGTAACCTTAGGCATTCTTTCTTTAGGAATTTTTAATTGGTTATTAAATGCCATTATCATTCAGATCGCTGACTGGTTCTTACCTAACTTTAAAGTGAAGAATTTCTGGTGGGCATTGCTGCTCGCGGGAATCGTGAGTTTAAGTTCATCTTTGATAGGTTCTATTATATAGTGTAGCTTAGTGTATCTCTTAGTTTGTTACTATGCCTATAAATAGCTAGATAAGTATGCTTAAAGGTAATTTAACAGTTTTAAGACAAGATCGTAATTCTATTAACGTATATTGAGATAACCGCGCAGTAGTAATAGTAGTAATAGAGGTTCCAATAGAAACATTTGATCTATTAATCTAAAGCGTTACAATATGAAATATCTTATCGTACTGTTGTCCTTTATATTAACAATTTCTTGCAGTGATGAGATGCTCATCATTCCATCTCAGAATCTCTCAAAAGTGTCCATAGAAAATGGTCAGTTTATAAAAGCCAATGGAGAAAGTTTTTTCCCTTGGGGCTTTAATTATACCAACCCAGTAAATGTAGGTCTGATAGAAGATAAGTGGATGGATGAAAATGTATGGCAAACGATACGATCTGATTTCATGGAAATGAAAGCCTTGGGCGCCAATGTTGTTAGAATTCATTTACAATATCATAAATTTATGCTTGACGCTTCAAAACCTAATCTGACGAATCTCGACAAATTAGAAAATCTTGTAACATTAGCTGAAGAACAAAGTTTGTACCTCGACATTACAGGTCTAGCAGCATATCGAATGGAAGATCAGCCTGATTTTTACAGTAAGATGACAGACGAAGAAAGATGGCATACGCAAAAAGTATTCTGGGAAAGTGTAGCAGAAAGGGTAGGTGGTAGTGATGCTGTTTTTGCTTTTAATCTGATGAATGAGCCTGTAGTTTCTGTAGGCTGTACTGCAAATTCTAATTGTGATTGGTTACCTGGTAGTAGTTTTGGAGGTTTTTTCTTTGTACAAAATATAACAAGAACAACAAGATTAGACTATCTCTCTACGATGAAAAATTGGATCGCAGAAATGACGGAATCGATAAGAGCTAAAGATAACATAACACTCATAACCGTTGGATTTTTAGATCTAGGAAATTATAATCGTTTCTCATCTGACCTAGATTATCTAAGCCCTCATACCTATCCTAAGTCAGGAGAAATACAAGAAGCAATAGATCACGTAATGGATAACCAAAGTGATGTTCCGTTAGTCATAGAAGAGACTGCTAACCTTATGTGTAATATCGAAGAATTGGAAGAGTTTTTAGAGGGTATAGATGGAAAATATAATGGTCTGATGGGTCATTATTTTGGTCAGACCCTTGATGAGGTGGATGATGGAACGATCTCTGGAGCTTTACGGAAAAATTTCTTAGAATTTTTTATCAATAAAAACCCAAACTAATTACTATGAGGAATACTATTATTCTAATTGTAGCCTCGGTTTTCGTAACGATGAGCTGCAAAAAAGAGGATTGCCGTTCATGCACAGGTACAGTAACTAACACAGGGGAGACAGCTGACTGGACCGTTTGCGATAATGATGGTAGCGTAATGAGAACTAACAATACGACTGGAGAGATCACGCAGTCGACAAATACACTTCCTGAAGCAGTTGCCTTTCTGGAATCTATAGGATTAGATTGTGTAGAGTAAGGATTACAATGCCGACAATTAGTTTAAAAGAAAATCATTATTTTTTTACGCTTTAATTATTCTGAAATGTGAAAGGATATTTTAATCTTGGAGTATGAAGTCTTGTTGATCGAACATTTACTCGATACTAGGGTTCTACCTGCAATTAAAATTTAGAAAACTATACTATATGAACGGAGCAGAACTATTTGTAAAATGTCTGGAAGAAGAAGGAGTAAGCCATATATACGGTGTACCTGGAGAGGAAAATGAAGATCTATTATTTGCCTTAGAATCTTCCAATATTCAGTTTGTTCCTACAAGGCATGAGCAAGGAGCAGCATTTATAGCAAATGTATATGGACGGCTGACGGGCAAGGCAGGAGTCTGTCTCGCTACGCTAGGTCCAGGAGCTACTAATCTGATTACAGGCGTTGCAGATGCATATCTAGACAAGGCTCCCTTAGTTGCCATTACTGGCCAGGGAGCACGAAGTAGAATGCACCACGAATCACATCAGATGATAAATATTGTACAGATGTTCGAGGCGATAAGCAAGTATAATACTTCTATACAACAGGTAGAGGTAATCCCAGAAATTGTAAGAAAAGCTTTCAAGATCGCGGAAACAGAAAAGCCTGGGGCGGTCCATATAGAAATGCCAGAAGATATAGCGTCAGAACTATTGGAGAATAACAACAGTGCCCTTTCAGTAAAAACGGTAAGAAGACCTAGCGCAGATAGTAGGGCAATCCGAGAGGCTGAACAAATATTAAATTCCGCAGAAAAGGTGCTCATTCTGGCTGGGAATGGTGCGATAAGAAAACGTTCTAGTGAGGCCTTATATAAACTGATACAATCCAAAAATATAAGAGTAGCTAATACCTTTATGGGTAAGGGTGCGATATCTTCTAAAGATTCTCTCTCTCTAGGAACCGTGGGATTAGGATTCAAAGATTATATTATAGAAGCTTTTGAAGCGGCAGAAGTAGTTGTATGCGTCGGCTATGATATTGCCGAGTACGACCCTAAGAACTGGAATATAGGTGTTAAAAAGAAAATTGTACACATAGATTTTGAACCCTCTGAGGTCTTTGAAGATTATATTCCTGATGTAGAAATCGTCGGAGATATATGTGATGCACTTACTCAGCTAGAGCTTGCTGTAGACAAAAGATTCGAAATAGAATGGACGACTGCAACTAAAAACCGTATAGATGAATCTATAGCAAAATACACAGCTGATGATCGGGAGGAACAATTTGACACACCCATGATTATCAATGCCATAAGACAAGTGATGCCAGATGACGGTCTGCTCATAAGCGATGTAGGAACTCACAAGATGTGGATTGCTAGAAACTATAATACATACTGTCCTAATGGTTGTATAATTTCTAATGGTCTAGCCTCCATGGGCATAGCTCTACCAGGTGGAATAGCGGCGAAGAGCATAGACAAAAATAGAGCAGTTGTAAGTCTGATGGGCGATGGTGGTGCACTGATGAATTTCCAAGAAATAGAAACAGCTAAGCGATTAGGTTTAGGATATGTTATTATAATAGCCAATGATAACAATTATGGATTAATCACGTGGAAGCAAGAGATGCACACTGGTGAAAGTACGGGAACTACATTGACCAATCCAGATTTTGTAAAGCTAGGCGAGAGTTTTGGAATAGATGCTTATAAACCTAAAAATGTAGGAGACTTCAAACAAATTCTGCAAGAAAGTTTTGATCAGAATAGGTTGACACTTATCGAAATTCCTATCTCCACAGACGTCAACCAAGAACTTATAAACGAACTAAAAGAATACTATAATGTCAAATAATACGGAGTTTACAACGACTAATCCATTTACTAATAGAGACTTGAAAACCTATAATTATCACAGTGAGAAGGAAGTACTAAATGTCATAGAATCTGCCCACAAACAGTGGCTAACTTATAGAGAAACGAGTTATGAAGATAGAGCAATTATGCTTCGCAAAGCTGCTGATATTTTAGAAGGTAACAAGGCTAAGTACGCAGAAACGATGACATTGGAGATGGGCAAATTAATTAATTCTTCTATAGCTGAGGTCGAGAAATGTGCTTGGGTATGTAGATATTATGCGGACAATGGAGCTGAATTTTTAGGAGACGAGCTCGTAGAAACTGATGCATCTAAGAGCTATATAACTTACAATTCCATCGGGGTTGTGCTGGCAGTGATGCCATGGAATTATCCATTCTGGCAAGTATTTAGATTCGCTGCACCGGCGCTTATGGCCGGTAATACCGCCTTGCTTAAGCATGCATCTAATGTACCGGGTAGTGCACTTTTTATAGAGGAGGTATTCCGCTTGGCAGGCTTTCCAGAGCATTGCTTCACAAGTTTGCTGATAGAAAGTGGTGGTGTAAAATCGATACTAGATCATAAATATGTAAAAGCAGCAACGCTGACAGGTAGTGAACCTGCTGGATCAGCAGTGGCATCTCAGGCAGGAGAAAATATAAAACATACTGTTCTCGAACTAGGGGGTAGTGATCCGTATCTTATTCTCGAAGATGCAGATATAGAACTTGCCGTAGAACAATGTACGACCTCTAGGTTACTGAACACTGGACAGAGCTGCATCGGCGCTAAAAGGTTTATTGTAGTAGAATCTGTATACGACTCTTTTATTATTGCGTTCCATAAGAAGATGAGCACCGCAACTATGGGTGATCCTATGACTGATGTAGATGTAGGACCTATGGCACGACATGATCTCAGAGACGAGGTACACGATCAGGTTGTGGAATCAGTTACAAAAGGTGCGAGCCTTATCTGTGGAGGTAAGATACCTGAACATGAGGGCGCATTCTACCCACCGACCATTCTGACGGATCTTAGTCCTGGAATGCCAGCCTACGAAGATGAGATTTTTGGTCCTGTAGCATCTGTCATCAAAGCGAAAAACGAGGATGATGCTATAAGAATTGCTAATGATAGTAAATTCGGATTAGGTGCCTGTGTTTTTTCTATGGATGTCAAGCGTGCTGAAATGATCGCTAGGGATAAATTAGAGGCTGGCTGTTGTTTTGTAAATCAGTATGTCAAATCTGATCCAAGATTACCTTTCGGTGGCATTAAGACAAGCGGTTATGGAAGAGAACTGAGCTATCATGGTATAAGAGCTTTTACAAATATAAAGACTGTGTATGTAAAGTAGTTGTAGTCAGTTTGTCAAAATTATACTTGATTATTGTCTAATAATTCTGAGTAAGAATTCACTATCTTGATATTTCTGCGACTTTCTTCCGATAGGATATTTTCAATTCTTTTTTCGTTGGCTTTGTTGTTGGCTTTTATCATGATAATACTGTCTATATTTTCTTTATAAACAGATTCTATCTTAGAATATATGTCAAAATCTTTCTCAGCAGTATCTCCCACAAGAACAAATTTTGTGTGTGGAAATAGTATTAATATAGTTTCTATGATTAAATATTTATTTTGAAAATTTAATGGTTTTTTCTTTTTCAGCATATGCAGACCGAAATCTCTGAGGAAAAGTTCACCCTTGGGAAAATCATTATACTCTAAAAAAGTCTTAAGATATGAGAAAATATTCCAAGGACTATTAGAGATGTATATCATTGGCCCATTTCCTTCCGAATATATAAGTTTCTGTCTATAATATTCTGCTGCATTAGCGATGGGTTTTCTTCTGAATGGATTAAGAAAAAGTGAGTTGAACAATAGTCTTATTTTAAAGAAAGATTTTACATTGGTCACAAGTATCGTATCATCTATATCAGAAATTATTCCCACTGGAGCTTGCTGTCTGTAATTTGTAAATCCGATTTCCATCACATAGGTTTCAGACTGACCAGCTAGAGAAAATTTGACTCCTAGATCTTTTCCTACCTCTCCGTTCACTTCTTCTAATACCTGGAAATACCCCTCGTCATCTGTTGTAATTTGAATAGTCTTAAAGCTCGTTTTGATTTCAATGGGTTGATGTGCAAGTTCCCGAGTGAGCGCCCTTCTTAGCGAATTTATGAGTGCACCTACGTAACCAGTAAAAATTTTGCTAATAGGTGGAGCATTTTTAAGTAATCTGCCACTGATATACAAGTGATCAGAACTTAATATACATGTATATAATTCAAAATAACTACTATTCTTTTTATTCACTTATTATAATTTAAGTTTAATTATGTAAATGGAAAATACACAGGTATAAGACAGCTACATATTATCCAAAGAAAAAATGAAAGAACGCCTCCTAGAAATACAAAATCTCTAAATCGGTATATACCCATACCATATATGATCGTATTAGTCTGATAACCTATAGGCGTAAAAAAACTAAAATTAGCAGCCAACATCACTGTTACAATAAAACTTAATGGATTAAGACCTAAGCCATGTGCAAGTGATATGGCTATAGGAGTAATGATTATTGCTGTTGCATTATTAGAGATAACACCACTAATAATCATGGTAATTAGAAACAATAAACTTATTATAATTGTAGGGCTGAAATCTTGTAAAAACTCTAGTAGGATATTGCTGAGAAACTGATCCGACCCAGTATTCGTCATGGCAACTCCCAGTGGTAATAGACCCGCAAGTAAAAAAATAATTTGCCAGTTCACTGATCTGTAAGCGTGTTCTAGGGTTACGCACTGTGTTATGAGTAGAAGCCCTAATCCCAGAAGACTACTTTCGAGTATTGTAGCAAATCCGCTGGATGCTAATCCAATTATACAAGCAAGAATTAATAAAGAAAGGTATTTTTTATTTTGATTTATTTTAGAAGCATCCATGTGGTTGAGGATCTGACTATTGTCATTTAGAGACCAAGAATCCTCAGTAAGTTCATCTAGCTGAACTAGAATGGTATCTCCAGGGTCTACTCTAACTCTACTCAGTTTATTTTCGATAAATCTATCGGTGGGTTTGAAGATGTTACGATGTTTATTGATAGCAATAGGCAGCGCACCATTTAGATCAGATGAGCTTATATCAGAGAAGTTTTTACTTATCAGCTTAGAATCTGGGAGTACAAGAATCTCCAGAACTTTTCCAGTGGGATGAGGTTCATTGTTAGCTTGGTCTTCTGGTATCAATTCGTAATATTCGTCTAGGTTTAGGCTTAGTGTTTTGTCTAATATTGTACTCACAACTATAACATCGCCTTCTTTAAATTTTAACCAATAAGATGGATGTTTTATAATTCTACTGGATCTTCTGATTTGTAAAAGGGTACTGTTGCTATCCTTATAAATGTTTGTAGATTTATATGTATTACCTATGATAGGATTCCCAGCTAAGATTTTAAGTATGGAAATATATCTTTTTTGTGGTACAGGGTGATCAGAAGCTCTATGACTTTTCCGTAGAAAAAATATAGAGCCTATAGATGTAATAACTATTCCGGCAATTAGTAGGATTCCAGCTAACTGACTTACTTGAAAAAAACTAAACCCAGGGAGTCCTCTTTCTATAGCAATCTGATTTACAATAAGATTAGTGCTTGTTCCCATAAGTGTGCAAGACCCCCCTAATATACCTGCAAAGGAAAGGGGCATCATATATTTTTCAAGTTTCAAATCATATCTTATGGCTAGATCTGGCATTATTTTGACGAATAGTATAACCACAGCTGTGGTACTTATAAAGGCAGAAAATCCTCCGACAAGGAGCATGACAAGTGGAAGAGAGAATTTTAAAGAAAAAGAAAATATAGGCATCATTGCATCTGCCAATAAGCCTATAGAACCATTGTGCTCTAGGGCAGCTGCAATAATCATCAATGACATGATAGTAATAACAGCAGGATTGCTAAATCCTGAGATTGCTTCCTCTCCAGTAACTAGTCCTGTAGCTAACAAGCTGATCATTACAAGAACAGCTATTTTGTCTACGGAAAACAATTCTGTGATAAACATTATAGTGGATACAACTATAATGAAAAATAAAGTAACTATTGCCCAGTCCATAAATGATTAACCATATTGTTTATTGAAATTAAGCAGATTTAAAATTTTTCCGAATTCGAAATCTAACATACACTTCTATCTTTTGGTAACGCTAATTTTGTTTATTTATAAGTTTTACAATTACATAAGTCTACTAAGCTTGTTGTCTTTCTCCAGGAGACATTTGTAACATCTCTCTGTTATAATTCTTTAATTCTAGTACATTGCCAGGAAGATTAAAGTTTTCTCTATCTAAGTTATCGAGAACAGCCATTATAACCTTAGAATGTACTTCAGGAGCGCTATGATTTTTGTCGAAGGTGTTGATCCAGTACTGAACCTCCACATTTATTGTACTTGCTCCGAGATCTTTTATAAGCGTTCTAGGAGGCTTGTCCTTACTCAAGACACCAGGGACACTTGGAACGACTTCCAGCATGAGGGCTCTTCCTCTTTCTACATCAGATCCATAATCTAATCCAACAATAAAACTTTTTCTTAAGTAACCGTCGATTGTATAATTATATAAGGGGTTTTTTATGATCTGTCCATTGGGAATATAAACATCTTTTCCGTCTGCAGTTTTGATATGTGTTTCTCTTAGACTCATTTCTATTATCACTCCCTCTTCATTAGATATTTTCACAACATCTCCTATTCGGAAAGGGCGATTAAAAGCCATAATAACACCAGCTAAAAAATTCTCAGCTATATCTTTAAATGCAAAACCTATGACTACAGAAGATAATGTAGCCGCCCCTAGTATGCTTCCAGCAATTCCAGACATACCGAGAATATATAGAAATAATAGAAATGAGATAATTAGCACTAGAGATTGTATTACACCGTCAAAAAAGTTTACTAATAGTTTATCTTCTGCTTTTGAGTGAATAAATTTTATAAATCTTCTTCTTATAAATCGAGCTATAAGCGAGAAGATGGTAACTATAATAACTGCTAAAAATAGTCGTGGAATAATAGCTATAAAGTCATCGTAATAGGTGAGAATATGTTCTTTGAGGTCTGAGATAATTTCCATTTATTCCTTTATTTTAATTTGCGTATAAAGTAGAGCAATATAGTCTTTACTTCAGTTAATTATGATTGTTCGCTATCCGTTTCTTTATCGTGTTCTGGGATCAGAAGTTGGACTAAAATAGGAAAGTGATCGGAACCTATATTTTCTAATCTTTCTAGTTTTAACAATTTTATGGAAGGATGGCAAAAAATATTATCTATAGGAATTCGAAAAGGTAGATAGGTGGGAAACGTAGCGAAAATACCTCTTCCTTCTCTAGGATCACGAAGACCACTAATTTTTCTGAATTGCTTATTGGTTTTACTCCATCCTACATCATTCAGGTCTCCTACAACTATGGATAGGCTTCTGGATTTTGTTTCTTTTATTTTCAAAGCCGTCGTTATTAATTCTTTATCTTTTGGCTTAGAACTCAGGGCTTCTCCTGGAAGAGGGGGTTCTGGATGTAATCCATAGACAGATATTGCCGTACCTTTCAAAGAATAATGAGCTTCTACGGAAGGAATATCATTTTTCACTAGGTGATTTATTTTCCCATCTGTGAATTTTAATTTACTCAGATACCAAATTCCGTATGTATCATCTTTTATCTCCTTTAATGTGTAAGGATATTCTTCTTCCAGATACGCAGCCTTACGGTACCATTCTGTCCCTGGCTCTAATAGGAGTATGATATCTGGCGCATCTTTTTTCACCAGCTGTATAAATCTATCATATTCAGTATTCTCTTGGTATACATTAAATATAAGTAATTTCAATTTGCTTCCTGAGTCTGATGGTTTAGCAGATGCAATAGTTTTCTTACTTAAGAAACTATAAGGATAAATAGAGTGTATACATAATGCTATGCAAAATAAATGGGCACTAGTGATAAGAAAGAATAATAGGTTATAAGGAGAGATTAATAAGTAGAGGAAAACCAGTAGCAGATTGATAATTAAATAATAAGCCCTAAAATTTATCTGAGCTCTAATAAACCAATACTTACTGTTATTGATCGGTAACAGAGTCCCGGTCAAGATCATCAGAGAGCAACAAATTAGAGGTATATTCATCTACATCAAATATATAGATTATAAAATTACTGCAATGCTTGGATTTCTTTTATAATGTACGATAATATTATTTGGCTTATGTCAATTTTTTCTTGTAAAACATTTATCTTTCAAATCGAACAACCCAGAAGCTTACAAGTATACTTAAAAAATAAAATCAAATGAAAAATATTATAGGTGTTTTTTTGATAATTCTAGCAGTTGGATTAGGTTACATGGGTGTTAAAAAAGTCAGTAACAGCGGTTCCTCAGTAGAAGTAATAGGAATAGAACTTTCTGCTTCTGATGAAGGGAAAAAAAACAACTGGTTTAACCTATTTAGGATTAGCAGTTGTAAGTCTTATTGGCGGAATTACTTTGATGGTTAAGAAAACGTAATTTTCTATAATAATTGGATTTTATATTATTTTATAGTTCAGATAATCTGTCATTTTAGTTGACATATAATATAACCAGACTTAATGATTTTTATAAAAAGTTTAATACAATCTATAAAAAAATTTCTCGATGAAGATCCGATGACTTATGCCGCGTCATTGGCATTTTATACCGTAGCATCACTTCCCGCCATATTACTTATCGCAATAAATGTACTATCCGTAACCTACGATACCGAAAGTGCCAAAATCGATTTTTTGTACCAACTCAACAAATATTTAGGACCTTCTACAGTAGAGCAAGCAGAGATTATACTAGACAATGCGGTAACTGACTATAATGGAATATTACCTCAGATAATAGGATTACTAATTCTTGCTTTCAGTGCTACTACAGTATTTATTTCTTTGCAAAATGGTATAAATCGTATATGGAATATTAGGAGAGCTGAATCTGCTAATGGAATTCTACAAACGATATTTGATCGATTACTTTCTCTAGCTCTGATTGCAAGTATGGGTTTTATAATTTTAGTAACGCTTGTATTAGATTCTTTTCTAGGCTTGTTGACTGAGTGGATTGAGATGAACTATAATGATGTCTATATTGTCATAGCATGGTTTTTTAATTTTGTACTAAATCTATTATTGACTGTATCTATTTTTACAATTGTTTTTAAGGTAGTTCCTGATGCCAAGACTACGTGGAAATCTTCTTTTGTGGGAGGTATATTTACGGCAATTATGTTCTTATTTGGCAAGTTCTTGATCGGTTTATATTTGTCTTCTGCAGATGTAGGTAGTTCTTATGGTGCAAGTGGTTCCTTAGTCGTTTTTCTGTTTTGGGTTTACTACTCTTCGATCTTAATATTCTTCGGTTCTAAATTTACTTATGAGTATGCTCGTATGAAGAACGAGTCTTTGAAAGCGGATGACAATTACGAATTTGTCAATGAGGTGGCAGCTAATATATAGTATTAACTAAGCAATACAAACTGTCACATACTAATTATGAGTAAAGAACTTTTTTTAATTCTGATTCTCCAGATTAGATAATTTTTTGAAAATACCTTTCTTGTTTTTTACATCAGAACTCATAAGTGTAGCATACGGAAGGGACTCAGGAAAAAGACTAAGCACAATTTTTATTATAGATATAATAGGAAGAGCTAAGATCACTCCCGCTATGCCCCAAAAGCTACCAAAAAACACTAATGACATTATAGCAAATAAAGGATTAATATCTACCTTATCTCCCACAATGGTAGGTGTTATGAAATTACCCTCTAATTGTTGTATGAACAAATAATAAATTATAACAGCGCTTGGCTGCCAACTATAATCAGCAGTGGCTAGAGCATAGATGAATGGAAGAAGACCACCTATTAGCGTTCCTATATATGGAATTACGGCTAGGATTCCTGCCAGAATTCCCCAGAAAAGAGCATATTCTATTCCTATAAGAGATAAGCCTACACTGTTAGCAATAGAAAGAATGAGCATAACAAGACCCATTCCACCGATATAAGCTTGTATAGTATCTTTAATTTCCTGGATTACTTCCTTTACATTCCTTCTATTTTCTTTGTCAAACTGGTAGATTAGAAAATTATTAAAACTTACTTTGTAGAAAAGCAGAAGGAAGGCATAAATAAATGTTAGTCCTAAACTTGCCAATAAATTTGTCGTAGAAGCTAGACCCTTGGTCAATAGTTTTAAAGGTCCAGTTAGATTTGACTGTTCACTAGTCGGCAATAGAGAGGTACGCTCCAACTTTAGAAACGGGATAACATCTTCTATCTTGTTCAATACCTTATCTAAACCTATCTCCATATTACTCCCGATGGTAGGCATGGACTCTACTATCGATATCAGCTGAAAGGAGAACAAGGTGGAAATTATTAAGAAAGGCAAAATAAGCGCTAAAAAACATAGCGTTATTGAAATCCATTTATACTTAACAATTGGCTTTAATTTTTTTTCTAGCGGATTGAGAAAAGTCGCTAATATGGCAGCAAAAATGAGCGGTAAAATTAAATGGGAGCCTATGTATAATAGCCACCCAGCTCCTAGAGAAGCAGTTATGACAGCTGCTAGTCTAATGGAGGTATTTTCTATTCTCATTTCATCATTTTATAATTGACATAATCTTCTTAATTAGCCACCAATAACTTTTATACTTGGAGAAAATTCCCCCATTACTAGAGAAAAGAGATGGTATAAGCTCTGTATTCATATTTGAGCCAGACCTACTACCAACACCAGATGAAGTAAATTTAGTGAACAAGTCTGGAAGATAATGTAATCCATCGGTAATGTCTAGCTTACCTAAATTATCTTTAAGGTGTCCTTCCGCAATATCTATTTCCTTATTCAATTTATTGATGCGTTCTGATATCTTATTGTTCATCTTCATCGTTTTCTACAAGTGATCCTAATATCTTATTTGCAACAAAGGGAAAAATAAAAACTTTTCTTGTTGCAAAAATAATTATACATACCAAGGCGAGGATGCCAGACATTATGAGTAATCCATATAAAAACGAACCGATATTATGAGCGATAAAAATGGTGAGAGCTATTATCAAAAACGTAAAAATAAAAAATCCAAAGAAAGCTATAATTAAAGAAGCAACAGCAGTACCAGCTATACTGGATACTTCTTCTATTGCCTCGAGCTTCTTGATTTCTATCTTGTTGCTAATTATGGTTTTAGTGTATTCATAATTTTCGCCTAAATTTTGTAAGATATTATGATTCATATTAATGAGGGGATAATTTTCTAATTGTAATTATGCTTTATTCAATTCTTTTTTCGCTTTGTCGATACCATCCTGAAAATTACTAATCTTAGAATTTATTTTAGTTTTAGTATTATCGGCAACCCCTGTTATCATATCTTTAGTGTTAGAGACTTTCTCATTTGCACCTTCGATTAGATTATTTTTAATCTTTTGTCCTTCCTCTAAGGCTGTACTTGCCTTTTCACTAATGTTTGTTTTTAGTTCCTCTCCTTTGGTTAACAATAAGTCAACCATTTGTTGGCCTTTTTCGCTTTTGAGAAAATAGACTGATGCAGCTCCTGCAATAACCCCTGTAATTAACATTAACGAATTTGAATTCTTATTTTTCATCTTATTTTTCAATTTTTAGTATTAGTAAATGTATCTTATTGTAACTATAACTTGTATTGATGTATAGTTGTTCGATTGTTCTTTTCATATTTTAAGATTGCAGAACTTCTTTATTCTTACCATTCTCTGATTTCATAAAGCTATTTTCTGCAATAAGGGTTCTAATAGGGAATGGTATGTTTATGTTCTCTTTGTCAAATCTAGATTTTAGAGCAATTATTGCATCACTCTTAGCTTCTAGAAGAGCTAGGTTTTTCTTAGCATCTACCCAAAATCTAATTTGGAAATTTATAGAACTATCGCCAAATTCCTGATAGTGGAATTCTATTTCTTTTCCTTCTTGCGGGAATGTTTTTCTTATTTCATCCACTGCTATTTCTTTAACCTTTTTTAGATCATGTTCATAGCCTACTCCACAATTTATACTGGTTCTGATTCTAGAAGTAAGTCCGAAGTTTTTGAAGGGATTTTCCACAACCATTTTATTAGGAATGATGACGAGATTATTGTCTGACTCTCTTAATTTTATAAATCTTAGAGTGATGGTATCTACAATACCAGAATATCCATTGGTTTGTATAAAGTCACCCACATTCATAATATCTTGTACTGCTAAGAATATACCAGAAAATGTATTAGCTATGGTTCCTTGTAGTGCGAGACCTACGGCTAGTCCTGCGACACCTGCTCCTGCTAGTATAGAGGTAAGCGCTTTATCAAGATTCAGAACACTTAGTGCAAGAAATAATCCTAGAGAGATTACCACGACGGAAGAAACATTTGCAATAAGGCTACGTACGGAGGTTTGCTTAACCTTATTCTTAAGGAGTCTAGCGATCCATCCATTCAGCTTTTGTGATAAGAAGTAGGAAATACCAAAGATAAGTATTGCTATAATAATATTGGGTAAGTTGGTAATAAGAAGATTGAGCCATCCCTCCATCTTATCTGATAAGTTGCCTATTGAGTCGTTTAATTGTTCTTCCATGGTATAGAATTTTAGTGGTATCAAAAAAGGACTGCAAACTACTGCAGCCCACTAGATTATTATGTAAAATTCCCTTTATAAATCAAAGAATTTTTTTATATCCTCTTTTGATTTTCCAACTTTTTTCTGGATTCTTCCTAGAAGTTCGTCTTCTTGACCTTCTTCATAAGCTAAATCATCGTCAGTTAATTCTCCGTACTCTTGTTTTAATTTTCCTTTGATGACATTCCAGTTTCCTTTTATTTTATCTGATAGTTCGCTCATTGATATGTATGTTTTATGTTAATATAATACCAGGTTACAATATTTTAATCCATTTCTATTTTTAGATGACGGAAAAGGATTTAGAATTGTTCAAAATGGATCAAGGCAAAAAACGTAGGCGAACCCATAGGTTCTGCGAGGCTTTTTAATGAAGGAACATGAAGAACAAAATAAATAATTACCGTCATTCTAATCTAGAATTGGTATTACTTAAGCTTTTCTGACTAATTTCATAATAAGTGAAATCGCAAATAGCACTAAAAAAATGTAAAATACGATTTTTGCTATTCCGGCTGATGCTCCTGCAATTCCTGAGAATCCGAATACTCCGGCAACTAATGCAATAATTAATAGAATGATGATCGTTCGTAACATATTGTTAAATTTTAAGGTTAGGTAAAAATTTTAATTTTCTTTAGAATAAAAGCAATGGAAGTTTAGATGATAGAATAAGTTGATTAGTACTTATTTTAAAAAGCCTCTCATAGAAATTCCTATCGTAATTAGAATAAGCTATCCATTGAGGTTTTTCTTGATCTATAATTGGATCTAAGTCATCTCTATCATTTCCCAAAGACAACTCATTTATTGTTCCTGCATACTCCCCAAAAGTATCATTCAGATTCGCCATTATTTTACTGATATCTGTTTTTTTCTCATCTTCGTGGAAGGCATACAGAACTCTTAGGTTCATACGTCTTGCAATAAGTGAAAGGTTAGAAAAGTCAAAATTTTCATCATCCTTTACAATTAGTAGAAGCGTTTCAGGTTTGACATATTCGCAACCTTCGGGGATAGTAAGTGAAGGCAATTTTGTAGATTTAGATATAGTAGTTTCCGTCGTTCCGAAAACTTGATTAATTAAGTTATCGTCACTTTTATTGTTAATAGTCCAGAAAAGTGCGTTATGTTGAATATCATTTTCATGAATCCTTGACTCTAAGCTTCCTATTTCTATATTATAACTTACATGATCATAATATTTTTTTGTCTGAACACATAACTTTTCTAAATCTTCAGTTTTGTAATTTAGGGTTTTAGATTGTATCAGTGCGGAAGGTGGAAGTTCAGACCCTACCAATGTAGTAGGAGATTGGGTTACCATGATCTGCGGTGATGCGGCTATAAGTTCTAACTCCATTTCAAAGTCTTTTGCTAACATAGCATTGTATTTCAGATAGTTGTCGATGTCGTCGTGAACGTTCTGAATTGTAGATAGTATTTTATTTTTCATATGATTAGACCTTGTTGATAAAAAATTAGCACGGTTGATGCTATTTGCTGGATAAACTCAGAGCTAACTAAAAATGTTCGACTTTTTATTAATATCGTTTTGCTATTGGTCCAGTTATACTACATATTATCTAATAGGCTTATAATCAAATACGGCTAATAAATGTCCTGCATGTGATTAGTTGGAATAGGAGCTATATTATTTGCTGCGGCAATAATTTAGTTGTGCTTCATCGATATTTGCATCCATTATACTTTATCTTGACCTATGAAATAATCGAAATCAATTTTATTTTTGAAAGATATTTCAGCATCATTTTTCAGTGCTTTTATTTCGTCTTTAATAACATCAAGATAACTTGTCTCGAAGGCTGATTGACTTAAGAGGTACTTGTATGTTTCAAGGATTTTTTGCATTAGAATTACATTTTCTTTGCAGTAAGCTCTGTATTGAGCAAAAACATTATAAAAAAGGATTTCAAAAGATTTATTTTGTTCTTTTAAGTATACTGATGAGTTTTCACTAAAACTAAGTTTGTAATCAGGAATCTGCATTCTTAGTTGGAAGAGGGTAGATAGATAATTCAGAGTGGTGGTTGCTGTAGCTGGATCATTGATGCCAGGGGACATTGCTCTTAGTCCTATCTCAGTAAGTTGGTTAAATCCCTTGGTATAATGCTGGTACAGGGTATGTATATCATTAAAGTAACAAAGATTTTGGAGCTCTTCTTCTAGTTCTTTGTTGACAGCTCCTTTGTATGAGATTATCTCAGTATGCTTTTGTGCAAACTGCCCTTTATGTAATAAAATAAAAATGGGTCTATTATACTTTTCTACTAATTGATCCCATGAGTCATCGATATTATTTTGAAAATATCCAGCTTCTTGGCTATTAATAATATTCCAAGAGCTATGATCAGGGTCCCTTGTGTCTGAATTTTCTTCGGTTGCTTTTATTTCTTCTAGTAACGCATTTTTTGATTTTTTGTAAACCTCCAACAGCAGATTGTCTATCTGTATGCTGGAACTGATGTTTTGGATAAAATATATAAAGAATCCTAGACAAGCTATACCTAGTATAATACCTGTAATGACAGAAAGTACATTAAGGTTGTAAGAATTTCCCGATGGCAGTATACTTATGAGAACCAGAATATTAAAAATAATCGTTCCTATATAGAAACCTAATACAATCTGATTCTTTTTTTCAGAAATTAAACCTGGTAATAATCTTGGAGAGAAATTACTACTCGCTTGATTAAGAGTTATCATAACCATAGAGAAACTAAAGACTGTAAGAGAGATTACACCTCCTATTATAGTCGATAGAATTGTTCTTGCCGTATCAGCATTGTTGACCAATAAAAAAGGCAAATATTCTCTGAGAAATTTTAAAACTTGATCGTTATCTATTGTGATAAGCAGTATGGCTAACATTAAAAATCCCACAGAAATAATAGATGGGTAGAATGCTATACTATTTACAATGGAATTGTAATATCTGAGAATGATTCTTCTAAGTTTAGTTACCAAAGGATTATAATTTTACTTTAATAATTAATAAATTTTCAAGATAAATATTCAACTCTTTTTATCTTATCCTAGAAAAATTTGACATGAGCATAATAGTATCCCTACTACTAATGTAAATTAAATAATTTTCATCTTTAGAATTGTATCCATAATAAACGCATGGATACATGCTATTTGATAAATAGTTACAGAAGTGAGATGATTAAAAACCCGTCAAACAGTCTATAAGGATCTAATAAAATTACTTTTTCAAACCATTGACATACATCAGCGCCTTATCTAAACCATACCGATAATCACTCATGATGGTCTTATTGGAATATTTATAAGTACCGCTCTTAAGCAGCTTGTTGGGATTTATCTGTGTAAGTTTAAGATCAGAGGGAGGGTTACTCATAAAGTCGAGTCCTTCGTTATATCGCTTATAACAATTAGCGAATGCGCCACCTAGATGCGGTGTAGAATTGAAATATAATGAACCGAAATAGTCAGACCAACTTTGAGAAGAGCGCACACCTTCCGGCCACGTTCTTATGACAAGTATATTTCTATTTCCTTGTTCGTAAGCCCATTTTACAGGAAGTGGATCACTCCAGCCACCATCAAAATATTCCTGACCATCTATCAAGTGTTTACCTTTAGTGACGAAAGGCAGTGTACATGATGCAATTATGGTATCTAACCAGATTTCTTGTGTAGGATTTAGGTAAGCAGGCTTACCAGTAATCCTATCTGTAGCCACAAAATGTATATGTGCATCTATGTTATCTACGTAAGCTTTCTCTATGTCAAAAGGAACTTTCTCCATCGCTACCTTTGACAAAAAATCTATGTCCATATACCCCTGTGCTCCAAAAGTTCTCCTATAATTTAAGAAAGCCTCGTCCTTGGCAAGAATTTTCATTGCAGATATACAAAGCCTGTACTGTTTACTTAGAAAATAAGACATAGCAACAGAACCACCTGATATACCTATATAATGAGTGAAGGGATCATAGCCACTCATCATAAAGCCATCAAGGATACCTGAGGTAAATCCTGTTTTGAATCCACCACCTTCTACGATTAAACAACTATTTTTTTCTTTACTCATTCTGATGTAAAATTAGTTTTTTCCAGTTGAGAAAAGAACGTACTGTTTTTAAAGTTGTGTTAAAGCCAAGCGAAACCGAATTAACTATATTATTATTGCAAGACAAATAGATAATCATGCATTGCTCTAAATTTGTAATTTTATTCCTGTGTATCTTGATAGGTATGTCCAGCTGTTCTAGAAAATCTTTTTATGTTATAGACGGTGCACCTGTAGACATTTCATTTGTTGATGAGAATGAATTAAGCATTTCTGAAAAATCCAGAGACCACTTTTCTTTAAAAACAGCCTTTGTTGGAGATGCTATAAACTACACTATATTCCAATTGGATTTTGACAATAATTCCAGTGATAGTATCCTCCTTTCTGCGGACGGGATATATCTTGTAGACTATAATACTGCAGAAAAAATTTACCCTATTGATAAGTACGACGAAATCGATTATCTAGAATCCGAAAAAGATGAGATAAACAAGGAAAAGAACAGGAGATCTATTAATGATGCGCTATTGGGTGGAATCAATTTGCTATCTATCTTTGGAGGTGGTGGCGGTCTTGTAAACGCAATTGGTGGTCTTTCTTATGGTGCGGAAACATCTTATTATATCTTAGAGTCTAGACGAGATTTTAACTTTATCAGAGGCACGGTAGAGGATGAAATCAATTACATCTACGACTGGGTTCTATACGAGGAAAATATTCCTGCTCAAGATAATATTAGCATAGATATTTTGTTCCCTCGAAGGCCCGAAATGAGAGAGGCTAGACTAGTCATAGACATAGAAGGTGAGGAGTTGGAATTTCTCTTCCGATTTGATCTGAAGGAGATAAGACAATAGACCTACCCAAAATCTTTTTCCAGATCTTCTATAATTTCTTCTAGAGTGATGGTATATTCTGGATATATAGTATCCTTTGCAACCCTATATATCATCTTAGTTGTGTAAGCTATTATGACAAATGCTATTGCCAGAATGATAAAGTTACACAAGAAAAGCATTAGGCTTATAAGCGCTACTAGAAGATGAAAACCAATTTTCTTAATTTCCTTTAGAACCTGCTTGAAGGTGTTATCGTCTTTTACTTGTCTTTCTATGTCTGCGATTATTGATTGCATAAGGTTATTTTATTTATGTATGAATACTCTAAGGTCAGAATATTATATGCACTATACCTCTATGCAAACCAGTAGTTAGAAAAAATCTATGAAAACACGTACTGGATTATCGGTATATATTTCCTTAAATATCTATAATCGTAGTATCGAGCGTAGATTAAGTTTTCTTCGTTATCAAAATAGAAGGCTAAAATAGTTATTTTCCTCCCTAAGCTGCTGAGTAATTCCAACTTATGAATTGAGGTTTCATACTAGTGATAAAAAACAGAAAGATATTGTTAGGCATGACAGCTTTGCTAATAATTTAGCAATAAGTCTATCTAAAAAGGAAGCAGTCATCGCTTGGTGCATAGTATGGAAAGCGAACTATGGGATCTCAGTTAATTGATGTGCAAGGTGTTAATAAAATTTATACCTTAATATTGTTCGAACCAATTAAAGGATGTTTCTATAACATCACCTTTATGTTTTTGTAAATAATTTGTGTAAGCCTCAGCAGTAGGGGAAAGTCTTTTGGACTTCAGCCATATTAGATTCCAGTGGGTAATAATCGGAAGACCCTTTGTTGGAATGATCTGAATATCTCCTGTTTCTAATTCGTTTTTAATTCCTATAAGCGGCATAATAGAATATCCTAAGCCTGCAATTATAGCTTGTTTGATTGCCTCGTTACTCACCAGCTCTAATCTTTTTACATTAGCCAAACCTTGCTTAGTAATATAACCTTCCATTGCTTGTCTAGTTGCGGAACCGTATTCTCTGTAGAGCATGGGTAGTTTTGCAATTTGCTTTTTAGTTATTCTATTTTTTGCTTTTTTGTGTTGTCTTCCTCCTGCAAGGAATAGTTTATTTTGTAAAAGTTCTATACTGTTTATATTTAGATTTTTGGGTATAACAGAAACAAGAGCAAAGTCTACTAAGTTTTTTTCTAAACTCTGAATGACTGAAGCCTTATTAGTTACATCCATAGTAAGCCTAACTCCTTGATTTTTTTCTATAAAATCTTTTAGGAAAAATGGCATTACATATTTTGCAGTAGATACTAGGGCTATTTTTAATTTACCAGCTAACTCTCCGCTAAAAGTTAGTGTCTTAGTATTGAGTTCTTCCACTTCTTCTAATATAGTATCTACGGATCTTGCTACTTCTTTACCGAAATCGGTAATATATAATTGCCTTCCTATGACCTCAAATAAAGGTTGGGGGAATTGTTCTTGAAGTTTTTTTAGCTGAATAGATATGGCTGGCTGTGTGAGATATAGCTCTTCAGAAGCTCTTGTAACGCTCTGAAGCTCAGCTACTTTCTTGTATATTTCTAGTTGATGCAATGTGTAATTCATTAGTATTTGTTTATGTATATCATATAAAGTATAAATATAAACTTATAAAAAATTTAGCGCATCTTTGAATTAACAATTAAGAAATTATGAAATCAAATATAGAAATATTTAAAAAAGAGAATACTTCAAGAATCATAGAAGCGGAGTCGCTAAGATCTATTGCATTAGTGATGCTTTATGGCTTAGCCTTAATAGGATCGTGGTCATTAGGGGGTCTATTTTTATGGGAAATTAGCTTGTCCGGCATTATTATTTTATTAGTACTCCTTTTGCATAAAGAGAAAAATACTACCTCCTATAATTAATTAAATTTAACAGCTTTTATAAAAAATAAAAAATTAACAAGATGAATAACGTACTCGTACAACCACAGACAGCAACAAGAAATATCAAATTAGTAGATGGAATATTTACAGCATCGGAAGCTTCCGATATACTAGTAGATATGATCTCAAAGAAAATCAATTTTCACAAGCTTAAAATTCTTAGTATTAACGAAGGAAACCATACAGAGCCTTGTGTACATGATAATGGTAGATTAGATGAACTGATAAGACAGAAGGAAGAGTTAGAGCAAATTATCAGAGAGGTGAGAAGTGAAGATAAAAGAATGAAAGTAAATGCAATGATAAATATCGAGATCATATAGTAAAATATTTCGCTACAGTAGGGCAGATGATATCTTACTGTTGTAAAGAATCAAATGAATGTTAGTCTTAACTATGCGTGATTAAAGATTTTATAAAGATTAAGTTTTTAATCACAATGGCCTGACAAAAATTGTTGGGCCATTTTTCTGACCTATAGTAACGTAAATAATTTATGAATTTTGTAGCAATAGAGAATACAGTAAACCTAAGAAAGGATATATCAGGTGGATTATTAGCAGCGATAGTTAGTTTGCCGATGGGTTTAGCTTTTGGTGTACAGTCTGGACTTGGGGCGCAGGCCGGTATCTATACTGCTATTATATTGGCATTAGTCGCATCTCTTATAGGAGGAACTAGGACACTTATATCAGATCCCACAGGTCCTATGACTATCGTTGCAGCCACTGTTGTGACATTAGGAATAAGTATCACTGGTGATCTGAGTTCTGCGCTGCCCCTTATTATTGGAACTTTTGTTTTAGCTGGAATTTTTGAACTTGTTTTTGGCTTATTAGATTTCGGAAAGTATGTCAAGTTCATGCCCTATCCTGTAGTATCTAGTTTTATGGCGGGAATAGGTATTATAATAATTTCCATGCAATTGTTTCCACTGTTAGGTCATGTTTCTCCTAAGGGCTTTCTAACCATTGTATCTACTTTAAACGATCCAGTTTTTAATGTAAACCTATCCTCATTCATACTTGGAGTATGTACCATAGCTATAATTTATATCCTACCTAAAGTAACGACAAAACTACCATCGATATTAGTGGCATTAGTAGTCTGTACATCTATTTCTGTAATCCTAAAACTCGATGTACCTGCAATTGGAAATATCCCTAGGAGTCTTCCTAAGTTGCATCTTATGGAATTGTTTTCTCTACAGTGGGTAGATCTGAAGACGATGATTAAGCCGGCTATTATGCTGGGGGGATTAGGGGTTATAGATTCTTTACTTACTTCAGTTGTTTCAGACAACCTCACAAAAACTAAGCATGATAGTAGAAAAACGATAATAGGACAAGGTCTAGGAAATATATTAGTTGGTATGTTTGGTGGTATTCCTGGCGCTGGCGCGACAATGGGTACAGTGTCAAATATAAAAGCAGGTGGAGTTTCTAAGTTTTCAGGTTTTATGAAGGGTATATTCCTGCTTGTTATTGTTGTAGGAGTTGCTGATTATGTTGCTATGATTCCTATGTCCGTCTTGGCTGGGATACTTATCTACATTGGGATCAGTATTATAGACTACAAAGGAATAAAAATGTTGTTACACGTACCAAAACAAGACGCTTGTGTTTGGCTCATAGTTTTGTTTTTTACAATCTTTGATAACTTGCTGAATGCGGTTGCTGCTGGGTTCGTATTAGCATCCATATTGTTTATTGGTCAGGTCGCTAAAGGTATGATGAAGTCGCATTCTGAGTATTCTCTGGAAGGCATGGTAGAGCGCAAAGAGATTCCTGAAGATCTAGCAAAATCTATCTATGTACAGAATCTTGATGGTCCACTTTTCTTTGGATTCGCTAATCAGTATAGAGCACTTTGTGGTGCTATAGATGATATGATGATTATAATCATAAGGATGAACAATGTTCCATTCTTAGATCAGAGTGGCTTGGTTACCTTAGAGACCGTCATAAAAGAATGGCATGATAGAGGTATACAAGTCTATATCTGTGATGCTAATGAATATGTCAAATCAATGCTTGTCAATATAGAGTTAATTCCTGATCTGGTATCCGAGCAGAATTATTTCGAATCATTTAAAGAATGTATAACTCATATCAAGAATAAGGTAGATGGTAAACAAGATATTCGGCAATTCGAATCAGCTTTACTTGAGCTACATGTGCTGAAAAATAGAATGAGAAAAATCGCATAATTTAGATAATCTCATACCATATGGATTTCCATATGGCATAATACCACACCAATGTATCAAAGCGGTGTGCAATCATTATAATCTAACTTGCCTTTCTTTTTGCTTTTTCTTAAAAGCACATTATTTATACCTAATCACATGGCTATCTTCGCTGATAATTTATAATATACATTAATTATATTAATGCTTAATTATGTATACATAAACAAAAATTTAAGTATCTTACTGTTATTATTGTATAGGGTCTATGAACAAAGATTCTGTAGTTTATGTAATAACAATAATAAATTGCGATATGATGAGGGTATTGGGTTTCGCTTGTGATCAGGATAAAAAGAAATTAATTTTAAAAAGAGTCTAAAATATAAGATATGAGAAATTTAATGGTGATTATCATTGTACTAGTAACGAATATAGTCTTTGCTCAGGGATTGAAACCTGGAATACTTTTCTTAGACGCGAGTAACAGAGGGTCTGTACATGAGCAAGGGGTAGCTTTCTACACAAGGCTAATAGAGCAAAATCCATCTGACTCAAGATCTCTATTATTGAGGTCTGAATTATATTCTGCAATGAATATGACCAGAGAATCTGATGCTGATCGAAGAAAGGCACTAGAAATAAATCCATATAGTCATCTGCATGCAGGGCAAAGAGATAGGCACAATTTTTTTGAAAACAGAAAATATGAATACCAAATAGGTAATGATGAAGAAAATAAAAATGGATTTAGGAAATCCTATCTTTTAGAGGATGAATATGTGAGTTTATTTGATGATCAAGATAATCCAGCAGAGGTCAATTATCTATTAGAAGATGCATTGCACGATATTTCAGTAGGGCAGTTTTTAGATGCAGAGCAAAGTTTAAATAATATCCCTGAAGCGCACAGGGAGAATGCACTGTACTTAGATCTTAAAGGTGTTCTTCATATCGAGTCTGGTGAATTAGAAAAAGCGATAGATATGTTTGATAAGGCAATAGAAAATGACCCCCAGTTTACCATAGCATATCATAATAGAGCTGTCGCTAATAAGTTGCTCGGAAATTTAGAGGCGGCTAACGACGATTTCGAAAGTGCACTCAACCAAAGAGCAGACATAGCTAAGATTAAGTTTAGTAAGGCTAAATTGTTAGAGTTAAAAGGGGATAAGGAAGGTGCCAAAATTTATTATCAGAATGCAATGTATTCTACGGAAGGATATCCAGAAGCGAAACTAAATTATAGTGTCATGCTCAAGGCAGCAGGAGAGTATACTATGGCGCTATTAGAGATTAACGAGTTGATAAAGGATTACCCAGAAGAGAGCGAGCATTATTATGTTAGGGGAGGTCTATATTTTATTTATGGAGAGTACTTGGATGCAGCAAAAGATTTTGACACATACTTGTCTTTAGGTTCTGAGGACGCTGATGTGCTATTCTATAGAGGTCTTTCTCATCTGATGGGAGGCAATGAACTTAAAGGTTGCAGCGATATAGCTCATAGTATAGATGAGGGACACACAGAGCATGCAGCTTTGTATTTATTTATGTGTGAGTAAAATTAGAGATTTTTTATTAAAGTTTCGAAGAGCTTAGCTTTTATAAGCTAAGCTCTTTTTCGTTTAGAGCTCAGCTTATACTTATTATTTAATATAAAGCATTTGATTGTACAGTGCTTTGGTACCATATCGAGACTATTGTATCGAGACTATGCTATATGGCAAGAGAAAAGTTTTGCCTAGCTTAAGATTAAGTTTTTTTCCTAAGGTTTCTAAAATATTTTTAAGCTCTCCTACTTATGATATCCATAAATTATATTAATGTACTATTACATATACATTAATAACAATTTAAGTGTTTTATAGTTATATTTATGTAAGAAATAAGCATAAGAGTTTAGCTATTTACCAAACACTTTTAAAACTTAAAATTATGAACAGATTATTAAATATAGCGATAGTAATGATGACAGTTTTATTATTTACATCATGTGCTACAGTAAGGCAGGGAGAAGTAGGTGTGAAGAGAAAACTAGGGAAGTACTCGGATAATACCTATACAGAAGGCTTAAGGTTTTTTAATCCACTCACAACTAAAATAGTAAAGATTTCTACACGAACAGAGAATCTAGAAATGGCTCTGCAGATACCTAGTAAAGAAGGATTGAATATTAGATCTGAGGTTTCTATCTTGTACAATATAGAGGAGAAAAAAGCTCCTTATATACTGAGAAATCTTGGAACAAACTTCGAGACAAACATCATACTGCCTGTTTTCAGATCTGCGGTAGCCGATGTATCCGCGAGATTTTTTGCAAAGGATATGCACACAGGAGAACGTTCCACTATAGAAAAAGAAATAAAAGAGCATATGGACAATACCCTAAGCGGAAAAGGAATAATTATAGAGGCAGTATTACTTAAGAGTATACTACTTCCATCTAGCTTATCTAATGCAATAGAGGTCAAGTTAGAAGCAGAACAACAAGCTCAAAGAATGGAATTTGTTTTAGACCAGTCTAGAAGACAAGCAGAGCAAAAAAGAATAGAGGCGGAGGGAATAAGAGATGCTCAGATGATTATAGCAGAGGGATTGACTCCAGCAATTCTGAAATATAAATCTATAGAAGCTTTTCTCGAATTAGCTAAATCTCCTAATACTAAAATAATTGTTTCAGATGGGGATTTACCTATAATGATGGATGATTCGGGAGGTATAACACCGACAAATATACAAATGAAGCGCTAGGAGGAATTACGATGATTCCATTAAATATTTCATAATTAATTTGACAAAAAAAAACCTAAAAAAAACTATTATGAAGAACCTTTCAATTATATATGCTCTACTCATAAATAGTATGATCTTCGGGTAAGGACCTAGGCCTGACATCCTATTTTCTAGATGCAATGAACAAATAAGCTATTAACGAACAGGGGTAAAGTTCTATACTGATCTGATCGAGCAAGACCTATATGATGCGAAGTTTTAGTACATCACGCAGCCTTGTATTCTGCATTGAATATGAAATCAGAAGCTCAGACTGATACAAGTATAGCTTGGATAGCGGACACACAAAATATGCAGCGTTGAATCTGTTTAAGTGTGAGTAAAAGATAGAGTTTTTTCAATATGGTAATGAGGTTGGTTAGTAGTAGGCCAGCCTCTTTTCTTTACGTGACTAATGAACGAAAAATTATCTATTCCGAGTTTTCTATATTATCTATAAATTAATTGTCATAATATACATACATTGACATAAAAATAGACATCTTAAAACTCGTAAACTATAACAAAAATATATCTATGCAAAAATTAGAGAAGGATCTTACGCATATTTACAGATCACTTATCAATAAAGAGTTTATCGCTAAGAAAGTAGCGGAAGTTGCTCATCCTTCTAATAGGCTCAGTGCCATGAATCTTGTAAGATATATAACGCTGAGAACGAGTGATCTGCGCAATGTACACGATCATCTCTCTGAACTAGGTATATCATCATTAAGGACTTGCGAGAGCTATGTTATGCACAATATTATTTCTACTTTACAACTTGTAAAAAAACTTAACGGGCACGAATGGCAAGCTGACCAAGGATTAGAAACAATAGGATACAAGGCCAGTAAAAAGCTATTAAGTAAAAAAACAAATCAACTATTCGATACAGTAAAACGAGATAATCGTAAAACAAAAATAATGGTTACAATGCCTCTAGAGGCTGCGCACGACAGAGGCATAATAAGTAACTTATTATTACATGGAATGGAAATAGCAAGAATAAACCTGAGTCATGGAACAAAGGAGGAGTGGCTGTCTATGATAAATCATATCAAAGACCTATGTCAGGAATTAGACTTAGACTGCTTGATATATATAGATCTTTCTGGACCTAAGATACGCACAGAAAATGTCAATGTATTAAAAGCCAACGGAAAGAGAAAATCCTTCATAAGGATCCGAAGAGGAGATCATATTATTCTAACCACAGATCAGCAGGTAGCTAACGATAATATCTATGGAGAAAAAGGAGAGCAGCTAAAGTTTCCTAAAGTAGCAGTATCCCTTCCAGAAGTAATTAGTGATGCCGAAATAGGACACAGAATCTTTTTTGATGATGGTCTTGTAGAAACGAAGGTGTTAAAGAAAGATAGCGATCAGATAGAACTCATTGTGCTCAAAACAAGTATTGATGGATTTAAGCTGAAATCCAGAAAGGGCATAAATCTGCCAGATACTAAACTCAATCTACCTTCGCTAACGCTAGATGATATAGAGAATATCCCCTTCGTTATGCAGCATGCGGATATTGTTGGGTATAGTTTTGTGAGAACTGTAGAAGATATTAAGGCCTTACATAGAGAGATAGATAAATACGAAAGGGATGATCTTGGTGTTGTGTTAAAAATAGAAAACCAAGAGTCTTTCGAAAACCTTCCTATCCTCTTATTAGAGGCTATGAAAAAAGAAAAGGTAGGCGTAATGATAGCTAGGGGAGACCTTGCAGTGGAAATAGGTCCCGAACGCATCGCAGAGGTGCAAGATGAGATCATGTGGATATGCGAAGCGGCGCACGTTCCAGTTATATGGGCAACTCAAGTATTGGAAAATCTAGCGAAGACAGGTAAGGCAACTAGGGCAGAAATTACAGATGCAGCTAAGAGTGCTAGAGCAGAATGTGTTATGCTTAATAAGGGACCCTATATAGATAATGCGGTTACCCTACTCAGTACAATTCTTTCTAAAATGGAAGGCCATACCTCTAAGAAGAAAAGTGTGATGAGGGCACTGAAAGTAAGCCAAGCTAATATCGATCGGATGGGTAACTCTTGATTATTTAGAATCATAATTAAAGGTTTCAGATGTAATACCATTTCTATTTTTAGATGACGGAAAAGGATTTAGAATTGTTCAAAATGGATCAAGGCAAAAAACGTAGGCGAACCCATAGGTTCGGCGAGGCTTTTTAACGAAGGAACATGAAGAACAAAATAAATA
>Ga0209187_1000402_pt1 | contig 79422 bp, 73 predicted proteins | sample BantaG_FD_187430 | JGI IMG/M metagenome (GOLD analysis project Ga0209187, IMG submission 187430) | Marine algal microbial communities from Bantry Bay, Ireland - BantryBay_4 metaG (SPAdes) (version 2) | ecosystem: Host-associated > Algae > Red algae > Unclassified | place: Bantry Bay, Ireland...
GATTTCTATAGCAAAAAGAGTCCTCCAGGAAATAAAACATTTGTAGATGGATTAGAGAAGTTTGAGTTCCTATTAATGGGTTATTCCTTACATAATTAGACTCTAACTTGTGTGCAAAGGAAAGAGCTAAGGCTATCCCTGCGTTTTTCGCCTTGAACTTGAAAAATTAATTTCAAAATCTAATGGGACATCTTCAACCTTAAATAGTATAAAAGCTTCTTTACTTTGAGTATAGAATACGGTATAACTAAGTGCTTCCCCTTGCAAGTCCACAAGCAATATTGAGATGATATAAGATATATCTAAATCATAGTCTTAATTAATAGTAAACTTTTTCTCTATCCCACCTACAGAACTACCACCTACATAAATTAAAAAGTCACCAGATTCTACGATATAATTCCCTTCATTATTGTAGAAACCTAACTCATCTTCAGATAGCGTAATCTTTATAGTTTTACTTTCTCCAGCAGCTAATTCTACTAACTGAAAACCCTTAAGTTCTCTGACTGGTCTGGTGACAGATGCAAAAACATCTTGCATGTATAACTGAGCGACCTCCTTACCTTTTGTATCACTTGTATTGGTTATAGTAGCGCTGACTTTGACAGTCTTGTCCACACTGTAACTATTCATCACCGTTACATCAGAATAATCAAAAGTAGAATAACTCAATCCGTGCCCAAATGCATACAGTGGATCATTAGTCTCATCTGTATAATGCGACCAAAACACTAAGTCCTTAGGACCTGGACGACCTGTACTCATATGATTGTAATAGACAGGAACTTGTCCGACGCTTCTTGGGAAACTCATAGGCAGCTTACCACTTGGGTTATACTTTCCGTACAATATATCTACAATGGCATGACCTGCCTCTGAACCTAATTGCCAAGCATTTACAATACTCGGAATATTGGAATCTGCCCATGTCAGTGCCAGAGGTCTACCCGTCATGACAACTAAGACCATATTTTTATTAACTGCATATACAGCCTCTAATAATTCCTGCTGATTACCAGGCAATCCTATATTAGCTCTGCTCCGACCTTCTCCAGAATGGTATCCATGTTCTCCGAGAACCATAATAACTTTCTCTGATGTTTTAGCAAGATTAATCGCTTCTTGGAATTGGCTATCATCAGAATTATTAATCTCTAATTCACTTATGAATTCTTCCTTTCCTACACTTACTTCAGTACCTACTGCATACTTATAATTCACACCTTCGGCATCGAGGGCTTCTAAGAATGAGATTGCACTATTGTCTTCAGATCCTATTCGCCAGTTACCTAATGGCCCATTCTTATCTGCAGCTAAGTCGCCGATTACAGCAAGACCTTTCTGGGAAGTACTGAGTGGTAATGCCTTATCTTCATTCTTAAGCAGGACGATAGATTTCTTTGCCATGTCTCTGGCTGCCGCCTTATGATCTGCATGATGTATGAGTGTAGATTCTTTTTCAGAACTACAGTACTTATATGGATCATCGAATAGCCCTAAGTCTTCTTTGATTTTCAATATTCTTCTGACTGCGTCATCTATATGCTCCATCTGGACGTATCCTTTTCTTACAGCTTCCGCAAGATGATTGACATAGGCATAAGATTCCATATCCATATCGGAACCTGCATTAGCGGCTATGATTGCGGCATCTCTCTTATCCTTAGCATATCTATGATCTATCATCTCCATCGTGGAACCCCAATCTGATATAACAAATCCTTCAAAGCCCCACTTATCTTTTAGGATATTTCTTTGCAGGAATTTATCTCCCGTAGCAGGGACTCCATTCAGAGAATTAAATGAATTCATGACCGTACATATTCCGGCGTCTACACATGCTTTGAACGGAGGTAGGATGACATTGTATAATGTAGTGAGGCTGACTTCTGCCGTATTGTAGTCTTTACCTGACTCAGCAAATCCATAACCTGCGAAGTGCTTAGCACATGCCGCTATCGTGTTGTCATCGGATAATTCGTCACCCTGAAAACCTCTTACTCTAGCGACTGCAACCTGACTTCCCAAGTAGGTATCTTCACCAGCACCTTCCATGACTCTACCCCATCTAGCATCTCTTGAGATATCGACCATTGGCGCAAATGTCCAATTGATTCCTCTTGCGGATGCTTCTATTGCGGCTACTCTTGCAGACTTTTCTATAGCTTCCAGATCCCAACTTGCTGCTTCTGCTAGTGGTATCGGCGAGAGCGTCTTATGTCCATGTATTACATCAAACCCAAACAATAGTGGAATACCTAATCTCGATTCGTTGACGACCGTTTCTTGTAATTTTCTCACATTCTCAGCTCCAGCTACATTGAGAACTGCACCTACCTTACCTGACTTTAGATGATCGTATTTCATCTTAGAATCACCTCCACTGGGTGCAGGGCCAGTAGCATCCCAGAATCCGTTGTATTGATTCATCTGACCTACTTTCTCATCTAATGTCATCTGAGACAACAAGCTTTCTACTTTTGAATCTTTATTCTTGGACACCGTGATGTCTTTTTTCTGTGCACAACTTAATTGTATCATCATGAGACTGATAATACTTACTACAAAACATACCTTTCTAAACTGAAACATGAAATTTTTATTTCTTCTAATTATGAAAAATATACGTAAGACAAAATAACGACAACTACGATTCCTAATCCGACTTGTCGTACATACTTATACGGTTCAATGTCTACTTGTTCTGTATACGGCAAGACAAATGCTTCCTTTCGAGGCTTCATAGCACCGATAGCTAACATGATAATTACATTCATCACAAATAGGATAGCCATGACATGTAGAAAGTGAGGATAGTTGTCTTCTCCGAAATAACCCTTCAGACCGAATTGACTGATACTATATAGAACTGCGCCTAAAACTATTGCTACTTTCGCAGCTAATGCTGGCACATACTTAGTAAGATAACCTACGACAATGATTGTCAAAATCGGAATACTATAACAACCATTCACCTCTTGTAAATAACCAAATAATCCATCCGGAGCTTTGGCAATTAATGGCGCAATAATCATAGCGAATACAGCTAAACCTAAACCAAATCTCTTACCTACTTTTATAACTTTTGACTCATCTGCATTTTTATTAAAATGTTCTTTGTAGATGTCTAATCCGAATAGCGTCACAGAACTATTAAGAGCACTGTTAAATGAACTTAATATGGCACCAAAAAGTACAGCAGCAAAAAATCCAACTAATCCTACTGGCAATACGGTTTTGACTAATTTAGGATATGCTTGATCAGGAATCTCTAAGTCCCCTTTGAAAATATAAAATGCAATCATTCCGGGTACAACTAAGATAAGTGGTCCTAATATCTTAAAGAATGCCGCTAAGAGTAATCCCTTCTGACCTTCCTTCAGATCTCTGGCCGCTAATGCTCTTTGGATTATCGCCTGGTTGGTACCCCAATAAAAAAGCTGCACTAACATCATACCTGTGAATATGGTAGAAAACGGAACTGATGCGTCAGAACCACCTATTGCATTAAATTTATCAGGAGCATTGTCATATAAATTAGTGATCCCGGTCATGATAGATCCATCCCCGATGTGTAATAATCCAAATATGGGTATCATAATACCTCCAATCAGTAATCCTACTGCATTGATACTATCCGAGACAGCTACAGATTTCAGTCCGCCAAATATTGCATATATAGATCCTATAATTCCTAATGTCCATACACATATCCACAAAGCCACATCATGAGATATCCCAAATGCTTCTGGCACCTCGAACATGGTAATCAATGCCAGTGATCCAGAATACAATACAATAGGTAGAAGTATAATCGCATAACCAGAAAGGAAAAGAGCTGTCGCTATGGTCTTAGTGGTCGTATCGTACCTGACTTCTAAGAATTGTGGAATGGTTGTGAGGCCACCTTTAAGATACCGAGGTAATAAGAAAAGAGCTGTGACAACCATTGCTATGGCAGCTAATGTCTCCCAACACATCACTAATATACCTTCTGTATATGCCTGACCATTAAGCCCAACTATCTGCTCAGTAGACAGATTAGTCAATAATAGTGATCCTGCAATCACTCCTGCTGTCAGACTACGACCTCCTAAAAAATATCCTTCAGCTGTAGATTTGGTCTTTCTAGAAAGCCAATAGGTGATCCCAGCAACTGATATCGTAATAATCAGAAATATTATAAATGCCATAGTCAGATTGGTTGTTTAGAGTAAAAGTATGGAGCAATATAGTTATTAAGCTCGATTATTAGGATATCAAAGAGAGGGTTTTTGTATTTTTTACAATATCTATTATTCTGCACTAATTATACTGCATAGAAGCACCTTATAATAATCTCTCTATAACTAATTGTTAATAAGCTCATAAGTGGGCTCTATAAATAGTTATGCCCCTTGATTTGTAATATACTCGTATCGTCGATTACAATACACCACATCATATTTCTTAAGCATCTACTTAAGGAATCCTGTGACAGATCGACTGCTTTTAGAATTTTTATTAATTAAACAAACAACAATTTATTATGAGAATGATGTCCTTGCTTTTATTGACATTTTGTCTTCAGTTTTCTATCGCTCAGAAAAATACTGATACAAAAGGTCCCATTACAACTATGGAATTTAACACGACAGAGTTTTACTTCGGTACAGTTGTCGAAGGTGAGAAAATCCAGAACGTTTTTACATTTACTAACACAGGTGACGAACCCTTAATTATCATTAATGCAAAAGGCTCTTGTGGCTGTACTGTTCCAAGGTTTCCGAAGGATCCAATATTACCAGGAGAGTCTGCTAACTTATTGGTGCAATTTGATTCTAAAAACAAAGGAAAAGTTGGCGGTGCTAAACAATCTAAAAGAGTCACCATCACTGCAAATACCGAAACACCTAATACTTACCTTACTATAAAAGGAAGTGTAGAAAAGAAAGCAGCTGACGATAGTGTCGGACAAGATCACGGAGATTTTGATATAAATGCTGATGCTGTAATTCTATATCCTAATCCCACACAAAATGAGATCAATCTTAAGCTTAATGACTTCATAGGCAAATCAGTTCAGGTAGAAATATATGATAACTCAGGCAAGCTGGTCCATCAAAAGAAAATTAGTAAAGTGGAAGCGTCAGGACACGCAATAGACGTCAGTCAATTGCAGTACGGAAATCATACGATGTCTATTAACATAGAAGGTAAAAATAGAATCGCTAAGCAATTTGTAAGAGTCGGAGGAGAATAGATTCTTCCTATATTAATGATTAAAAAAATGCCGTGCAACTAACCATTGTATGGCATTTTTCATATAAGAAATATAGTTTCTAAAATTTCCAATTTACAGTGTAAATTTGCTGCCATTCATTAATAGCATCTGTAAGAATATGGACTTTCCGACCATTATAGAAAAACCGAAAGTGAGCATCTCACCTGAGATACTCCAAGAACTCAAAAGCCAAATACATGAACAGGGACAGGTCGTGGTGCATTGTATCCAGAAAACCGAATCCCCAACTCTTATAAGAATATGGCCTACGACACATCTTTATGATCAGCATTCTGCGCATGTCTCTGACTTAGTACATGCAGAGAACATCACATACTTCCCTGACTGGAAAGCGATCCCCCATGGAGAGAATTTCTTTACACTCATCTTTTCTGGATTGCCTGACTCTTGTATCATCTTTGATCTATTAGAGCATTGTGACAATCAATCCGGAGCATTTAGAGTCAATAGCATCGTGAGAACTCAGAGCGATGTCTATTATGTAGAAATATAAATAAGTGTGTAAAAGGTCATCCAATAAAAAAAGGAAGACTACTCATAAGAGAGGCCTTCCTTTGTTATCCTTGCAATGTAATTACAAGCAAAAGGGTTCATTGTAACTTTACAAAATTGATTGTTCTCAATTAGCCTAATCTGGGTATTGACTTGGCTTTATATTTTTATAATTGTTGTTTGAGTATGGGATTGTGTTAGAATGCCACTCCTACAGACATTGATAACCTGTTAGCACTCTTACCATATCTGAATTTGTCATATCCTAAAGAGAAACCATCTACGATACTTGTAAATTTATTCACATACTTAAGGTCAAAGTGGAATAATCCTAAGTTGTATCCTAATAATCCTTGGAATCCAAAATCCATGGATTTAGAAGTATCTCTATAATCCTCCATAGAAGCTAATTCAGAATTTTGATCTACTTTAATATCCATTACTGGACCTAATCCAAATTTGAAGTTCTTGAAATTGACTCCTGCGTTAAAAGGAATCTCTACAAAGTAATACGTCTCTCTGTAAACTCCAGGATTGTCACTACTAGACTTATATCCATTTACATAAAAGTCCGCCCCAAATGTGGTTGCTAATATTTCAGTTTGCAAAAACAATGGACCGAGATCATTATGAGCCATAAATCCTATAGAAGTCACCGCCGTACTACCGACATATTCTAAGTCATATACGATGTAATCTGACTGCGGGATTACCTCTATTTTGGCACTCTTCTGAGCAACACTACCGTAAGCTACTTTAACACCTACGTTCCACTGAGCACTAAGCGAGACGCTTAATAAAAAACACCCAATGGCAAAAACTAAATTTTTCATTCTATTCTATCTTAAAAAAATCAGGTTAAATTGTAAAACATTATCAATAGGTAGACAGTAATAATTAGAGATACACTAACTCAAATGCTAATAACAAAGAGAAGTGTCAACCAACTTCCAGTTTTCTTAACATTTCGATAATAAATAGTATGTATTAGCTGGTATTTATTGTAATTAATAATAATAAACCGTTTTAATTACATCCAAAAAAGTATATCTTTGCGCCTCTTAATTAAGAATATCATGTCAAGAATTTGTCAATTAACAGGGAAGAGACCAATAACTGGTAACAATGTGTCTCACTCTAAGCGTAGAACAAGAAGAAGGTTTCTACCAAATCTTATTACCAAAAAATTCTACATTCCTGAGATAGATAAGTCAGTAAGTCTTAAGATTACGACGTCAGCACTTAGAAATATCAATAAGTTAGGTGTATACGAATATCTAAAGAGACAAGAGCGAGCAGGCTTTGACATCGGAATAGAACTCAAAAAATAATCACAATGGCTAAGAAGTCTAAAGGCAATAGAATACAGGTTATATTAGAATGTACAGAGCATAAAGCGACTGGGCAAGCTGGTACTTCTCGTTATGTAACGCAGAAGAATAGAAAAAACACTCCTGATAGAATGGAACTTAAGAAGTTCAATCCGATACTTAATAAATATACTATTCACAAAGAAATCAAATAATTATGGCTAAAGTCAGTAAGAATGCAAGAGTTGCTCAGAGAGCAGCAAATGCCGGATCAGGTAGAGATTTTGTCAAAGTTGTAAAAAGTGTAAAAGACCCCGCAACAGGTAAGTATACCTACAAGGAGCTCATGATACACAAGGATAAAGTGAAGGAATTCTTCGCTGATAAGAAGTAAGCAATATTTAAGAAAAATCTACAAAAGGCAAGGTAATTAACTTTGCCTTTTTTTATGTCTTGTATGTATGCATAATGGGACATAACTGCTTCCTAAGGATAGATAATATATACATAATGGAGGTATCATACCTCGTTTACACCATAAGGCATGAGCATATTCAAAAAGTATTTCACTAAAGAAAAAGAAGAGGATCTCAATAAAGGCTTAGAGAAAACTAAGAAGAGCATCTTTGGAAAAATTGCCACGGCAGTAGCTGGAAAGTCAAAGGTAGATGAATCGTTCTTAGACGAATTAGAAGGCATCCTTATAGAATCGGATGTCGGATTAGATACCACAGTCAAAATCATAGAAAAGCTCGAAACCAAAGTATTTGAGGAAAAATATATCAATACTGGTGAACTTAATCAATTACTGCAGGATGTAATTATAGAAATCCTTACTGAGAACAAGACCGAGGATGTAGAGGACTTCGTATACGATGAGATCCACTGGCCTTACATCATTCTTGTAGTCGGAGTTAATGGGGTCGGTAAGACAACAACGATAGGAAAACTTACACATCAGTATGTCAAAAAAGGCAAGAAGGTTGTTCTCGGAGCCGGAGATACATTCCGTGCTGCTGCCGTGGATCAGCTGGGAATATGGGCAGAGAGAAGTGGCGCTGAGTTCTACAACAAAGGCATGAATACAGATCCCGCAGCCGTAGCTTATGAGACAGTACAGTATGCTATAAATAATGACTGTCACGTATGCATCATAGATACCGCAGGTCGGTTACATACTAAGAAGCACCTCATGACAGAGTTAACTAAGATTAAGAACTCCATCAATAAAAAGGCTCCAGGAGCTCCACATGAGGTTATGCTAGTGTTAGATGCTACCACAGGTCAGAATGCTGTCGAGCAGGCTAAGGCATTTACAGCCGCAACAGATGTGACATCTCTAGCTATGACTAAGCTGGATGGCTCTGCTAAAGGTGGTGTTGTATTGAGTATTTCTGATCAATTCAAAATTCCGATCAAATACATCGGGGTCGGAGAAGGTATTGAGCAATTACAGGTTTTCAATAAAAAGAAATTTGTCGAGTCATTATTTGCCGATTAAGAGCAGGAACTGGTGACTTCGTCGCATTAAAACTAATTATAATATATAATCGACTTACTTATTTGAACAAATTCTAAATAATTGTCATTTAAGTGGTATCTTAAGAAATGGAGTTGCCGCTTACTTAAATTTGTAGTAATTATTTTTAAGAGAAACAATTACAACTTTAAGGAATAACTTTAGAGTTCATATTCTCTGATAATCATTATATTACTTAATACGTACCCATGAAAAAAATGCACATTGTACTTATGCTTGCGATCATCACAGGAGTAGCAATCATAATATACGGATCTAAAGATGTGTCTACCTACGCAAGTTTTGCGGATGCTACTCAGAATACTGGCAGTGTGAAGATCTCAGGTCAGTTAGACCTTGAGCATGATGTTGTGTATGATATAGAGAAAGATGCTAATTCATTTAGCTTCTACATGAAGGACGGAGATAATGTAAGTAAGAAGGTCATTCTCAATAAACCAAAGCCTCAAGACTTCGAACGAGCAGAGTCGGTGGTCGTGACAGGTAAGATGCAAGATGATACATTTATGGCAAGTGAAATACTCATGAAGTGTCCATCGAAGTATAAAGACGAAGAAATTAGAATCAGAGCAGAAATTTAATCCCCCAAATTGGAAGAAAACGTTCAATATATAGGAGAGACCTTATGGCCTGGCCAAGTAGGCCATATATTCATCTTACTATCTTTTCTCAGTATTCTATTAGCTGCATTCAGCTCATATAAGCAGAGTAAATTAATCGACACCACAGATTTCTCATGGAGATCTATTGCTAGATTCTCATTTGGATTGCACTCAGTCAGTGTCTTCGGAGTGATCGCTATATTGTTCTACATCATGCTCGGTAAGCACTATGAGTATGGGTATGCATTCGATCATGTGTCTGATGATCTACCATGGAAATATATATTCTCAGCATTCTGGGAAGGACAAGAAGGATCTTTTCTTCTCTGGATGTTTTGGCACGTTATCTTAGGAGTTGTCCTTATAATGACGGCTAAGAAATGGGAAAGTCCCGTGATGTTTTTCTTAGCATTGATACAAGCAGTGATTGCATCTATGCTCTTAGGGTTACATATAGAGATCGGAGACTTTTCGTATAAATTAGGTAGCAACCCGACATTGCTACTGCGTGATGTATTCAATGCACCAATATTCCAAAATGCAAATTATCTTGTGAACATAAAGGGCGGTGGTCTCAATCCATTGCTTCAGAATTATTGGATGACAATCCATCCACCTACTTTATTCTTAGGCTTTGCAAGTGTGACCATACCGTTTGCATTTGCAGGTGCAGGATTACTGACTAAGCAATACAAAGCTTGGCTAAAGCCTGCACTTAAGTGGTCGTTATTCTCAGCTGGCATCCTGGGCATTGGTATATTAATGGGTGGCGCATGGGCATATGAAGCGCTAACATTTGGCGGATATTGGGCATGGGATCCGGTGGAGAATATGTCTCTGGTACCATGGATAGTACTTGTGGCCGGTATACATACTAACCATATAGCTAATGCCACAGGTAGGGCTATCGCAAGTACATATATCTATTATTGCTTAAGTTTTGTTTTGATACTCTACTCTACTTACTTGACAAGGAGTGGAATCTTAGGAGATACATCAGCACATGCTTTTACAGAGATGGGTCTGGAGCCTCAGCTTATATTTATGGTCGCAGCATTTGCTATACTGAGTACTGTACTATACTTCAGTAGATCTAAGTCCATTCCTAAAATAGAAAAAGAAGAGGCAATCGTATCTCGAGAGTTTTGGATGTTTATAGGAGCATTGGTATTGTTCTTTAGTGCATTGATTATTACAATGTCTACATCACTTCCAGTGCTTAATGCTATAGTCAATATTTTCGATCCAGAATTTGTAGGTACAGTTATAGAAGATCCGATTCCACACTTTAATAAGTTTCAGATATGGGTCGCAGTCTTAGTTACGGTCTTGTCTGGAAAATCAATTTATCTAAGATTCAAGGATAGAAAATGGAAGTCGACACGCATGAGTCAATTTGCGGTGAAGACCATTATCTTCTTAGCGATAGCAGGCGTACTGACATATCTCACCAGCCTCTGGATAGATTACTTCCATTGGAAATATACATTATTGACAGTGGCGTGCTACTTCGGAGTGGTTTCTAATTTTGGATTATTGATATCAGATTATAAGGCTAACTCTACGATGGTCGGATCGGTCTGTTCTCATGCGGGATTTGCCATTATGATCATAGGAACTATCGCAAGTGGGCTTAATGAGGAAACGATTACATCTAATCCGTTTGCAATGAGAGATCTCATGCCTGATGAGGGATTGCAGACAGCTATCACCTTATTAGAAAAAAAGCCTTTCTATGTAAATGATTACTGGATCACATGGGAAGATGATAGCACGGAATCATTTACTAAGACATTCAAATTTAAGTTTGAAGAAGAGGATTCCTTAAGTGGAAACAAAGGAGAGAGTTTCTATGTCTACCCTAACCTGCTATACTCCAGTGATCTGACTAAGGTGGCTGCATTTAATCCAGATACTAAGCATTATATAGACAGAGATATATTCGTACATATCGCTGGATTACCAGGTGCTCAGTTAGATGTAGAAAATGCTAAGGCACTCGAAGATTCTCTTGTCTACAATCAGTATATTGCTAAATTAGGCGATACCATTGCTCTTAACAAGACAACCAACGCCATCGTCGACTATATCAATTTCCAACCAAGACACGAGGATTATATCAAAACAGACAGTGACCTGGGATTAGCTGTAGGTCTGAAGTTCATGGACGAAACAGCGACCTATATTAAAACGGCTGAGGCAGTTATAGGACTAAAGGAAAACATGCTGTACCAATATCCGTCTGTAATCAATGAGTTAGGACTTAAAATAAAATTAGACGAGACGACTTTTGATAATTTCTTTACACAAGAAAACAAACTAAGTTATCAAGATTACAGTGTTAGCAATGGCGACATCGTAGATTTTGTAGATCAACAATTTACCTTAGAAGGATTCGATGATAACATTACCAATAGCAATTACAAGAAGGAAGAAGGAGATATCGCTATCAAAGCAAATCTCTCTTACATATCCAATGGAACTAAAAAATATCTCAATCCGATCTATGTCATTAGAGGCAATCGACCATTCAGCATAAAGGATTATGATCCTGCCATCGGAATACATACAAGAGTATCACAGATTAACCCTGCAAATGAGAAATTTGTTATCCAGTTTGCTCAAGATGACAGAGCAACTAACGAGATTATATTGCAAATAGCACAGGACGTACCGAGAAATGATCTCGTAGTTATCTCAGCAAAAATATTCCCAGGCATCAATTTATTTTGGTTAGGGAGTATCATGATGATGCTTGGCTTCTTTATATCTCTATCGAGAAGGTATAAGTCTAAGTATGGCGCATAAGGTTAAAGTAACCGCTATCGGTGCTGGAAATATATCATGGCATCTAACTCAGGCACTCAGCAAGATAGGTTGTGAGATAGTAGAAGTCTACAGTCGCAAAAAATCCAACGCCAGAAGGTTAGCCTCACACTACAACTGTGCTGCCACAGATAGATTAGAAAAGATCAATATGGAATCAGAACTCTATCTGGTCATGGTATCAGATGATGCAATCCGTAGTGTGGTCAGTGAGCTTCCGACATTCCATGAGAAACAATTCTTAGCACATACTTCTGGCTCGGAGAAAAGTACAGTCTTAAGTCTCAGAGCCATTAACTATGGGTGCTTCTACCCACTCCAATCATTTAAGGAAAAACAAGAAATGGATCTATCTAAGATTCCATTCCTAATCTATGGAAGCAGTCCAGCGACTACAAGATTCCTCAGAATGCTATCCAGGAAAATTTCCTCTAAAGTATCGGAGATAAACGATCATGAAAGATTGCAATATCACCTCTCAGCCGTATTTATAAACAATTTCACTAATCACTTAGCATGTATTTCTTCTCAATATCTCAAAGACAACCAACTCGATCCTAAGATAATGAAGCCGATCATGGAATCAACGTTCCAAAAGATCCTAAATAAAAACCCATGCGATAATCAGACAGGGCCTGCAGTAAGAGGAGATGTCAAGTTACAGAAAAAACATATTGTATTACTGCAAGAACATCCAGAATGGAAGAGCATATACAAGTCAATTTCTAAAAGCATAAGCAAGCAATATGAGAGTCCTAAGTGAATGGTCATATAAGCAACTCAGAGTAAGTGTCTTATTTATGAATGAGAAATACATACTGAAAGTGGAAGATCAGTTATGCGAACAGACCTATAAGTTCAGAGATGGACAAGTCGATAATGTCGAGCATCTCCAACAACAACTAACAGATGATTTCTATGATAGATGTCTGCGACAATTAGCACAGATGAGACAAGATGCGGATGCTATCATGCAACCTGAGGATAACGAAGAAGATTTTATAGAGATCATATAGATAAGTTTCTATGAAGTATATCGTATATATATTCTTCCGATTTCTTGTGTTTCTATTTTCACTTGTACCCTTTCCTGTTCTTTATTTCATTTCAGACATCTTAAGGTTTCTACTTAATCATATTCTGAGATATAGATCGCAGGTGATTAAGAAAAATATTGAATATTGCTTCCCAGAACTATCAGCAAATAAAAGACGATTAATATATAATGATTTCTACAAGAACTTCGTAGACGTTATTCTGGAATCTATTAAAGGTCTAAGCTCAGATCCTGTCAAACTACAGAACAGATACGTCCTAAAGAATCCTGAAATTCTTACAGAGCACTATAAGAATAATCAATCCGTTATTATATTTAGTCAGCATTACAACAACTGGGAATGGGGATCTATTACGCTTGGCCTACAGACATCACATCACATCATAGGCATTATTAAGACTATTAGCAACGGCTATATCAATCAATATATGAAGGAAGGTCGTACAGGGAATAACGTCTCAGTATGTGCAGCAGAGGATACATCTAAGCTATTCAAAGCTCATGACGGTGTTACTAAAGGCATTGTTTTCATTGCTGACCAGATGCCATATCGTAAGGGCAAACATTACAACATTGAATTCTTTGGGAGATCTACTGACTTTCATAAGGGAGGTGCCATATTCGCTTGTGCTGCTAACTACCCAGCCTTTAGCATAGATATACATCGAGTAGCTCGTGGTAGATATGCACTGGAACTGATAGAATTACATCCGTCCCCTATAGAGATAGGACCTGAATCGCTGACGAGCTTATATGTGCAGAACTTAGAAAGACTGATCAGACATAATCCTTCTAATTGGTTGTGGTCTCATAAGAGATTCAAGAAAGTAATTGAATATTGAGGTATTCTTAGCCGATAGAATAAGTCGGCTTCACACCAAAATCTTATCTTTACAATAAACATCATAAACATGCTAAAAGCAATTTCTCCTATCGATGGAAGGTATGCCAAAAAAACAGAATCGCTATCGGAATATTTTTCTGAATATGCACTGATCAAATATAGAGTTAAGGTAGAAGTAGAATACCTGATTGCATTATCAAAAGCTGATATTCCGCAGTTATCAAAACTCAAGAATCATCTATCTGAAATACAGAATATATATACTTCCTTCTCAGAACATGATGCAGAATCTATTAAGAAAATAGAAAGTGTTACCAATCATGATGTGAAGGCAGTAGAGTACCACATCAAAGAAAAGATGAAAGCGATCGGCTTAGAAGAATACCAAGAGTTCGTACATATTGCATTGACTTCTCAAGATATCAATAACACGTCCTTCCCATTAATGATTAAAGACTTCCTTACGGATGTATTCTACCCAGCAATTAATGATCTTATAGATATTCTAAGTACTCTTGCGGAACAGTACAAAGGCATTCCGTTATTAGCCAGAACACATGGCCAAGCTGCAAGTCCCACAACCGTAGGAAAAGAAATTTTAGTTTATGTAGAAAGATTGCAAGATCAATTTGCTCTATTGCAGAAACTACCTATCAAAGCAAAGTTCGGTGGTGCCACTGGTAATTTTAATGCACATAAAATTACATTTCCAAATATAGACTGGAGAGATTTTGCAGATGATTTTGTGACGTCATTAGGATTAGTAAGGTCTCATCATACGACACAGATTGCTCATTATGATCACATCGCAGCGATATGTCATAATATTAGCCGAATGAATACATTGCTCATAGATATGGCGAGAGACTTCTGGACATATATCAGTATGGATTACTTTAAGCAAAAAGTGGTCGCTAATGAAGTAGGATCTTCTGCCATGCCACATAAAGTGAATCCCATAGATTTCGAAAATGCGGAAGGAAATTTCGGCATGGCAAATGCAAGCTTAGAATTCTTGGCCAGAAAGCTCCCACTATCCAGATTACAGCGAGATCTGACAGATAGCACCGTACTGAGAAACATCGGAGTGCCTATGGCTCATACGATCATTGCGTTAACTTCACTTAAGAAAGGACTATCTAAAGTAGAGCTTAATGAAAAGCAATTACATCAAGACTTAGACAATAACTGGGCAGTAGTCTCTGAGGCAATACAAAATATACTGCGCAGAGAATCCTATCCTAAACCATACGAAGCGCTTAAGTCACTCACAAGAGGTAATACCACTATTACCCAAGATAGTTTACATAGCTTCATTAATGATCTCAAAGTATCTAATAGGATAAAGGAAGAAATGAAAGCGATTACGCCTCATAATTATGTTGGGTATTATTAATTATTTCTTACAGGGACAGTTTCCAATAATTAACGTCAATATGATTGTAAGTTGGATCAAAAACAAACCCAGTATATTTTGATAACAGTAAAATTAAAGGCCTCACCGAATCTGAGTTATTAAGGTGTCGGCAATTTTATCACATATATCTACTAATTCTTGGGACACTGCCCCAAGAATTCAAGCTATTTTTACCATGAGTCAATTCTTAGGACGCCGTCCCAAGAATTGAAAAGTGACTCCATAACTTCTAAAATTATTAAGAAGTTATCCTACTCTCATACTGTAGAACTTATCAAAGTAGATGATACACTCAAATGGAATTTCTATGAAATAGTATGCATGATAGGTACTTGAAGTGTCAGGGAATTAAAAAGAAAAATCGGAAACTTGTATTATGAGCAAAGTGGCCTGTCACAAGTTCCGAGTAATCTATATCTCTCAACACAAAGAAAATGCAGAGTTGATTGCGACTCAAATATTTTCGAACTTGACAAAACTGATAATTATCGCTATTTTTACGACAAATAGACGGAGTATGTCGATAGCACAATTCAATTCAAAACTATTAGATACAGTCGAACTTCTCAAGTTATCAAGGAAAGGCATAACCATTGGCCTTTTTGAAGATATCGTAAAATCGAGTTCCTACACATTAAAAGAATGGAGTAAATTTCTACACCTAACAGAGAGGACGATCCAGCGATATAAGAAAGAGAAAAGGAAATTTGAACCACTCCAATCAGAAAGAATAATAGAGATCACAAAGCTTAATTTTAAGGGGAAAAAAGTATTTGGCTCTAAGGTTAATTTTGAAGAGTGGATGAATTCAAAGATCATAGCCTTAGGAAATGTTAGACCTATCGAATTATTAGATAGTAGCTTTGGGATAGATTTAATAATAGATGAATTAGGCAGAATAGAACATGGAATTCTGGCATGATCGTATTTAGACTCACTAAAGGATTATACAAAGATGAAATAAGCGGTAAAGGGGCTGAGATTAATGGTGGTAGGTGGAACAATAAAGGCAGGGAAGTAATATATACAGCAGAAAATAGAGCTTTGTGTACAACTGAAATCGCAGTCCATACTCCTTTAGGTATTGTACCTACTAACTATTACTTGCAGAGTATTAAATTACCCAAAGCAAAAATTATAGAAATTACCATCAATGAATTAGAAAAGGATTGGCGAAATTTCCCTCATGAAATCTCAACCAAATTAATCGGTGATCAATTTATAGCAAAGAATAAGTATCTAATATTGAAAGTGCCTTCTGCAGTTGTACAAGATGAACATAATTACTTGATAAATCCATTGCATCAAGAATACGCAAAGGTTAAATTAATCAAAGTTGAAAAGTTTGAATTTGACAAAAGGCTATTTTCAAAGTGATTAAATTAGTCGAATAAAATACTAAGCGGCATAAACTAAATGGTTAGATCATTTCGAATTGGAACTCTATATTTAGATAATCTGTTTTATTAGTATGAAAAATTTACTTTAGAAACGTAACAACAACATCATGATCAGCAATATATTAAAAACCATATTCAAATCTGGAAAAGCAGCAACCGAATCTGTAGGAAAATCAATGGACTTTATCGATGAAGTCTTAGAAAAAGAGGTGATTGTCGGTACTGTGGAGAACCTTAAAGAATCGTCTGGAAAAGTGGTCGAAAAAGCAGGCACATTATATCAGAAAACTAAAGACTTGATAGAAGACAAAACCAGCGATCTATCCGATACCATGCTTGATTCATCTGAAACCCTAAAGAATGTCATGAAAGAAGGCGAAGACTTCGTCAAGAAAATTATCGGTAACGAAGAAGAATGATCTTTGACAAGGGTCTGACAATAAAAAAAGACCCTCGTTGAGGGTCTTATATCATAGGAATTAAATTTCGCAATTATATTTATGCAACGGGTTCTTGCATTTCTTCTTTTAGTAATATTAGATTTTCCAACTCCTGGTTAATTTTCCACCTTTGTGCTTCTAATAACGTTCTAAGAATTTCATTTTCTTTACACGCTAAGATAACTTCGTCGTAATCTTCTAATAGTTTCGTGCAACCCCTTTCTATTTCATCTACAATAGCCTCTACGGAATCATCTACATTATTAATTTTTATATCTATAAATATCCTATGGATATCTCCTAAGATACTGGTTTTGACTTCTGGATCTCCTCCTAACTTTACACTTTCCATTTCTAGATCCTTATGGAAATTATGGCGTTCTTTAGAGTACTTGTCCATCCAACGCTTCATAACCGGATTAGCAGTGGCATTATAGATTTCTTTGTAACCTTTTTCTGCATCTTGTAATCTGATAATTAATTCCTGAAGTGCACTTTTCATTTTCTCTTTACTCATGACAATTTTGTTTATGTTATATAATATTATTTTTACATTGACTGCTTATAAACTTAAGCAGTTACGATTACCTAAGTTAATCTAGGATTATTTTGTTCGACAGGGTTATAAAAAAAGCCACATTGTATAACTATTTACAATGTGGCTTAGAAAAGTATTTTTATATTTAGACTACTTAGCTCCCATGAAAGGATATCGGTAATCCGTAGGAGCATTAAAAGTTTCCTTGATTGTTCGTGGTGACAACCATCTATATAAATTAAGGATGGATCCTGCTTTGTCATTTGTGCCAGAAGCTCTAGCTCCTCCGAATGGCTGTTGCCCTACGACTGCTCCTGTTGGCTTATCATTGATGTAGAAATTACCTGCTGCATACTGTAGAGCATCACTCATCATTTTTATATCATATCTATCAGTGGCAAAGATGGCTCCTGTTAGCGAGTATGGTGATGTCTTATCGACTGTCTCCAGAACTTGCTCTAATTCGTCATCTTTATAGACATAGACTGTCAGCACAGGACCAAAGATTTCCTCTTTCATAGTCTTAAAGTCAGGCTTCTTAGCTACGATTACTGTAGGCTCTATGAAGTATCCCACTTTCTTATTGTATCCACCGCCCACTATGATATCGGCTTGCTTAGATTTCTTAGCGTAGTCAATGTACTTTGCGATTTTATCAAATGCTTTTTCGTCTATAACTGCATTGACAAAATTTCTAAAATCATCTGGTGCACCTATCTTAAGTGACTTGACATCTTTCACTAATAATTTCTTAACCTCAGGCCACATTGACTTAGGGATGTATGCTCTGGAAGCAGCACTACACTTCTGACCTTGAAACTCAAATGCACCTCTACTCATAGCCGTAGCAACTTGCGCTGCATTAGCAGAAGGATGTGCTACGATAAAGTCTTTACCTCCGGTCTCTCCTACTATTCGTGGGTAAGACTTATACTTACTTATATTATTACCGATAGTCTTCCATAACGTCTTGAATACACCCGTACTTCCTGTAAAATGTAATCCTGCAAAATCTGGATGATTAAATACAACATCTCCAGCCTCGGGTCCATCCGCAAAGACTAAATTAATCACACCATCTGGTAGCCCTGCTTCCTTAAATACTTTCATAATGAAGTGTGCAGAATATATCTGTGCATCCGATGGCTTCCACACGATAGTATTACCGAGCATCGCAGGCGCAGCACACAAGTTAGCAGCTATAGAGGTAAAATTAAATGGTGTCAATGCAAATACGAAGCCTTCTAACGGTCTGTACTCTAACCTATTCCATACACCAGGTACACTCTCTGGTTGCTGATGATAGATCTCTGTCATATATTCTACATTGTATCTGAAGAAATCCGCCAACTCACATACGGCATCGATTTCGGCTTGCCAGATATTCTTAGACTGAGCTAACATGGTTGCCGCATTAAACTCTGCTCTCATAGGTCCACACAGCAAATCAGCGGCTCTCAGAAAGATAGCAGCTCTATCTTGCCACGGCGTAGCTGCCCACTTTTCCTTAGCTTCCATTGCAGCATCTATTGCAGCTGCAACATGAGTTTTATTTCCTTGTGTGTAAGTCCCGATGACTTTCTTATGATTATGAGGAGAAGTTAGTTTAGCCGTCTTCTTAGAGAAAACTTCTTTACCTCCGATCACCATTGGAATTTTAATCTTTTTACCACTCAGCTTTTTTAGAGCCGCTTTGACTTCTTTTCTTTCTTCACTTCCAGGAGCATAAGTGAGACACGTCTCATTAGTAGCTACTGGTACTTGGAATATAGCATTTGACATACTGATTATTATATTTTGTATAATTGACTAATAATATTTCTTCTTGATATCGTTGTAGATGATCTCTGACACAAATGTATGCACATCACCTTTTCCTTTTATAATTTCTCGGACGATGGTACTACTGACATGGCCGTACTCAGGTTTAGCTATATAGAATACGGTCTCTAATCCATCGCCGATAATTGTATTAAGTTGAGAAATCGTCTTTTCGTAATCAAAATCTGATGCATTTCTGAGTCCTCTGATGAGATAATTTGCATTGACAGATTTGGCATAATTGACGGTAAGGCCTTCGTACTGACCTATCTCTACATTATCCCACTGGTCGACAACTTGCTGTAACCAATCGACCCGCTGATCTATATCAAACAAGTATTTCTTCTGAGTATTCTGACCGACAGCAACTATAATCTTATCAAATAAGCCAACTGCTCTTTTGATAATGTCTACATGACCCAATGTAATAGGATCAAATGAACCAGGAAATAGTGCAATGTTCATATTTCTATACGTTCTTAATAATTGTAAAAGTATGTTTTTTAATATCATTATATGCAATTTTGAAACATCTCAAGATGTATTTATATTTATAATATGATAAGAAAATGTATATGTATTTTTACAATGGTCATACTCGTGTCTTGCGTGTCTGATAAGCCCGTAGACAATGAAAAAAGTAGTATAGAAGAAATCTACTTCAGCGATTACGAAAGCCCTAATGAAAAATGGGGATTCTTAGATACTACCGACAATATCATTATCAAACCCATCTATGATGATGTCAGAGATATGATACGACCTATCATCGCCGCTAATTATAAAGGCAAGTGGGGATTCATAGATCATAAGGGAAAGGAAAAGATCAAATTTAAATACAAGCAAGTTCATGATTTTGACAATGAAATGACTTCATGTATTGTGCAGACTTTTGATAATGAATGGCTGCTGATCGATCCATCCGATAAGATCATAGATAGTCTAGCCTACGATAATTATACAGCTAATCAAAGTGGCTATTATCCTGTCAGCAGTGGATCTTCTTGGGGACTGATCGATCTAAGTGGAAAGGTCATCATAGAGCCCTCATGCCAAAGTATAAAAGTCATAGATGATGATATATGTATAGCAAAGAAATATGACAAATATGGCGTCATCTCATTAGATCAAAAAATACTAATGCCTTATGAGTACGACAGAATCGATCCAACAGGAGAAGGCATGCTTAGGGTAAAAAAGAATGATAAATATGCTTTTTATAGTATAAATAACTATCAGAAACTCAGTAAAGATTATGACTATGCAAGTCATATGGAAGACGGATATTTCTATACCAAGAATAATGATAATAGTTATACTATTCTCGATCGTAAATTCCAAAAGCAATCGACCATTAAAGCTGATAAAATAGAATACGGCGGAGAAGGCAAGTGGAAATACAAAGAAAACGGGAGGTGGGGAATTATGGAAGTCGATGGCACTCAAGTAACACCTCCCTTATATGATCTGATGAACCGCTACCAAGAGGGTTACATTATCATGAGCATAAATGATGGATGGGGTTACCTCGATAAGAATGGAGAAGTATTTATACCACCAGAATTACCACTTGCTTGGGAATTCAAAAATGGATACGCCAGAATATTCCATAGGAATGGTGTTGGATTTATCAATAAAGAAAAGATTCTTGTGGTAGATCGTAGAATGTTTGAGGTCAGAGATTTCTATAATGGCTTAGCTCGGTTTCAGACTATGTGATTTTAGAAAAGATGGTACAGAAGCTAAAGTATACTTGATTCTTCTATTCTACTAGAGTGCTTAGCTAAATTTTAAGGCAAAATACCGCTATCACAAAAGCTTTATAATTTGGAGTCTAAAAAATATTTTTTTGGTATAAATGATTCTTTCAGACTCTGAAGATGTCTTTATCCCGATTGCTTTCAGAAAGGAAACATTTTCAGCTTATAGAAGAAAGGCTCTTGCCTACTAAATAATTAGCAAGATAAGATATACTCAAAGTTAAATTTAGAGTCAGAAACACTTTTAGGTAATATCATTGTAATTAACTGTTTATCAGATACTTACACACAACTAATTATAGTTTATTCGATAATTAATAAGATTATATTCAATTTCTTCAAGCCAATACTAAAAATTTAAATCACTTATCTTAATCGTTGTTAGGAGACCTTAATATGTCCTATATTTGCCCAAAATTTGGAAACACGAAATGTCTAAGACATATCACATCTATTCCGCTATGTTCGATTCTGATAGCGGAGATATATTCAAGACTATTCAATAAATACTAAACATTATGAACTTTGATCTTATCGTATTAGGAAGTGGACCTGGAGGATATGTGGCAGCCATTAGAGCGTCACAATTAGGTATGAAAGTAGCTATCGTCGAAAGAGAAGAGCTCGGTGGCATATGCCTTAACTGGGGTTGTATCCCAACTAAAGCTTTACTTAAGTCAGCTCAAGTATTTAATTATATCAATCATGCAGAGGATTATGGAATCAAAATAGGCAAAGCCACTGCGGATTTTGGTAGTATGGTTGGCAGATCTCGTGGTGTAGCAGATGGAATGAGTAAGGGAGTTACTTTCCTCATGAAGAAGAATAAAATCACTGTAATCAAAGGGACTGGTAAGCTTGCAAGAGGAAAGAAACTTGTCGTTACAGATGAGAAAGGATCTAAGAAAGAATATACAGCTAATAGCATCATTATAGCTACAGGAGCAAGAGCTAAGGCGCTTCCGGGTATAGATATCGATGGTAAGAAGATTATTGGCTATAGAGAAGCTATGACTCTTAAGAAGCAACCTAAAAGAATGCTTGTCATAGGAGCAGGAGCGATCGGTGTAGAGTTCGCATATTTCTATAATTCTATCGGTACCGAAGTCACAGTAGTAGAATATATGGAGAATGGCCTACTCCCAAGAGAAGACAAAGATGTCTCTAAGGAACTCAATAAAGTATTTAAGAAAGCAGGTGTCAATGTATTAGGTAATACTGCTGTAGAGTCAGTAGACACTTCTGGCAAATCCATCAAGGTAAAAGTGAAAGATAGAAAGACGGAAAAGTCAGAAACGATCACTTGCGATATTGTACTTAGTGCTGCAGGCATACAGCCTAATACGGAAAATATAGGCTTAGATATATTAGGTATCAAAACTGATAAGCGAGGATTCATAGAAGTAAACGATTATTGTCAGACTAATGTAGCTGGCATATACGCAATAGGTGACGTATTACCTACACCTGCACTGGCTCATGTCGCAAGTGCAGAAGGTATATTATGTGTAGAAAAGATTAGTGGCATGGATGTACATCCAATTAATTACGGAACCGTTCCATCATGTACGTATTGCTCGCCGGAGGTAGCCAGCATGGGTATCACAGAAGCTCAAGCAAAAGAGCAAGGATTAGATATAAAAGTCGGAAAATTCCCATTCTCAGCATCAGGTAAAGCCAGTGCCTCAGGAGCAAAGGAAGGTTTCGTCAAGATGATCTATGATGCTAAGTATGGAGAACTATTAGGAGCTCATATGATAGGTGCTAATGTAACAGAGATGATTGCGGAGATGGTTGCGGCTAAGAACTTAGAAACGACGGGGCACGAAATCCTTAAAGCGATACATCCACACCCGACTATGAGTGAAGCAGTAATGGAAGCAACAGCTGTAGCTTATGGTGAGGTGATCCACCTATAGATAACAAAATATATAGGGTTTTATATTCCTAATTTGATCGTTTTATATTAGCAGTGTTCTATAGATTTTAATAATAAATGAATCGAACACTGCTAATGTTATTTCTCTGATCTATTTTGGAGAACACCCTCTATATCCAATAATGAGAAGCCCTTTGCTTTTAATAAGACAATGTAATGGTATAATAAATCTGCAGCTTCGTTCTGGAAGAGCTCATCATTATCGTCCTTAGCTTCTATGATTAGTTCGACTGCTTCCTCTCCTACTTTCTGCGCAATGTTATTGATGCCTTTCTGGTACAGCTTATTAGTATAGGAACCTTCTATGTTGTTATCTATACGATCGCTGATCGTTTTCTCCAGTGTGTAAATAAAACCACTTGCCGTATCATCAAAACAAGACGTCGTACCTCTGTGACATGTAGGACCAGCAGGCGTCGCTTTTATCAATACAGTATCATTATCACAATCTATTAGTATATCATTAACAATGAGAAAGTGGCCCGAGGATTCACCCTTTGTCCAAAGTCTATTCTTACTTCTGCTATAGAATGTGACCTTACATTCTGCTACAGTTTTAGAGTAAGCTTCTTCATTCATATATCCTAACATAAGAACTTGTAAGCTGCAATTATCTTGTATTACTACAGGAACCAAACCATCACCTTTATTAAAATCTATATTCATAATCCGTTATTATTAATTACCCTAACAGGAATATCCGCCTTCGCTAAGTAGTCTTTCAGATCAGGAATCGGAATCTCATTATAATGAAATATACTTGCCGCTAATCCTGCGGTAGCTTTCGTTAGTTGGAAAAGTTCTTTGAAATGCAAGTACGATCCAGCACCCCCAGACGCTATCACTGGAATTTCAATAACATCGGTCACTTGCTGCAATACATCTATTGCGTAACCTTCCTTAGTACCATCGTTATTCATCGATGTTAACAGTATCTCACCTGCTCCACGATCAGCAACTTCTGTCGCCCAACTAACGGTATCCTTACCCGTAGACTGAGTACCTCCATGAGAAAACACCTCCCATACTTCATCCACTAACTTTGTATCTATGGCAATGACTATACATTGATTACCTAATTCCTCAGCGACCTGATTAATCAATGCAGGATTAGTTATTGCCATAGAATTAATACTCACCTTATCTGCCCCTGCAGTTATTAGCTTCTTGACATCACCCATACTACTGATTCCACCTCCTACTGTGAATGGAATATTTATTTCTTTCGCAATACGTTCCACCAGCTTCGAAATCGTTTTTCTTTCTTCCAGCGTTGCTGAGATATCTAAGAACACTAATTCATCAGCCCCTTCTGACACGTATTTTTTAGCTAACTCTATAGGATCACCTGCATCTTTTATATCTACAAAATTCACACCTTTGACAGTTCTTCCATTTTTAATATCTAAGCATGGTATGATTCTTCTTTTTAGCATAGTTCACGTAATTGATTTAGAGTAATTCTATTTTCATATATCGCTTTGCCGATGATTGCCCCATCGCAACCTATCTGTGATAATTCTTCTAAGTCCCTTACCGAAGTTATACCACCGCTTGCAATAAGTTTGACTTCTGTTTCATTAATAATTTCTTTGTAGAGATCGATTGATGGACCTAGCAGCATTCCGTCCTTACTGATGTCAGTACATATCACATACTGAGTACCAATCATTTCCTTCTTCCTAATAAATTCAATGACATCTATCCCAGAATTTGTGAGCCATCCATTAGTCGCTATTTTTCTATCGCTACAATCTGCGCCTAATATGATATTATCACTGCCATACTTATCCAGCCAAGAATTAAATAACAAAGGATCGTGTACGGCTATACTGCCTACGGTAACTTGAGCTACCCCACTCTCGAATGCAATATGCATATCAGTATCAGTTTTTATACCTCCACCAAAATCTACTTTAAGATCTGTCTCTTTACATATACGCTCTACTATCTTATGGTGGACTACTCGATGAGACTTAGCGCCATCCAAGTCTACCACATGTAAGTATTGTATGCCATGATCTTGGAATTTCTTAGCCATTAGCAAGGGATCATCACCATATACTTTTTCGGTAGAATAATCCCCTTTGGTAAGTCTTACACACTTACCATCTACGATGTCTATTGCTGGTATAATTCTCATAATTTTAAAAAATTATCTAATATAATCTCACCCACTGTGGATGATTTCTCTGGATGAAATTGTGTCGCATAGAAATTATCCTTTTGCAATGCTGCACTGAAATGGATGTTGTAATTACAACTTGCTACAGTATCGTCACATAGCTCTGCGTAATAAGTGTGGACAAAATAGACGTCATCTCCATTAGATACATTATCAAACAATGGCCCTGAAATATCGGTTAATGAATTCCAACCCATATGGGGAACCACTCCCCCTGCAGGAATCTTTCTTACATCAGTCTCGAATATCGATAGACAATCTGTAAGTCCCTCATCACTATATTTACACATCAATTGCATACCCAGACATATGCCGAGTGTCGGCTGAGACAGCGACTTAATAACATCGTCCAGGCCAGTATCCTTAATAACTCGCATAGCTCTGCCCGCAGAGCCGACGCCGGGAAGAATAACCTTTTCCGCATTTCTTATTATCTTTTTATCTGATGTAACTACAGATGGATAATCTAGTCTCGCTAAGGCATTTCTGACAGAAGCGATATTACCAGCGTTATAATCTACAATTGCTATCATAATACGCCTTTAGTACTTGGCACGGAATAATTACTTGTTTTAGAGATTGCCATATTGATAGCTTTAGCAAATGCTTTAAAAATGGACTCTATCTTGTGATGCTCGTTGTCGCCTTCTGCTTTTATATTGAGATTACATCTGGCAGCATCGCTAAATGACTTAAAAAAATGTACAAACATCTCAGTAGCCATATCACCGATCTTCTCCCTACTAAAATCAGCATCCCACACACACCATGGACGTCCACCAAAATCTATAGCCACCTGAGCCAAACAATCATCCATAGGTAGAAGAAAACCATATCGCATAATTCCTATTTTGGAGCCCAATGCTTTAGCGATAGCCTCACCAAAAGTGATGGCTACATCTTCAATTGTATGATGCTCATCTATCTCCAGATCTCCATTCGCTTGGATAGTAAGCCCTATATTTCCATGCTTAGAAATCTGTTCCAGCATATGGTCAAAAAATGGAATTCCTGTATCAATACTACAATCATTATTTTCATCTAAATTGATTGTTACTGTAATCTCGGTCTCTTTCGTCTTTCGAGTTACTGTACCTATTCTATGTTGACCTTTCAAGTAGGTGTATATGTCTTTCCAATACTTAGTCGATAATGCTGCAACATTATTTTCTTCACCTATGTATATACCTTTTGCATTAAGACCTTCTGCAAGCTCCATATCTGATGTCCGGTCACCGATGACATAAGAATTTGCAAGATCATAATCACCATATATATATTTTGGCAGTAGACCTAATCCAGGTTTTCTTGTGGGAGCATTATCCTCTGGAAAACTCTTATCTATCAATACCTCAGAGAACTGTATACCTTCATTAGCGAACGCTTGTATGATCTTATTCTGCGATGGCCAGAATGTATCCTCTGGAAAAGAATCAGTACCTAAGCCATCTTGATTCGTAACCATGACTAATTCGTAATCTAATTCCTCAGCGATTCTGGACAACCACTGAAATACACCTGGATAAAATTCTAATTTCTCTAAGCTATCTAACTGGTAATCTACAGGCGGCTCTATAACAAGTGTCCCATCTCTATCGATAAATAAAACTTTCTTCATAATTGAAATTCTTTTAATGCCGAGATTAATAATTGATTTTCAGCTGGTGTCCCTACTGTTATTCTTAGACCACTCTCTATTTGCTTCGTTCTACTTCTTATGATGATTCCTCTTTTCCTGAGATAGTTATAAGTCGCATCTGCATTTCTGCATAACACTAAGACAAAATTAGATTTAGATGGATATATTTTTTCTATAAAATCTAATTGAGATAACTCTTTTACTAAATTTAATCGTTCTGAAATTATACTCTTAATTTGAGACTCGTTCCTACTTGTATCCTTGAGCGTTCGTAGAGCTTCCTTCTGGCTAAATGTGCTAATATTATATGGTGGCTTTATTTTATTAAGTACCTCTATAATAGCGGCATTACCATATGCAAAACCTACACGCAATCCAGCACATCCATATGCCTTACTCATCGTCTGTAAGACTACAATATTGGGAGTACTTCTCAGCATACTGATTGCACTCGACTCAATACAGAAATCTATGTATGCTTCGTCGACTACAACTATCCCGTTATAGGAATCTGCAATACGCTTTATCGTCTGTAGACTTGTCGTATTTCCTGTTGGATTATTTGGTGTACATATAAATAAGAGGCCTTTCTGATTTTGTAATATAGAATTAATCTTTTTATTAGATGGTAAATTATAATCCTCGTCCAGATTGATATTTACAACACTTACATTATTTATACCAGCAGAAATTGCATACATCCCGTAAGTCGGAGAAAACATGAACGCATTGTCTTTACCAGGTGTACAGAAAGCTCTAAATAATAAATCTATTGCCTCATCACTCCCATTCCCTACAAATATCTGATCTGTAGCCACGCCTTTCATATTAGATAGGTATCGCTTTAGTTCTGTCTGATAAGGATCAGGATATCGATTAAGATCATCACCGTATGGATTCTCGTTAGCATCTAAGTACACGTCAGCAACTCCATCATACTCAGATCTCGCAGAACTATATCCCTTGAGCTCTTCGATATTGGGTCTTATTATATTATTAATATTATACATTCTTTATGTTTTTAAGCCTGACAGAAACGGCATTCTTGTGAGCATCTAATCCCTCAGCGGATGCCATAATCTCTACAGCATTACCTATAAGTGATAATCCATCTTTGGTAATTTCTTGGAAGCTTATCTTCTTAACAAAACTATCTACAGAGACTCCACTATAATTCCTTGCAAATCCATTAGTAGGCAATGTATGATTAGTTCCACTGGCATAATCCCCTGCGCTTTCGCAAGAATAATGACCTATAAATACGGATCCAGCATTGACTATAAGTTCTGAGTATTCCATGGCTCTATCACTCGCTATAATCAGGTGCTCTGGAGCATATATATTACTAAATGATATGCAATCACTCATATTGTCTAAGAGAATTGCCTTGCTATTCTCCAATGCTTTTATTGCCAATCCACGTCTGCTTAAGTCTTGCAACTGATCAGTGATGGCTTCATTGGTTTTTTCTATAATTTCTAAATTATCACTCAGCAATATCACTTGACTATCGACACCATGCTCAGCTTGTGACAACAGATCAGATGCTATGTATTCTGGAATCCCCGTGCTATCAGCCATCACTAACAACTCACTCGGACCTGCAGGCATATCTATAGCTGTGCCAGAGAGCTGCACAAGTTCTTTTGCCTTAGTGACATATTGGTTACCTGGGCCAAATAATTTATACACTTGTGGTATAGACTCCGTACCATATGCCATAGCTGCAATCGCTTGTGCTCCCCCGACTTTGTAGACTTTATCGATTCCTAATAGCCTGCAGACGTATAGGATAGTGGCATTAACTTCACCCATAGAATCACAAGGTGTACATACGACTATTTCTTTGCAGCCTGCAATAACAGCAGGTATTCCAAGCATAAGCACTGTCGAGAATAGCGGTGCTGTTCCACCAGGTATGTACAATCCGACTTTTTCGATGGCGACACTTTTGCGCCAGCATCTCACACCAGAGCTTGTCTCTATTACAGGCTCCCTTACTGATTGCGACCTATGAAATTTTTCAATATTTTTCTTAGCAATTTCTATGGCAGACTTTAGTTCTATGTCGATGCAACTTACTGCTCTTTCTATTTCTGCTACAGAAACTTGCAATGTATCTAACACCACATTATCAAACTTAAGATTATATCTTTCTAAAGCAGCATCTTTATTTTTCTTTACATCAGATAAGATATCAGAAACTGATTTTGTTATGACACTATTATCTTGCACTGGTCGCTGCGCAAGCTTAGACCAATCTGATTGTTTTGGATATTGTATCACATTCATTAGAGGACCATTTTTTCTATTGGAATAATTAAAATATCGACAGCGCCAGCATCTTTGAGTCGATCTATCACTTCCCAGAATTGATCTGCATCTATCACAGAATGCAAAGAACACCACCCTTCTGCTGCTAATGGTAAGATTGTTGGACTTTTAAGAACAGGTAATATTTTTGCGACATCCTGTACTTTATCTTGCGGAAGATTCATTAGAATGTATTTAGAATTTTTAGCTCTTAAGACTGCTTTTATTCTAAATAACAATTGAGATAATATTTCTTCTGCTTCCACCGACAATTGTGTTGACCGAGCGAGTACAGCTTCTGACCTAAGTATGACCTGAGTTTCTCTAAGTCCATTCTTAAATAATGTACTACCTGAACTTACAATATCGCAGATCCCATCAGCCAATCCTATATTCGGAGCTATCTCCACAGAACCGGATATGGTATGTATTTCTGCTGTTACGCCATTCTCAGTAAGATAATTACGAAGAGTATTTGGGTATGAGGTCGCTATTTTCTTTCCTTCGAAGTATTGTAAGTCGTTATCTGGTATTTCTTTGGGAACAGCTAAGGACACCTTGCATTTAGAAAACCCAAGCTTCTCTACGATTTCTACTTTCCTCTCTTTTTCAATTAGCAAATTCTCACCTATTATTCCGATATCTGCGACACCGTCCTCTATGTATTGAGGTATATCAGAATTACGCAAAAACAATATATCCATAGGAAAATTACTCACTCTTAGTTTGAGCTGATCCTTACCGTTATCTATGGAAATGCCACAGTTTCTTAGCAGTTCGAGTGACTTCTCATTGAGTCGCCCTGATTTTTGAATGGCTAATTTTATAATACTCATCTACTTGGTCCTTGTAGTCTGAGTGAAAAACGGGAGGTGTGTAAAAGAAAAAACCCGCTGAAACTCAGACGGGTTTTTATAATATTATTTTAAGATTACAAATATCATAGACCTACCGCCCGAAAGCATGTATGAAAATGATGTAGATGTAATTGTTTATTTAGCATTTGTTTTTTTATAACGACATAAATGTAGATGATTTTATGACTTAATCCAATTGTAAATAATAAAAAAGCCAAAATATCTATGTTTCTACGAAATAGAACTTGGAATCAGAAACCTAATTAGGAAACAACACTCTGATAGAAAGTGGATTAATCTTAAAGTGCAGCTTGTCCGAAAACTCATAACTTTCTCCATCGACATGAAAGTAATATGGATTCTCAGTAAGTATAGTCACCTCTTTTGTTTTGTAAGTTTCTACTAACGAACTTTTGTCTATTGTTTTATTGAGCATACGCCAAGAGGAACCAATTGTTCTCAGTATTGAAGCTTCTTTAATAAACACAAGATCTAATAAGCCATCAGCCAACTCTGCCAATGGTGCAACTGTGAAGTTATAACCGTACATAGCGGCGTTAGCAATAGCGATGGACGTAAATGGACCTTCTATTTCTTGATCATCGAATAGTACTTTGAATTTCTGTGCCTTAAATTTAAGTATCTCTTTACTAACCAGATTAAAGTACATCTGAAAACCTCTGCGACTTTCATTATCAGCCTTATAAGCAATCAATGCATCAAATCCAATACCTGCCAGATTAAGAAAAAACTGTTCATTCACATAACATGAGTCTATGACCTTAGCAGTGGATAGATTGAGTTTTTGCACAGCCTTGGCAGTATTACGTCCCATACCTATATGCATGGCAAATCCATTTCCCGATCCTCCAGGTATGATTCCTAAGACTGTATCTGTATGTATAAGACTGGAAGCTACCTCATTGACCGTTCCATCACCACCACATGCCACAACGACATCTATTCCTTCAGTCACATATTGTGTGGATAGTTCTGCTGCATGTCCTTTATATTCGGTAGTTACACAATGATAATCATACTTGCTTCTGTCTATATGTTCTGATATGATCTTAGGCTTATCCTCAGATCTATTAGATCCAGATGTGGGATTGATGATGAATCGAATTGTTTTCTTTTTTGCCATAAACTAAAAAATTCTCTGACCAAATAGAAGCCAGAGAATTTCAAAGATAGTTAATTATGAACTAAGCTATCTGTACTATATTTTAAGTATTTTCTCAGTGTATAACTCTTCATTATTTACATCTAAGACTTGCATATAATAAATACCAGAAGGAATATCTCTTAACTGAAATGTGAAGAAATTATCGTTAAAGGAGCCTCGTCTCAATGTGATTATCCTTCCCAATCTATCTACAATTCTTGCAGTCACATCTTGGTTGAAGTCAAGATGGACTTCTATCTGATCAGAGAATGGATTTGGGAAAACTTTAGAAGCTTTGTATAAATCTAAACCTGAACAATCTTCGTCTATTCCATTATCTGCGATATCTACCATCTCTGGATTTATTCCTGCGTCCTCATCATTACAATCGTCAGGATTAAGAACATATCCAGCCGGAGGTACAGTAATACAGGTATCAGCAAATATTGTCTCATCTCCATATCCATCATTATCAAAGTCAAAGTAATATCTGCTTACCGTTAGTCCTTCGTCAGCAGCACCAGAGCAGTTGTTATCTATCCCATCACACACTTCTATTCTGTCAGGATTAATGTCTGACACCTCATCATTACAATCTTCAGGATTATCTACAAATCCAACTGGAGGTATCATTATACAAGTATCGACAGGGAAATTAATATCTCCATAACCATCGTTATCTAAGTCTAAGTAATATCTATTCTTAGGAATACCCTCATCAGCTTGACCAGAGCAATTATTATCTATGGCATCACATATCTCTATGATAGAAGGGTTAATATCCGATAGCTGATCATTACAGTCCATCGCATTATCTACATATTCCGCTGGTGCAAATGCAAGACAAGTATCTATAGGAAATGCAAAGTCTCCAAATCCGTCATTATCCACATCGAGATAGTATGTATTCACAGGTAAATCGTTATCTATACCTCCTACACAATCATTATCTCTTCCGTCGCATACTTCCGCCGCGTCAGGATTAATCATTGCGTTGCTGTCATCACAATCTTGGTAATTATAGAATCCATCCTGATCTGCATCCACATAGAAATATGTCTCTGCTTTTTCTATGACATCATCTGATATCTTAATTCCTATTTTTCTTCCTGGTATATCATCGGCAGGGGGATGTATTCCTCCCCATATTCTACTGAGGCTACATTGATCGGATGCATCTCTGTAAGTCGCCCATTGTAATTCTACAGTTTCCGAAGGACCATCTTCGAATACTAAAAAGTCATTTCTTTCACACTCAAATACGCCTACACCTCCTGGAAAAAACTCATCTCCAGTCAAGTAAGTCAATATCTCTGCAGCGGCACGTGAATAAGTACTGTGACCAGAAATATATCCTGCGAATGGGGGTGTCACAAAAGAAGGCCTCTGATATGGCAACCAATCTTCAGCCAGGATCCAATCTACTCCAGCGACATCCGTTTCTGGATCTTGTATGAAATTTGGCCCTTTCCAAGTATACAATTTTATCTTTCCGATATGCTCGCCATTCTCACCTTCTAAGTCATCACCTGCCTCGACCACTTCGATGTATTCGGGCACAAGAGGAATTCCTCTTACATCATAATTATCTAATGTAGGATCAGAGGATTGTCCCTGATCCGCCATGTACCTGATGGCAGACACTGGGCGTAGATAATCATACCACCCTTTGATTCCCCATGCCGAAATAGCGCAATCATGCATAGCACTACCTAACATAAAGTAACTCTTTACATCCCATTCTAATTCATCGATATCTTCTCCTGCACCTCTATACTTTCTTGTTGCCATCGGATGATCATTGACTTCATTTAAGATAGAAAACCAGTGACCTGGGGGTGTCTCAGAGTCAGGCCCATCTGCCCAGAACTCTGCGAGTATTCTTGCGTAATCACCTCGCTTTACCATTTGTGGCTCGTAAGGTTGATTTGTTACAGGATTCATCATTCTACCTTGGCTTGCATCTCCGCCGTCTATAAAGTCGTAGAAAGAAGGATAATCAGCTAATCCATCTGGAAGCACAGGAACATTGCCTATGCCGCGAGGTGAGGCATCTATCATCGTAGGATCTTCTGGATCGAGATGTGATGCCCAAATAGATACTAATGCAAATCCCCACTTATATGCTTGTGACATTGGATCATTCTGATTAGTGGATATGTATGGTGGAGGCCCTGGATCGTGATATACGTAATAATCAAATGCATCTCTATTGTAAATCGTCAAGTCGTCCTCAGACAAAGCAAATGGAGTCACTTGTCCCCATTCGGGACTAAGAAATTCTGGTGTATTAAAAGGGATCGGATTACCAGCTTGGTCTATAAATAGTTCTAATGTCAAAGGTTGCCACCTATTAGGATCTACCATATTCTGTGATCCTGGTACCTCTATGAGTAATGATTCATTAACTGGTCTGTAGACTCTATTCCTATAACCGACGGATTGTTGCGAATTATCTTGGAAACCAAAAGCAATGACCTGATCTGCAATATAATTCCCTAATGCTGCAGGATCCCCAGTCTGATAGTTCCTACTGTTGTTATTAATTGGATATCCATGCTCAGCCATCTTATTATTGATACTCGAGAAAATGAGTCCTGCGCCAGGTGCTCCATTAAATCGATTAATCATCAGCCTATACATAGCATAGCTCATAGCCTCATGCATATCTTCCTCAGGCGTGGCACTCTCTGGTATTCCTACAAAGGAACTCGTAAAGCCAGCTACTTCTTGTCCACATAAGAAGGGTTCTGCTACCTCATCATATATGGCCCATATATCGTAAATGGCAATCGAACTGTGCCAAAGGTTTCTTGCGTGTACTGTGGGTCTTGCAAAATCGTTTCTTATTCCATTAAGAAGTTCTTCATTCCATTCTCTGGCGATACTATGATCCTGAGCCACTAATGATGAAGTAATAGAAATAAGTATCAAAAAGAAAAGCAAAGTAAGCTTTCTCATATCTAATCCAATTTTAATAAATTCAATTCTCATATAAATCCTTGTGCTATAATCCCATAAAGATATAAATAATCTTAATATGTCTTTATAAGCACACATATAAATTCTATAATAACAAAACGAAATTTAAAGGTATAGTGTTTGTAAAAAAGGTCGGTATTAATGGAAAAATCACTACTTATCTTCTCATATCATACTTATCCCGTTATACTTATTATGATCTTATAGCATATGTGTAAGACATCATGAGTTGTCTTCCCAAGGATGTTAACTTACTATTTTCCACAAAGTTTAGTCCATTTACACGAGAACTGCCAATATTTAGGTTAAAAAAATCGAATGCAGATAACTTAATCTCCCTTAATGATCTTTAATAACGTACTTAGAAATGCTTATCATCCAAATAGGAATCGTCAAGACATTGTCTTCCTTCGGTTTTATATTTAATCATTGATATTACCGATGTGTCTATCTCCTGTATTCTCAGTACAATTGAGAAATACTTTACTCTGCTGATGTGAGGTACGTGTTCCGATAGATAGCTACGTGATTAAAATCTAATGGATAAATTTTCGATAGATTATATGCATTCTTTTTGAAACAAATTATCAGTATCTAATCTAGTTATAGACCTTCTGAGTAGTTACAAATAATGTTAATGATGATTGACAATAGTTCGGAACTAAATACAAAACCCTTATAAACAATTAGTTTATAAAGGCTTCCAAGTGACCATGGGAGGAGTCGAACCCCCAACCTCCTGAGCCGTAATCAGGTACTCTATCCAATTGAGCTACATGGCCGTAAAATGTATGTAAAGATAGTCTGAATTTAATAAACTCAGTACATCATGATTAACTATACTTTAAAATAAAAAAGAGGCGATTGGAAATCAATCAGTTAGTTTCTTCAAGAATAGTAAATTAGATATGATACAAAAAGAACTAAGTTGATTATGGTCATGTCGAGCAGGCCTGTATTATGTCGGTATTTATAACGCTGAGGTTATCTAATTTCATCGGAATATATGCATCATATCTAATATGTATATGGTATTATTTCCCCTCCTAATAACTGAAGCAATAGATAGTTATGCAAAGGCTAAGTGTGGACTATATGAGCCAGACACTCTATCTTAGTACTCCTATGCCGCTATTATCAAAATGCAATTTGGCAAAATCTGAACTTACCTTTAAAGTAAAACAACAAAAAGATCCATAATACTGGGGAATAGAAAATTTAAATTATCTTTTAATCAGTTGAATATGGATGAAATAAATTCTAATGATATTTATTTTTTACTGAACTTTTTCCTTAGAATATATATTCTATATTTGCAATCCCATAAAAGCTATGGAATCCCAAAAACACATCAAAGATAAAACATCGCGGGGTGGAGCAGTTGGTAGCTCGTCGGGCTCATAACCCGAAGGTCGTAGGTTCAAGTCCTGCCCCCGCTACTCAATAAGACCTAACTGATTGATTTTCAGTTGGGTCTTTTTTTTTGGGTGTCGTCTTGGTCGTCGTGTTATTGCTATTCCTTCTTATTCGTCTGTGATTCTTATCGATCCTATAGCCACTTAATTATCTTTATCATCCTTTATGTAAACAGTTTGCATATTGAATACTGATTCAATTTCAAACAGATCAGTAACAGGCATCTTCAATACCCTTGCAATATCTACTACGGTATCAAATTTTGGCATTTGTTTACCTGATATTATCTTACTTAATTGAAACTCTACTTAGTGGTGTCCCATTCCCTTTCATTATATCTGAAAGTTCTAATGCAGATATATTTAATTCTTTAAATACTAAATCTTCAAAATGCCGTCAGGTTTTGTTGTCCATCCAATAAATGTTCATTCACCTTATTACCTGATTCTGGTGCCGTTGCTAAATACCTCGACTCAAAAGGCTCTTGCTCTCCTACATTAAGTATAAGCGTTACACCTAATGGAAGATTTGAAAAAACAGTTTCTAAAAGACTACGTATCCTTTTACTATCGCTTGCTTGATGTCGTTGGAATCGAGGAAGTTTTATCTCTCCATTCTTGATCTTTAGTAACCATGAAGCAAGGTCTCAATCTTGAGCTCTTGAGGATTAAGTATGGATATTCATTTACAAATATTGAATGATGCAAAGGAATCATCAATAATATAAAATGAAGACCTGACAATAATTAACGCTAAGCTGTAGGTGATAAAAGAGGCTAATCAGTTTTAGTGTCTTTGCTCAATATAAAGTGCTCTTCTTTTTTTTCTAAAATTCCTTCTAACAATGCCATTGGATTCATAACCTGCAGTTGAAACTGCTCAAGAGGATGATACTGTAATAGAGTCGAAATTGAGCCTCTTACCATAAGGATACTGGTTCCTAAGGAATGAGCCATTGGTTCTACCGGTATAAGTATTTCTTTGTCAAGATCAAATTTCTTTTCAGTATTAATTACTGACACATAATCTAAATGAAGTATGTCTTCACTGCTTTGTCCATTATCTTGTTGATACCTTAAAGCTACGTGAATGAAAAACATATATCCCATTTCAAAAACATCGTGAAGCTTAACTGAAAAGTTAGCTTTGAAATCTTCTATTTTGAAATCCCCCAAATATAAATGAGGATCTTTAATTTCATTATTTACAAGTCTTATTCTTGGTAGGAAGTAGTTCATAAGTTACGCTTCTTGTGCCAATCTTTTGTCGATATTATTCTTAGCAATAGCGCTAATACCCATCGATTTTAATTCGTAAAATAGCATTGCCTTTGCAGTTGATGTTTTATGGACTTCTTTTTCAAAGTTTTCTGTAAGATCTACAGCTACACCATACATATGTTTTGCCCAGTCACCTATTTTATAATCAAAACTTTGATAAGTTGAACATTGATTATCATCAATGCTAGCAAGCTTTATATCAATAACTTCTTCAATTTCTTTTATCTTGCCCCAACTTAAATTCTGTCGACCTTTCACAATCTTAGTAATCTGTTGAGGTGATACTCCCAACTGATCAGCAAGCCAGCGTTGGCTCTTTCCATTATCCTCTAAATAATTCAGAATCCTCACCGCTATGCGTGACATATCTGCAGCCCAAAGCTTGGAACGCTTTATACGCTCAATTTTGATTTTCCAAGTATTATCCTTTTTCATGGGATATCTAATTTATTAGTTTTTATAAAACGATCTGCTATTAGAAGTTTTGCTAACTCAATAGCAGTGTCATCGTGTTCTTCCATCCTCTGAGAAAACTTACAAGCATACCCAGTAATAAAATAACAACCTTGATCATCCTTTATTGCATAGATCCGTATCCATTGAAAATGGGTACCACCTTTATATTTCTTGGCTGCGTAGTAGAAATTTGCTTTATTACCTCCTAAGGGAATGAAAAGACTATCCAAGTCATCTAAATCACCCATATTGAAACTCCCAACCATTTCTACTACTCCCTCTATTGTATCTTGAACCAAACCCTCTAAGTACTTGCCTGAATTAGGACCTGGAACTATAAAGCCTTTATTATCCTTAAAATATGCTCTTAACCACTCCGCATCAGAATAATTTTCTAACAATTCATTAATACAGTGATCATTATCACCTTCCCAATGAACTGCATAGAGGTCGCCTTCAAGGTGTAGTATTTCTTTTACAACCACAAAGTAAACTTATAAGTTGATAAGATAAGGGTTAAAGAAAACATATTTTTTTAATGTATAAGTAATTTAATTATATCTAAAATCTATTATAAGTGCCATTAGTCCAACGAAATCACTATGACTCTAAGCATTTCAATATATCTGACCTAAATTAAGCCCACTATCCTCAATTGATTTACTAATCTTATCTGAGTAAAACTTTATATTTCTTTTAGGGTCAATAAAAGGGACACGTTCACTAAAAGATGAAAAGTATTTTGTTTCAAATTCTCCAATGTTTTCATGCTCACATAATCCAATAAAAATATCTTCATGCAACAATCCTAAATCACCGTAGCAGTATGGAAGGCGCCATTCCCTTTCCCATGAAAAATCTATAATATGTGTGTGAGAACTATCTCCACCTCCCATAGGATAAAGAGGCTTTCCAAAAGACTGAAGAAGCGGTAATATTTTAGATGCAGTTTCAATATCTTCACAAAAGGGTGCACAAAGCTTTCTTAAAACATCAGTTTGGTCATCATTAAAATTATTGATGTAGAGTACCGGAGATACTCCTTTTTGTTTTAATTTATCTTTAAGGAAGACTAAACCGTAAGGTTTAAAATTTACAGATCGACTTGCTACATCAAAGAAACAATGCAATTCGCTCAAAGGTGCTTCGGTAAAACAAATTGAACTAAATAGTTTTTTATAACCTTCTCGACCTAATCCTGCTCCAGGCGTAGTATAACTTGCTGAGCTATGTGAACTTCCACTTTGTTTTAAAACTTTTTCACCAAGAATATTTTCATGTAAAATCTGACTAGCAATAAGATGATCATTTTTATCCTTTGTCATATGAATGAGAAAAGGTGAAATGTCATTCCTGACTTTTAAAATATCATCAATATTACGACCCATTAATATTTTTTTGTGATTACTAATTCAGCTACCTCTCCTGACTCTACATATACAATTGCCATCTGTCCGTATCTCTTTGCTAAAGCAATAGATGCACAACGGGTCAAAATAAGTTCACTGAAACACATAAGCATTTATTCATATGAACCATAAATATCGCCTATAACTGCAGTTCTGAATTACTTATTTATCAATTGATTTAACTCATCGAGAATAAATAAAAATTTCATTACTAACTATATAGGTATTATGAGATTACTTAAGCTTTATCTCGACAAACTACTATCCACAATCAAACTTAAAGACCAAAACGTATATAAATACGCTCTAAGCGCTTCACGCCAATACCAGTTTCTATATATAATCTATATATCAAGTATGAGTTTGTTTACTAATATGTCAATTACAGTAATACCTATGACACCATAGTCATATTACCATTAAAGATTCTTTTACAATAAGTACGATATCAGAGTAATATGCTTGATTGGTACTCTAAATTATATATTTATAACTATATTAGACATACCCTATTAAGTTACAGAATAAATAATATTTTTAGAATAAGTATAATCACTTTTTAGACAATAGAGTGTTACAAATAAAATACTTGTTACTAAAATCCCAATACTTTAGGTAAGTGAAAAATACTTCGAATTTCAGTTTCTTAAATGAAGAATTTACTATTCTTTGCCATCTCTGCCAATCTGCGGAGTATCACCTATACACTGATGCGACTATATCTGCCTTCAAACTACGTCAGTTTGGAGAAAAGCTAACTGAAATTCTATACAAGATACATTACATGGAGTTTCCTCATCAGTACGGATTGCATAATAGAATACGAGAGCTCAAATATGAAAACATCTTACCCGATCAGATTGCCACATTACTAACAAGGGTTAGGATAAAAGGAAACCTGGGTGTACATCAAGGAAAAGCTTCTCACAATGATGCAATAAGCTCACTTTTAGCTTCTTTTAGTATATCAAAATGGTTTGTTTCAACTTATGGAGAAGAAAGCTACCCTGAGCTATCTGCGCAAAAATTCCATAAACCAGAAAATTTAGATGCCAGACATGCATTAAAAGTACTGGAGGAAGAATTCGAATTACGAGAAACCGAATATCAAAATAAAATTGCTGAGCTAACACAACTATCAGCTAACCAACAACAAGACTATAAAAGTAAAGGAGAAGAAAAGGCAAATGCTTTATACTATTCTGAGCGAGAAACAAGACAGCTTTTCATAGACCCTCAATTAAAGGCAGCAGGCTGGGAAGTAGATACTTTGACTTTAGATTACAAGTCGAATAAAACGCTTCCGCAGAAAGGAAAAAATATGGCTATATCAGAATGGCCTGTTACTGGCGGCTATGCAGATTATGCCCTCTTCATTGGCTTAGAACTGTACGGAGTAATTGAAGCAAAGAAATATAATACAGACATTTCTACGAACCTATCACAATCTAAACGTTACGCCGAAAATATTAAACCAATAGTGCCGTTGGTTATTCTCGGAGAATGGAGAGGATATAAAGTACCCTATCTATTCTCGACAAATGGTAGAAACTATCTTAAGCAAATAGAAACCAAAAGCGGAATATGGTTCTTAGATGTAAGAAAAGTTAGAAACAATGCCAGAGTACTACAAGGATGGTATTCTCCTGAGGGGCTCAAAAAGCTACACCTTCAAGATATTAATAGTGCAGATAACAAACTTAAGAATCAATCTCCAGATTTTCTCTCTGACCCGTCAGGGCTAAACCTTAGAGATTATCAGATGACAGCAATTTCTAAGGTAGAAGAATCTCTTTTACAGTTTCCCAACACCCGAAGGTTATTGCTAGCAATGGCTACTGGTACAGGTAAGACGAGAACTATAATTGGTTTAGTATATCGACTCATACAAACCAATCGATTTAGAAGAATCCTTTTCCTTGTAGATAGACGGCTGCTTGCTTCACAAGCATTTGATGCTTTCAAGGATAATAAAGTAGCTGATCTTAATACTTTCGGAGAAATCTATAAAGTCTCAGGGCTTAAAGATGTTCTGCCAGAATTAGAAACCCGCCTTCATTTTGCTACAGTACAGAGTATTGTGAAAAGACTCTTTTATTCAGAAAACCCCGAGCAGTTACCCGTAGATGCTTATGACTGTATCATAGTAGACGAAGCTCACAGAGGCTACTTATTAGATAAAGAGCAAGATGAAGAAGAACTGGAATTTAAAGATCAAAAAGACTACGTGAGTAAGTATCGAATGGTATTGGAATATTTTGATAGTCATGCGATAGGACTGACAGCTACCCCAGCCTTACATACAACTGATATTTTCGGCAGACCTGTCTATAGTTATTCTTATAGAGAAGCGGTAATAGATGGTTGGCTGATAGATCATGAACCACCGATAAAAATAAAAACTGAACTCAGTGAAAATGGTATTACTTTCAAGAAAGGTGAGAAGCCCGAAGTATATAACCCTGAGACAAATGAGATCATAGAATTAGATGCACTTGAGGATGAATTGAATTTTGAAATAGATGGATTTAATAAAAGTGTGTTGTCTCCTTCTTTCAATAGGACAGTTATAACAGAGTTGGTAAACCATCTAGATCCAGAAGGTGAAGAAAAGACATTAATATTTGCAGCGAGAGATGATCATGCTGACCTTATTGTAAAAATGCTTAAAGAGGAGTTTGCAGAAATTGGGGCTGACGTACATGACGAGGCTATTATCAAGCTCACAGGTATCGTAGACAAGCCAAAGACACAGTTAAAGAAATTTAAGAATGAAATATACCCGAATATCGTTGTGACAGTTGATTTACTTACAACAGGAATAGATGTACCTACCATCTGTAATCTCGTCTTCATGAGAAGAGTTCGATCAAGAATACTCTATGAACAAATGGTAGGAAGAGCAACAAGACTTTGTGATGACATCAACAAAGAAATTTTCCGTATATACGATGCCGTCAGACTATATGAAGCACTCGAGGATTACACGAGCATGAAACCTGTAGTGGTCAATCCAAAAACAACAATGACTCAATTAGCAGAGGAACTACCTCAAATAAGATCTACCGAACGTATACAAAAACAGTTGGATCAAATAGTAGCCAAACTCCATCGCAAAAAGCCATATATAACTGAAGATAGAGACACTAAGATAGAGCATACATCTGAGGGGTTAGACTTTCTTAATTTTATAAATAAGATTCAAAATCTGACACCAGAAGAAGCTCAATCTGAGCTGCCACAATATATACCCACCTTGAGATACATAGATAAAATCAAGCGATCAATAAAACCAACTTACCTATCGAATCATCCAGATTCCCTGATAGTTGCAGAACAAGGCTATGGTAAATATCAACGTCCTGAAGATTATATAGAAAGTTTTCAAAAGTATATAGAAGAAAACAAAAATAAAATAACTGGATTAACTTTAGTATGCACTAAACCAAGTGACTTAGATAGAAAATCACTCAAAGAATTAAGACTACAGTTAGATGATGAGGGCTTTAATTCTTATCTACTCAATAAGGCCTACAAAGCAGCTAAGAATGAAGATATTGCTGCGGACATCATATCATATATTAGATCTCATGCAATCGGTAGTAGCCTCATCAGTCATGAGGAAAGAATAAAAAATGCCGTAGATAGAATAAGGAATCAGCAAGAATGGAATAAGATACAAAGTAAATGGCTCGATAGATTTGAGAAGCAATTAATAGCAGAATCAATACTTCAAAAAGAAGATCTTGACAAATCACCATTTTCAGATGCGGGCGGTTATAGACGACTTAATAAAGTTTTCAATAATGAACTGGATGACTTAATTACTAAAATTAACATTAACCTATACAATCAATCGGCTTAGATGAGTGCACAAGAAATAGCGAATAAACTTTGGAATCTATGTAATATCTTAAGAGATGACGGGGTGACCTATCACCAGTATCTTAATGAATTAACTTATATACTTTTTATCAAGCTCTCAGAGTTCAAAGATTACCATGAAGAGATACCTGAAAAGTATCAATGGGATGCTCTCAAAGGTCTGGATGACAATAAGGAATTGTTTGATACATATCGAGAACTTCTAGCAACAATAAGTACAAAGACTAAAAATGCAACCATTACAGAAATCTATACTAATGCTTCTACGACACTCCGTAAGCCCGTTAATCTCAGAACACTAATTACACAGATAGATCTATTAGATTGGTACGAGGAGGACGACAGAGATACTATGGGTGACATCTATGAGGATCTACTTGAAAGAAATGCAGGAGAAAAGAAAAGTGGCGCAGGGCAATACTTCACTCCGAGGCCTCTTATTAATGTCATGGTAGATCTATTGGCTCCTAAGCTCAATGAGAAATGGCATGATCCCGCTTGTGGCACATTTGGGTTTATGATATCCGTAGATCAGTATCTCAAGGACAGATATGATTATGATTTTGTACTCACAGGAGCTAAGAGAACATTCCAAAAAGAAAAGGCACTCGATGGTGTAGAACTTGTACAAGATGCACACAGACTGGCTCTGATGAATGCCAAACTACATGGACTGGATAGCCAAATACACCTACAGGATACATTGACAGAATTTGGTAAAAATCTTAAAGGCTACGATGGTGTTCTTGCTAATCCCCCGTTCGGGACTAAGAAAGGTGGTGAGAAACCCTCACGTGATGACTTCGTATTTGGGACGAGTAATAAGCAACTCAATTTCTTACAACACATCTATAGATGTCTAAAGAAAAATGGCACTGCCCGAGCTGCTGTTGTCCTACCCGATAATGTACTATTTGAAGATGGAGATGGCCAGCGGATCAGACAAGATCTCATGGACAAATGTAATCTGCACACTATACTTAGATTACCTACAGGCATCTTCTATGCAGCGGGAGTAAAAACTAATGTGTTATTTTTTACCCGTGGAAAAACAGAAAAAGACAACACCAAGAATATCTGGTACTATGATATGCGTACCAATATGCCGAGCTATGGAAAGCGGACACCATTTACGAGAAAAGCTTTTGAGCAATTCATAGTAGCTTACACTGGTGGTATCTCAATGGATAAGATTAAAGACAATTATGACGGTACTATAGATGAAAAGAAACGTAAAAAAATCAAAGACGAACGCTGGCAATCTATCTCCCGAAAAACGATTGCTGATAAGTCTGACTCGTTGGATATTGGATTAATAGCTGACGATAGTATTACAAATAGTGCTGATCTTGGTGAGCCAGTTGATATTGCTAAAGAGGCTCTTGGGGAGATACAAGCAATTACTAAGGAACTGAAGGCGATCATAAAAGAGCTGAATTGATGGAGAGCGAAAAAATGAAAGGATGGTCATCAACAACCATAAAAGAAATAAACATTAGAAAATCAAAAAATGTTAATCCTGCACAGTTTCCCGAAGAACAGTTTGAATCATATAGCGTACCTATTTTTCCAACAGGAAAACCAGAAATCGTTAAAGGTGAATCTATAAAATCTTCTAAGCAACTTGTATCTCAGGATGAAGTATTGTTGTGTAAAATTAATCCGAGAATAAATCGGGTTTGGCAGGTTGGCAATTACTCTTCACATCAAAAAATTGCATCCTCTGAATGGATAATTATAAATACAAATAAAATTATTCCAACTAATTATCTAAGATATCTTTTCTCAGCCCCTTTTTTCAGAAAACTGATGCAACAAGATGTTTCAGGAGTTGGTGGATCACTAACAAGAGCCAGACCTAAGATTGTCGAAAATTATCCTTTCCCTCTACCACCCCTCGCAGAGCAAAACCGCATAGTCACTAAGCTTGATAAATTATTTGGGCATCTGGATCTCTTAAAAGAGCGACTGGATAGGATTCCTAAGATGATAGAGGATTTTAGGCAAAGTGTTTTGAATCAGGCGGTTAGTGGCAAGTTGACTGAGGAGTGGCGGGCATTTAAGCTTGGAGATTTAGGTGATTGGAAAGGAGGAGGTACACCTTCAAAAAGTAACAAGAACTTTTGGACAAATGGTCAAACACTATGGATTACTCCAAAAGATATGAAAGATAAATTTTTAGATGATTCAAAAATGAAAATCACCACCTCTGCAGTTAAGGGATCATCAGCTAACCTTATTCCTTTAAATTCAATACTAATTGTTACAAGAAGTGGTATACTAAGAAGGATATTGCCAATTGCTCTAAATCTGGTTGAAACAACTGTCAATCAAGATTTAAAAACTATAGTTTTGAATAAAGAATTTTATCCAAAATTCATTTTATATTCCTTAATTAGTCAAGAAGGTCAAATAAGGATTAATTGCATGAAAAGTGGAACTACAGTTGAAAGTGTAGAGACAAGTCTGTTAAAAGAATATGTTATATACATACCTACTTTTCTAAAGCAAAAAGAAATCGTACGCCGAATAGAGTCTCTATTCGCCAAGTCAGATACCATACTCGCTCGTTATGAGCAGTTACGTACTCAGATAGAGCATCTTCCTCAAGCTTTTCTTGCTAAGGCTTTTCGGGGGGAGCTGGTGCCTCAGTTACCTGAGGATGGGGATGCGAGGGAGTTGCTTGAGGAGATTAAGAGGATGAAGGAAGAGACTGAAGGGGAAAGTAAAAGAAAATCTAAAAAGAAAAAATAAACTTGAGCTATGACAGACAGAGATTATATGTTGATGGCTATCGAAGAGATGTATAAATCTATTCAGGAGCCGAGAGATGACAACTCAACTAGCCCAAAAGTAGGGGCTATAATCATTAAGTCAGACGGAAAAATTGATAGGGCACACAGAGGAGAAATACGAAATGGAGATCATGCCGAATTTACTTTATTAGAGAAAAAGAACCGGTCCGAACCTCTTGATGGATCAACTGTGTTTGCCACCTTAGAGCCATGTGCTCCTGGTGCACGAAATCACCCTAAACTTGGGTGTGCCGAAAGACTTGTTGAAGCTAGAGTAAAAAAAGTGTGGATTGGGATAGAAGACCCCGATCCACGAGTTGACAGGAAGGGAATCAAATATCTACAGGATAATGGTATTGAAATTGAAATGTTTGAACCAGACTTGCAGCAAAAAATCCGTGAAGCCAATTGGAAGTTTATAGAGGAGGCTGAAGAGCGAGCAAAAATGGCCAAGGAGGAAAAAGAAAAAGAGAAAGTTAAACTTACTCCTAAGGAAGATCCTGAAGTCAAGGTTGACCTTAGTGCATTTGACCAAGAAGCTGTCATTAAGTTTATTGATAAAGCGAAATTGAATGTGAAACTTAATTCAAAAGAGTTTAAAAGCACCTTTCATCAATTAGGATTAATAGAATTAAGTAATGATAAGTTCCATCCTACAGGAATCGGACTTTTACTCTTTGGATTGAATCCGGAATATACTTACCAAAATGCTCTTATTCGAGCAACTTATAAGTCAGGAGATAAGGGAGAAGATTTATTAACGGTTGGCGGCGCTTTAGTTAAACAACCACATCAAATTGAAGAATGGTATACAAAACATATCGGTAAACAAATAGATCGAAGTCAAGCTGAAAGAACAACAACCTATGACTATCCTTTAGTAGTCTTCAGAGAAGCTATTACAAACGCTATAGTTCATCGTGACTATGACATAGAAGGCGCTCCTATTTATTTTGAAATAAATGATGATGCTATAATTATTAAAAGTCCTGGAGCTCCTGTCTCTCCTATTAAGATAGAAAAGCTCAAAAACTTCAATGCTCCATCACTTAGTAGAAATCCAAAAATAATGTATGTCTTTGACCAACTTGAATTAGTGGAACAAAGAGGCTTTGGATTCCAAACTATTAAGGAATTACCTACAAAGTACGGCTTGCCTTTACCAATTGTCACATTTGAGGATCCATATATGGTATTTACTTTTCCACGTAGCGAAGAAGCCCTAAAAAACCTTTTAGCTTCTGAAAATGTAACACTCCTCAATGATGAAGAATTTGAGGGTTATAAATGGATTAGAATAAATAAAGAAATTGCAAGTAAAGACTATGCAAAAGAATTTGATATTAATAGGCGTACGGCCAATAGGCATTTAACTAGAATGCTTGAATTAGAGCTAATTACTACTAATGGCGAGAGTAATAACTCACCTAAATTAAGATATCTGCTTAAGGAATAGGCATATATGTAGTTACTTATGCTAATATCTAATTAAGGCTCTTATAATATGTAATCTATATGATTGTCTAAGTATAAGAAGGAAACCTTATACAAAAAGCACAACTTAGACATTAAGCATGATGCATTGTCTAAGTAAAGCATTAAGTAGTATAACAACATATAAAACAGCTATATACATGTAATGCATCTATCGTATATAACTATAAAGTATAGTTATATTAGTACTACTTAGACATTAACTAAGCTACAATGTCTAAGTATGATACTATAAATAGCTAATTAAAGCTCATTAAGCACTATATAACCTAATATGTATAGGTAAAACTAGCATAAAGGCTATTGAATTATACTACTTAGACATTATCTATTTCATACATAAACATGACTTAATAGAGATAAAACCACCTAATTAAAGGTATTATCCTTCTAATATGTCTAAGTAATCATGATTTAGTAAGCAAAACTATTGATACTTAGACATCTTAATCATAACGATGTCTAAGTAGAGTTATAAGAAAGACATTTAAGAAACAAGAAGAAATATAGTAAATGAACAAAGTGGTATATAAAGTTACTCTAACAACATTATAGAATAAAACAACTAATCTGAACATGAACTATCAGAAAAGAGAACAATACATATACGATCAATTGTCTAAAGACCTTGATACTACAGGCTTATATTTTAGCTTACGTAAAAACGCTAGTGCCAATGCAAGAAGAGACCTCTTTATTGGAACTGAGAAAAGTAATTACTTCAAGACCTCCTTATGGGACATACCAATAGGCTTCGCTGGCAGTTCTGGCGGATTTATGGACTTCTCTATATTCAGCAAAAACGATGATTCTTGGTCATTTAAATTTGAATCATCCATACCACGTAATGTAACTGGACAACAAAACAAATTGTCTTTTGAATTTCTAAACAAAATGGTTGCAGTATTAATGGATGAATTCAAAGAATATAGATCCTATAAACATTATATATCTCCAGAGGTCAATAAGGTATTTGCTATAGTTATTGAAAGAAAAGAAGTCTACGAAAATTTTGAAAAATTATATCAAGACTTAATTGTTTTCATTAATGAGATTGTACCTATAATTGACAAGTTGATAAAATCATTTCAAGAAGAGTATCCAGAGTGGAAGGCAAAGAGATATACCGCTGATGATTGGAAATATTTTAATACTTCATATAAAAAACGTTTAAAGAAATACCCTTTAGAAGCAGTTGAGAAAGAGGATATAGAACAAATAGAAGATACGGTAGAACTAATAAATCCTACCAAATCCGATTACCCATGCAATCAAATTCTTTATGGCCCGCCGGGCACAGGAAAGACCTACAGGTCAATAGAATTAGCATTAGCTATCCTTGGCATAGAAACTAAACAAAGAACAAGAGAAGCAATAGTTCAAGACTATGAACTACAAAGGAAGCAAGGAAAAATATCCTTTACAACATTCCACCAGAGTATGAGCTATGAAGACTTCATAGAGGGCATTAAGCCTACTCTGGATGATGTAGAGTCAGATCTTTCCTATGAAATCAAAGACGGCATTCTTAAGAGTATGAGCAAGTTGGCCATACAAGAATATGTCAAATGGGGAGAGAATGAAAGTATGAGCTTTGGAGACAAGTATGACAAATTACTTGATCTGATCAATGAATCAGAGAATGGGTATTCTCTAAACTCAAAGACAGGAAGTAAGTTAATTCTTGAAGAAGTAACAGCTAAGGATAATATAAAAGTTTCTCATGAGAATGGCAACCGTAACTACATTGTTTCTAAAAAAAGATTAGAGAAAGTTTTTCATGGGCTATCTGATATCGATAATATCAGTAATATCAATAAAGCTATTAGAAATATTATAGGTGGTAGTAATGCTACTGCTTATTGGGCTGTCAATGAGTTCCTACATAAGATCGAAGGAGAAAAATCTTCTTACGATATCAATAAGCAACCTACAGATCTACAATTAGAAACTATCATCAGAGATCAAAATTGGCAGGAGGCTTCTGAGCTCAATGTAGACCGTTACGTTATTATCATAGATGAGATCAATAGAGGTAATGTATCTGGAATCTTCGGCGAGCTCATTACCCTATTAGAAGATGATAAAAGATTAGACAAGACCAATCGCATAGTATTAAAATTACCCTACAGTAAAATTGATTTTGGCCTACCTTCTAATCTATTCATCATAGGAACCATGAATACTGCAGATCGTAGCGTAGAGGCCTTAGATACAGCTCTCAGACGTAGATTTTCGTTCAAGGAAGTATTGCCGGATGCTAAAGTCATCTCAGGACAATCAGAAGAGCAAGGAAGCGATGACATAGATGGATTAAGCCTTGTAGAGCTTCTTACAACAATCAATAAACGGATAACTTTACTCATAGACAAAGATCATACGATAGGTCATTCCTACTTTTTAGGTATTAATGATTTAGAAGGGCTTAAGGACACTTTCAAAAATAAAATCATTCCTCTGTTACAAGAGTACTTCTATAATGATTATGGCAAATTAGAGTTGGTTCTTGGTAGTGGTTTTATAGAACGGACAAGAATAGAAAAAGGCATAAATGTATTTGCCGGTAACAAATCAGACATAGGGATAGATCTTCCAGATTTTGTATATCATCTTATTCCAATCAATAAGGATTTTGATATACTCTCTGCTACACGTCTACTTTTAAATCTTCCTGAAGAAATAGAAGGTGAAGTCTAATCCAATACAAACATATGAGTGGACTAAACTTAATGTAGGTGTCGATGGATTCACAAAGAGTCATCTAAACGCATTACTAAAATTAAATGAACTTCACGGCTTTAATTATTTAGAAGTTACTTCAAATGGTGTGAGGTTTAGAAATTATGTGGGTATCATTCAGGTGGATCAACTGACTATAGAGATACTTCCTAAAGTGGATTCTGAAGGGGAAAATGCTGAATGGCGAGATATACTCTTGGATATGTTACGGGTATGTAAAAAAGTACAAGCCCATAATAAGGGAGAAGCTCAAGTTGGAAAAAAGAGATTCCATTTGCTTGAAATTTACATAGATATGTTCCTAAACGAAATGGCAATATTAATCCAACGAGGTTTAGTAAAATCATACAGTAGGAAAACATCTAACTCATTGGCTTTAAAGGGCAAATTAGAGCTCTCTGGGCATCTTTCTAAGAATCTTGTTCATAGGGAACGATTCTATACCACACATCAGGTCTATGACCATGAGATGCTTATACACCACATTCTCAAATTTGCTTTGCACATCGTGCAAGAATTCAGCGGCTCAAGCTACCTTGCTGCCAAAGCAAATAGGCTATCTCTTTTATTTCCGAATATTGCTGATCAGAATATATCCATACATTCATTTGACAACATTCACTTAAGCAGAAAAACAAGATCTTATAAAAAGGCTTTGGATATTGCCAAAGTTCTAATAGGTAACTACTCTCCTCAAATCAGTAAAGGAAGAAACAAAATGCTTGCCCTGCTATTCAACATGGATCATCTCTGGGAAGAATACATTTTTCAATCCCTTAAGAAAAGTCAGCATGAGCTAGACTATGAGGTTTCACGAGAAGCAAAGCCACTTTTTCTAAATGAATCATATTACTTGAAGCCTGACATTGTACTGAGAAAAGATGATAAGACTTACATTCTTGATGCGAAGTGGAAGCAGCCTATAGATCACAAAGCAAGTCAACAAGATCTGAGGCAGATATATACCTATTGTCGATTTTGGAAGGCTAAGAAAGGGTATCTGATTTATCCAGGATCACACTCTAATTCGGATGAGATGGCTTATGCTGATGGGGATAGAAGGAGTAGTTGTGGGATGGTTTATATTTCTAAAGAGATGATTGCTTATAAAAAATTAACTGCAAACTTACTTCACAGTTTATTGAACAGTCTCATGTAGCTTTACTTAAAATCAAAGAAATCATAATAACTTAATTACCTATTTGCAATGAAAACTATTTGCAAATACCCCCATACAACCGAACCAACTCTTCCTTCTCACGCTCCCAAGTATATCGTTCTTTACACACTCCACAATTACCCACAAGCTCATAATAAAGACCTAAGTCATCCAACCTTCTTACTGCTTCAACAAGATCCTGCACAGAATAATCGTCCACCATCAGTCCCACTTTATTTTGAGATAAGATATTATCGTATTCAGGATATCTCATATTAATGGATGGAAGATGATTGTGCATATAATCAAAAAACTTATTGGCCAATGACAATCTGTAATTTTCGCTTTCGGCTACTAAGAGATTGATTCCGATGCTTCCCTTCTTAAGCACTATTGCAATATTCTCTGGTGCTACAAATGAGGTGAATTCTACTCTATCCTCTACCCCAATTTCTTTGCATAATTCTCGCATGGCTTCACTCTCATCTCCCTCTCCTATGATGATTAATTTATAATCTGATAATTGTTTGAGAGATTGGATTGCGATATCTATGCCTCTGCCTTTATTGATGACACCGAGATATACTAATGTTTTTAGATCGTGTCTATTCTTGTCTAATTCTACATCAGAGCTTTTTTGTGGAACATTCATTATGACATGGAATGGCTGGTCATAGGCTTGCTCGTAATGTTTCTTGAGAGAGCTATTGACGGTGTAATTAAGATCAGATCTTCTGATGAAAACCCGAGCTACGGTCTTCCAAATCCACTTTTTAAATAATTTGCCTTCTAATTCTGGCACCTCATAGAAGATTTCGTGTGCATCGAAGGCCAACTTCCTTTTAGAAAATAAAGTTGCTAAGGTACAAGCAGGAAGCGTATCTAAGTCTACGCTGCAGACTATGTCGCAAGAAGTGGATAGTATGCTCCAAAATAATCTGATGTTATATTCTAAGTAAAATAGGATTCCTGACCCGAAAATTGTACTCACGGGAATATGAGAAACTTGAGACTTTAATTTAGCTTTATTATCATAACTTCTTGATATCCAATAGGTCTCATGTCCGGCATCTGCCAAGCTATTACTTATTCTTTGTAATCGTCTATCGTACTGATGGTAAGAAGTACTGCATATTAAGATTGATTTTTTCATAATGCAGCTTAAGAGATTAGTTGTACAATATTGCCTTTAATAGAGACGACATTCTCCTCTTCTAAGATGGATAATTCTCTGACCACTTCATTCTTTAGTTTATAATCAAAACATGAAAGACAATCATCTAAGTCACAGATTTTCAGTGATATATATTCTATAAGGTTTTCTCTAATAGACTTAGAATCGACTTTTACATCAGTTTTAGATTGGCAGATATCACAGATCCCGCATTCCATATCTGGATCAAAATCAAAATACTTAGATATATACGCTTGTCTGCAGATATAGCTATTGACATACGAGAGAATCGAATTGGTATAATCTACATATCTCTGTTTCGTACCATTATAGATGCTCTCCTCTATTTTGATGTCATTGTTTTTATATCTATAATTATTGAATCGGATTACTGCGCCTCCTAATGATGGACTGTAGCGACCCATTTCTTGCTTTCGTATCCAATTTAATGCTTCTACAACCTTAGCAGTATCTACAGAAAATTTCTTTGCTATGAATGCTTCATCTACGGCAACCTGTGAAAAGAACAATCCCTCATAACTTCTAAGCAACAACTTAATGAATGATTTCATCTTTTCTGATGTCTGAGTATCTGACAGCAGACGCTTGATACTGATCTCATCGAGAGATAATAAGGAAGGAGTTGTGATGCTTTCTGATAATTGGATCAATTCTGATTTATGTAAGAATCTTAATGCATTGATAGTTTTGAATTTTGGCATTCCATACTTCTCACAGAAATCTATATGGTTGTAAGACCTATATTCCTCATGGCTGTCACCAGATGCTATTCTGAAGTATACGCCTAATTGGATGTAGACTTTTTTAATGAATTCTAAGGAAGGAAATAGATCCTCTCCTCTTGTTTTGACCTTTGCTATGTCAGCATTATTTATAATAATAATCGCCTCCGAATAATTTCCATCTCTTCCTGCACGACCTGCTTCCTGGACATATGCTTCCACCGATTCAGGTAGATTATAATGGATAACTTGGCGAACATCTGACTTATCTATTCCCATTCCAAACGCCTTAGTCGCGATCATAATCCTTACCTTGCCTTTATCCCAATCTTCCACCACGGCATTTCTTTCTTTCATACTCATCCCTCCATGGAAAGCACGAGCTATAAGATTATGTTGAGCTAAGTATCTTGCTATTTGAGTCGTAGCCTTTCTGGTATTGACATAGATGATACTGCATCCTTCTCTGATTCTTCCGATCAGTTGCCGGAGGACTATCTGCTTATTTTCAGATCTATATACTTTGTAAGAGATATTATGCCTTACTGGAGAATGTAGTAATACCTTAGGATCATTCATCTCCAGACTGCTGACTATATCTCCACGTACTCGTTCAGTGGCTGTGGCAGTAAGAGCAAGGTAAGGGACTCTTTTGATCATATCCATCACTTCTGATATCTTTCTGTATTCTGGTCTGAAGTCGTGCCCCCACTCACTAATACAGTGGGCTTCATCGATGACAATCATGGAGACATTATACTTAAGTAATCGTGCCTGAAATAATTTAGATTGGAGACGCTCTGGGGAAACGAAAAGAAACTTCACATCACCGTAAGCGACATTATCTAAAATAACATCTTGCTCTCTGATGCTTTGCCCTGTCATCACACCTACAGCTTTGATACCCCTCTTTTTGAGACTTGATATCTGATCTTTCATCAGTGCTATAAGTGGACTGACTACAATTGTTACACCTTCCATCAGTAGCCCAGGAACTTGATAGCATATAGACTTACCTGCACCTGTTGGCAATACTGCTAATGTATCACGCAATGAGTATATACTTCGTATCACTTCTAACTGCCCATCTCGGAACTCAGAGTAACCCCAATAATCAGAAAGTATCTTATAGTATTGATTATCCTCCACTTAGTCTAATTGGCTGAAGGGCAGAGAATTCGTTTTCTATTCTTACCTGTGTAATCTGCTGCATTGATTCTGATGACCATATTAATCATAATAGTAATGATGTAATCTTTACTTTCTGGAGAGCCTCTCTTATTTCCACTATTCTGTGCATTTATAGTTCCTTCAGGAATGCCTAAGAATTCGTCTCGCCTATCTGATAGTATCGCCGACAGTTGTCCTTGATCATTGAGAATATCAGCATAGATGGGATAATTTCCACTGACATCATCTATATAATCATTATTAGATACTCGACCGATCAGCTCTAAACTTAACGAGACGCCATCATTTAACTCGTATTCCATGCCTCCTCCAAGTATTACACCAGGGTGATAGAGATTGTATGGCTTAGATTGATTTTCAGTTTGCAATTCTCTTAGATTATATTCTAATCCATTATAGAATGTCTTAGGACTGCTGCGGTATATCGATATACCACCTAATGCGTAGAAACTAAGTGGAGATCCGCCGATATAATCATTAGAGAAATTATACTCACCAGCTATACTCAGTTCTGATATATTGTTTCTGAAACTTAGATTTCTTCTATTCCTTGTGATGTCATCCGAGAATCCATCATCACCTTTGATCTGACCATGATAGAAACCCAACCTAAGTCTTATCGATCTTCTAAGTTGAAATTTGTAATAAGCATTAAAGGCCATCCCCGCTTGTGTAAAATCACCGAATACACCCGGCTGACTAAGATCTCCTTTATAGACGGAATACCCGAAGCCGAGCCCTATGCTGTTCTGACCAGAAGTCTTCATTATGATTAATAACAGTAGAGCTAAGGACGTAATACAATACTTTTTCCATTTTGTCATTTCTTACACTTTTGCATGATTTCTACCCAAAGTTGCTTAATGTTTCCTTAAAAAAGGAAATTTCTCATCTCTTGCTCTCTTAAATCGTTATATATTCGTTGCTTTTTATAAAAATATAAATTTACAAATGAAACTGATATCAATCATAGCACTGCTAACATTAGCTATTCTTAGTCCTTCATTTGCCCAAAATCCAGGTTGGCATCTACAAGAGCCCGTTAAAGATGGAGCTATGGGTATAGGTCTTACAAAATTATACTCTAAATCATTAGTAGGCAAGAATTCTACCCCTGTAGTGGTTGCAGTCATAGATTCAGGTATAGATGTAGAACATGAAGATCTAGCTGATAACGTGTGGGTCAATACTGATGAGATTCCTGATAATAATATAGACGATGATAAGAATGGTTACGTCGATGATGTCAATGGATGGAATTTTATCGGTGGAAAAGATGGTAATGTAAATAATGAGACGCTGGAAGTTACCAGATTATACGCTAAATACAGATATAAGTTTGAAAGCGCAGATGTCAATAAATTATCAAAGGATGACAAAAAAATATATGACAAATGGGTAAAGTGGAAAGAACAAGTAGAAACTAATAAGGCAAGTGCAGAAGCTAGTTTAGCGAGAATGGAAGAGTATGAGACTAATGTCGTAAGAGCCTTAGATGCAATAAGTGGTGCTTTGGATAGTAAGAAGCCATCTTTAGAAAATTTGCAATCCATAGAAGCAACTGATGAATCAGTAACTATGGGTAAGAATATTCTATTAGACCAAATATCTCGAGGTCAAGAAGTAGAAGATATAGCTGAATATAAAAAATTAGTATTAGAGGATATGCAAGGTGGAAGGAAATATTACACCAGTCAGGCTAAATACTATTATAATCCAGACTTTGATTCTCGTCAGGTCGTAGGAGACGACTACTCAGACCCGTATGAGAAATATTACGGTAATAATGATGTAGAAGGCCCAGATGCTAGACACGGTACACATGTAGCTGGAATTATAGGTGCAGTCAGAAATAATGAAATAGGAATGGATGGCGTCGCTGATAATGTGAGAATCATGTCAGTAAGGGCTGTACCGAATGGTGATGAGAGAGACAAAGACGTTGCTAACTCTATCATATATGCCGTAGACAATGGTGCTTCTATCATTAATATGAGTTTCGGTAAAGGTCATTCTTGGAATGAAAAAGTAGTGGAAGATGCTATAAAGTACGCTGAGAAAAACGACGTACTACTTATACACGCTGCTGGTAATTCCGGCCAGAACAATGATATATCAGACAACTTTCCTAATGACACTTATAAGGGTAAAGGATTCTTATTCTTCAAAGGCAAAACTAAGCACTACAAAAACTGGATCGAAGTGGGTGCATTAAATTTTCAAAATGGAGAAAATCTTTCTGCGCCTTTCTCTAATTATGGTGAGAAAAATGTAGATCTTTTTGCTCCAGGAATGGCTATCTACTCTACGACTCCAGACAATAATTATGAGCCTCTACAAGGTACAAGTATGGCAGCACCTGTAGTTGCTGGCGTCGCTGCTATGCTGCGGTCTTATTATCCTACATTGACAGCTGAGCAAGTTAAACATATCTTGATGGCAACATCGACGAAGACATCACAATCAGTCATCATTCCTGGGACTAAAGATGATATGACACCATTCTCTAAGTTAAGCGTAAGTGGTGGTATAATAGACGCTAACAAGGCGCTCAATCTTGCTAAGATGACCAAGGGGAAGAAGAAAATCAAGGACAAAGCTAAAGATGTCAGAGCCTAAGAGTTAGCTAAGAATTATATATAAAAAAAGCGATCATCCATTGGATGATCGCTTTTTTTATTGCTTATGGATATTCAGAAGTAAGAAGCTAAAATCCCAGAGGGATTACATAATTAATGCCCTGTAAGAATTGCAGGGTCTAATTCTTCAAACTACCATCATTCATTATCGTGGGCCATACATTATTATCGATATTGATATCTGCTAATCTTCCTGATGGATCGATCGTTATCGTTTTTATATTACTGATGTCTGTATCTACTTCTAAGGTGTAATTAGGATGTGTCCACGGCCAATCTGGAGATACTATTCCAGAGAACATATCATCTCCTTTCTCCCCTCTCATCATACGAAGAGGGACATAATAATTTTTTGCTAAACCATTATTGAGTTCTACACGGATATCTAATGGCATCGGCATCACTCCGATCTTTTGTAAGTTAATGATGGCACTACCATTACTAGCATCTACTGATGTAATACTATAATCTATCGTATGAGTGGAGTGGATAAAATATTCCTTAAACCAGTCTAACTCTAATCCTGATACCTTCTCTGCCACTCTAATAAAGTCATTGGTATTAGGATGCTTATATTTCCAATCATTGTAATAGCGCTTTAATATCTTGTCGAATGCTTCCACACCTACGATATACTCTATCTGCTGTAAGAATACAGCACCTTTAGTATAAGCACCTACACCATAAGCAGCATTACTGGTAAAATGATCAGCATGAGTTATGAGACTCTCTTCTTTTCCACTCTGGGAAAATCGACAGTAACCTCTAACGGTATTATAGTGTGGGTCATCTACTACTTCTCCTGGAATAAGCTTATTTGCTCTTAGATGATTCATTACCTCAGCAGAACCGTATGATGTAAATCCCTCATCCATCCATGCATAGAGTGCCTCATTAGTTCCCAGTACCATCTGATACCAGCTGTGCATCCATTCATGTATGGACACACCTACAAGACTGGTATAATTTCTCTCTCCTGTAATTAGTGTTGCCATAGGATATTCCATACCTCCGTCACCTCCTTGTATGAATGCGTAAGTAGGGAATGGATACTTCCCGTATCTCTTATTCATATACTTCTCTGCCTCATTCATAGCAGAGTGCAGATTCTCCCAGTTTTCTTTTGTCGATTCATTCTCTTGGAAGAAGTAATGTAGAGTCGTCCCAGAGTCTGTTTTCTTAATCAGATGCGTGTAATCTGGGTCTGCTGCCCATACAAAGTCATGCACATTCTCTGCTTTGAATCTCCACTCTAACTTCTTCTTTCCGAATAACTTTTTCTTCTTCGTATTCTTATCACTGTAACCATGCCCCATATCCTTAGGATTTTGAACTACTCCAGTAGCTCCCACAGTATACTTTCTATCTATCTTAATCTTCACGTCGAAGTTCCCCCAGACCCCGTAGAACTCCCTTCCCACATAAGGATTAGCATGCCAACCCTGATAATCGTACTCACATAACTTAGGATACCACTGCGACATAGACAAACTAATTCCTTCTGCGTTATCTCGTCCACTTCTTCTAATCTGCACTGGAACCTGCGAGTTAAATTTCATTTTTAGTTTAGTCGTTTTTCCTGGCGTAATGGGTAACGGTAGCTTAACTTCTAATATCGTACCTTCTACATGGTACTTCGCCAGCTTTCCATCTTGCTCTAACGACTCGATCTTGTGATACCCTATCTCAGAATCTGACAACTTAGATATTCTCGATTCTACTCTTCTATCTGGGTCTTCTATACCACGAGACCTAACATCCATCATACTATTAGGCTGGAATGCATTAAAGTAGAGATGATAGAAAACATGAGTCAAGGTGTCAGGAGAATTATTAGTGTACTCGATTGTCTGCTCTCCTGTAAACTGATAGGTCTCCACATCCATATCTATAGACATCTCGTATTCTGCATGCTGTTGCCATCTATCTGGCTGAGCATAAGATATGGTGCATAATAAAAGTAATAAGGCAGTGTAAGAAGTATATTTCATTCTAAAGTGTATTATAATTTTCATTGTTAAGCGTAATCTTATCTGGATCTTCTATAGGTGAAAATATTGTGGCAAAGGAGCCCCATTGATATCTATATTTCATGTATAAAAGAAAGCAAATCGACATGATGATAAAGAATATGATCAATAGCAAAGGATTAACTTCTGTCGTCTTAAATAGAGCATCGGTCTGAATGGCAGCACCTGAGTATCCTACGAATACAGCACCTGAAAAATTAGTTGCAGCGTGGACTCCCAAGGCTAACTCTAAGCCATCATCCATAATAGTCATCACACCTAACACAAGTCCAGCACATATGTAATACGTTTGCATAATGGCAAATCCAAATTTCTCTATCTCAGGGTTCATAGAATGTATCAACCCAAAAAGTATCGAAGTGATTATTAATGGCAGCCACTTTGTGTTTTTATTAAGTAAACTATCCTTTGGGATACTGAGGCCATTCATAAGTTTAATAAGAAGAAAACTGACCAGAAATAGAACCAATATTGTCAGTAACATCAGTCCTGAAGAGAGCATCGCCACACGAACATCAGAGGCCTCAGTTCCACTCTGCATGAGGTCCATACCAGAACCAAAACTGAAAAAAGTATATGCTACACCGATTGCTATTAGCACGGCAATAATCTTATACAAAGGAGATGTTCCAATTCCCTGCATTAGATAACCTCTAAAAAATAACTCCTCCGTACTTGTCTGTATCGGTAACACCAAAAGCGATATTAAGACCAGTGGAATAAATGTGTTATACTTAAAATGAAAAGTGTAATTACCAGGATCTAAGAAATATCCTACAGCCTCTAAAATAACCGTCATGGCCAGCCATATCCCGAATCCAAGAAAAACTCTATTCCATCTGATCTTGGAAAATGGGTTAACTAAACTTTTAAATTCTCGATTATGTAATGGCTTATAAATAAAATAGAATGCAGCAAATGCTCCTAAGAACATCATTAGTAAGAGTGCAAAACCCATATTAGGGTTGATCCCATATATGGAAAAATCAGGATTCTCTTGGAATGCCTGAAGGTCCTCTGTAGTAAGTTCTGGATTATCAGTAATGGATCTATACAATGCCAGTGAGAGTGGTAGCTGACCTATCCCATAACCTATCGCTACGACTATTGTAACAACAATATATCTCCACCAATGATTATTACCTCTAAACGCTTTCTCAAAAAACATCTCTTATCTTCTTATTCTAAAGTCAGTTAATCTCAGATGATCTATTCATCTAAAAGGTCCTAAAAATAACGATTGAATTCAACAATACGAATGGAAATACAACATTATAAATGTGTGAATATTACTGATTGCAGATCAATAAAACTTGTCATATCATTAATAAATTCGATTATTTGAGGCATTTTTGCAGTAGAAAGTACATTTATGAAGATTAATAAGATTTGGACAGTAAGCATTGTGATTGCATTAGCTGGATTATATAGGCTACTGCCACATATCAGCAATATTACTCCTGTAGCAGCTATGGCACTTGTGGGAGGTATGTATCTTAAGCGCAAGTACTTATGCTTTCTTATCCCAATCGCTACTTTATACTTGAGCGATCTAGTACTAAATAATACGATTAATAGAGTCTTTTTTCCAGATCATACAGGATTGGTTCTGTGGTCAGAGTACATGGGTTATGTCTACGGAGCATTCTTACTGACAGTAATTGTAGGTATGGTTATGAGAAACAGCAAAACTTCTACTAAAATGATAGGAGGTACATTGGCAGCTTCCATTCTATTTTTTCTAATAACCAATGCAGGAACTTGGGCATTCAGCCCTATGAATTATCCTAAAAACATTGGTGGCTTTTCCACAGCCATGATGGCAGGGGTTCCATTCTTTAGAAATACTTTATTGGGTAACTTGATCTTTATACCGCTATTCGTAGCCTTCTTCGATTATGTTATGAATATGAAAACAGACAAGAAAACAAACACAGAACTACTTTTAGATCAGGCTTAATGACCTAAAGCGATCAGATTAGCTTCATCGCTTTTGTACCATATCCAGAAGGATTAAAAAGCCAAGTGCTAAAGGTGATAGGTCCCAATCAAGTAAATTGAGAGAAAATAGAGTGCACGATATTAACTGGCATCTGAACGGTAGAGAAAATTAATATGATTCTCGTAATCCAAATCTATACCCAGGCCGATTACACATTCCACTTAACCTCATCCACTCTATCAATTAGAGCTATATATCTAGCCACTACAAAGAAATAATCAGATAGGCGATTAAGGTATATCTGTATGGTGGGATTAAGTTCCGAAGTTTTCTGCATAGTCACTACTCTTCTCTCTGCTCTACGACAGACGACCCGACATACATGTGCCTGAGCAATCCGAGCATTACCACCTGGCATGATGAATGCCTTCAACTTAGGTAACTTCTCAGTCATGCGATCGATTGATGATTCTAATGTTGTCGTATTCTTATCATGAAGTGGAGGAAGAAAATCTGGCTGAGATCCGTCAGATGCTAAGTGGCTCCCGATATCAAAAAGAATAGGCTGAATAGACTTTAGTTCAGCGTCTAACTCGGTATCTTCCGTCATGCTGATAAGAGTGCCTAAAAACGAGTTAAGCTCATCTACAGTACCATATGCTTCTATCTGAATATCATCTTTCGATAACTTAGTGCCTCCGAATAATGAGGTTGTTCCCTTATCACCAGTTTTGGTATATATTTTCATGATCTGATTATTGTAACGAGCTTATTATTATGATATAAATATAAGCTCATTCACAAAGGAACGTCATAGACCTTTTAGTTTTTATTGTAGAAATGCTCTGGATCGTGAGCACTTACAATATTATCATTGACAATATCAGATTCTAATAGACCATCTCGTAGTCTGACAATACGATGAGCGTGGGCTGCAATCTCGGGCTCGTGAGTGACTAATATCACAGTATTCCCTTGATTATGGATTTCCTCTAAGATCGTCATGATCTCTATAGATGTCTTAGTATCCAAATTTCCTGTGGGCTCATCTGCAAGAATTAGCGCAGGATCATTGACTAAGGCTCTTGCTATGGCGACTCTTTGCCTCTGACCACCTGAGAGTTCGTTAGGTCTATGCTCTACTCTATCTCCTAAGCCTACGGTACTGAGTACATGCTGGGCTCTCTCTAATCTGTTTTTCTTACTCATTCCAGAATAGACAAGAGGAAGGGCTACGTTTTCTAATGAGGACAACCTCGGCAATAAATTAAATGTCTGGAAGACAAAGCCAATTTCCTTATTACGGACTTCTGCCAATTCAGAATCTGACATCTGACTGACGATCTGATCTTTGAGATAATAGGTGCCCTCAGTAGGTGTATCTAATAATCCTAAGAGATTCATCAGTGTAGATTTACCACTACCTGAAGGTCCCATCAGAGCCATGTATTCGTTCTTATGTATCTCAAGACTTACACCATCTAATGCATGCACTTTCTCTGCACCCATAGTGTAGATCTTCTTAATATTTTGAATGTCTATGATTTTTTCAGCCATGGCTTGTCGTTACTTTTCTTCTTGTCAGAACACCGTTAAGAAACATATTATTGTCAAGGTGCAATTTAATGTGATTTCGATCTAAATATTAATTATTTAGATAATCATCAGCCGTTTTCCGTCTAATGCCTGCATAATTAGAAGATATCAAATTTATTGATGCCACAATTTCGATAGATGTTGAATATTGCATATTTTATATGCTTCAATTTCAACACTAATCGGTATAAATTGTAATTTTATCTTCGCTCAACTCATTATTTATACAAATAAACCAAAATACCCACTCTGGAAACTTCCATTAAACATATAGCAGTAGCAGGTAATATAGGCGCTGGAAAGACGACTCTTTCTGAGATGCTCGGTAAGCACTTTAACTGGGAAGTACAGTATGAAGATGCTGACACTAATCCATACCTAAGCGATTTCTATGACGACATGCATCGCTGGTCATTTAACCTTCAGGTATATTTTCTTAATTCCCGATATAGTCAGTTGCTTGATATTAAGTCAGGAGACAATATAGTAATCCAAGATCGGACGATCTATGAGGATGCCAATATTTTTGCACCTAACCTGTTTGAAATGGGGCTCATGTCTAAGCGAGATTATGATAATTATCGGACGCTGTTTGAGACCATGACAAGTCAGGTATCACCTCCTGATCTGCTAATATATCTTAAAGCAAGTACTCCTAAGTTAGTCGAGCATATACACACAAGGGGCAGAGATTATGAAGGCAGTATCAGTCTAGACTATCTTAAGCGACTTAATCAAAAATATAATGACTGGATAGATTCTTACGATATAGGAAAGTTATTAATCATAGATGCTGACAACACCGATTTCAAGAAGAATCCTGAAGACTTCGGTAATATTATACAACAGGTTAACAACAATCTTTTTGGCCTCTTCTAAGAACATTATAGTTGTCCTATCTATTGATCTGTATATATAAACTATTGTAGAATGTACGATCAACTTATAGAAGAATTAGATATGACTAATACGACACTTGTCGCAGTGTCTAAGACTAAGCCTGTATCTGCTCTACAATCATTATACGATAAAGGTCAGAGGATCTTTGGTGAAAATCGTGTGCAGGAATTAACCGAAAAAAGCGAAGCTCTACCTGACGACATAGAGTGGCATATGATCGGAATGTTACAGAAAAATAAGGTGAAGTACATAGCACCGTTCATAGCTTGTATACATTCTGTGGATAGTCTATCATTAGCTGAAAAAATAGATAAGGAAGCTGCTAAGAATGATAGAGTAATAGATATCTTACTACAAATAAAGATTGCCAAAGAAGATAGTAAGTCAGGCTATGATTATGAAACACTTGTCAACGAATTATCGCAACTTTCCGCTTTAGATCATATCCGTATCAGAGGTGTCATGGGTATAGGGACATTTACATCTGACGAGTCGGTTACAGTCCAGGAATTTTCTACTATGGTAGATTATTACAATGCATTAAAATCGAACGATTACATTGATTATCAATCATTTAACGAGATATCTATGGGTATGTCTGGAGACTATAAGCTTGCCATAGAGATGGGCAGCACTATGGTCAGAATTGGTTCATTATTGTTTGGAAGTAGATCTTAAATCTTTATAATTTTCTCGATATACCTCTGTCCTTTTTGACTGACCTCTAAAATGTATACGCCTGTTGTTAGCGAGGATAATGATACTTCATGATTTGATATTGTGCCGCTATTGATAGTCCTTCCATTAATGTCAAAAATCTTATAGCTGCTGTTTGCAAATTCTACAGATTCTACTCTCAGTATATCATTAGTCGGATTAGGAAATATCTTAAGAGGCTCTTTCGAAATATCAGCTGCAGCTGAAGTGCCAGAATCAATATTAGTATTATAAAAACTAAGTCCTCCTCTGAAATTACCAATTAATATTTCCATCAAATTATCATCATCTACATCAGCCATAGTCGGACTACTCCATCTGCCGATATCTATATTCCCAAACGTAGAATCTACTCGAGGGAACACTCCATTAATATCAGAACCATCATATGTAAAATGACTAATGAAGCCTTCCTGTGCACCCACAAAAAAGTGCCAGATATCATTAATCTTATGCATGAACGGTACGGATGCGCCGGCTGCAGATGTCTGTAATCCTTCTCGTGTTGTCATTGCACCTAAGACAAAAATGTTAGGCGAATTAAGGATGTCTCCATCAAAATCTGGCATCCCTACTTCTCCTATATTCTGGAAGTAATTGATATTACCAGTCATTTCATCTCTTGCTGCAGTTTTTCTCTGTCCGACAATGATATCCATAAGACCATCATCATTTAGGTCTGCCATATAAGGTCTTGCCTTAGAACCTACGAGAATATCTTTGTATTGGTAGATAGGCGTCCCATAACTTAATGGCTCTCCAGCACCAGCAGTATTTTCGAAATAATATAAATAACCTTCTTCGTCTCCTATCAATAGGTCAGTATCTCCGTCACCATCCAAATCTCCAAATGTCGGAGCTGGATTTCTCGATGTATTATTATACTCACTGAACTCTAAGTAGTCATCATCTACTAAGCTATAAGAAGGCAGGGCTTTCGTGCCTATATTTTCTAATAGATACAATCTTAGTTCTGCATTTGTACCATTAAAAATACCGCCAGAAGCAACCACTATATCTATGAGTCCATCAGCATTATAATCCACAAAAGCTGGAGCTACAAAGCTTCCAAAATCTATGGTCTCTTCTGATAGAAAATCATTTTGGCGATATGAAAAACGACTGTTAGCATTACCTGTATTCTTGTAGTATAGTATGTTCTCTACATTCTGCACACTACCTATGACATTAGGTGATACCAGTAAGTCCTTAAGATCATCACCATCTACATCTACATTAAATGAGCCCAAGAATATAGGCATGTCTACAGGAACATCGTAATTAGGGAATTCTAAGTCCACAGAAGTTATAAGATTATTTCCATTTTCCCCACCATTCTCGAGATATACTATACTATTACTTACCAGATCTCCAAGCACCAACTCCAGATCTCCATCATCATCATTATCAAAAGCCATAACTGTAGAACCGGCATGAGCTTTAGGAGGAGGCGAATCATTTGTTATAATTTCCTGAGCACATAGTCCATTCGTACTCAAGAATATATCTGCAGAAACGCCACTTTCTTTGAATTTTCCAAAACAAAAATCCCCTACTTCAAATAATAAACTATCCACAGGCAAGTTATTTTCTACTTGTAGATTTCTATAGAAGGTGACATAAGCTCCTCCAGGATCAAATGTCAGAATATCTAAATCATCATCGCCATCTACATCTATGATATCAGGAATATCAGTGAATAAAACAGACAACGGTGTCCAGCCTCCTCCTCCGTCAGGGACATAAAGATATTTGTCAGGCCTGTCTCCTCCTATAGATCTAACTGCCTCAAAGCTCCATTCTCCATTAACAATACTTCCTTTATGCAATTGTATTCCAGATATACCCTGCGAAGGATTAGAAAAAATATCCATAATTCCATCTCTATTGTAATCTCTCATCAGAGACCAGTTCTCCATAGTGGGAAAAGATGCATTGTATTCTTCAGTATATGTATGGGCATCAGAACCACCACTCCCATCATATAAGAAGACCATAGGAATACCAGATCTATCATATACATAAATGTCTTCTATGCCATCTTGATTAAAATCGCAAGAAGAAAACTGAGGAGCAGTAAAGCCACCAGTGAATGGATACTTTAGCTCTTTACCATCTATGCTTACAGGACATTCAAAGACTTCAAATGATTGACCAATACCCAACTGATAGGATATAGAAGTGATAATGATAGCTAACAGGTATTTCATAGGTTATTATTTTACATTAATTTATAGATGTTCAAGCTATAAACGAACTGATTATCTCTTAAGTTGACCAAATTAGACGGTCTTTAAAATGACTTAACAAATAGATTAATAAACAGCAAAATACATATTTAAATTAATTATATATGTATTTTCGCAGAAGGTTACATTTAATAAGAATTTTGTAATAGACAAATATCTTACATTACTGAGGATATTAAAAGTATGTCAAAATATCGCTTACGACTTTTCGTCATCTAATGATTGTTGGCATGTCTATTGACTTTGATTAATAAGATTTTAGCCTCAGATTGCGTTAACAAAGAGAATATTTTAGGAAAAGGACGAATTTTAATGTCTCATTAACAGTAATTTTGGGTGTTACGGCGTCTTTCTATTAAACCATACTTATGACAAACGAATTAGCATTAGAACGAGAGCACAGAAGAAAAGGGAATATGGTTTCTTTTGTATTCCATATTGTATTACTCGTATTGGCATTCTTTGCCACTTGTAACTATGAGAAAGCTATAGATAATCAGTATGCGGTTGCACTTAACTTCGAGGAAATCGTACCGCCGAAGTTGGAAGAATTCAAAGAAGCATCCAATAGTAACAAAGGACAAGAAAAGGAAGGTAAAGCAAGAAAGAACGCAGACAAAGTAGCCGAAATAAAAGACCAAGCTACTAAAACGGTGGAAACTAAGCGTCCAGAGGTGAAATTGCCAAAGCCGACACCGACTCCTCCGACACCGACAGATCCTGTGGTATCAGAGACAACATTTGAAGATGATACAGAAATAACTGCTGCTGAGGAAGAGATAGAAATAGAAGATCCAGAACCGGAAGCGATTCCTGATCCAGCACCGGAACCAGAAGTGGTAGAAGTGGAACCAGAGCCAATTCCAGAACCTGCTAAAGAATCAGTGAAAACTAAAATCGGTAAAATTCTCGATGTGATCAAAGCTGGTGGAAGTGACAATCAAGGTAATCCAGACGGTGATCCTTCTAGATCGGATGGGACTGATGATGGTACTGGAGAGGGTAAATCAGGCGATGGAGCAGGTAGAGACAAGACAGGTAATGATGGAGATAGTGGTTCTGGAGATGGCGGAGCAGGTGTAGGAGAATATGATGGATCTGGTAATGGAGTATTCGGAAGAAGAGTAATCTATCGTAATATCAGTGAAATCCTTCGAGTCCAATTTGAAAATCAATCAGGTAAGAGAATCGTAGCTAAATTCTGTGTAAATAGAGCAGGCATCGTAACCTATGCTGAATTATTAGAAATGGAAACTACTGCAACCATACCGAGAGGAAAAGAAAGAGCCGTGCTAAAAGGAGTTTATGGTTATAAAGTAGAACCAGATAAAAGTGCTCCATCCGAGCAATGTGGTAAACTATCCATATTGCTTTCTGAAATAAATGCATTCGGCGGATAACGCATGTAAAGAAATAATATAAGCTTCCTATCTTAGAGTAAAATAAAACTGTAAGATTGGAAGCTTATTCCTTATTAGAAGTCAATCAATATATTAAGCGTGTCTTAGCGCTTAACTTCGAAGAACCTGTATGGGTGGAATGTGAGATCAATCAAGTCTCTAACTCTCGAGGTAATCGATACCTACAACTCATACAAAAGGCCGAAGAATCAGATGAAATACTCGCTAAGTCTTCAGCAACTATCTGGTACCACCAATTTCTATTTATAAAGAAGAAACTGAACGAATTGACTGAGTCGATTCTATCTGACGGTGTCAAAGTCAAGCTAAAAATTAATATAGAATTTAGCGAGCGTTATGGGATGAATTTTAATATCATCGATATCGATCCAGCCTTTACCTTCGGTCAGTTCGAGATGAATCGCCAGAAGATTATCGATCGACTGAAAAGCAAAGATCTGATAGACCTTAATGCAGAAGTACCACTCCCAAGAGTCATACAAAACATCGCCGTCATATCATCAGAAACTGCTGCAGGTTACCAAGATTTCGTCAGTCAATTGGGTGAGAATGCTTATGGATATGATTTCAATATCAACCTATATCAAGCTGCTATGCAAGGTCAGAAGACAGAAAGAGAAGTAGTAGATGCTATCCAGGCAGCTAAAGCAGATAAGAACGACATTATTGCAATCATAAGAGGTGGTGGATCTAAGTTAGATCTTGCGGCATTTGATAATTACAATATTGCCTTTGAGATAGCCAGCTCTGATCTGCCTGTATTAACTGGTATAGGTCATGATATCGATATGACGGTCTCTGACATCGTTGCTCATTTTGTGCTCAAGACTCCGACGGCTGTCGCAGACTTTATTATAGAGCATAATAGTCTCTACGAGTCAGAGCTTATGGAACTGATGAGTGCTATAGAACATGATGCACAGATGTTAATTAGTATGAAGTATCAAGAATTATTACTCATGCAAGAGAAGATCATAAGTGGTCCATCAGCTAAGATTAATTATTATACTCAAGATATAGATCATCTCTATCAGACGATGATTACAAATGCTAATTATACTCTATTGGATACCAATAAGTCATTAGATAATTATGAGAAAGTTATCCTAATGTCGGAGCCAAAAAATGTCATGCGCAGAGGATATGCCCTCATTCACAAAAGAGGAAAGAATATACCCCGTAAGGAAAATCTAAAGAACGTCAAAGAAGAACTACAAATCGAATTCTATGATGGCACTATAAACGTAACTAAAGTAAAGAATGAAAAATAAAAGTTTTGACAAAGCCTATCAAGAATTACAAAATATAGTAGAACAACTACAAGGTGATGATATCAGTATAGACAAACTTTCTGCACACATTAAGAAAGCGACAGAACTTGTGAAATACTGCAAGTCTAAACTGCGAAATGTAGAAGAAGAAATCGCTTCTGTATCTCAAGAAGATGAATGAGCGTTCACCCTAAAGCGTGATGAAAGCAGGTAAACCTTGCTTGCAAGAAAATGAACCTCATTATCAAATGAGGATAAAATAAACAAAATGAAGTACAAAGGAATCGTAGAGACACATGTAGGGAAGGTCTATTACAACCATGTAAAAGTACCTTTAGATATCTACGAGAAAATCACAGCGGACGGTAACAAAAGAGTGCTTTGCTATATAGACGATCATGACTATTTCCATGCAGGTCTATTACCTACAGGAGACGGCACTTATTACATTATACTCAGCAAGGATAGGATGAAGCAGCTTGGATTATCAGTCGATCAGCAGATGTCAGTTAAGATAGAGAAGGACAAAAGTAAGTATGGCATGAGAATGCCTGAAGAATTCCAAGAAGTGCTGGATACGGATGTAGTAGGCACACATCATTTCGAAAAACTCACACCTGGAAAAAAGAGGAACCTCATACATATGATCGCCAATACAAAGACCCCAGACATCAGAATCGTCAAGGCGCTCACAATATTAGATCATCTAAAAGCCAACGATGGAAAGATAGATTTCAAGTTATTAAATGAGGCGATGAAGGTTAAGAACAGAAAGTATTGAATAAGCTTGTCTATATGTTATTGTCATAAATAATAGCGTCAACATTTATACCTAAATTATGGTGATATGAATATTGGGATATTTGGAATTGGTGCTATAGGTTCGATAATTATCAAACACCTAAGGAAGGACTTGGACTACAAGTACTACTACCTTAATCGGAGCACCAGAGATGTCATCCTTATTGAATACAAGGGTCGAATTACAAAAATTAATCTCGAATTATCAAATCATATCGCGGTCCAGTTAGATTGGCTAATTGTGTGCCTTAAGGAATACCATTATCAAGATGCTACAGAAAAACTAAAGTCTATCATTTCACCAACTACAAAAATTGCAATTTTTCAAAATGGGATAAATCTATCAAAGCATATTTCCTATTTCTCAAACCCAAACAACATACTCGAAACTATCATCGATTGCCCGTGCCAACTTATCGAAAAGCAATCCTATCTGCAGTTACGTCAGCCTAATGTGATACTACCAGTCCATCCTCTTTCAGAACTATTTCGTAGCTTATTTACAGAAGAAATGAACGTAACTATTCTACAGGATTTTGTGGCTTCGCAATGGGAGAAATTGATCGAGAGCTCATCACTTGGAGCAATGCAAGTTCTACATATGACGCCTTGTTCATTATTTAAGCACGAAAAAAATATTGAAGAATATTTGTTGTTAATAGAGGAAGGAGTCAAGGTTGCTCATTCTCACGGAGTACAACTTGATCATGATCTTAAAGACAAGTTGCGAAAGAAGCTACTAACATATCCAGCTACAAAAAGTAGTTCTATGCTATTAGATAAACTTGCAGGAAAACAATTAGAATTAGAAGCGAAGATCGGAGCCATCGTAAAGCTCGCAGACAAGAACAAAATAAAAATTCCCACTACACTCCGTATATACCACTCAATATTACTCTAAGTGCCAGTTACCGATCTATGAATATAATGGAAGCCATTAAAAAAGCGGCAGGATAAGTAATCCCGCCGCTTATATATGATTTCGCTTTTGTAGTATTTAATTCACTTTCTTAGGAAAATATTCAATATTAGACCACTTGTTATCAGTCATTGCTAATACGGAAATCTCTTTCTTATCAGAAGCATAAGCTGTAATGTATGCAGATCCATTTTCATTTCCAGGAACAAATTCCATACATAAATTCTTAGAATTAAAAGACGCCTTTCCTTTTGACAATAATTTATTATCCTGCCACTTCTTATCTACTAAAGAGAAGAATTGAAATTCTCCACTTTCTGCAGAGTAGACGAATAACATCGGTGCTAAAGTTTCTGTACCCGACAGGTATTGGAATCTGTAATCACTGCCGCTGATTGTCATCTTAGGAGAAGGGACATTAGGATTCATCTTCCATTTGCCATCACTCATATAGTATTGCGTCAATTCTCCGCTTGGAGAATAAATATTAACAGAAGCTGCATAATTATCTGTAGCAGGAATAAATTGCATTTCATTGCTGGATTGGGCACAAGATAGAAGTACCGTACAAAGCAAGATAAGAAGTACATGTATATACTTAGTCATATCAAAGGTTGTTTTTATTAAAGAAAAAATGTAGGAAAGGATGATATTAGAGCCATTGCACTCTAATACTATTTTGTAAAGGTGTAATGTAGACCATTTATGAGCATGATACCTACAACATCATTTATTTAACTAAATAATGTGAGTAATTATCTTATCTAAAATATATGTCCTAAATAACATATAATAGATTAATAATGGCCGTAACTTTAATAAAGTAGAGCTAAAATCTATTTGTTAGCTTTTTATTAAAAGATCACTTTTAAGCCAGTATCATTAAAATATGAGCTATTTTTAAAATACAAGATAATATCATATGAAATCAATTCTTTCTTTTGCCGTAAGCTTATGCATATCGTTCTCATGCTACGCTCAGACTAATTATGCAGAGGATATAGCTCCGATCATCTATAAGAATTGCTCTAATTGTCATAGACCCGGCGAGATAGGTCCATTTCCATTGACTAATTACGAAGAAGTTAGCAATTGGGCTCCAACGATTAAGTTTGTCACTGAGATCGGTTATATGCCGCCATGGAAGCCCGATACAGAATATTCGTCATTTATAGGAGAGAGTAACCTGGAGCAAGAAGAAATAGATATGATTGCTGACTGGGTGGATAATGGTATGGAAAGAGGTGACCCTGCTGTAGAACCAGCATTTCCAGATTATCCAGAAGGGTCCCTATTAGGAGTTCCCGACATGGTTCTCACCATGGAGGAGGCACATCTACATCGAGGTAACAATAGAGATAGTTATTACTACTTCGTGCTACCAACCGACCTACCAGAAGATAAAATTATCAAAGCTGTAGAGTTCAGACCTGGCAATACCAAGATTGTACACCATGCATTAATATTCGAAGACACTAATAATATAGCAAGAGCTACTGATGCTCAGACACCTGAATATGGGTTTGAATCATTCGGAAGTTTTAATGGAAATCAGAATGACGTCGAGTTTCTAAATGAGAAACAGTTTCCACCATATGCTCCTGGACAGAAAGCAATTAGATATCCTGAGGGATTAGGACAAGTTCTAAAAGCAGGAGCTGATATTGCCGTGCAAGTACATTATGCACCATCTGCATCGGATGAGTGGGATCAGAGTACAATTAATTTTTTCTTTGCAGATCCAGAAGAAGAGATAGATAGATATGTAGATCAGAACATCTTCCTACCCTTCCAGTTGCCAGGAGGCTTTTTTGGCTTTGTTATTCCAGCTAATCAGACAAGAGAATTCTTGGGACAATGGAGAGTGACTTCTGACTTAAGTTTGATGGGGATATTTCCACATTCTCATTTATTAGGTACAGAATGGGAAGCGTGGTTAGAACATACAGATGGCACAAGGACTAACCTGATCAGTATACCTGACTGGGATTTTAACTGGCAAGCTCAGTACTATTTTGATAGACTGATCAAAGCAGAAGCTGGATCTACTATATATGCACGAGCTGTATATGACAATACTTCCAGCAATCCTAATAATCCTAACTTCCCGCCAGAACTTGTATTCTGGGGTGATGGTACAGAAGATGAGATGTTCTATATGCCATTTTTGCATGTACCTTATCGTGTAGGTGATGAGAACATTCGGTATACAGAAGGGACAACTTCCACAGAAAACATAGAAGCTATAGAAGGCAATTATTTGCACAACTTATCACCTAATCCAGTGAGCGATTATGTGACTGTAGATTTTCACTTAGCAACTGGGACGACACTCGATATTAATATCTATAGTATGAATGGCCGACTGATAAGAAAGTTAAGGTCTGGCGAATATTTCCATACTGGAGATCATAAGATATTCTTTAAGTCGGAAGCTTTCGAGTCAGGTACTTACATTCTTAATATCGATGGTAATAATGTGAAGTTGTCACAGAAATTTGTGAAAGCTAATTAGAAAAAACTAAGTTAGATAAGATTTTTTTTCAGCTTGAACACAGAGAAAGGCCTTTTAATTTACAGACGCCTATTTGTAATTTAGATAAGAGTTTTCGATAATAGATGTCTCTCTTTGATCGACATGAAAAATAGGCTTAAATACCATATCATTTACACATTATAATTTTGCAAATATTCTGCTGCGATTAGCTAATCTGAGTGTCAGAAATACCTACCTGAATACTTACTAACCCTTCTGCTGATTCTTATAAGCAGCAATCAATAAAATCATCTGATCATAACTTTTGATGCCTGCTTTTACACCATGAGTCTTAAGGTAGTTGTCGTATATTATATCTCGATACTTAGGCATCCAGTCTTTGTATTTTTTGATATGATTAGAGATCAGATTGAGGTCTTGGATTATACGGACATCTAAATTGTTATACTCATCAGTCCATGTGTCAGAGTGAAAATACTTATAATACCCCGCTAAGTAACGCCAGTAAGCAAGCTCTGCACTGTAGACAATACCTGGATCATCAGATCGCAAGCAAGTAAGATACGCCACAAAGTTAGCCACACTCTCATCTGTGATACCATAACCATGGGACATCTCATGTGCTATCGTGAAGGGATGCTGCTTATAGTATAAGCCACCATCTATATGACCTTCTATGGCATGTGGTATATATATTCCTGAAGTTCTAAAATGAAGCAAACTACCCGGTATCAAATATCGAACACGTACACGACCAAGCACTGGAATATTCCATTCTGACAACAATTGTTCTTGCAATGGTCTCAGTTTATGCTCTATAAAGAACCTCTGCGTCGTCTGACCTGTCATACTATCCTTAAGAGATATTAGTTTCTGAGTCTGTAATCTAAACTCATCAGTGATATAAGTACTATCCAATGTAGGTAACTCCAATCCAATCTGCTCATGTAGTGGCTTCTGATTATAATTATATCCCCAAAGGACATAAAATGCAATTACGATCCAAATCAGAAATCTAAGAATAGAATTAAACCAAGACTTTATACTAGCTTTTACATCTCTAAAAAAGTACCAAAAGAAAGCTATTAATGCTATATAAATAGAAGGAAAAGGCAACAAACCTAAGCTATAATCGTGTAGCACCCTGATGCCCTGAAAGAGGCCTCTAAAGTAGACGACATCGTATATTGTGGGTACGAATCGAAATAACACATTGATAATAAGAACCACTGCTAATGTTAAGACACCGACTTTTAACCTTTTATCAATCACATTATTATCTTTGATAGAACTTTTGCAATATACACTCTGTTAGAATAATGAATTACATAAAATAAAACTAAATATATTTAAAATGGCTTTTGAATTTACAGATAGCAACTTCCAAGAATCCGCATTAGACTCTGACAAATTAGTAGTAGTTGATTTTTGGGCAGAATGGTGTGGCCCTTGTCGTATGGTAAGCCCTATCATAGACGAATTATCTAAAGAATATGAAGGTAAGGCTGTCATCGGAAAGGTGAATGTAGACCATCACTCAAATGTATCCATGAAGTATGGTGTACGTAGTATCCCTACTATTTTATTAATAAAAAACGGTGAAGTTGTAGAAAAGCATGTAGGTGCTGCAACTAAGGCTGTACTAGAACAAAAGATGGCTGCTCATTTATAAGCAATTATCTACAAAAAGTAAGATATTACAAGCTCTTAACCGACAAGGTTAGGAGCTTTTTTTGTATGTAAAAATAGATATGAGCTTTTTTGAAAATTTTGACCTTAAGAGACTGGATAATCTTGAGTTATTGGCTAAGCAGGTTGTAGAAGGATTTATCATCGGTCTGCATAAGAGTCCATTCCATGGATTTTCTGTAGAATTTGCAGAGCATAGAATATATAACCAAGGAGAATCCACTAAAAACATAGACTGGAAAGTATACGCAAGAACAGACAAGCTATTCACTAAGAAATATGAGGAAGAAACTAATCTAAGAGCACAGATCGTCATAGATACATCTTCTTCGATGTACTTCCCGAAAGACAGAAAGGACAACGAGCTCAACAAATTACAATTTAGTGCATTAGCAGCGGCATCTCTGATGAATCTTCTGAAGAAGCAAAGAGATGCATTTGGACTGAGCTTATTCGACGAGGAAGTACATATCCATACACGTGCAAAGTCTTCTACCACTCATTACCGACTGCTTCTATCTTTCTTAGATAAGCTGATTAGAGACGATAAGATAGAAAAGAAAACATCAGTCATAGACACACTCCACAGAATAGCAGAGAGTATCCATAAGCGTTCTCTTGTCATTATATTCAGTGATATGTTCGATCAGAATGAGAATACAGAAGAGCTATTCTCGGCATTGCAGCACTTAAAATATAATAAGCACGAGGTTGTATTATTCCATGTAATGGACAAGAAGCTTGAAGGCGAATTTGAGTTTGACAATAGACCACATGAGTTCATAGATATGGAGACTGGTGACCGAGTGAAACTACAGTCTAATCAAGTCAGAGAATTCTACCAATCTAAGATTTCGGAATTTAAAGAAAACTTAAAAATGAAATGCCTCCAATATCAGATAGATATGATAGAGACGGATATAAGGGAAGGGTTCAGTTCAGTATTAGAAACGTATCTCGTAAAGAGAAAAAAGATGAGAATATAAGATCGGCGACTTACATCATGAAAATTAGCAAACCTTTACTTATGTTAGATTTTCATGATGGTAGATTCATAGTACATACAATAATTGAACATGAAAAAAATCAAAATAAAAGACCTTCCCACAAGAGCACCAAAGAAACTGAAGAAGGAAGATATCGTAAAGAAGACAAAAAAAATCACAGACCGCATAAGAGATCTCGTCACGATCATGTATGCTAATAGAAAGCATAGCCTCTTAATAGTGCTACAAGGCATGGATTCCAGTGGGAAGGATGGCGTCTCCAGAAATGTGTTCAGTAAGGTTAGTCCGACGATGGTTTCTGCTTACTCATTTAAGAAGCCTACAGATGAGGAGTTTGCACATGACTTTCTATGGCGAGCTCATAAGCAGACACCTGCTAAGGGAGAGGTTAAGATATTCGTCCGATCTCATTATGAAGACATACTTATACAGCGGGTCCACAACTGGATAGATAGTAAGAGAGTGACCACAAGAATCCATGCCATCAATGCATTCGAGAATCTATTGCAAGATGACAATGGAACGATCGTCATGAAGTTCTTTCTCAACCTATCCAAAGAAAGACAAAAAGAAAAACTAATTGAAAGAATAGAAGAAACTCGCAAAAACTATAAGCATAATGATGGAGACTGGGAAGAAAGAAAGCATTGGGATAAGTATATGAAAGCTTATGAAGATGCCATCAATAGATCTGACATTCCTTGGATCTGTGTACCTGCGGATCAGAGATGGTATAGAAACTACTATGTCGCAGAGAAGGTGCTTAAGCGATTAGAAAGTTTAAAAGAGTCTTATCCTAAATTAAGCGAAACTCCGAACATAGATATAGAGAATGGCTAAGGATCGTCTAAGAGTAGATAAGTGGCTGTGGTGTGTCAGAATCTTCAAGTCCAGATCTAAGGCTACGGACGCCTGTAAGAAAGGAAATGTCTCGATGAATGATTCCAAGCTAAAGCCCTCAGCTCTTATACAAGCTGGACAGATAATTATGGTCAAAAAAGATGGTTTCCATCTGAGCTTCAAAGTCGTAGATATCATAGAACGAAGGGTATCTGCCGTTCTCGCTCAGCCATGCTACGAAAATATAACGACCGAGGATGAACTGAATAAATTTAAGAGTTGGTACATCGGTAAGGCAAGATCAGAATTTAGAGAGAAAGGTGCTGGCAGACCTACAAAGCGTGAGCGTCGAGAGATAGATGATTATAAGGAAGAATTGTACTTGGATGATTGGTTTGAATAACGTAGTATGTTACTTAGTTGCCATGTGATATCATTTAGTGGCTTATTCGTATTTCATAATATTCAGTGACCACTTATACTTAACAGATAGGTATCTTATCAAAATTACAACCAGAATAGAACTCAGCATATTGAAATTATCATAAATACTCAGCTTTGTCATAGTGAGATACACTACCCCACCTACTAAGCATGCCGTGGCATATATTTCTCGTCGGAATATCAGCGGAATCTCATTAGTCAGTACATCACGGATCACACCACCAAAACTGGCTGATATCACTCCCATTAATAAACAGATCTCAATATTAAGATGAAAATCAAGCGCAGTCTCGATACCAAGAATTGTAAACAATCCTATCCCAATTGTATCAAATATGAACATGCTCTTCTTGTACCGAGTCACGCGATCCTTAAAAGTATATGCCAATAGATAACCGATGAGAATCGCCATAAAATAATTGCGATCATTAAGCCAACCAACTGGAAATTTTCCGATCAGCACGTCCCTCAATGTACCTCCTCCAATAGCCGTAACAAAGCCAATGATTAGAGTCCCTACCAGATCAAACTTCTTTTGTATAGCGGTAGACACACCTGATATTGCAAATATGCAAGTCCCAAATAAGTCAACAAAATATATCCAACTCATAATCGGCGAACTTAGGAAAAGTATGTTAGAAAGAAGTCTTGTAGAGACCTTGTTTTCAGATGTTTTATGCCATAACTTTATATCATCTTACGCTCGTCGTACTTTTGAATTATCTTAAGGATAAAGTAAACAAATTTCTAAATCTAAAAGTTGCTAGATAAGTATCAATAATCAAGAAGAATGAAATTATCTGAAATCAAGAACATACTGAGTAAATTAGAAACAATAACTTTCAAATTACCATCTGGGGAGGCTGTGCCAGCTCACTTTCATGTCACAGAGGTCGGTAAGATTTCTAAGCACTTCATAGATTGTGGTGGAACAGAAAGAAAGGAAGAAGTTGTCAATTTCCAATTATGGTATGATGATGACGTAGATCACAGATTGTATCCTAACAAGCTACTGAACATCATAGAACTTTCTGAGAAAACTTTAGGGATAGCAGATTTAGAAATAGAAGTAGAATACCAATCTGACACAATAGGAAAATTTGGTCTTGACTTCGATGGTAATGATTTCTTACTTACCACGAAGCAAACGGATTGCTTAGCTAAAGACAACTGCGGTATCCCTACAGAAAAGCCCAAAGTCAAATTGTCTGAGCTGCAGATGTCTAATGCTTGTACGCCTGGTGGTGGGTGTTGTTAGGTGGGTAATTACTATCTGATGAGCTTAAGCAAACTACTTAATCATGGAACTATATGTATTAATTAAAACGTTATATTTATACTATGTCAAAAAGTAATAAAAGAGCAGATACTCATATTGGAACTATTGAGAAGAAGTATGGTAAAGATTTTGGGGTGAGATCTGATAAACATATTGGCACATACTTAAAAGAAAAAGGGTATCCTTCTTTGTCCAAACTTATTAAATCAAATGAAGGTAAAAAAGTAGGTGCCAAAAAGTAAAACAATTATATCAACGGTAAATGATCTTGAGAAAAGATTCTTATTTGTTGAAAATGAAACTCTTAAGAAGAATCTTGCTATAAATCTTCAATATATTATTTTTCTTATACAGCAAGAAGAAGAAAACGATCTACCTGGAACGATTACTTACTCCATCTATAAAAATTTAATCCTATATACCACATCTATAATAGAAGGTCTACTAATTCATACATTCAAGGAGCTACTTGAAAAAGGAAAAATAAGTCCAAAATCATTGAAATCTATCAGGAATTTCAAGAACATTAAAGAAATTTATAAGATCGATTCTACTAGCTCTATAATTTCTGGAACTCTTATCAAAGGACATGAAAAGTTCACCCGACGAACAAGTTTTCACGACGTTATTAAAGCTTCCAAAAAGGCAAAGATAATTGACGCCAAGCTACTTGACAAAATCGATGATCTAAGACAAAAAAGAAACAAAATCCATTTGGCTGGATTAAACATTGTAGACGACTACTATTCGAAAAAAGAAGTCGATGATGTTTTTGACTTAACACAGAAATTTACGATCGAAGTTGAAAGTCTACTTAGGGCTTGCTGAAGAACTACACAACTATTTGCAATTCAGTTATTTAGGATAGAATTCCTTGGTTATATATTAGTCTAAATGCGTATATAATTCGTATTTTGTTTAGAAATTCATGCATTTACGATGATAAAATATACAGACGAAAATACGATCAACAATCAGTTATTTGAGACACCATTCCAGAGTAAGTTGGATATGAAAAACAGGTGG